>Ga0302320_10007461_pt1 | contig 24092 bp, 9 predicted proteins | sample Bog_T0_3_FD_202130 | JGI IMG/M metagenome (GOLD analysis project Ga0302320, IMG submission 202130) | Peat permafrost microbial communities from Stordalen Mire near Abisko, Sweden - Bog_T0_3 | ecosystem: Environmental > Terrestrial > Soil > Wetlands > Peat | place: Sweden: Abisko, Stordalen Mire...
ACTATTATTTTCGCGTCATCAAGACCATGTATTGGAATCAGGAGGCCAAAGACCTCTCCACGATTGAACTTTCTGCGCCCGCCATGCTCACGGCCTGGATTTGCATCGGGGGTATTTTCTGGGTGGGTCTGTTTCCCAACACCCTCCTCAACCTGGCCACCGCCGCCGCCACCGCCCTGAAAATCTAACTGACCGCCGAGACGCAGGCGCAGAGATGAGAGGGAGTTGCCGGGGGTGACGATCTTGTGGATTATAGCGCGGGAATGGTTGCCACCTTGGAACGCCACGTCTTATCCCGCGCCCATCAGGCCCTGCGCCCGGAAATTTTTGCGCGCATCACCGAAAAACTCGTGTTCCACCGCCTGAGCTATGAGCATCAGTTGGAGATTGCCGGGAAATTTCTGGCCCGCGAGAGGGAATTTCTGGCCGGGCGCGGCCACCCGCTGGAACCGGACAAATCCGTGCTGCCGTTTCCTCGTGCGCAAGGGATTCCATCCCAAGCTCGGCGCGCGGCCGATGCGGGATGGTCTGGCAAAAAAGCCGAATAAACGGGTGCTTGGCTGGCCGTCAGACCGCTGGTGGTCATCGCGCTCATCGTGCAACGTTTCATAAACCATGAATGGCCGGACGAAACCGCAGGCTGTTTCCGGCCAGCACTTTGCGCAATCCCGGTTTGGCTGCGAACGCTTGGGCATTGATGCTGAATATTTTTCGATGCTTTTACCCCGGCAGGCAAGCGTAAAATGATAGCTATTATCCGGGGAAGTCAGGTTGGTTCTCCACTACGCCGTGGCCGGCGATGCCCAAGCCCGGCCGTAACTTTTTCAAATATCGCGCCTCTGCGAACTATTAGCGACCATTTGTGCTTCCGGGATAGCACCAGAGTGGATTCTTATTTACGTCATCGACCTCAATATACCAAGTGTCAATCCGAATATAGCTGACGGCTCCACCAAACGCGGCATTGATGGCTCCATTTAAATGGCGTGTGCTGACCCCTTCTTTAGGATAATTCGCTCCGTCATTAAAATAGCCCGGCTCCTTTTCATCCGTCTCCCAAAAGGCAACATCGTCGGGGCGCAGATCGCCCAGTTTTGCGACTGGAAAATCAGTTCGATTATAGCCGCAAACCGCCCCGTTCATCGCGTAACTGGACAACTGTTGTTTGCGCTGCGCGAACAACGGGAGGTTGGTGTTGTCCATGGGACACACATATAATTTGGGATTTCGCAGCGTCTGCCAGAACAGACCCGTATTGGCCTTGAATTGCCCGGGCCCGGCGACGGTATTATCCAGAGTATAAAGCCAGCCATGGCGGGTCGGCGAATCACCTTTGTACCAGTTCGGCCAGGGTAAATAGTCGGTGTTGTCTGCGGCATACAAGTGCGTGGCTACGATGATCTCCTTCAAATTGTTGATGTCGGTCAGGGACATCGCACGATTCTTGCCTTTGCTTAGCACCGGAGCCAGCATGGCCGCTAAAATACCTATGATGGCAATCACCACCAGCAATTCAACCAGAGTGAAACCCTGCGCGCGCCGACGCTGTGCTGCATCAAAAACCGCTTGTTTGCACATAATGACTCCAAGAATACCGGCATTGAAACCCATCGTGAACTTTAAGGCAATCGAAATGTTGTTTTCATCATCAGATATCCGATATGTCCGAGAAGTGAAATTGCAGCGATGTTTTCTTTTATAAAAACCTCAATGATAAATGTTTCTAAACCTTGAAAACTTCAACAAATCACCTTCTGGTTATGTTTCGCCTTTCCGTTTGTACCCAGAACTGGCGATATTCAAATGCGACCCGGTTTGATAAAAAATAACAATCAGTTATTAATGGGATTCGGGATGTTTATTACTTGTAATCAGTTTACATTGGCAAAAGGCTTTACACGCATGGACGCGTTCATGGTAACGTTTTCTGTAGTGCTCTTGGCGGCAATTGTTTATGCCGGCTCTTGGATCGGTGGAGAAAAGCGCAGGATATGGGTTTGCGCCCATCATTTGCAAACACTGGGGAGGGCCTTCGATGACTATTCACGCGACCATGATGGGGCGCTGCCGGCAGCCCTGATTGACAATGGCACCAAAAGCACCTCTTGGGATCGCGAAATCGCCGGCTACTTGAATGCCAAGTGGATCAAGGGGCAAGCACCAGAATCGCAACCGGCATTGGCCGCCAAGATCGCCCCGATTTTTAAATGCCCTTCAGATCGTGAGCTGCATGGTAACGCTAATGCCCGGAGCTATTCCATGACGGCCTATGACCTCAATCGCGCGGGTTGGCCGCCCAAAGCCGACAGCACCGGCGGACTGGGCTTGTCGCTCGACGAAAGGACCATCGCTCAGGCGCGCGCCATTGACGCGGCTGAATCGCCGGATTACCGACCCGCGATCAAGTTTTCTCAGGTTACCGCGCCGGACGACACCGCCCTGCTGGTGGAACATATCAGTATTCTCAATGCGCTCTGGTCATCCAAGCTGGCTAGCATCGCCTCCAGCCACGAGCAATTTGCGGGCAAGACCTTTGCCGCCAAGGATTTTCATGGCGGCAAAATGAACTATCTCATGGCGGACGGTCATGTGGAACTGATGTCCCCAGCGGAAAGTGCTGGTTTAATGGGTGGCGTGTGGACCATTCGGAAAGGTGACTGATATGCGTGCCAAGATTGATCCAAGCAAACTGTCCACGCTGCTTCCGGGCGGCATCATCGCGACAATCGTCATCCTGCTGGTGGCTGGCCGGATGATTTGGCTCAGCGCGAATCGCCCGGCTCACCGCGAGGAAATCACCGCGGCCTTTGGGTGGGCCAGACAATTTTACGGCGTTCCACTCCTCAATCACGAGGGCAGCCAGTTCCTGTTTACCGCCACCAGCGACAAGGGATTTGGTTTATTCCAGGGGGATACGGTCACCGGCCACATTCAAACCATCCTGGATGAGCGCGGCGGAGGCATGTTTGGCAGTGATCACAAATATTTTGGGCTGGCCTGGTCGCCCGATGATCGTGCTTTCATTTATTCGGCACACGACAACCGCTGGACCAACGATAATCTGATCATTTGTCCGGCGGATGGCCATCAGGCTTCCGCCCAATTGACCGTGGGCCCCAATGCGGTGGCGGAACTGGTCTGGGTGAACCCAGCCGAATTTGTTTACGTCGGCCGGGACACCGGTCTGGTTGATGTTCGAAAGCAGGCGGACGGACAATGGCAGCAGCATGAATTGTTCCATGGAACCGGGATGTCTTCCTTGGCGGCCATTGATGCCAACACCGTCGCTTGGTTGCAGGATGGCGTGATTTGTCACTTCGATCTGACGACGGATTTGACAGGTGCCAGCAGCTTGGCTTCTGCCGCCCGCCCCAACGCCAGCGTCACCCCCCCCCACCAACGGCTTGGTGCTCTGGTTGGACGCTGCGACCTTGCATCAAGCCGACCAGACGCCGGTGTCCGGGTTGGCCGATTTGAGTGCGGGCAGAAATGACGCGGTGCAAAACGGAAATCCGCCGGTTTATAATGGGCCGGCAAGTCCCCTCGCGTTGAATGGCAAGGGAACCATCCATTTTACTTCGGCGGATTCAATTACCAATGCCACCGGTCTAAAAACCCGGGCCAATCTGGGCATCGCCGGCGATGCCCCGCGCAGCGCTTTTGTCGTCATGCAGCATGATCCCGGCAAGGTCATGGGAATCAGCATCGGTGATTATGCCGCCCGTTTCGGTTATTTCGGCCTGGAAGAAGATAACCCGTCACTTTACCTGCCAAGGGTCTACAATCGCTATGCCAATCGTGTCTATCTGCGCTATTCGGGTTGGAATATTTTGGAGGTCATCTGTGATGAATCCAGTCAAAACGCCTATTTCAATGGGGCGCTCAAGGCCACGAATAATTTTCACCTGGCCACGGTGGACAAACCAGTCGAGATCGGCTTGCGTACCGCCAGTGCCAACGGAAAGAACGCGGCGGCGGCGGACGGCGATTTCGCCGAATTGCTCATTTACGACCGGGCCTTGGATGGCGACGAGCGGCAACAAGTGGAGAATTATTTGAAAGCCAAGTGGCTGGGAAACACCTTCCTGGCTTCCCACGCTTCATTGGTTTGGTGTGACCCCAAAATGCCAGGAATTACTGGCTTTGTTTACTCCCGGGCCACCGGCACTTTTCTCCTCCAAAAAACGGAAAACAAGAGAGATTCCTTATGCCTGTTTGATCCCCAAACTTCAAAAATATCGCTGATTGCCAAGGCGGATTCAATAAGAAATGCTCAATGGCTCGGGACGAACACCTGCGCTTGGATCGGCTTCGATTCCGGAACGAACCGGATCCTGCTCACCAGCACCACCGGGAAGGGAACGAGTTCCCTGTCGTTGCCGGGAAATACTGACTGGTTCCAAGCCCTGTCCGGCAGTCAGTTTTTGCTGACGGGAATGTTTAGTAACGAGCCGGCGATGGGGATCTGGCAATACGATAACGAGGCAAGGCAATTGCATCCGGTGGTCGCCGGCTCGGATCATCCCTCCGTTTATGCGAAAGCCCTGGAGCCACTTAATGGAACCATCGCCATCCCCTCCGGCCGGAAAGTAAATTATACCATGTTTCCACCGGCAAATTTTGACCGGCATAAGAAATACCCACTGGTGATTGGCGATACGATTTTTGGCGTGGCTCTCAATGGGGACCATGGACGGCTGTGGGTGCCCAATATGGCCACTTGCGGCGCCTTCGTGGTCATTGTTGACCGCGCTGGCTGGTTTAAAGGAATTGAACAATGGGGGGAAAATGTCCTGGGCGTCACGCAAAAATTGGCGCAGAACCCTGCCATTGATACCGGCCGCATTTATCTGTTCGGCGCCAGCGCGGAAACAACCTACATGTGCGAGGTCATGACCAATTCTGCCGACTTGTGGAAGGGGGCCATTTTTCTCAATCCCACGGGCCTGCCTGATTTCTCACAAGTGCCGGATCACTGGTTGGTTCAGGCAAGGACAAAAATTCTGATCAGCGCGGGTGCGGAAGAAGGGCAGGAACAGTTTTTCAAAAAATATCAGACCGAAGCCCTCTGTTCTGGCGTCATCGTCGAATACGTCATTCACGCCGGAGAAAATCACCATCTCATTGGGAATGCGGCGCAGTTCGAACGATCGAAAGCCATCATGCATTTCATATTTGAGGAATGAGGCCATGAACCGGAAATCTCACATCTGTTTGGCCGGCGGCAAAAGTAGGGCAGGCGTACCGCCTGCCCGGCGAGTGGGCAAGCGCGAGCGTCGCGCCGGCTGCGCCGACGCGGGCAGGCGGGACGCCTGCCCTACTTTCTTAAAACCATGAAATGGATCAAGATATTTATCTGGTCCGCCGGGGCCATCCTGCTGGCGGCGGCGTTGGGTCGCTTTCTCATTGTGGCTGGCAGCACGCCCGCCCTGACCCTGCCTGAGCCCATGCTGGGTGTTCCGCTGCGCCATGCCTTGCTGGTGGTGGGGATTTTGGAACTTATCGCGGCTCTCCTCTGCCTCTTCGGACGCCAAACCCGCCTGCAACTTGGCTGGGTGGCGTGGCTGGCTACAAATGACATCGTGTTTCGTATTGGGCTGGTGTTCATGCACTACTATCCGCAAGCCACCTGCATCGGCAGTCTCACCGATCCGTTGCACTTGGCCAGCGGAGTGACGGGCTTCATCGCTGCAAGTCTGCCCCTGTATCTGTTCTTCGGCAGCTATTTGGCAGTGTTCTGGCTTTGGCAGGCCGCACGCGTGGCCAAACCGGCAAAATTTTATAAAATGTCCTGCCCGGCTTGCGGAGTGCATATTCGGTTTGACCGAAGCAACCTTGGCCAGAGAACCCCCTGTCCCCACTGCCAGAAAAGCATCACTCTGCGCAAACCAGATCTCCTGAAAATAGCCTGTTTCTTCTGCAAAGAACACATTGAATTTCCCCACCACGCCATTGGCGAAAAAATGCCATGCCCGCATTGCAACAGGGATATCACGTTGAAGGAACCAACATGAACCGTAAACTCCAACAAATTCAGAACTGGCCCGAACGCGCGCGCGAGGCCAAATGGTCGGCCTCTGCGCTGGCTCAAAAATGCGGGGTTTCCGGAGAAACGTTGCGACAGCATTTCCTTAAGAAATTTAACGAACCTCCGAAAGCATGGCTCGCCGCACAACGCAATCACATGGCCATTGAAATATTGGGAAGAGCCTCATCAATGAAGGAAACCGCGAATATTCGGGTCTGTAGCAGAATTTGTGGGTAAAAAGGCATAGGGTTGACAGACGTGTTGGAAGGCGCGACCGCAACCGGGCACGAGCTATCGGCTCGGAAGCCTGCCCGGTTGCTCGTTTTAGCTCGAAGCGGCACCGGGGATTGGTGGGCAGAAGAAAGGCATCGCTGATCCCTCTGGAGCGGTTTAGCTTGTGGTTGAAATTGAACACGAACCAACCCACCAGCGACCAGCGATGCAATTGCAAGTTAAGACCCTTTTGAACGCGATTCAACATTTTCCGGGATTTGTGTACAAGGACATCCGGCTCAACCGCCAGCGTGATGGATCTCCCCGGGAGGTGGTCGTCACCGTGGAGGCGCACAGCAGCATGCCCGCCAAGTGTTCGCGCTGTCAGAGAGTGGCCCCCGGCTATGACCGACTGCCGGAACGCCCGTGGCTGTTTGTGCCGTTGTGGGGGATCATCACCTGGTTTCGCTACGCTCCCCGGCGGGTCCATTCCATCGCCCGCTGGCAGACGGAATCCCCAGCGCTGCTGTGGTTCTGGATTCCGGCGGTGTTTTTTTGGGGATGGAGTTGGAATCGTCGACGTGGGAAATCGCCGACCGGAGGCAGCCAGCCTGCAAGCGGGCTTGCCTGGCATGAGATTGGCCTACGGTGGTTAGCCGCAGTACTTGCGATTTGGGCGACCACGGAAACCGCCTTGCATCTGGTGCCGCGCCATTTCCTCGTCAACGACAAAACTCTGGCCGTGGCTCGCCGTTTTTCAGTGCCACCCAAGGAGCGCGCTGATTTTGAGGCGCTGGCGAGCCGTCCAATCTGGCAAACGTGTGCCGTGTGCCGGTTTCGCGAGCGTCGAAACAGCGTAATCGTCACCGGTAGCACATTTCCGGCCGGAACTTTGCCCGATCCCGGTCTGGCTGTGAACGCCCGCTCATTCATGCTGAATATTTCTGGCTGCTTTGGCCCCGGAAGACAAGCGCCAAATGACGGCTAATAGAATCTGGGCGATTTGGCTGCATCCGGCTTGGCTTAAGGCAAATTTTGATCACCAAAAAAAATCGCAAACTTTTGGGCGACGGCATCCGAAAATATCGCAAGCTGGCGGGATTGACCCGGGAATGCTGGCGGAGCGAATCGACATCAATCCGGTCTATTTGGGACAGATCGAACGCGCTTAACGGGTGCCGACCGTGAATGTCCTGCTGCGAATCGCGCGAAGCCAAGCGATGCCAAAATTGGATTGCACGAAGTTTTGACATGCGTCTCTGGCGCGTGGCTTGGGGACGGCGCAAGTCCTCAACGAATTCCGTTTCCACGTTACCGGTCCGGTCCGTCAGAGGCAGAAATTTCCTGGGTTCGCCGGTGATTGGGTGCGTACACATACGGCTTCGAGTTTTGAGGCTCGGCTGATGCTGTCGAGAAGCGGTTCAATACTTCCTGCGTAAGCGCTTGATAATCAACTCGCGACGACAAGGAGGCTTATAATGCGATTAAGCAATCGATATCCTGTTGGAGCGAGGTGAATTTTTTGAAATTTTGATGAATTTATTATTGTCAAATGGTTTAAGTCTTGGTACAAAAGCACCGTTATTAAATTTTAGCTCCAAACGATGCAAAATGTGCGGGCGGGTTATCGCATGGCGATTTCATCATCATAGAAGGTTCGGTTAGCCGCAGCCTAACCCTAGTCAGGCTTGGGTTCACTTAGAATTGCGAGCTTGCTGGCTGGCCGTGAAGTTCCGGGTTGAAGCCCCCGTGCCTAACGTTTGAGTGGTTTGTTGATATACATGGATGTATGCATGGAGGGTGGACATTTAGTATGGGCGCAGCCAAAGGAGACTTGCATGGGCTGACAGGAGGTCCGTCTTCATTCGGGCAATTTCTTCGGCGCAATAATTTATCGGTGATTCGCATATGAAAAATTCTCACGTCTTGCACGTCGTTCCATTGATTCTGGCGCTGGCTTGTGCCAGCGTGTCGGGCCAAACCAATGGCAGCAGCACCCCGCCAGTCATCATCGAACAAGGCCCCCACCACAATCTTTGGCAATACCAGACCTATGAGCCGGGACCGGATGGCAAACCAGTGGCTAAGCTCCACCAATACCGTGAGTTGGCAGCGGGTTTAAACTACTTGCATGCCGGCAAATGGACAGCTTCCAAGGAAAAGATTGAAGCGTTCTCCGGCGGCGCGGTGGCGCAGCAGGGGCAGTGTAAAACTATATTTGCCAATAACTTAAATACGGCCGGAGCCATCGACGTGCTTGGAACCGATGGCCAGCGGTTGCGCAGTCACATTTTGGGTTTGATCTATGTGGATGCCAGCACCGGACAATCGGTTTTGATTGCCCAACTCCAAGACTCGGAAGGCGAACTGGCGGCGGATAATCAAGTCCTATATCCAAACGCATTTGCTGGAGTGCGGGCGGACGTAAGATACACTTACCGAAAAGATGGGCTGGAGCAGGACGTGGTGCTCCGGGAAAAAATACCAGCCCCCGAATCCTACGGCCTGAATTCCGCCACGACGGAACTGGAAGTGGCCACTGAGTTCATGGAACCGCCAACCGCGCAAGTCGGCAAGCTAAACAGCGACGCCGGGGATTCGGAGGATACGGATCAAACCGTGCGTTGGGGCGCGACCAGTTTGGGGCAGGGCAAGGCGTTTAGTTTGAACGGCCAAGCGGCTCCGGTGCGCGTTTACAAGCGGTATATCACAGTTGGCGGGCGCTATTTTCTCTTGGAAAAGGTGCGGCTGACGGATATCAAGGCCGGGTTGGCCAAGTTGCCGGACCAGGCTTCCAATGCCAGGCGCCTGCCGGGCATGGCTTCAAGACATTTTGCCTTTCCCCTGGCCCCAGCCGCCAAATCCGCCGCCCGGCCCATGCGCTTGGCCATGGGTACACTGCCGGATAAAGGCTACGTGCTGGACTACAATACGCTGACGACGGCCTATACCAACTACACATTCCAAAGCGATACCACCTACTATATCAATGGCTCATTAACCTTGGCGGGAACCAACGTTTTCGAGGGGGGCACGGTGATCAAGTATGCCGCGAATGGGGCCATCAATTTCGTGGCCGGCCAGCCGCAATTCCTGTCGCGACCGTTCCATCCCGTAGTCCTTACGGCTAAGGATGATAACCATGTTGGGCAAACCATCGGCGGCAGCACGGGCAATCCAAATGGGTACTACGCCAATCCCGCGTTAAACCTCAGTTCCTTGGGCAGTCTGGCCTTGGCTGAATTCCGCGTGTCCTATGCCAACCGCGCCTTGTCGGTTGCTGGTGCTTCGCCCGCCATTTATGACGCCCAGTTGGTGAATTGCGGCACGGCGGTGTCGGACATCAATAGTGCAGTATTTTTGGAAAACGTGCTGCTGTCCAACAACAAGACCAATTTCAATGCCAGCACCGCCGCATCGGTTTACGTCGCCAATGCCACGGTTAACAACCAGTTCGATTTGATCAACGGCAACACCAATACCTTGTTGTATCTGACCAACTGTGTGTTCGTGAATGCCACCAATCTCTCGGGCAATATTGCGGCCGGCTACAACGGGTTCTATCAGGCCCCCATGGTCGGGACCGCCGCCGTGACCAACAGTTTTTATCCGTTGCAACGGGCTGGGGCGGCAAATTGCTATTTGACCAACGGTTGCGCCTTTACCAATGCGGGAACCGCCGGGGTGGACCCCTATTTGCTGGGGTTATTGCAAGCCAAGACCGTTTATGCGCCGCTGGTGTTATCCAACCTGACATTCTCCGTGGCGACGAACTTTTCGCCCCGGGCCTGGCGCGATCCGAACGCCTCGGCGCTGGGGTATCACTATGATCCGCTGGATTATGCGGTCAGCGGCGTGAATGTCTATTCGAACATGACCTTTACGGCCGGCACGTCCGTCGGCTGGTTTGAACTGCCAAATTCTGGGGGAGCCGGTTGCGGCTTTTCGATCTACGACCATGTGATCCTGTCCTTTAATGGCACGGCAACGGCGCCGTGCACATTTGCCCGCTACAGCACGGTGCAGGAAGGGGGCAACGGTTTATGGAGCAATTTGGGCTATATGGGAGGCATTGTGTCGCAAAGTTTGAGCGGCGGATATGGCATGAACCCCACCAATGCCGCCTTGATCAGCCTGAATTTCACCCGGTGCGCCCTGCTCATGGAAGGCCCCAATCAGTTTCGCGAGTCGGGTGGTGGTGGTTTGAGCCAGGTGGTGGCCCAGAACTCGGAAATCTGGAACGGCAACGTCGGCGCCTATTGGGACAACCTGAGTGCCACCAACTGTTTGTTTGACCGGGTGAACTTGGGGGTTGGCGGCGGCAATGCCGCCCAATATTGGATGCGGAATTGTACGATGCGCGGCGGCTCCCTGTCGTTGTCCAAGTATGGCCTGACCTGGCCGGTTTGGATTGAGGAATGCGCTTTCGACGGAACCTCGCTGGCGGTGGATGACACTTCGGGTGGCAACACCAACATCACCTATTGCGACTTCAATGCTTTTCTGACCAACGGCAGCCAATTGCCCCTGGTTCCGGCCTTGCATAATGTGACCAATCTGGCGAGCTTTAATTGGCAAAGCTCCTGGCTTGGCAATTTTTACCAATCCACCAACAGCCCGCTGATCAATGCCGGGAGCACGACGGCCGACAAATTTGGTTTGTACCACTTCACGACGCAGACCAATCAGGTGAAGGAGACGAATTCCCTTGTGGACATCGGTTACCACTACGTCGCCGTCAATGCGAATGGCCAACCGGTGGATTCCAACGGTGATGGGACGCCGGATTGCATTGCCGACGCAAATGGCAATGGTTTGGTGGATAACGGTGAGACTGCCTGGCTGCCCGCCCCGGTGATTACCTCACAACCCGTCAGCCAGATGGTAATCCAGGGCAGCAATGCAACGTTCTCGGTTGCGGCCACGTCGCTGGTCAAACCGTCGTATTTGTGGTATTTCAACTCCAATTCATTGACTGGCGCCAACAATTCTGCGTTGACAATTTCAAATGCTCAATTGGCCAGCACGGGAAATTACTGGGTTGTGGTTGGCAATGGGGCGGGCAGTGCCACGAGTTCCATTGTGACGCTGAAGGTTCTGGGCTGGCTGGTGGACTCGGATTATGATGGCCGCAACGATGCGCCAGAAATTTTGGATGGCACTGATCCTTTCAATCCCAACAGCGTTTTGCCAGTAGGTCTGGCCTATTTCAGTTTTGATAATACCAATACCTGGGCTGGCAGCGCCGGGCAGTTGCCGCTGGTGGCCTCCAATGTCGTGGGCGTTCCCTCTTGGAGCACCAATGCGGTGCGGTTGGACACGAATAAACCCGCTATCCTCTGCTACCGGGATGTCGAAACCAACGGCAATGCCAATATCAATCTGCGCAGCGGAACCGTCCGTTTCTGGTTCAACCCGGACTGGACCAGCGTCAGTGCTGGAGGCAGCGGCCCCGGTGCTTATGGACGGATGATCGAAATGGGCAGCAACAACCCCGTCTTGAACGTCAATTCATGGACCGTTTCCCAGACCAACGGCTGGTGGTCGCTCTTTTTTACCCCGGACGGAAACCACGTGGTCTTTGGCTCCTCGACCAATGGCGCCGGTGGCGTCAATCTGTCCGCCGGCATCGCCTGGACCTCCAATCAATGGCATCAAGTCGTGCTGGCCTATTCGCCGACGAATTCGTCCTTGTATGTGGACGGTCAATTGGCGGCGAACGGCGCGGCCTCGAGTACCTATCCCAATCTGGCCGAACGCAGCCAGGGGTTCCGGATCGGCAGCGACCAAAACGGCGCCAATCAGGCGCGGGGCGCGTTCGATGAACTGGAAACCTTCAACTATCCGTTGGTGGCGGCGGTCATTGCCACCAATTATCAGAACCGCTTGAACTGGAGCAGTTCGGGCAGCGGCCTGCCCAATCTCTGGCAGTGGAATAATTTTGGCTATGAAGGCGTGGACCCCACCGGCAATCCGGCCGGTGATGGCCTCAGCAACTTGCAGAAATATCAAAACAACCTGAATCCCCATCAGTTCGATCCGGTCCGGCTGGGCTACTGGCGGTTTAACAACCCACCGGCCTGGCTGGACGAATCGAATCTGGCCCCCGGCACCGCCTATGGCTTGTATCCCGTGCCCGATTGGAGCGGCGACGCGGTGCGGATTACCGCCGCCCAGAATAGCGTCCTGAGCTATCCCGGCATCCGCGCCAACGGTTCCGCCGTGGCGATTTGTCCCGCCGGCACGGGCAGCCTCCGATTCTGGTTCAAGCCCGACTGGTGCAGCGGCCTGGGCCAGGGCCCCGGTGGGGTGGCCCGCCTCTTCGAAGTGGGCGAACCGTCCACCAATGCCGCCTACGGCTGGTTTTCCCTGGGTCTCGATCCGTGGGGGAGCACCCTGACCTTCAGCACCGAGGCCAATGGCCTTCATACCGACAACGCCAGTTGCCCCCTGAATTTCACCACCAACACCTGGTATCAAATCGTTTTGACCTATAGTCCCAGCAACAGCGCGCTTTATGTCAACGGTGTGGGCATGGCCACCAACGGCTTCGGGGTGACCAATCTTCCCAGCCAGGCGATCCTGCAACAAGGCTTCCATTTTGGGGGCAGTTGGGACGGCGTGGACCAGGCCAATGGCGATTTCGATGAATTGGAGACTTTCAACTATCCCTTGGAGGCCGCAGACGTGGCGAGCAATTACCAAAGCGCCATGAGCGTGCTCGCCGTGGATGGCTTGCCGGTCATTGTCAAGGATGGCTGGGGACTGCGCAGCGATTCTTGGGACTCTGATTGCGACGGTCTGCCGGACGCTTGGAAGCTTGCCAATGGATTAAATCCATTGAATCCCAATGTGGCAACCCCGGCGGCCTTGCAATTGTATGAGGGCATCACCGGAGCCACCAACGCATACTTTCATGTCAGTTCGCCAAAAGATATCATCAGTTTCTGCATGTCAACCAATGTGCAAGGCCCGGGCCTGGTGGGCTACGGGTCGAATGATTGCTGGAACTCTTGGAATACAGACCTGTTAGCCGGCCAGCCATTGATCGCCGCTGATAATAGCTCCACCGGGGCAAAGTTGTTCGCATTTATCGGGCCATGCAAAAACACCTTCTGGTATGCCGATAAATACTATCAGCCTAATCTCAATGCCGTTCCACCAGAAGATCCCTATTCCTATAGCTCACAGGAGCTTGGATTCTTATACGGCGCTCCGATGTTGTTGGATTCGTTTTTTAGCAACAATGGCCCCTATTGGTGGTACGTTTTCTGGTTAAATGATTGGGGGGCGCAATATGCGGATGCGGCGATCCCACCCGCAATTTCCAGTGTGGATTCACTCGGGAACGGGACCACTGCTGATATCGTTGGATATTACTTGGACAGCGTATATCCCTATCAGCTGCGTTCGGATGACGATGCCCGGTGGAATGCGATAGCAAATGTTGTTGCGGAAAGTCAGCTTTACGGAAATCGGTTTGCTTCATACTTTACCAATGCGATTGGCTACTCAAGTCAAATCAACCCACACGCGGCCGCCGGCAATTATGCGGCATTTGGAGCCTTGGATTGTTTTGTCCCGGCATTCTCCGCTGTGACAAATGTGCCGATCGCTGCGGGGGGCGGCGGATTATTGCAGGCTGCGGCCACATTTGCCTATCCAAACCTCTATGGTCAATCGTTTTCAGCCTTAGGGAACTTCTTTCCTTTGGCAAAAAGATCGATTCTGCTTTCCGGGCTGCAGCACGGAACATATGACGTGTATGTTTACTATTCGGCTCTGCCGAATTGTCCCCCCGCTCAAATTAATGGCGTTGCCGCGGTGCCACTGGCGACTCCGGCTGGCATGCAATATTGGACTGCTCGTGTAAGCAGTACTCCCTTCACTACCGTTGCGGATATTGTTAAATTCAAGATCGCTTCAGGCTACGTGAGTGGACATGGCCCTATTGTTCAGGCCATCAACGTGGCAAGCAGCATGCCTCCATGGGCGTTTGTTACCAACTCCGACTATTTGCAGATTAATCTAGCGAGCCCCTTGGTCATTGACCCAAGTCAGGACATTAACTTGCTCGGTATTCAGATTGTGAAACAGGATACGGTCGCCGCCCCGGTCCTGCAAGTGCGCCCAGGTCTCGGCGCGGCGTATTTGATTTGGCAACCAACCGAATGGGCGACAAATTATGTCGTCTATCGTTCCGTGGGCTCATCCAATTCTTGGGCGAAAATCGGTTCCACGGCGCAATTGCAATTGCAGGACACCAACCTCACGACGGGCACAACATATTATTACCAGGTGCAAAGCACCAACCAGCTTGGCAGCGTCGCAACGTCATCCGTGGTCAGCGTTGTGCCCTTCGGTTGCCAGAATCCGCTGCCGCCCCGCATCGACTATGTCAACCAACTGCAAATCCCCGTGGCCAACGGCGTTTTTCCCATCACCTATCAGATGCTGTTGACCAATTCGGACGCCCTGGACCCGCAGGGATATCCCCTCGTCTTTAAAGTCGATTCAGTCGCCAGCGGTTCCCTGACAATCGACGGTGTGCCCTTTAGCGGGGCCAACAATACCATCGGAACCACCAACTCGGTCGTCTGGACCGCGCCTGCCGTCATGGCGGCCGCGGCCACGCCAGCCTTCCGGGTTTATGTTTCGGACGGTCTCAACCGTTCCTCCAATACGGTCAACGTCCTGATCAAACAGGCGGCCAAAACCTTTCTGATGGCCTGGGGCGAAAACTCCATTGATGCGGCATTCACTGTTGGGTATTTGGGCACAGGTACAATTAGGGTTGATGCTGGCTACGCAGGGAACATGGCTGGTGGCTATTTGTATCTCGACGACACTCCAATTTTTGGCGATCAAAATCGGGCAAATATTTACCCAAACATGGCCGCGCAATGTTTTTCCTGGGATAATCCGTCGAACCTCTGTTATGCCATGGGAAGTCCGCCAGCTCAGGTTTTAAACTTGGACTCGGTTTCTTCGATTTCTTGTTGGGGAGACAATGCATTCGCGTGGCAGTCCGGCCTGGGCCACTGCGCCATCACGCCCGATAAGCGCATGTGGTTCTGGGGTGATGTGTACTCTTACATGATTGGAATGCCCCTGGTCGTCGGCTATTCGCCGGCTACCAGCAGTCAGTACAACGTCGGCCCAACCAATTGGAACACCGGTTTGGATCCAAATACCTACTGGACTCCCCTGCGTCTGACTCTGCCATCCCCGGTCCCGGTTTTGGATCCCAACACCGGTCAGCCGCTTACCGGTGTGGTCATGGCGAAGGACCAGTACATACTCAAGAATGATGGTACTTTGTGGTCGTTGGGGAATTGTAAGAATGGCGTTGTTCCCACCATCGGCCGTCAGGTGGTGAACGCAGATGATGCCTACGACGAATATGATATGAGCCTTGGCTTGAAACTGGGCCAGGTGGAAATTGATGGCAATGACCGGTATGGGGTGAGGCCGGGCCGGGAGATTGTGGAAATTAATACTTGTGGTCATTGGCTGGGGGGAACGGCGGCGGTGGCCAGATGCAAGGACGGCTCAGTGTGGTCCTGGGGATCCATGGATGATGGCACTTCTTCCGAATTCGTTGATGTTCAGTATTGGTTTATGCAGTTGTCCGGCGATAACTATTCCAGCACGCCGGATGTGTTGCCGGTCGAACTAACCGGCGTCGAAGCTGCCTCCAGTAGTCCCATCGTGCAGATTGCGCAAAGCGGATATCATGTTGTGATTTGGCGTCAGGATGGGTCGCTTTCTGAAATCGGCTATATCCCCGGCCGTGTGCAACCGCAAGACATACCTGGTGGTGCGGATGTTTTAGGATTACTGCAAGGACAGTATGACATGGTGTTTCATCCGGGCCCAACCTACAATTTTGATTATGTTTATCAAACTTTGCCGGTTGTGCTTGACCAGGTTCCGTCGGGGATACGGCAGATCGCCGTCTCGCCCATCTTCGGCTCCATCTTGACCCAATCCGGCGACGTCTGGGTGTGGGGCGAATGGCTGGGGCAGGTGCTGGTGACGCCCAAAAAGATTGCGACGATGTCCGGCATTGTCAAGATCATCGCCGGCGGTCAATATATCATTGGCTTGGACAAGCGCGGGCGCCTTTGGGGCGCGGGCATCAACAATGAAGGTGCGTTTGGATTCAATGATTGCGAGATGATTTATGGCCGAGAAGGAAGCGGCGACACCCCTCATTGGATTCCCCGCGATGTGTATGGGACGATGGTTCACTCCAACGCCGTGCAAATCCCAGGCATTGAAAACGTTGTGGACGTATTCAGTGGCGATGACCATTGGAGTTCGCAAGTTTATGCCATCGGCACTCAAGTCCAAGGCAAGCCAACCGGCCTCACCGCCACTGCCATGAATCAGGCGGTGCAATTGACGTGGACCAACTATCCAGCGGCTGCGTCCTATATCGTTTATCGCTCGTTGAATGCTGATTCCGGTTACGTAGCCATTGGAACTACGGCCGTCAATTCCTTCGCGGACAACACTTCGCTGCAAAACGGTCAGACCTATTATTACGAAGTGTCGGCGGTCGTTAACGGAGTGGAAACCGCCACTTCATGGGAGGTCTCCGCCACCCCCTATCCGGCCCCGGGAGCGGTGGGCCAATTGTCGGCGCTTTGGGCTTGCAGCGGAATTGAATTGCAATGGCAACCGCCGGCCAACGTGGCCGTGAGCCCCCTCGACGATTATCTGGTTGTGGCGGACAATGTGCAACTGGCGGAGCTGCCACCGGGTGCAATCAACTATTTTGACAGCCGCGAGGTCATTGCCAGCAACTGCGTCTATCAGGTGATTGCCCGTAATTCCTCCGGACAGGCCGGCCGCAGCATTCAGTTGAGTTCGGCCACGCCGACGAACGGTTGCCCGCCTGCGCCGGTCATTGCCACTAACAGCGGATCTGGTTGCTGGCTGAATGTGACGGCTGGCACCGATGGCGGCAGCGACCACGCGGCCTTGGTCTGGACGGGTACGGCGCCGGCCAACGGAACGAACAGTTCCTGGCTCTTTCAAGCCACGGAATTCGACACTTTTCCTGGCATTCCTGGGAACCCTTCCCGGCCTCAAATCGATGCGACCGAAACCGTGGATAATTTCGTCCAGGAAATGGCGGGCGCCGATCCCGATGGCAACCCGGTCGCGGCCTGGCTCTGGTCCCAAATTACGAATTCCGAGCAAACCATTTTGACGGCCATGCCGCAGGTGACCTCCGCGGCGGACACCGCCAACATGCTGGCCACCAACAGCAATGCATTGCAGAGTTGGCTGTGGGCGCAGTTCAGTCCTTCGGTTACCAATATTTTGCTAAGCCCGACCAGTGACGACTCGACCATAAAAAACACCCTGTCCCAGGCATTGCTTGAGCTTATGGCCCCTGGCCAGCTTACCAATTTTGATGAGTCCATGTACGTTGCGCAATTATACCAGCAGGTGATCAATTCCTCCGGCCTCGCAAGTGCCGATCAAATTAATCAAAAATTGACGATCCTGACCTATGCGCTGGATCAGATCCTCACAAATGGAGCTCCGCTAACCAATGATTTTTTTGTGACTGCGATCCAGCAAGGATATTTTATCACGGGTGCGCAACTTCGTCCGGAGACGATTAATCTCGCTACCAATTTGCCGCCGCCGCAAGGCGCCGCCTTGGTCCAGTTAAAACGAATGCTATTGGACGATTATTTCCAAAGCAAATATTTCACGCGTGGCGGCAACTGGGCAGGCAGTTTGTCCGGCTTTAGAATCCATTATCGCACCGTCCAATACGTTAACGGCCAGAAATTGGTGCAAAACCTCCAACAAGATGTGCCGTTGAGCCGGCTGAATTATGGCTGGGATAGCGGGTTTGCCTCGCATTACTATGATGATGAAAACATCCAATGCGGCGTTTACGCCTATTCATGGTCAATTCCCCAAGGCGCCCTCTGCTGGGCGAGCGTCGCCGCCATGGTGAACGGACAGGAAAGCTTGCTGTCCGATGAAGTGGGGCCCCAGACCGCCTCCCCGGCGAACAGCTGGAACGCTGGGCTCCAGGCCATTTCCGGTTATCAACAGGTTTATTTGGAATGGAACGACGATCCCAGTGCCATTGGTTATACTGTTTATTGCAGCACAAATTCCGAAGACACCAACAATGGCAGCGTTTACCCGGATGTCGGTTCATGGTTGCCGGTCACCAATGGCATTAACCTGCAATTGGACTGGTTCTGGCATACCAATTTTGCGGGTGGCGTCACAAATTATTATTATTTTGTGCAGGCGGACGATTATTTCAGCGGCACGCTCAATTCAGGCGCGGTTTCCGCCACCGTCACCACCAACGTGCCTCCCCCGGCGGCTAACCAGTTCTCGGCGGCGGCCTATCCCTACGACAGCATGGTGGACGTGGAATGGACCGTGCCGACCAACCAAAACAGCGCGCCCGTCACCTCCCTCAATCAGACCAACTGGCAGTTTTATGTCGAACGTAAACCGGCCGCCACGGCCGATGCCAATTATGTGCTCGTCACCGACCGCGGTTTCGGGTTGGCCTACTTGGACACCGACGTCGTGAATGGCCAGTCCTACACCTACCGCGTCACCGCCTTTGACACCGCATTCAACCGGCTTCAGGCTTTGGCCGTGGCCGGGGGTGGCGCCAATTTAAATACCCAAATCACTCCCAGCCCCACCAACGGCCTGACGCTGCTGCCGCCCGTGCCCGGCAACAGCTATGTAAATCTAACTTGGAGCCCGATCCGCGCCACGCAATTCTCCATCAAACGCGCCCAGAATCCCGCCGGGCCGTTCACTGTGGTCGGCAGCCAGAACGTCAACGACGCCTACCAGAGCGCGCAGAACAGCTATCAGGATACGGGACTGCAAAATGGCGTCATGTATTATTATCAGGTCGCGGCCATCACGCCCACCGGCTTCGAGGTGGATTCTCCGGTGGTCGGCGCCATGCCTTTGGCCACTCTCACACCGCTGCCTCCCTCCGGATTCCAAGGTGCCATCGTGCCCGTTGGCAGCACCCAATTGACCAACACCGTCGCCCTCTCGTGGAATGCCGAAACCGGCGTCAATCAATATCAAGTCTTCCTCCAGGATCAAAGCAGCCTGACCCTGCTGTTCGCCGGACGCGGCACGTCCGCTGGCTATACCATTCCTGATGCCCAACAGGCGGATACGACTGCCGTGTTCACCTTTGCCTTGCGGTCAATCGGTGCCCAGGGTTTGACCAGCGATTTTGCGTTTGTGACCATTACCAACCAGCAGATCGCGCAAAATGTGCCTCTCGCGGAGTCACCGGTGGTGCTGCAAATTGGTGGTGCGGTGGAATCGTCGTTGATCGTGGCGGGGCCGACCAACCTGACCTTGTGTGCGGTCGTAAACATACCTAACGTCAGCCAGGTTACTTTTTATGATGGCGCGCAGATTATCGGAACCGTGACGAGCGCCCCTTACCAGATGACGTGGTATCATGTGCCAGGCGGCCCCCACCAACAGATTCAGGCGGTTGCCCTCGCTTCCAGCGCTACGGCGTCATATGTTCCCAGCGGGAACGCCACCTTTAATTCACAAACCATCGATTTGACGGTCAACGTCGAGCCACAGTTGTCCGCGTATCAAACTTCGGCGACGGATTTGCAATTGCCGGCCCCGGCGCTGCCGATTTCCTTGTCGCGTTCCTACAGCAGCCGCAGCGCCAGCACCAACGGTGTGTTGGGCGTCGGTTGGACCGCCGGCTGGAACATGGCTTCCGTGACCCTCGTCACCGACTTGGCCAGCCAATGGTCGGGCATTTATCAATTCAACTTGGGATCGTACTATGCCGTTAGTGAAACGGTGGCGCATTATGTAACCGTTAATTTGCCGAACGGGCAGAGTGTGAGTTTCTTCCCCGAGTTGAACTATGGCAATGCGCCTTTGCCAACAACGTCCTTGCCAGCACAATACGACGACTTCGGCATTGTCTATACCAACTTTGCTCCCAATCAGGGTTCTCTGCAAAGTGAATATAGTGATCTAGTCCTAAACACCGACGCCAGCGATCCGGACGAGTGGACCGGCTCGCTGGATTTTGGCGGCCCGTTTGATCCTGGTCAATTTACCTACGTTGGCCCCGACGGCACCACCAATGTCTTTGCCCAGCCCCTCGGCGATGGCGTCACCTGGCTGTTGACCCAGACCACCGACCTCAACGGCAACTCCCTCAACTATGTTTACGACCCCAATACCACCAACCTGGTCGCCATCAGCAATTCCTGTGGGCGGCAGGTGACGTTCGGCTACACGCGCACCGCTTATGGCACCAACATTTCCGTGACCGACATGCTGGGGGGCAATCCGTCCGTGGTTTACGTTGTTAGCAACAGCCTGTTGACCGAAGTGCACCAATTGATCAACCGGACTTCCGCCACCTACCTGACCAATTCCTACGCCTACGGCAGCGACGCCAACCACGCCCCCGCTGATTTTCTGCGCCTGACCGATGTTTACGACGCCCGCGGCATCCGGGTGCTCCACAATACCTACACCAACGACCCCAGCACGGGGCAGCTCACCGGCGATCTGGCCACTCAAATTTCACCCGGCAAGACCAATAATTTCACCATCGATTCCAGTTTCAATCTGATCGTGACCGCCACCACGAGCACGGCCACCAACACCGTGCAGGTGAACAGCGATGCCTCCGGCTCCATTTCCGGTGCCATGCAGCCCGTCAGCGGCAGCGCCCCCTCCACCACCCCCGCCTCGCAATGCACCTACGACAGCCAGGGCAATCTCATCAGCCAGACCGACGCCAATGGCAATACCACCACCTACACCTACGACGCCCAAAACCGGCTCATCGGGCAGTCGGACGGCAACAGCGACAGCACTTCCACCGCCTTGAACAATTACGGCCAGCCGACGCTTTCCACCGATGCCAATGGCAACCAAACCGCCTACGTGTATGACAGCAACGGCAACACCCTCAGCGTCAGCGATCCGTCCGGGACCAGCACCGGCTACGGCTATTCCAGCCCGGTCACCGTGGGCAATGCCTATTTGGGCGCGATGCAAACCAGCCAGTCCCAAGTGGCGCCCTTTGTGCCCTACTCGATCGTCACCTTGAACAGTTACAACAGCGCCGGGCCTTCGATCCTGGGCGATTTGCTGCAAACCACTGAGGAATGGCAGGACAGCGGCGGCAAGGTCGTGGGCAAGCCCGTGATCACCCAATACACTTACGATGCCAATGGCAACCGTCTGACCGAAACCAAGACACGCTCGACCGTTTCGGGTACCGGAACCGGCCTCACCGAAACCATTCTCACCGCCTACACCTATGATGCGCAAAACCGGGTCCTCGCCACGACCGTCAGCGCCAGCAACAATAACGGGATGCAAACCTTGCCGCCGCAAACCACCACGGTTGCCTACAACGCCCTCGGCAAACAGGTCACCAGCACCGATGCCGCCGGGCGCGTGACGACCAATGTCTATGATTTCAACGGCTACCAGATCGAAACCGACTATCCCGACGGCACCGTCAGCCGGACCTGCTACGACGGTTTCGGGCATCAGCAATACGTCCAGGACCGCGCGGTGCCAGATGCCGCCAGCAACACCGTCGCCCCGGCCACGCTCAGTTTCTATGACCCCTCCGGGCGCGTCATCAAAACCGAACGCTGCGACGCCGTCAAACTGACCAAGACGCCCGCTTCCAGCAGCGATTTCACGGCCCTCGCCAATAGCGCGCCGCAAGTCAAAATGGTGGTGGCCAGCCCGGGCACGGTGCTGACCACCAACCTGACGTTCTACGATCCCGTGGGCAACGTGCAATATTCCGTGGACGCCCGCGGCGCCGTCACCCAATACCAGTACGATACTGCCAACCGGCGCACGAATGTCCTGGTCTTTACCGCGATTCCTTTCGTCTCCACCGGCCTAAACCCCCCCAGCCCCAGCGGCCCCAGCCAAAGCACCAGCTACACCTACGATGCCAACGGCAACCAAGTGACCGTCACCGATGCCGCCGGCCACACCACCACCTCCCATTACGACCAAGCCAACCGCGTGATCCAAGTGGATTATCCGGCGGCCAACGGCGGCACGGTCAGCCAGTACACCGCTTACGACGGGCTCGGGCGCAAGCTCCAGCAGAACGACGAAGCCGGCGTGGCCACCGCCTACACCTACGATTTCCGCGGCCTGCTTACCTCCGTCACCCTCGCGTTTGGCACCACCCAGTCCGTCACCACGGTTTATGGCTACGATGAGCTCGGCAACGAAATCGCCCAGACCGACGCCGCCGGCCACAGCACGACCTTCCAATACGACGCCCTGGGCCGGAAAACCGCGCGCAGTCTGCCGGGCGGCCAGACCGAGACGTTTGGCTACGATCTGGCCGGCAACCAGATTTACCAGACCAACTTCAGCGGCGTGATCATCACCAACCAATACGAGTGGGCCTCGGGACGGCTGACCAATTGCAGCACGCTCGGCTACCAGGCCAGCTACGCCTACAGCCCGACCGGCCTGCGCACCAACATGGCCGACCCCAGCGGCACCACCCGCTACCGCTACGACGACCAGAACCGCTTGACCAACAAGCTGGTGACGTGGACCGGCGGACCCGCCGTGGCGTTGAATTACAGCTACGACCCCTTGGGCAGCCTGACCAATCTCTGGTCCAGCACGGCCAACGGGGTGACCAACGTCTATCGGTATGATTTGCTGGGCCGCCTGACCAACGTGCTGGCCGGAGCCGCCAGCGCCGCCAGCTACGGCTACGATGTGGTTGGCAATCTGCAAACCCTCCGCTATGCTAACGGCGTGACGAATCTGTACCAGTACGATTCGCGAAACCGGCTGACCAACCTGGTCTGGCAGGCGGGCAACTACCCATTGGCCAGCTATGCCTATACCGTGGGGCCGACGGGCAACCGCCTGGCGTTGACGGAGAATGGCGGCAGCCGCGTGTACAACTGGGCCTACGATTACCTGTACCGCCTGACCGGGGAAACCTTCACCGGCACCGGCACCAGCTTTGGTTTTAGTGGCTCGCCGTCCGTGACCTATGGTTTCGATGCCGTGGGCAACCGGACCAACCGGACGTCCGCCGTGACCGGCATCAGCACGCAAACCGCGACCTACACCGCCAACGACTGGCTGGCCAGCGATAAATACGATGCAAACGGGAACACGACGAATTCCGGCGCTCTCGGCTATCAATACGACGTCATGGGCCATCTCACGAACGTCAACAGCGGGCAGATTCTCATCACCTACGACGGTGACGGCAACCGGGTAAAGAAGACGGTCAACGGGACCACGACGTATTATCTGGTGGATGACCGCAACCCGAGCGGCTACGCGCAAGTGTTGGAGGAATACCAGGGCACGAGTTTGACCCGGGTGTACAACTACGGCCTGGCGCTCATCAATCAGCAACTGTATGATGCCAACTCCCATCTTCTAACTTCTATCTCCTACTTTGGCACCGATGGCCACGGCAGCACGCGTTTCCTGACCGATACGAATGCGAATCTCACCGACACCTACACGTTTGACGCCTACGGATTGCTGATGCCGGGCGCGAGCGGCGGCAGCACGCCGAACAATTATCTCTATTGCGGCCAGCAATGGGACAGCGACCTGGGCTTCTACTACCTCCGCGCCCGGTATTATAAACCGGACAGTGGCCGGTTCTGGACGATGGATAGCTACGAGGGCAACAACGAAGACCCATTGTCACTGCACAAATACCTCTATTGTCAGGGCAGCCCGGTGGACAATGATGATCCTAGCGGATTGGCCTCCACAGTTGCCGCGCAAAATGGCGTAGCTG
>Ga0302320_10007462_pt1 | contig 24092 bp, 12 predicted proteins | sample Bog_T0_3_FD_202130 | JGI IMG/M metagenome (GOLD analysis project Ga0302320, IMG submission 202130) | Peat permafrost microbial communities from Stordalen Mire near Abisko, Sweden - Bog_T0_3 | ecosystem: Environmental > Terrestrial > Soil > Wetlands > Peat | place: Sweden: Abisko, Stordalen Mire...
TCCATCCAGTTGCTCCTTTGCGTGTGCTTTGGTCGGCTCACGTTTGGAGTTTCTTGGATGGACTCCCCTAAATGTCAAACTGCTACTGCCACCCCGGCAGAGCCGGGGGATCTCCCCACTCTTTAGGTCTTCCGGTATATCCATGAGGAGGTCTCCTGCCCATGGTTTTGGAAGTTGGCAACTGCGAGGGCGGCAGTACAATTCAGCCATGGATGATTCGCTCTCCAACATTATTGATAGAATCCGTGCCATCGCCGGAGATGAGTTCCCCTCCTGCTCTGTTGTCTTCGATGAAGCCGCATTGCCCATGGTGCGCTTTTGGATTCTCAACCAGAACGGTACAGTGTTGTCGAGGGAATGCCCGACATTCGAGGCGAGGAAGCTGGAGGCTTTGACTCAGCCCGACCTCCGCAGGATAGTCCGAGGGGTCTGTGGGCTGTATAGATGACGCGGTATTTCAAACCCGCGTGCGGTCAGTCTCTATTCGTCGCCGTCATCAATGCCAATGAAGCACCCATCCGGCAGGTCAGCCGGAACGAAGAAGTAGGTCACATCGTACACCGGCCCACATGCCATGCCGCCGCTAACGACCTTGAGCGCCTTCCCGGATTCAGGGAAAGCCTCGACAACTTCGTCCAAGGTCATCTTCCGAGTGTTGGCGCTGGCGTAGTGCGACCTCCACGACGCCGCCAGTGGCAAATCCTCGACCCCACATTCCTCCGGGCACAGGCTCGTTACCACGGCCAGCACAACAGTGCCCGGAAGAACGTCGGCGATGTCCTCGTCATCCCAAAGGATGCTGGTTCTCGTCTTGGGGCATCTCAGGCCGACAATCTCGTCGGTGTCGATTCGCTCAATCTTCATCACGTTCTCCTGCTTCTTGGCATTCGAAAGAGTCACTGACCAGACCATGTGAACCACCCGCTCGGGCGTGGAATTGATGCAAAAAGCCCAGCAAAATGGGGAGCCGAGAATGGGGGTTTGTGAACCACCGTGGCATAAGCATCAAAGCGTCCGCCCTCAATTGCTCGTGTCTAATTGTGCTTCACCCTTTCACTCAAGGCGAGACCGACACCGAATGCAACGTCCTTCATCTTGGCATGTATTTGCATCATTCTGGAAAGCGCGGCCTTGAGACTTTCGAGTTCTGTTTTCGAGGACACTGGGGCTTCACGTTCGACTCGACTGATTACTGCCTCCGAGCGCGTGATGGCACCTTCAGCCATTAAGAGGCACTCCTTTACTTCCGAATGAATGTTCCTGATTTGTGCGCTTATGTCCTCAGGGCTTGCGCCCTTTGCTTTCATCATCGAGACCAACATCATCTTCGCGTGAAGGGTTTGTGTCCTGACGTTGAGAGTCGTCATGAGCATTTGCGTTTCGAGGACAGCCTCGGGGAGCGGAGTTTGCTCGCTTCGAGCATCTGTCTGCTGCGGATACTGCGATTGAGCCTCCTGAATACGGCCATAGGCAGTATTGATTTCCTTAAGCTTGTCCTCGGCCTTCTTTCTCAACCGAACATCGTCTGCACTGAATCTGTCAGGATGCCATATCTTTGCGAGGTCGCGGTACGCCTGTTTCACTTCATCGGCTGTCGCGTCATCCCTGACGCCGAGCGTTGCGTAGTCTTCTGAAAGGCTTGGCGTGGATGGCAAAATGGGCTCCAGTTGTTATTCGGTTGCCTCAAGGTGAACCGTAGTTGTGTGCTGTTTCGCAGTCGCTGGACTTCAGAGCCGTGAAAGAATCTGCGTCTTCTTCTGCTCGAACTCGGTGGTAGAAATCACGCCTGTATCGCGCAGTTTAGCCAGCCGCTCAAGAGTGCCCAGCGAGTCGTCGTTCATCTGAAGACCATTGCGGCCCGTTGAACTTCTCTGCATGATGAAGGCGCAAGCTTGTCTGAACTTGTCAGCCCGGTCTCGTCCAGCAATGGTGACGCAGTTCGGAGCCTTCGCTGGGCTTACCGAGTTGCTCGTGCTCCAGAAATTCTTTGGGGCATTCTGCATCCCGCCAGCGGAAAGTTCGAAATACCCAGTGAGTAGTTCAAACCCGACCTGCGCTCCGGCGACGTTTTGATACGGGAACTGAAACATATCTGTGCCGAAAAGCTGGCCGGTCATCCACCCGGCCTTCAAGATGATGACGCGGCTGTCGGTACAGACCAACGCTTCCTTGTAGACGCCGCGTAGTTTTACGAACACCCGCTCATCCCGGTGGATTGATGTCGCCAATGCCCTTTCAAGTTTCTCTGGAATCGCCTCAATCATCCGTCGTCCCTTTCAGTTGCCATGGCCGGTGCTAGGTAGTGGATTGTGTGCCCAGCGATAGGCTAATGGTGCGCGTTGCTGATGTCCTCGCTGACTAGGAAACGTCCGTATCAAGGCGGCGGTGCTCTCTGAGATGGTTGTATCCTGACTGAACCTTCTTGAATTTCTCCTCGGCCTTTTTGCGGAGTCGCTCATCTTCAACGCCGAAGCGGTCAGGATGCCAGACCATTGCAAGGTCGCGATAGGCTTCCTTCACGCTTGTAGCGGTCGCACCTCTCTCAACTCCGAGTAGAAGATAAGCCTCCTCTTAGCGTGCCGTTGACAAACTCGAATTGGTAGTTAGCCGTTTTCGTTGTCAGTGCTCCCGCGCCTTTGCCGGCCGTAATCTTGATCGGGTATGTGCCCGTCGGCGAGGTAGTCGTCGCCGACGTCGTTAGCGTAGGCTGGCCGCTGGTGACCTTTGACTGAGTGTCGCCGTTCTTAAACCCGGTCATCGTGTACGCCAGCGTCGGATTGGGCGAACCCTGCTTTTTCGTCTCGTTGCTTGCCGTAACAGTCAAAGTCGCCGGTGCGACCGTCAAGTTGCCATTGACGTACTCGATGATATAACTTGCCAGCCCGGTGCCTGCGGCTGCGCTCGGCACGATGGAATACGGAGAGCCCGCAACGCCAGCCGTCGCCGCGGCGCCCGCGCTGGTCAGTGTCACACTGTTTACTTTGTCGGAGTTAAGCAGCCCGCTGCTGGTAAAAGCCGTGGTGCCTGGCGCCAAAGCTTGCCCGTAGGTCTTGGTTCGATTGCTTGCGGTAATCGTCAGTGGAGCTTGGTTTACATTCAGATTCCCGTTCGCGTAAGTGATGGTGTAGTTGCTCAGCCCGGTACCTGCTGCCGCGCTGGGTACGATCGGATATGGAGTCTTTGTCGCTACCGCCGTCGCCGGAGTTCCCGCGCTGGTCAGTGTCACACTGGCCACCGTGTCGAGGTTCGCACTGACCAGCCCAGTCGTGGTGAAGGCCTTGCTGCCCAATGCCAGCACTTGCCCATAGGTTTTGCTTTGGTTGTTGGCAGTGATCGTCAGCGGCGCCGCATTCACCGTCAGGTGGCCGAATACATAGGTGATGGTGTAACTCCCCAGCCCCGTGCCCACAGCCGCGCTCGGGGTGATGATATACGGTGAACCGGCGACTGTCGCCGTTGCGTAAGCTCCCGCGCTCGTGAGCGTAACGCCGGTCACTGTGTCACCGTTCAACAGCCCAGTGCTCACAAAAGCCGCAGTGCCAAGCGTTAAAGCTCGCCCGTAGGTCTTGGTTTGATTGTTCGCGGTAATGGTCAGCGGCGCCGGGGTCACCGTGAGCTTTCCATTCACGTAGCTGATGATGTAATTGCTCAGTCCCGTGCCAACAGCCCCACTAACAACAATTGTGTAAGGTGAGCCTGTCACTGTTGCCGTCTTCGGAGCGCCCGCGCTGGTCAGCGTTGCAGCGGTTACTGTGTCGGAGTTCAACAGCCCGGTGCTCGTAAAAGCCGTGGTGCCAAGCGCTAAAGCTTGCCCGTAGCTCTTGGTTTGATTGCTCGCGGTAATGGTCAGCGGCGCCGGGTTGACTGTGAGCTTCCCGTTCACATAGCTGACGATGTAATTACTTAGCCCGTTGCCCAGGGGCGCACTGGGCGCAATGGAATACGGAGAACCTGAGACCGTTGCCGCCGCCGCTGCTCCCGCGCTGGTCAGCGTCACGCCGATTACGGTGTCGCCGTTTGCTATGACCAGACCGGCGGTGGTGTAAGCCGTAGTACCCAGCGTGATCGCTTGGCCATAGGTTTTGTTCTGGTTGTTGGCGGTGATGGTCAGCGGCGCCGGCTTTACCGTGAATGCGCCATTCACATAGGTGATGCTGTAGTTGTTCAGGCCCGTACCCTCGGCCGTGCTGGGCACAATCGGGTAGGGTGAACCCACGACGGTTGCCGTTGACGGTGGACCCGAGCAGGCCAGTGTCACTCCGGTTACAGTGTCGCCGTTCGCTTTCACCAGGCCGTTGACGGTGAAATCCGAGAGGTTCAGCGATGCCGACTGGCCATAAGTCTTGCCCTGATTTCCGGCTGTAATGCTCAAAGGCGCAAGATTCACGTTCAGGCTTCCGCTTACATAGCTGATGAGGTAGTTACTCAGTCTGGAGCCGACAGCCGCGCTGGGTATGATGGGGTATGGGGAGCCCGCCACCGTTGCCGCCATCGCCGCTCCCCCACTGGTCAGCGTCACGCTAGTTACGGCGTCGCCGTTTGCTGTCACAAGCCCGGAAGTCGTGAATGCCGTGGATCCGAGCGTTTGCGCCTGGCCATAGGTCTTGCTCTGATTGCTTGCGGTAATGGTCAGCGCCGCCACGGTGACTTGGAGATTGGCGGCCACCAGTTGCACAATCCTGTAGTTTTTTGTTAGCGGCTGCATGGTGCCGGCGGACACCGTGATGGGATAATTGCCCACCGGGGAGGCTGTCGTAGCGGTGCAAGAAATTGCCGGGCTGCCGGTCAAGGCGGTCTGTACCGTGTCGTGATTCACCAAACCGGCGACGCTGAAACCGAAGGTAGGGTTCGGAGTGCCGTACACCCTGCTCTGGTTGTTGACGTTGATGGTCAATCCGGTCGGCCCGACTGCGAGAGTGCCATTCACCAGGCTAAAGGAATAGTTGGCCGCCGTCAGCGATCCAATCGTGACGGTGATCGGGTAGTTGCCCACCGATGTATTCGAAGTGACGGTCGAGGTCAGGCTGGGTTGCCCCGCGGTGGCCGAGGCCTGCGTGTCGCCATTCACCCACCCCGTCATTTCATAAGTGAATGTGGGCAGGGTGCCGCCGTAGGTCATGATCTTATTGTCCGCTGTGACCGTCAGAGTCGCCTGATTCACCGTCAACGAAGCTGAGCCTCCGCTGGGAAGATTAGCGCTGTCGCCGCTGTAGCAGCCGACCACCGTGTAGCCGCCCGCGGCCAGTGTCGTCGCCGTATTAAAGCTCGCCTGGCCTCCTGACGTCGCTACCGCGCCTGCGAGCAGCGTGCCCGGCACTTTGCAACTGCCTCCGCTATAAAAGCTCACCGTTCCGGTTGGTGCGTTACCGGTTACAGCCGCAGTGCAGGCTGAAGCGGTTCCATAGGTTGTTGGGTTCGGCGAGCACGTCACAACGGTCGTCGTGACGGTCAAACCGCCGGCTAGATTCACTGTCTGGGTAGCGCCGGTCACATTGAGGGCATTGTCGGTCAGCGTGAAGGTGGCGTCGATCACGCCCAGCGTGGTGGGAGTGAATTCGACCGTCAACTGGCAGGCCCCGCCCGCTCCCAGAGGGCTGATGCCCGAGTAGCAGTCGCCTTCGTTCGTCTGCTCCCAGTAGTTGTTCTGGTCGCTGAGCACCACTCCATTTGAGCCGCTGATCTCCAGCGGCTGAGTGCCGATGTTCTGCACGCCTACCGCCTGGGGAGCGCTCGTATTGCCCACCGGAACGGCGAGAAACGTTAGAGTTGGCGGGCTCACGCGGTCAATCTTCAGAATGCGGTTGTTGCCGCTATCGGCCACGTAAAGATCGCCCGAGCCGTCAATCGAGAGACCATAGGGCTGGTTCAGGCCCGTTGCAAGCGTGACCGGCGCGCCGCCGCCTGCGGGAATCTCGACCACCTGGTCGTTGCCCGTGTCCGCGACATACACGTCAAGCGCCGCATCCACGGCGACCCCGCGCGGCTGCGAGAATCCGCTGCCCACCGTGACCGGTGCGCCGCCGCCCAATGGCAGTTCCAGAACCCTGTTGTTGCCGGTGTCGGCTACGTAGATATTGCCGACGCTGTCGATCGCCACCCCGGCCGGCGCCAGCAGGCTTGAATTCAGTATGATCTCGCATCCGCTGCTGGTGCAGCCCGCCGGAACCTCAATGAGCGTGTTAGCCGCGGCGTCGGTGACAAATAGATTGCCGTCGCCGTCCGCTGCGATCCCAGTCGGAGATTGGTAGCTGCCGACAAACTGCGCCTGGCCGATGGCCGTAATCTTCCAAACCGTATGTGCCTGCGGGTCGGCGATGTAGAGGTTGCCCGCGCCGTCCACGGCCATGTTGGAGGGCTCGGTCATGTGGTGGCCGATGGTGTACGGTGCGCCGCCGCCAAATGGCAGTTCAATCACGCGCTTGTTGCCGCTGTCCACGATGAAACCGTCGCCGGCGGCATCGAGCGCCGTGCCCTGCGGATCGGAAAGCGTGAACCCCGCCACGGGAATTGTCGACTGGATCCCGGGATTGAGGGCAACCGCCGGGCCGGTGCCGATGCCATTGAGCGGGACTTGAATCAGGATCACGTTATTGCTGTCAGTCAAGGTGAGGCTGCCATGCCGCTCTCCGAGCACGGACGGAGAGAAAGTTACTTGAACCGAGCAACTGCTTTGCGGGCCGTAGTACGTGCCGCTTGCGCAACTTCCGCCGGTGACTGTGAAGTCCAGGCTTCCAGCCCCTTCGGTAACAGCCGTGATGCCATTTAGTGTGCTGCCTGTCGTTGCGGAGAATTGCAAACCCAACCACGCAACGGCAGATTGGCCGACGGCGACTGCGGTAAAGGATGCATCGGTAAAGCTAAAGACATCCAGCCAACCATCGCCCTGCCCCCCCCCACCGTCGCTTGTCCAATCCGTTATATATATTCTTCCATCCGGTCCTATGGCGAGACCGTTCGGGTGACCACTGTTGTAAAGGGAGGACACAACGGTTTGCGTCCCCCCGCCGGAAGGCACCTCTACGACATACCAGTTGTTAAAATCCGCGATAAAGACATTGCCCTGCTTGTCGGCCTTTACGTCGACAGGATAATTGAACCCGCTCCCAACCGTTGTTTGCGCACCATACGCCGAGCCGGTCCATGGAACCAACACTACTCGCGCATTCCCGCTGTCGGCAATGAAGACGTTGCCGCTTCCGTCAATGGTAAGCCCCTGGGGTGCGCTCAGTCCCTGCGTCGGTAAGGTGGTCGCACTTTTGCCTGCTGTCACAGGCGACGCGATTTCCAGGATCTGGTTATTGCCGCCGTCCGAGATAAAGAGGTCCATCGAGCGATCCAAAGCTACGTTGATGTTTGTGCTCAGTCCGCTAACCACCGTAGTTTGGACCCCAGCCGGGGAGTACTCCACCACACGCCCGTTGCCATCATCTCCGATAAAGAGGTTGCCGTTTCCATCAATCGCGATGCCTTCGGGGCCATTGAGTCCAGACACGGGAATCCCCACCACGCCGCGCCCTCCGAGGGGCACCTTGCGAACGGCATTGGCGCCGGCATCCGTGATGTACAAATTGCCAACAGCATCCACAGCAATGCGCAAGGGCCAGGATTGGGCGCTCCTTATTCCGATTGCCGTTGCGCCCGTCATCGTAACCTCGCCGCTTTGGCCCCAAATCGGCACAATCAGGATCATTGCGGCAAACAGCGCAAACAGAGCAGAACGGCCTTGAAAAAAGCGGGCAGTCTGGTCACAATGCCTTGAGGCTGTCAAGGCGCACCGGCGAAGGTTGGCAACCCAGAAACCTGCTGCGCCGTGGGAGAAAGAACGGTTCGAAGGACGAAGAACGAAAGCGGAAGACAACGCAGGCATGGAAAATCTCCTCAGAAACATATCCGGCACAGAGCCCGACCGATCCATAACAGTCTGGATTGCCGGCGATGCGATCCGGCGGCGATTCGGGCATAGCCATGACGGCGCGGAAGAGCAGAGCCAGTCGATTTGCAACAGGGGCCCATTTGCGGGAAAGCCCGCGGATCGCACGAAGCGAAGAAACCTGGAGATGGCAATTGCTGGGAATGCTATCCTCGGCCTTCGCGATCTGTCAAGTTAGGCTCGTGCGATTCCGGCGCTCTTGTTAGCTGACGAAATGCCCGATGAAATTGGCATGAAAATGCCGCTAACGCGCGCCGAGGATTTCTTCAGGCAGATGCGATTAAGGAAGCACTTGCGCGTGCGGCGAGAAGCGCCGTAGCTCGGGGCGACAAGGGCGTTTCTTCACAGTGAGTTAGCGCAACTTCTCCAGATCGTTGTCACCGGCCCGGCTGCTGGAGAGGTTCATTTCGTCGCCTTCGTAGCCTTCTTTGCGGAACCGGACATGGACGTATTTCGGCTGCGGCTGAGGAGCCTGCAGCAGGTAATGCCCGCGATCGTCGGTGTAAACCGGGTTGTACTTATCCACGTCCACCTCGACGCCGGCGATCGGCATGCGCGAGTGCCGGTCGATGACCTCGCCTTCAAACCGCCAGGGCGGCTGTGCGAAATAGCCATGCCATGCAACCAGAGCCAGCACTGCCATGGCCAGCGCGGAGGCAGCGGCCGCGATCCATCTTCTGCGGGCCGTGCTCCAGCCGAGCCGTTTTTGCAGGGCCGCGGCAGCCTGCCCGGCGTCCGGCGAAGTAATGCCATGAAGCTCGACCATCTGCGGCAAAGGAGTTTCGTCGAGCAGCCAGGGAAAGACATGCTTCTTCAATCCAATGGCCCTCATGTATTCGTAGTGCACGAATTGGGAGGCCTGCGCATCAGCGCTCCAGCACAACACCAGTGTGCGCGAGGAGCGGATGGAGCGCTCCAGCCGCTCCTTGAACCGCTCCCCAACCACCATGGACTCCAGGTCAAAAAAGACTCGATAACCCCGGCGGCGCAACTCCTCCGCCAGCGGGCGAACCCGCTCCATGTCTTCGCGAGAATAGCTGACAAACACGTCGTACTTTACCGGGAACATGGCCTAATTCCTCAATACCCCATCCAACTCGCGCAAGCATCTTTCGAGCGCCGCGCCGTCGCCTTTTTCCAGGCTTGCAAATAACTCCACCCAGCATGCGCGGCCGCTTTCAAATGCCGGTTGAACCCCCAGAAAGTGCTTTGCGCCTTCAAAAGACAAAGATCCCGGTTGCAGTGCCGCAGCCCTGGGTTGCAGCCCCGTCGCGGTCTGCCGCGCCTCCTGCTTTTGCCCCGCGCTCCATTGGCAGGCGAGCTTCTCCACATCCCGCACCACGGCCAGCGCCGGCGCAATGTCCGCATCGCCGATCTTGGCAGCTTGCTCTACGCAGTTTTCGAAGCGCCCTGCCATGAGGCTCTTCTCCACAAGATCGAGCCGGTTGAGCGAAGAAGGATCGGCCGCAAACCTGCGCTGGCTCAAGTCGAAGGCCTTCGCGTAGCCATAGAGCTTGTTCGCGTAGAGAAACTCCGCGCGTTGAAGCAACTCGTCATCCGCAGGGAGGGCTTCCAGCGCCGATTCAAAGGCATGGGCGGCGGCGGGAAAGTCCCCTCGAAGAAGAAGTGCCATGCCCAGGCCCTTCTGCGCCGTCGCCCATTCCTGGGGCGAGTCTTCCCTGGTATATACCTCGAGAGCCCCTCGATCAGCCTCCACTGCCCGCGCAAGCAGCGCGCCGGAGGCTTCCGTTCCCGCGCGCTGGGCTTTGTCGCGAAAAACCTCGCCCAGTGCGGTTTGAATCAGGGCCCAGTCCTGCGGGAGATCGGCTCGGGTGTAAACCTCCAGAGCCTTTTTATAAGCTTCCTCTGCCTGGTTAAGCAGTGCGACCGCTCTGTCTCCGCTCGACCGTTCCGCTTCACCGCGCAGAGCATCGCCGAGATTGTCCTGGGTCCCGGCCCAGAACTGCGGCAGCGACCCTTTTGTGAATACCTCCAGCGCGCTTTGATACGCCGTTATCGCCTGCTCAAACAACGCCAATGATTTGTCGTCTTTGGCTTCCACCGCCCGCTCGGCAAGCGTAGTGCCCAGGTCATTCTGCGCTCTTGCCCAGATCTGCGGAGAATCAGCCTTGGTAAATACCTCCAGCGCCTTTCGCTGAGCTTCCACCGCTTCCTCGAGCAACGGGATCGCTTTCTCTCCCTTCACCCGCTCCGCCTCGCTCCGGAGGGTTATGCCCAGGTTGTCTTCGGTGCCGGCCCAGTACTGCGGCAAAGCTTCCTTCGTATACACCTCCAGCGCGCTCCGGTACGCACGCACGGACTCTTCATTCAGGGCCAGAGCGCCTGCGCCAGTTACCCGGTCGGCTTCGTCTCCCAGCAGATTGCCAATGTTGTTCTGGGTCTTGGCCCAGTCCTGCGGAAGCGCATCTTTTGTTCGCACTTGCAGCGAATTCCGATAAGCCTCCAAAGCCTGCCCGAAGAGAGTGGTCGACTCAGCTCCGCTGGTGCGATTGGCCTGGTTCCACAGGGCACTGGCCAGATTGTTCTCGGTCTTGGCCCAGGCTTCGGGAAAAGCCTCCTTTGTGCGCACTTTGAGGGCGTCGTTGTAAGCCTGACAGGCTTGCTTGAGTAATTCACTCGCTTTCTCGCCGCTCGATCGCTCGGCGCCGTCGAACAAGACAATCCCCAGGTCGTTCTTGGTCTTGGCCCACTCCTTCGACAGACCCGCCGTTTCATAGACATCGGCAGCCTGCCGGAGCGCCTGCGCCGCCTCGCCAAGCAAGGCAGCTGCCTGGTCGCCCCCGACAATCCTCGCCTCTTCGTCCTGGGCGCCGCTCAGGTTGTCCTCTATGGCAGCCCAATCCCGGGGCGAACTCGCCCTGGTGCGCACCTCCAGCGCCTTCTGGTAGGCCAGCCTGGCTGCTTCAAACAGAGCAATCGGCTTCTCGCCCGCGCCACGCGACGCCTCATCCTTCAGCGCGGTCCCGAGGTCATTCTGCACCTCGGCCCACATGGCGCGCTCTTCGCTGTTCGAGCGCTCGTCCAGAAGCGCTTGATACTCTTCCACAGCCTTGGAGAGGAGCTTCGCGCTTTCGGCGGCCGTGGCTGTTTCTCCCTCGTCTCGGCGTGCATTGGCGGCTCTCTCCAGCGCGTCCAGCCAAATCTGCCTCAGGGCGGAATCTTCAGGAAAGCGCCGATGTTCGATGGCCGCTTTGACTGACGCCGCATCGAGTACGTCCGTGGCTTGGTGGTACTGCAGTTGTGCCTGATAAGCGTTGGCTTTGGTCTCAGCCCATCCCACCAGGTCCTGTAGCTTTTTGCGCCGCTCTTCCAGGTAGGCGGCTTCGTCTTCGTCCAGTTCTCGCGAACGCAGGTCCATCGCCATTCCCGACAGCTCAACCACCTTCTTAAAGTTTCTCTGTGCCAGTTCGGCAAGAACGACTTGCCGCAGAGTGGACTGCTCCTTGTGTTTCTGGACATTGTCTGCCCACTGCTGAAGCGCGAGGTTGGCCTCGCCATAACTAAAGCCGTTGGCGTTGGCCCAGTCCAGCACCGCTTCATCGAACGACGGCTTCCGTGCCTGCGCCTCCAGCAAGGAAGCATTGAGTTCGCGATTCTGTCTGACCAGCTCCTGATTCATGCGCGCCGCGCGCGCCAGCCAGGCCTCGATTTGCGCGGGCTCTTTCAGCGCCAGCGATCCTTTGGGAAGCAGCTGAATGGTCACATGTTTGGGAGAACCAGAGAGTGAGCCGTCCGGTGGCTGATACACCGCCATCTCAGGCGCGCCGGTCACGTCTAGGCGTACCTCGCGCTGTTGCGCGTCCTGCGAGATATTGAGCAATGCTTCTCCGTCCCGGTTGGTCACCTCTCTGGCGTCTGTGATTCTGGTTGCGCCGTCTAGAAAACTCAGTGACACTCGAACGCCCTGGATCGGCCTTGTTGGATCATAGTGAGCATTGACGACAACCACGACCATTTTGTTTGGATCCGCGGCCCAGGCGCCGATCGCGCAGGAAAACAGCAAGAGAAGGGAACAGCAGGCTCCAGCTTTCATGCCAACTTCTCCTATTCAACAACTGTGAATGAAACCCTCTTGCAGATATACGTATGCATTCTACTGCGGTGAACCGGAACCCGGGTAAGCCGGCTCCCGCAATCTCCTGGTGAAAGGTAAGCTACCGCGCGGGCATGGAGACGCGGTCAAACCACGCGTCGAACCCGGCCTTCATCAGATCGGCATGGAGCCCCCGAACAAACGCCTCATCGTCACTGCGTGCGCAAGACAGAAATATGGAGGTCATCGTGCCAGCTTTCCCATGTCAAGGCTTTGCAAGCCCTGATACCCGCAGTCACGCAAAGTTTGCCGCGAACTTCCTTTGCATGCGTCCTCAGCTCGCCTTGATCTCCACATACCGCATCAGCATCAGCCAGTCCTGCGTCTCGCGCAGCATGGTTTCTTCATCCACCTGCTCTAGCAGGCCTTCAAACTGCTCCGGATAGGTGGCTGACTTCATCTCCCATTTCAGCCTCTTGAGTTGGCGGCGCATGTTCGCACTGCGCTTTTCCAGCCGCCGATACTCTCGATGTGCCTCCATCCCCGCCATCGACGCGGCAATCGCCGGAAACAGCAGCGCGACAAAAGCCAGTCCCCGATGCGTGGCAAAGCGCAGCCACGGCACGGATTCCGCTCCTGTCTCTGTTGGCCACATGGCGAGGAGCAGAAGATGCAGGGCCGCAGCCGCAACCGTTGCACCAAGGACAATTGCGCCGGTCCGCTTGATACGGCCCGCGGCCTTCCCTTCCTCTGCCATTTTCTGCCGATGGAATTTCAACTGTCCGCGAATCCATACCCACCGGATATAGACGTTCAGCATCCGGCAATCGGCATGGCCGTATCGCGGTAGCGCCGGCAACCGGTCCCATATCTCGTCGAAGACCTGAACAGTCCAGTCGTCAGCCGTCTGGGAATAGCCCATAAACGGAAGGACTTCGATAGGTCGCGGAGTTACCCCGCAGATGGCCATGAAGATTCCGCAACGGATACGCTCGGTAAGAAACCGGCTCTCGATCCATGTTCGATGGAAGTGCCTGTGCTCAGCCAGCCATAAAGTCAACAAGATTATGATCAGCAGCACAAGTTCTGCGCCGAATCCAATCCATGCGATAGCGGGAAACAGGACGCCCACCGCGGCGCATCCAACCGCCGCGGCGGAGAGAGCATAGACCGTGCCGCCCGCAATGTGGAACCGATCCCGGCTTCTCTTGGCCGCCATTGAAGCCTTGCTGTAATAAGGAAACAGGCAGCCGTTCACCATCGCCTTGACGCCGGCCGGAATGCACCTCGGGATCATCGGGCCTGTAAAGTGCTCTTTGTCAAGATTCTCCAGATAACCGGGCTCAACGGGTTCCTGGTTGAATTGGTCGATGGCGATGACCCAGGAAGCGTCGAGGCCGTCGTTGGCCTTTGCATTCCATAACTCGAGCAACCCTCCCCAAATCCGGAAGACAGGGCGCCTCTGTTGCTGGGCGTACTCGACAATCTCGGCGGTTCCCCCACGTCCGCGGGACGGCAATCCATCCCAGACCGCGATCAGAACATCGCAATGATCCACCACATACCGGCCTACCCGCGCGTAGGCAGCGCGGCGCAACTCCTCCTGGCCGTTCGGGTCGCTGCGCTCCTCGCTGATGCGCCGCCGGCGCAGAACCACCTGCTTTCTGCACCGATTGAGCAATTCCGTGAACTCCACCCGGGACCCTTCCGTTGCGAAGTCTTCGAGGTAGTCTTCGAGTGCCAGCGGAAGAACGGCATCCAGGCGCACGTTTTCATCCTGAATATCGTCGAGAACCGCATGCGCGACCGCGCGGTCTGCCCCTTCCGCCAGCGGGCTGACGACGCGAAACGAGATCGGAGTCCTCCTCGCGTCCCGGATCCGATCGACTCCCCGCCTTTGTGCGCTGGGGAAGAGCTCCCAGATCCTGGCAGTGATGACTTGAATTACCAGGGCTCGGACCGTCTCTGGATCCTTCAAGTCCCGGTGGCCGGTGACGCCAATGCGGATGCGATACGGAATCGGTTGATAGGCGGCCATCTCTGCTCCCATGAGTCCCATTGTTTACCACATCGCTCTTCAGTCTGGTGAATAATTCGCCCTGGACGTCGATTGACCTGGGCGTAGATTGGCCTTCAAGCCGGAGTGCGCAACAGTAGGCGCCGAAATTCGGGCCCCCGGCGGCCCAAAGAGGAGCGAGTTTGACACTCACGATGGCAGCTTGGGAATCTGGTCAGGAGTTACAACATCTTCGGTGCAGTCAAAAGCTAAATCCGGCATGAATTTGATTCTTGTAATACTAGTGCCGCGACCGCGTGATTTTGTGACCCTTCCCATGAATTTAGGTGCCCCCGGTCCCGCTCTTGGGACCGGGAAAACCACAAATCTACGCGCTCAGTCTACTAGTGCGCCACGTTTCAACAGGTCATTTCCCAAAACGTGCTGTGTGCTGCAATCCGCGATTCTGGATACAATGTCCCCATGAATCCCGCGAACGCCGCAGAGAGCTTGAGCCAACTCAAGGCCGAGCTGGAGCGCACCAACCGGCTCTACAGCGCCTTGAGCCAGATCAATCAGGCGATTCTGCGCTCCCGCAACCAGCCGGAGCTCTTCGATAAAGTTTGCCAGGTTGCGGTGGAACTGGGCGGTTTCCGGCTGGCGTTTGTTGGATTGGTGGATGGCCTCACCCAGCGGGTGATTCCAGTGGCTAAATTTGGCCACACCGATTACCTGGAACACGCAGCGATCTTCGCCGATCATCGGCAACTCGGCAGCGGGCCGACGGGCCTGGCCATCCACTCTGGCAAGCCCTACATCTGCAAGGACTTTTTCAATGATCCGGCGACAGAACCCTGGCGTGTCGCGGCCGCTGAGAAGCGATTCCGCTCGTCGGGGACATTCCCGATTTGCCGGGAGGGCAAGGTCGCTGGAGTTTTTGTTCTCTACGCCGGAGAGGTGGGCTATTTCCGCGACCGCGAAGTGCAACTTCTCGAGGAAGTCGCGGGCGATCTTTCGTATGCCCTCGAGCATTTTGGCCTGGAAGATGAGCGGCGAAAGGCAGAAGAGGCGGCGCAACGGCTGGCGGCCATCGTCGAGTCCTCCCGCGACGCGATTCTAAGCGCGTCGCTTGACGGCACGATTCTGAGCTGGAATGCCGCGGCCGAGTTGCTGTATGGATTCACCGCGGAAGAAGCCGTGGGGCAGAATCTTTCCCTGGTGATTCCGCCCGGCAAGCAGCAGGAGGCCGAAGATCTGCTGGACGCGGTGTGCACTGGCCGCACTGTGGTGGGGATCGAGACCGAGCGCCTGCACAAAGCCGGCTTTCGCATCCCTGTGGCCCTTACGCTTTCACCGGTGCGCGATGCCGCCGGTGCGATTGTTGGCGTCTCAAAGGTTGCCCGCGATCTCTCCGAGCGCAATGCGACCCTGGACGCGCAGCGCGAGGTGGCCGGGTTGTTTGAGATCCTGGCTCGCGAAGTGCCGGTGGGAGTGGCGATGTTTGACCGGGAGATGCGCCTGCTGGTGGCGAGCGAACGCTGGAAGCAGGACCGCGGACTGGCCGGGCAGGAGGTGATTGGGCGGGCGTATGACGATCTGGTGCCCGGCACGCCCGAGCGCTGGCGCCAGGAGCACGCGCGTGCGCTGACCGGAGAAACGATTGTCGTGGAGGAGGACAGCTTCACGCGGAGCGATGGCCAGGTTCGCTGGCTGCGCCGGATCCTCCGCCCGTGGGTGACTGGATCGGGCGAGATAGGCGGCCTGCTCACTCTTGTTAAGGACATCACTGAAAGGAAACTGGCCCAGGCGGCATTGAAGGAGACCGAGGCTGAGCTAAGCGAGGTTGTCAACAACCTGGAAGAAGGGCTTTTCACGGTTTCGCCAGAGGGGATTTTCGTCACCTGGAATCCGGCCGCCGAGCGCATGTATGGCATGCCGGAGACCGGCGGAGCGCCCCTGACCCTGGCCCGCTACGCCGGGAGTCTCAAGATTTTTGCCGAGGATGGAAGTGTTCTGCCGCCGGACAAGTGGCCGATCGCCCGCATTCTCCAAGGCGAGCGGATTCGGAATCTTGAGTTGCGTATGACTTCGTCGCTGACCCAGGCAGACCTGATCCTCAGCTTCTCCGGGGCGTTGGTGGAGATCGGGGCGGGCAAAAAACTGGCCTTTATATGGTGCCAGGATATAACTGCCCGCAAGCAGGCCGAGGTGGAGCTGCGACAGGCCGGGCAGCAGTTGCGCCAGGTGATCGAAAGCATGGGCGAAGGCCTGTTCATTGTCGATATGAATGGGGAACTGCTCACGTGGAATCCCGCGGTCCGGCGCATCTTCGGCATCCCCGACGAGGGGTTCGAGCACGTCCCGCTGGCCCAGTACCCGGAGTTCATTACAGTCTTTGCGCCGGATGGCTCTGTGCTTCCGCTGGAGCAGTGGCCAATGGCCAGAGCCCTGCACGGTGAGCACATTGAGAATCTGGAGTTCCGCACCCGGTCAAAGTACCGTAAAGAGGACCGGATGATCCGCTACTCCGGTTCCATCGCCGAGATTGGCGATGGCAAGCAGTTTGCCTTTCTACGCTGTCAGGACGTGACGGCGCGGCAGCAGGCCGAGACCGAACTGGGCGAAACGCAGTCGCGACTGAAAGCAGTGGTCGATACGTTGAACGATGGCCTTCTGGTCGCGGATCTCGACGGGTATCTGCTTGACTGGAACCCTGCCGCTGCGCGAATCATGGGAACTGATCCGCAGAAAGAGCAGAAACTGCATCTGCGCGACTTCATGGGGGTGGTCGAGATCTGTTCGCTCGACGGTATGCCCCTGCCGCAGCAGCAGTGGCCTCTGGCGCGCCTGATGCGCGGGGAGACGGTCACGGATCTGGAACTCATGGTTCGTATCCCGGCCACGGGCGGGGAATTCATCCTGAATTACAACGGCTCCCTGGTTCCATATGAACGGGGCAAGCGCCTGATCTTCATTCAGTTCCAGGACGTTAGCCGCTGCCATTCCACTTCTCCTGGTGCGAAAGTGCGATCGCCTTGGCCGTGCGCAGAAAGTCCACATTCATGCCAAGCTGCTGCTCGGCGCGCGTAATCGCTTCATGGCCCACCGTGGTGTGGGTCTTCATGATCTCGAACTCTTCAGCCGTGAGCCGCCCCGGCTTGAGCAGAATCCGGTCTGGAATGCCCACCTTGCCGATGTCGTGCAGCGGCGCCGACTTGTACATGGTAACGATGGCCTGCGGCGTCAGCACGGAGCGGAAGCGCTCGTCCTGGCTCAGCTTCTCGGCGACCACGCGCACATATTCCTGGGTGCGGCGGATGTGGTTGCCTGTCTCCTGGTCGCGTGTTTCAGCCAGCGAGGTCACCACCAGGATGGTGGCGTCCTGGATGGCTATCACCTCTTCCGTGCGCCGGCCGACCTCCTTCTCGAGAAACTCGTTCTTGTCGCGGAGAAAGTCCGCGGCGCCTTTCAGCGTCAGGTGGGTCTTGACCCGGGCCAGCACAATCGGCGGGCTGATGGGCTTCACAATGTAATCCACTGCGCCCATTTCAAGACCGACCTGTTCGTCCTCAATAGTAGATCTGGCGGTGAGAAAGATGATGGGGATGTGCGCGGTTGCGGGGCTCGACTTCAGCCGGCGGCAGACTTCGTAGCCGTCCATGTCGGGCATCATGATGTCGAGCAGGATCAGGTCAGGCGGGGCGGAGGCGGCGAGGCTCAGAGCACGCTCGCCACTGTTGGCCACCTTCACCCGGTAAATGTCCTGGAGCAGTTCCGACATCAGGGTAAGGTTGTCCGGGGTGTCGTCAACAATCAGTACCGTCGCCTGGTGCAACCCTTCAACTGCGCTCATAACTGGCTCCGTCTAGTTCTGTGCCTGGGGTGTGGAAGAAGCGGCTGCCATCAACGCCGCGAATGCCGCTTCGAAGTCGTAGCCGCGGATGGCAGTTTCAATTGCATCGAAAGCCGCGGGAAATGCCGCGCGCAGGAGTTCACTGTTTTCAACGAAGACATTGTGAGCGGTTGAGTCGCCTTCGGCAAGCAGTGCGGAAAGCTGGGTGACTACAGGCGCGGCCTGGCCGGCGGCGCCAGGCGACGCGGCAGGAACCGGAGATTGGAGAGCGAGCCAGGGGCTCAGGCTGCCTACCAGGGAGGATAGAAGCGTATCGGCTGAGGCGAGTGCGATGTCGATCTCCGGGCGCGGCGCATCCTCGCGGATTTTGGCCTCAACCGCCTGGGCCGCCGCTTGCAGCGGCGTTGCGCCAATGTTGCCGCCCACGCCCTTGAGGGTGTGGGCCTCACGCTCGGCAGCGCCTTTGTCGCCGCCGTCGAGCGCCTCGCGGATCTTTCCCGTTGCGCCCTTATGGTTCTCAACAAATTTCCTGAGCAGGTTGTAATACAGCGCGCGCTTGCCCAGAACACGCTTGAGGCCCAGCTTGGTATCGAGTCCGGCGATTCCTTCAGGCAGCGGTTCGGCGGTTTCCGGCGCAGCGCCAGAGCCCGGGGCGGCGGCAGGCTGCGCCGTTCGCGGCTTGATCCAGCGGCGCAGGGCGGTGAAGAGTTCGTCGGGCTCGATGGGCTTGGCCAGGTGGTCGTTCATCCCCGCTGCCAGGCAGTGGTCGCGATCCTGCTGCATGGCGTTGGCGGTCATGGCCAGAATAGGCAGATTCGCGAGAGCGGGAATGCGGCGGATCTCACCGGTTGCGGTCAGGCCGTCCATCACCGGCATCTGCATATCCATCAGCACCAGGTCATAGGGCTTTTGCTGCACCATCTGCACGGCCTCGAGGCCGTTGCCGGCAACATCCACCGTGCAGCCCACGCTCTCAAGCAGTTCGGTGGCCACCTGCTGGTTGATTTCGTTATCTTCAGCCACCAGGATGCGCGCGCCGAGAATCGACTTGGCAGATTTCTCAGGGTGCGGCGTCGTCGCTATTGCTTCTTCCGTCGTGGCCTGGTCGGCGCCCATGGCGCGCGCCATGGCGTCAAAGAGCGTTGACGGGCTGATGGGCTTGACCAGAACCTCGTCAATCCCGTCGGTGGCAGCCGCGCGGAAGACCTCCTCGCGGGCGTAGGCGGTGATGAGCAGGGTCTTGGGCTCGGGCGTGAGGCCCATGGCGCGGATGTGCCGCGCTGTGTCAATGCCGTTCAGCACCGGCATTTGCCAGTCGATGAGCAGGACCGAGTACGGCGGCTCTCCCCGATTGGCGCGGGCGCGGACCTTGTCAATGGCAACCGCACCGCTATGCGCCGTGTCCACAACAAAGCCCATGGGCCGCAACGCCTCGCTCACGATGGTGGCGGCGTGCTCGTTGTCATCCACCACCAGCACCGGGGCGCCCACCATGCGGGCGTGCGGGGTGATGGCGCGGCGGCGGGCGCGGCTCTTGCCCAGCCGGGCGATGAACCAGAATTCCGACCCCTTGCCCAGTTCGGAGATCACGCCGATTTCGCCGCCCATCATCTCCGCAAGACGCTTGCTGATGGCCAGGCCCAGCCCAGTGCCGCCGTAGCGGCGCGTGGTCGAGCTGTCAGCCTGCTGGAATGACTGGAAGAGCTTGCCCTTTTGCTCTTCGCTCAGGCCGATGCCGGTATCGCGCACGGCAAAGCGCAGGGCAGTGCTCTGGTCGCTTTCCTCCACGGTCCGCACCATCACCCGCACTTCGCCCTGTTCGGTGAACTTGACCGCGTTGGTGCAGAAGTTGATCAGCACCTGGCCCAGGCGCAGCGGATCGCCCACCAGCATGCGGGGAATCTCCGACGGAACATCGAACATGAGTTCAAGGCCCTTCTCGCCGGCCCGCTGCTGGATGAGGTTGGCCACGTTGTCCAGCATCTTGTCCAGATTGAAGTCGATGCTCTCAAGAGACAGCTTGCCGGCTTCGATCTTTGAGAAGTCGAGAATGTCGTTGATAATGCCCAGCAGATGCTGGCCGGAGGAGTGGATCTTGGTGGCGTATTCGCGCTGGCGGATGGCCAGCTCAGTGCGTAGCAGCAGGTGGCTGAGGCCCATGATGGCATTCAGCGGTGTGCGAATCTCATGGCTCATGTTGGCCAGGAAGTCGGCCTTCACCTTGGCCGTGTCCTCGGCCAGATCGCGGGCGCGCACCAGCGCCAGGCGGGCTTCGCGCTCCAGCGTGATGTCTTCAAGCACAGCCACTTCGCCCAACTCCGGATGCCGGAGCTCGAGAGCGCGGGTCGAGGCGCGCACCCAGAAGCGGCTCGAGTCTCTGCGCATCATCTGGAACTCTACTTCCGCCACTTCGCCCCGCGCCAGCTCGGCGCGGATTGACTTGCCGATCCGCTCAAATGTCTCATCGTCCGCGAACCAGGCGCGCGTGTCCTTGCCAATCATCTCCCCGGGCAAGTAGCCGATCATCTGTTCCATGCGCCGGTTCGAGCGCAGCACGATCCGGTCCCGGATAAACGCAATCCCGCACGGGACCGAGTTGAACAGCATTTGAATCTCGTCGTTGGCCAGCCGCAGAGCCTCGGCGGCGGCGCGCGCTTCCGTAATGTCTTCAATCACGGCGACCACGCCAAGCTCCGGTCGCTCCGGATCGAGCATGCGGGTGGAGCAGCGCGCCCAGTATGCGGAGCCGTCCTTGCGCGTCAGTTCTACCTCCTGCACGCTGGTTTCGTTTTGCTCGATCCCCAGGTTGATCCGTTTGCCCATTTGCTGCCACGTGGCGTCGTCCGCGCACCAGATGCGCGTGCTTTTTCCCAACTGCTCGGCAATGGGAAAACCGGTGATCCGTTCCATGCCCCGGTTGCAGCGCAAAATGGTGCGGTTCTTGACAAAGGCAATGCCGCAGGGGACGGAGTCGAACAAGGTCTGAATCTCGTCCCGGGCGCGCCCCAGGGCCTCCTGCACGAGCACCCGCTCGGTCAGATCCACAAACCATCCCAGCACCGCCTGCTCGCCCTGAAATTCCACCGGGAGATACGAAGCGAGCACCCAGACCCGGTTGCCCTCGATCGTCAGCTCCATCTGGCGGTTGAGGACCGCTTTGCCGCGGGCCAGCTCGGCGCGGATCTCTTCGTAGTCGTCGGGATTGGTGTAGTAGCTCTCCGGATCGGTTTCGTCGCGCACCTCGGCCCGCGTGATTTCAACGTAGGCCCGGTTGTGGAAGACCACTTTGTGGCCCCCTTGGGTCGCAATGCGTACGGCAATCGGGCTGCCTTCAAGGATGCCCACCAGCCGCTGCTCATTCTCCCGCGCCTGGTTCTCCATGGCCCTGCGCTCTGAGATGTCAAAGAACCAGCCGAGAACCGCATCATCCTGCTGATAGCGGATGGGCATATACGAAGCCAGAACCCAGCGGCGCCCGCCCTCCGCTTTATGCATCTCCACCTCGCGGTTGACTACGCTGCGTCCCGCTTCCAGCTCCTGATGGATCTGCCGGTAATCCTCCGGGTTGACATAAAACTGCTCCGGCGTCTGGAACTCGCCGCTTTTGGCATCCACGGCTTCCTTGTAAGCCAGGTTGGCGTAAAGTACCTTACGGCTGGCGACCGAGGAGATGCGCACGCCGACCGGGCTCAGGTTCAGGATCTCCTGGAGCCGGCGTTCGTTCTCGCGCAGTTGTTCTTCGTAAGCGATCCGCTCGGTAATGTCGCGCAGCGAGGCGGCTACCAGCAGGCTGGCCCTGCCGCGCAGCGGGCTGAGGGTGATTTCGACAGGCACCTGCCCTCCGTCGCGGGTCAGCGCCGTCACCTCGCGCTGCGCCCCCATGCGATAAACAGAGGCATTGCGCAGGTAGCCTTCCACCTGATGTATGTGGTTGGCGCGTGATTGTTCCGGAACGAGTATGTCGAAAGGTTTGCCGATGAGTTCGTCGCGGCAGTAGCCGAAGAACCGCTCGGTCTCCGCGTTGAAGCGCCGGACAGTGCCGGTTTCGTCGACGATCAGCATCGGGTCCGGCGAAGACTCGAGCAAGGCGTCGATTTGTTCCTCGCGCAGGCGGTCGGTGCTCTCGACGGCCTCCCTCGCTGCCCACTCAGCTGCCTTTACCCTCCACAGAAAGACCCCGCCGAGGACAAAAAGCAGCGAGAGTATGCCGTCCAGGATGAGCACCGAGACGCCGAAGTTCCTCACCGGGGCTTGAATCTCCTTCAGGTCCGCCTTGACGAGCAGGATCCAGGGCGTCCCGGCAATGGAACGGATGGCGCCGAAGGAGGGGACGCCGCGATAGTCCGGATGCGACGAGAAGCGGGTTCCGTTGGCATTTGCGCTGCTTATCGCGGCCTGTTCGGCCGGACCGAAGCGCTGGCGCATGGTCAAAGGCTTCGCGCCCGGAACAAGACGCGGCGCGGTCAGAAAAACCACATAGCCGTCCTCAGGCCGGACCAGCAGGGATTCCGCGCTGGAGGACTCGGCCGGATGGGAGGCAACAATCGGTTCCAGGTGCTTGCTGACTGCGTCGTTCAAGTAAAGCGCGCCAACCACGGGCCCGCCAGCAGCACCCCCGGCATGCACTGCCTGCGCGATGCCAAACGTCGGGGTGACGTCATCGGACAGATGAACATCGACGATTGCATGTCCGCCGCTCTTTATCGCGGCTTGAATCCCCTCGCGCGCGGCCGGGCTAAGGGTCCCCCATGTGTCCCCCGCGATCATGTTCAGGGAGAGGTCGATCAGCACGATCCTGCGGTATTCATAGGCACGGGCCACCCCGCCAAGATGCCATTCGGCATCCCTGCGCAGGCTTGGGGACAAAGAACCCGCCCGGTGGGCCTCGGCAAATTTCCAGACTTCGGGCTGTGAGGCCAGCGTTTCGGCGTTTCCACGCCGCTCCCAGAGAAAGTGCTCGATGGTCGCGCATTTCTCCACGGCCGTATCGTCGAAGTTCATCAGAACCTGGTTCATGCTGGAAGCGGCAAACCGGTAATAGGCCCACCATCCGCCCAGGGCTACCAGTGCAAGAAGAACCACCACGCCCAAAAGAACCCGCCACGCTCCAGAAGACTTCCTCGCTGCTCTTTCAGGCTGATTCATCGTCTGCCTTCTTGAAAAACCGTCCTCATGATTGCTCGCGCCCGGAAAGCGGACGATGCGCCTGGCTGGAACTGCGCTCCGGCCATGCCAAACCGCAACCATCAACCTGGCTGTCCGCTCCGGAACGCCGGATCGTCATCCGGGGTTGTGAATCATCCGCTCCGGCGTCCAGGTCTGCACATCTTCACTTCTGCTTCTCGCGCTCCTTCTCCTTGCCGGTCACGTCGTCCCCTTCAACGATATAGCCGATGTGATAATTCCTCGGATCTGGCGGCTGGGTCTTCCGGTTCCTGGAGCGGAAGAGAAAATTGTCAAATCCAAAGGTACTCATGGCCACAATCAACACTGCCGCGGCCGCGAAGATGGTTTCGCCGGTTGTCCATTCCAAATGAGTGCCGTCCATGATCCCTCCTTTCCTGCAACTCTCCAGGGGACTCGGGAAGGCGCAATCTTACCACAGGCGAGGGCCGGCAGTCTGGCGCATTTTCGCCGCCCTTCGTGCCATTCATGACACTACGCACTTGACCAGAAGAAGTAGATGTCGTTGTTGTTCTGGACTCCGAGCAGTTCCTGGGCAACATCCGGCGGAATTGGCACGGTGACATCTGTGCCCGTCTTGGTGCGCGGGGTGATTACCCGGTAAATGCCCCTGGCTTCATCATGGATAAGTTCATCCCGCCTCAGCGTGAGAGCATCCATAATCGCCAGACCGGGCCAGCGCATAAGCTGAAACAGTGCGCGGACGCGGGCTGCCCAAATGGCCGCGTCGCGGCGGCGCACAACACTCGGAATGACCTCAACAATCCGCCTATACTCCTCTGCCGTGAGCGCCATTGTCGGCGGTCCCTCGATTCTGATCTTTGGCCAGGCTGGCACGCGTTCCAGCCATTGCGCCTCGTAGCAGTACCGTAGAAAGCTCTTCTAACGTTCGCGGAGTTTGGCGCGGGTGTACGTGCTTGGGTAAAGCTTGGGCCAGTCCTCGCAAAGCCCAGTGACGGGTTCTCTGGGAATGCCCTTTACAACGAAGACTCCGCGTCCCTCGCAATACGTCCGCAGCCGCCCCAGCCAAAGCGTGTACTTCTTGATGAGGTCGGGGCTCAATCCCTGGACGTTC
>Ga0302320_10007464_pt1 | contig 24088 bp, 16 predicted proteins | sample Bog_T0_3_FD_202130 | JGI IMG/M metagenome (GOLD analysis project Ga0302320, IMG submission 202130) | Peat permafrost microbial communities from Stordalen Mire near Abisko, Sweden - Bog_T0_3 | ecosystem: Environmental > Terrestrial > Soil > Wetlands > Peat | place: Sweden: Abisko, Stordalen Mire...
ATCAATCAACTGGCTGGTGTGAAAACCACGGCGCTTGTCTTCGGACAGGTGGAACTCGATGCAGGCGCAATACTTGCCGGAGGCGGCGTAGCAGGAATCATCTTTGAAGTGTGGCATAGGCGTTAAATGTGCATACCGCCGGAGCGGCGTTGCGAATGCTGCTGCTGTTGACGCTGGGCGATCTCCCGGCGCAGCTTTTGACCGGGTGTTTCCTTGACGGTGGGCGCAATCTTTTCAACCTGCTTGACCGGCTCGGTTTGCGCGGCTTTTTCGTAAGCGTCACCCATAGCACCTCTGGTTAAATTCTGACGATTATCATAGTTCTGAGAGCTATGATAACTACGAGTGGTTCTGATAATTCTTCTGTGGCGCCTGGGGCGGCCTTGCCGAAGTTGCCAGTCACTGCTGACACGAAAGGGCGGCTACGGGTATCGAAGGCACAACGGCGGGACATTTTGAGTGCATTGGTTCGCAGCGGCGAGGGACTTCCCCAGTTTGCGCGGCGGACCGGGCTAAAATATTCAACTCTGGCCAACTGGGTAAAACACAGTCGTGGCGGCAAACGGTCGGGGCGGCAACCTCGGCTACGGCTATTGGAAGCCGTCGTTGAATCCCCGCCAGCGGCTGCGAGCGGCACCTTGCTGGTGTTGCAGTTGCCCGGCGGGGTGCGCGTGGAAGTGGCCGATGAAAAACAAGCGGCCTTGGCGGCAATGGTCGTGCGGGAACTGTCCAAGCCATGTTGAGCTTCTCGGGCAGCTTGAAGGTGTTCGTGGCGGTGGGCGCCTGTGACATGCGCAAAGGGTTCAACGGGCTGCATGCCTTGGTGGCTGAGCACTTGGGGGAAGACCTCAAGAGTGGCGCGCTGTTTGTGTTCAGCAATCGCCGGCACACCCGGATCAAAATCATCTGCTGGGACGGGACGGGGATCTGGGTGCTGAGCAAGCGACTGGAGCAAGGAACATTTTCGTGGCCGAAGCACCTGGCACCCGAAACCACCAAGTTGAAGCTAACGCCGCAAGCGCTGGCGATGTTGACCGATGGGGTGGATTTGCGCGGCGCCAAACTGCGTCCTTGGTATGAACGCGAAGACTGAAAAATCTTCCGGGAAAGATTGAACCGCTGGCGTGTGCGCGCGTCCAATTTGGCAACCGATGACGTTGCGCGAACAAGAGCTCGCCCGCCAGTTGAGTGAATGCCAGGAGGCATTGGTGCAGAGTCGTCGGGAGAACGAACTGCTGCGGCAGAAACTCGATGCGCTGGCACGCCGGATCTTTGGCGTCAGCAGTGAAGCCCTTGATCCAGCACAGCTGCAACTGCTCTTGCGATTGCCGGAGTTGGCGGCGCAACCGATGGAAAACCCGCCTGCTCCCCAAGTCGTTGAAAAACGTCAATCGGTCCGCAAAGCGCGCGCGCCACGGTTGCCGGAACACCTGCCAGTGGTGGAAGAAGTGATTGAACCGGAACCGGTGAAAGCCCAGCCCGAACAATGGCGGTGCATCGGGCAGGAAGTCAGCGAGCAACTGGACTATGAACCGGCACGTTTTTTGCGCCGCCGGACCATCCGCAAAAAATATGTTCATCGTACCGAACTGGACGCGGTGCCCGTGGTCGCGCCTTTGCCGGAACGGTTGTTGGACCGCAGCCTGCCGGCGCCGGGTTTGCTGGCGCACATCTTGGTCAGCAAGTACTGCGACCATCTGCCGCTCTATCGAAAGGAACAGATTTACGCACAGCGGCACCAAGTACAGCTACCCCGACAAACGCTGGCGCGTTGGGTGGCGTTGGCGGCCGACTGGCTCCAACCGATTTACGAACAAATCCGGACCGGGGTGATGGCTGGCGGTTATGTGCAGGTGGATGAAACGCCGATTAATTATCTGGAGCCGGGACATGGCCGAACCAAGCAAGGTTATCTCTGGACGGGCAGCCGTCCCGGAAGCGATGTGTTCTTTCATTGGGCCACCAGTCGGGCGGCGGCATGTCTGGAGGAAGTGGTGCCGCCGACGTTCAAGGGCACGCTACAGTGTGATGGCTACGCCGCTTATCGCGCCTTTGCCAACGGACGCGGCAAGACCATTGAACTGGCGGGGTGCTGGGCGCATGTGCGGCGGAAGTTTTATGAGGCAAAGGAAAACGCTCCGCGTCTGGCCGGCTGGTTGTTGAACCAAATCCAGCATCTCTACCGCATCGAGGCAAGCTTGCGGGAGCGTCGGGCTGGACCGGCTTTGCGGGCGGCGGTGCGAGCCAGCGAAAGCCGGCCCCTTGTCAAACGGATCGAACGAGTTTTGATCAAGCTGAAGACCAGTGGCCGCTTACTGCCGCAAAGTCCGTTGGGCACGGCCCTTGATTATGCGCTGGGCCTGTGGCCTACGCTGGAAGTTTACCTGACCGACGGCCGGGTCGAAATCGACAACAACCTGGTGGAAAACGCCATTCGCCCCACGGCGGTTGGCAAGAAGAACTGGCTGTTCGTTGGGGAGGCCGATGCCGGAGAACGGAGCGCCATCGTTTATACGGTTATTGAATGCTGCCGAAGACGAGGACTCAATCCCTTTGCCTATCTCCGAGACGTTTTAACCCGCCTGCCCAACATGACCAACCGTCAAATCCCAGAGGTTATACCTGCCGCCTGGCAGAAAAGCCAGAAGCAGCTCCAACTCGCAGCGTAAACGGCAGACCACTCATCTCCGGCATCTCCATCTTTTCTACCGATCCTCTGTCAAGAGGCACCCGGCGTTACGCTTACGCTTTTTCGGCGACCACTTCCGTTTGCTCGATGCCCATTCGTTCTCCGAGCCAGCGGCGCACGTCCTCGACGAGTTGAGCCAGGCGTTGCACCGGGGCCAGGCGGGTCAGGCGCGTGACCCGCGTTTGGCGCATGGGGCGCACCGTGCGGAAATCTTCGCGCCCGGCCATTGCTGGCGACGGGGCCTTTTCTTCCAGCCGTTCTTTGGGGATGAAACCGAGCTTGGCCAGGCCGTCGCGGAGGGCCTGCAACTCGACAGCGGCCTTGCGCGAGTGCGAATCCGTAACCCTCCGGGCGAGCAAATCGGCGTCATCGGTGAAGATGTGGACGCGCTCGCGGCCACGGGAAATGGAGACGTAAAACTGTTCGCGGTTGACAGCGGCAAACGATTTTGAGGACGCGACCAGCAGCACGTCATCCACCGTCTTGCTCTGTGAGGAATGCGACGTGACGGCGTAGCCGTGGGTGAAGGTGTTGAATCCGGCCGGGAGCGTGCGGCCATCGGCCAGGGCAATGCGGCCGTTTTGGATCTCCCGGACTTGGACACGCTCGCCGTTGATGAACTCTTTGCCGTGATTGGCTTGGAGCAGCAGCCAGTCACCAGCGGCCACTTTCAACTCGCGGGCCTCGCCTACGTCGAAGGAGGCGGCGGAACCGCTGGGGATGAAATCCACTTCCATTCCATCGGCACGGCGCACGCGCAAACCGTTCTCGACAGTGGCGACCACCTCGACAGTCTCGCCCCGGTCAAACTTTTTGGTTGAACGGACGAAGCGAAGACGCTGGCCGGGTTCAAACTGGCTGGCGTTCTTCTTTTGCGCTCCCGTCCACGAGAGCGAATCAAAGACGGTGACGGGTTCGTCCTGCTGGCCGAGTGAGCCGTCAGCTTTCAACGTCTCGCGCACCTTGTCCGTGACGGCCTCAATCTCCGACCACGTTGGCGACACCAGCAGCGCGGACTTGCCCTGCTTCGTGGCCGACAAATACGCATTGGCGGCGTGCTGGTAAAGCTGGCCGTCATCCGTCAAAGCCTCTGTGACGGCACCGAGTTCGAGCAGTTTGGCAAAGGCTTTGTCGGTCTGTTTGGTGGCGGCCAGCTCGACAATCTCCCGGAAGGCGGCGGGCTTCTGGCGGCGGATGGCGGTCAGCTCCTCGAAACGGTAGCCCGAATACTGTTCCAGAATCCGCAGCGCATCGCCACGGGTGACGCTGGAATGCTGGCCGGTGTCACCGGACAGAATCACCCGGCAACCCTTGAGGCGGGCCACTTCAAAGAGCTTGGCCATGTCATCCAGACCCACGGCCCCGGCTTCATCCAGCACCATCACCGAACCGCGTGAAAGGCGGAAACGCTGGTCGGCATCGGCCAGAAACTTTTGCAGCGTCATGGTCTTGCCCAGGCAGACATCTTTGCGGAGCGTGTCGGCGGCGGCGGCGGTGGGGGCGCAGAAAATGGCGTCCCAGCCCCGGCGGGCGAGGGCGCTGTCCAGTTCAGCCAAGGCGGTGCTTTTGCCCGAACCGGCGAGGCCGCGGAAGCCGGTAAACTGGTCCGGGCTGGTGAGGACATGGGCCAGAGCCTTGCGCTGGTCCGGGCCGAGTTGAGACGGCGGCTGGTAATCGCGGGCAATGGGGTTGAGCGCGTCAATGCCGGCGTTGACCGTGCGAATCAGATAAAGCTCTTTGGCGAGAATCTCCCGCGTGGAGAACTCAGAGCCGACACGGACGAGACTGTCATCGTTCGCCAGCTTTTCCTTTAGCTGTTTCAAATCCAGTTGTCCGCAGCCTTTGTTCAACGCCGCTTCGAGAATCCGGTGCTGTGGCGCGACCGAGTTGCGCTCGAAGACGTGTTGCAAGCCGTGTTCGACGGCGGTGGAATCGCTGACCGTCTCTGCCGGTGCCACTGCCCTGCCGTCAGCACTGGCGACCACCTTGCGCAGCGTGTGCTTCTCGAAAAAACCGATCTCGCCGAGTTGCTGTTGGCGCACCTGTTCATCACTTGCGCCCTTCAACTTTTTGGGGCGCGACTGGTGGACGACATGGGAGACTTCCTGTTTGGAGAGCTTGCGACCGAGCTTTTGCTCCTGAGCTTTGACGGCCATGTCCCGTTGCTGTGACCGCTTCGAGAATCGCTCGATGAACTTTTGGTCACCGCCCTCAATCTCGAAAGCTGTGCCCGTCTGCCGGGTCTGGTAGCCGAGCCGGTGCAGGCGCTTGGCCAGTTCATTGCGATAGACCGCCGTGCCGTAGTTGAGCGCGCCGAACATATCGCCGGTCTGGAGCGCCTTCCATCGGTTCTCCTTTTTATCCCAAGTGGCATTGAACAGGACGAAATGCGTGTGCAACTGCGGGTCGAGAGCGCGTGACGTGGTATGAACGAAGGCGGCGCCGACGAGGTTGCCGGTAGTCCTGTCTTGCTCCTGAACGCCGCCCTTGCGGATGCGGGTGGCGGCGAACTGTTCCAGTTCCCGGAGTGCGAACGTGGAGGCTTCCTTGTGGGCCTCGATGATGCGTTGGTCGTTCATGGTGACGGCCAGAATCGAAACCGATTTGGGCGGTGAGCACACGAAGTCGAAGTAAATGCGCCGCTCCCGAAACTGTTGTGGGGTGAGTTGCTGGCCAGTCTCCGGGTGCTGATTATCGCAGAGCCGGAGGAAGGCTTCACGAGTGACGACCTCACCCGGTTTTAATCCCAACTGTTCAGCCCCGGTGCCAATCCAATGACCGGCCTGAGACACGCCCTGGGTGTAATAATCGTTGTGGGAAAGGTGCTCATCGAAATACGACTCGGCAACCCCCCGGTTCTTCTGTGGAATCCCCGAAAACATAAAACTGCATCCAACCATTAGCACACTGGCGGCGGTTGTGCTAATGTTAGACAGGAGACAGGACGGAAACGTTCCGGGTTCTCCGCTTTATCCCATCATGGGTCAGGCAACTTTGCCTGTTTATCTCCCTCGTTTTGAGGCCCCACTTGGCGAGCGTTGGTTGCGAAAGTGACCGGCGTGATGACCCCACCAATGGCGAGAACTGGACACCCGTAGTGTTTGGTTTGATGACCCGAATGAACTCCTGGAAGTGTGAGTTTTTGCCATGACACTTACCCCGCCTCTGACGGTGAACCCGGCAGCCTGTAAAAAATCTGTGGCGTGCAGCAAACGCCGCTGGTGAAAATGTCCCAAGGTTGCGCTGGTGCAGTGGTGCAACGACGACGGAAGGAAGCCTGATTTGATGACGGACGCTGTTCTCCTTGCCAGAGCAATGGGCGGACGTAACAAGCACCATTCCAGACGGCACGCCTGACCTCTAACGCTATTAGTTCATTTTGCGGACGAGAATTATCCGAACTCTGGCCGAGGTCTGGACGAAATCCGTCCGAGACCCGGCCGATTTTTATCCGGGATCGGTCAGCCTGCCGAACGCATCGCGGTAGCCCGTCGCTTCATCCAGCGCCTCTTGAGCGCCACGCGGCGGGATGCCAGCGGCGCGTCGTTTTTGTTCCTGCCGCAAACGGTCGCGCTCGCCGCGGGCCGTGCAGTTGGCGGCCTGCTGTTTTTGCCGCTGCTCGATCATGGGCCGTCGCTGCTTCGTTTGAAAGTCGCGCACGCGCTTGTCCGGGCGGTTGGCCGCGTGGATCAAGCAGGTGACGGGGCGCGTGGCGTCGTGCCACCTGCTGCGGCACACGTGCGCGACGCACATGCTGGAAAACGGGGCGGACATCCGGTTTATCCAGCAGTTGCTGGGGCATGAAAAACTCGACACCACGGCGATTTACACCGAGGTCAGCATCAAGCAGCTTCAGGAAGTTCACTCCCGTTGCCATCCGTCCGCGAAACTTGAAAAACCGCTTCCACCACCGCCGCAAAAAGTGTAATCTTGGGGCGTGGTTCCAAGCTGTCAAAGTCGCTTCACTTTTTTAGCTGCTGGCCGGGTGTCAGCCGCCGCCGACTTGCCGACCCTCTCCCCAAAAACTCGCGTCGGGGGTTTTCGCCGTCACGCATCGGGTCGCCTTTCACGGCGAGGCCGGAGCCGCTCAATGTTCACGCCGGGTTCGAGGGGGTGTGCTTACAAAGTTGCATCGGGTCTGGGCAACTGGCCAAATAGAGACCCACAGGAGGAACAAGGGGGTGAATCTCTATGGCTTTGTTGGAAATGATTCCATCAATAATGAGGATGCATTAGGGTTAATGATCTTACAGGCATTAAAAGATATAGCACAACAGGAGGATCAAATAGTTAGTCAGAGTAAATGTTGTTGCAGTCAGCAAACTTCTGCATCTATTAGCATTACCGGAACTCACTCTGGAACGACGGTTACAGGGACGGAAACGTTTAATCAGCAAGGCTGTGTATATTCGCACACGATCTATTGGTGGGATTGCTATTCTGGCAAGCAAGAGGCAGGTGTCCTAAATCAACTGTTTGGAGGAGTTGATTTTCACAACTATGGATATTCTGCGGGGGGGACGAGTTATCCAAAAACGGCTTCTCCCGGATGGTGGGCTACTCACCTTCATGTTGGAGACCCATACCACATAGCTATGGATGCTCTTGCTATATACATCTATTGTGATGGTGGGCATCTTCACGCAAAACTAATAGCGTCTAGCAATGAACTGGAGTGGACGTGGGATAAACCAACGCAGGCTTGGACAGGGCCTTGACAATACGCTATGACAAAGAAGCGAATAGTTGTGGTTACAGCTGCGGCGATTGTGTCAATCATTCTTGCCATAGGTATCCGAAATGTTATCCGCATGCGTTCCGAGACGGCATCCAACCCATATTTGAAGGAATTAAGAGTGACTGATAATATAGTCAATCAGCGGCTGGATAATGCTACCAACAGCTTGATCGCGAACACAAATAGCACGTCACAGAAGCCATGATATTGGAGGCGGCGAGTTCATTACTTCAGACGACAAACTAATCGGGTAAGTGTTTTTCCGACGAAGCTCCGGCGAAACTCCGGCGGATGACCGCTGCAACGTCCGGAAAACTTCCGGTCAGTGGACGGGCGGAGTCCCGGCAATCTTCCGTCAGCATCCGGGCATCCCCATTCGCTGGCGCGTGCCGTCATGGCGACTGCAAAACGCGGCCAAATGCTGCTACGGATTTGCCATAGTTGGCGGCAATTAAGGGCGGGACGCTACACTCCTCGCGCGATGCCGCCGACTATTGTGTTTTCGTTGTTCATGCTCTTTTTCGGTCGAGGAAAAGCAGCTCAATTCAACTCGGCAAATCTCATTCCATCTGAGGCGTAACATAGACCCCTTGGTCGGGGTTACGGGAAGACTGGCTTTACAACATCAGTTTCTATTGGCTTGGGCAAAATGCTTTTCAGTACATAAAGGTTAGCTGTTTGATCTTCATAGACGATAGTATAGTCCTGTAAAAAAGCCTGCCAGCTATGAGTTGCTTGTAGCGGATCAAGCAGTAGCTGCTCCGGCTTATATTGTTGGCATATTTTGATGATGGTGTCGTTGCTGATCTGGTCTGACCAAAAGCGTTTTAGCGTAACTACCGCGAGTTCTGGCGGCATTGGCAGCTGTGCTTGAAAAGAAAAGATGTCCTTTGTATATTCTACATAAATCCAGTTTGTACGGCTGGCATATTCCCTAATCTTGCCCAAAACCGGGCTGATCCCAGCCCGTTCCTCATCCCGGAGATGTGCCACGGCTCCCTCTAGTCGATTTTCTGACCGGACCAAAACAATAGCGACCAACGCACACAACCCGATCGCCTCCAAGGTCTTTTGTGATGAGAGTTTAAATTTATGCTTGGAGAGTGTATGTGAGATGCGTGTGATGGCCGATTCCATTGTAAAACCCGCCAGCCAACTCATGGGAATGGCGATATGCAAGTAATAATACATCCACCACGGTCGATGGAACGTATGAACCGTCATTGCCGTCGCCAGCATTACAGCAGGAAAGGCAAACTCACGCCATTGGTGACGCTGTGCGACGAGGAGAAGTCCGATTACGGCAGCGATGACAACTTCGGCATGGTTCTGAAAGATGCCCCACGGCATGGGGAAATCTTCCGGGCGTGGGAGTCCGAAAACCGCGTGTTCGACAAAATGCGACCGGTAGGAAGATCGAAAACTATCTTGCCCCCAAAAAACGGTGAGGATTGCTAAAGTGAGTCCCGTGGCCATGCCCCACTGCAAAAAGGCGATCAAGCTTGGTTTGAGCAACGCTAACCCGTGTTTCCGGTTAAACTGCAACCAGATTTCGACCAAAATGGCCGGAGCGACGAGTGCGGTAGTGTACTTAATTTCCAATGACAAGCCCAGGACCGCACCTGAAGCCACTAGCCATCCAACACGCGGAGTTTTAGCCCATTGAAACAACAACAGGGTGGATATCAGCGCGAGCCCATAGGCGGGGACTTCCTGCATTACTGAAACACTGAGTTCCAGAATGGCCGGGGAGGAAAGCAGGAAGAAAGTCGCCAGAAATGCCGCACGCCTCCCAATACGCTGACTGACTATCTGGAAAAAAGTACCAAATAAAATTAAACCAAAACCGGCGGCAACTAGCCGAGCAGCCATAAGGGAGGGCCCCCAGTGTTTAAAGACGCAATCGAGCAGCAGGACTAGCAGCGGTGGTTGGTCATACCAGATTTGCGTATAGAGAGCGTACCCCTTGCTCATTAGGAAGCCCGTGACTAGCTCATAGCCCTCGTCTTCGCCAAATTGCAGGGCAGCACCAAGCGGCAGTAAAGAGTAAATGAAAAGCATTGTAATGATGACTGCGGCAAAACCCCAATGCTTTTTGATCCAAATCACCATTTCATAATTGATAAGGCGGTGGCTGGAGTCAAGGGGACAGAGAATTTAAAAAACAGCATCATGCCCCAATTCGGAGGAATTGGAATCTGATCTTCCGTCGCGAACCCCAGAACTAGTTTACCCAGTCTTCATTACCGGAATTAACCCAGCACAATATCCTTCTTTCATTTTTATGACATGACGGTCCGGATCAGGCACGTTCAGCACTTTATCCGGAGCAACCTTTTCAGGCAGTATTTGAGGCAGGGTCCCAGGCCGCTACGCTGAACTTGAGCGTGCATGGCTTCACGGTCTTTTCTTCGCTCCTCGTGGTTACGATTGATCTTTGCCAGAGCATTACGAATAGTCCTGGGTGAATGCGTGTGAGCCTTTATTGGTGCATCCTTTTCCTGTTCGTCGGCCTGTGCGGCCTGTTCCATTCTTTCCTCGCACAGGCCAATCGCCAACTGTTCCAATTGATCGTAAGTCATGCTGGTTTTCCGTCCCTTTTTGGCTTGCAGGCTCGTGCCGTCGATAGCCATTGTCCCCAGATTGGTCAAGCACAAAGCTTGGGCGATCCTGACGGTCGCCACAAAAGCATGCTTGATATAATTTTTATTGCGAAGCCGGAAGGATGCGATGATGTCGTGATCTGGATGGTGGGATCGTGTTGCCGAATTTGCCAGTGTCGCGGACACGAAAGGGCGGCTGCGGGCGTCGAAGACACAACGGTGGACATTTTGAAGTGCAGGCCCGGAGCGGCGAGTCGCTGCCGGGGATTGCGCGGCGGACCGGAATAAAATATTCAACGCTGGCCACTTGGGTGCAACGCCATCGCGCCAAGCGGTCTTTGAAGATTATAAATCTTCTACCGGTATCTGATACTACTTGCCCATTTTGGGGTCTTTTTGTGTCCTTTTCGGGCTCTTCAGCTGGGCCCTGGATGCTGCCGACAGGCCTCTGAATACTGGAGATTCCTCGTGAGGCCGGTTGGGGGCAGAGCCCAGTTAAGGAATCCGTGGTCAGCGGGTCAATTCGATCGACGCAAGCGAGTATTTGTCAAATTCGGACGGCCCACAGCTTTCTCATTGGAGAGATGACCATCGACAGCAAGTGACAGGTAGTGGGGCGGAGAAAACTGGCCGGCGACTATTAAGTCGCATCGGCTTTTTTTGCAGCAGGTCATTCCACGCGCGAAAATCCTAGAAGGAAAAGCCCCGGAGCCGGTCGGCGTGTCAAGGTGGGAGTCGAGGGCATACCGAGAAACAACCTTGAAGCGACGACCGGCGACACACCATGTAAACCGGATTTGCGCTGCCAGTTTCATTCCGTGGCATTGGATGGCTGTTTTCAATGATGCCATACATAGTGGCCAATCATTAAAGCGATAACACAGGCCGCCAACGTGCCGACAATATGCCAGTGGACGCCGCGAAGATTCATGGCCGCGATCAATATTTGGCAGACTTTTTCAAAACGTTGCCGCTCTTGCGCCAAGGCTCCTTTTGATTGATTCCATTCGAGCAGAGCGGCTTGCAGCTCTTTCTTAATGGTTTTAGCCGCGTCATTGGCGTCCGACAGTCGATTGCTGACGAACATCGTGTCCCGCTTCACGGTTTCCGCGTGTTTGAGAATAATGTCCTTCAATTCGCCGTGTTTACTGTCCACCATGCCCGCAAAATCATCCGTAAGCGCCGCCGTCTGTTTTCTGTATTCAGACAGATGCTGCTCCAGCCATTTCCGGCTGTCGGCGATGGCACGCGGTACGCTCGCCGCCGCCTGGAGTTGTGCGCGGGTTAATAATGCCCATTGGACGGGAAAATTGTTCTCTGGGCCGGTGCCCCATTCATGTAAAAATCGGTGCACCCGGTCCACTTCGTCCTTGGTCATGTTAGCGGTGAGCACCGCCAAATCATCTTTACCCAAATCCATAACATCATTCACCCAAATTGAGCATCGGCTGCTTTGATTTGGCTGGTTTGGCCTTCGGTTCCGGTTGCGCAGCGATTTCCGGCATTTGCTCCAGCGGAACCAGCAAATCGGCGACCTGATCATATTGCCGGAACATCTGCTGCATTGCCCATTGCAGTTCCCCGGCGAGCATCAATTCAAGATGTGGTGTGCCGGGCGTGGCTGCTTCTGCAAAGCTTAATTTGTGCCCGGCCTTGGCCTCGGCCCGTTTGATGGCCAGCAAAGTGATGGAAGTGACCACCGGCAAAGTTAGTTCCTTTGCCCCAAAACGCTTCAATTCAGCTTCAATATTGGATTTGCGAAACAGATTCGTTCTGATTTTGGCCGGGTTGTGGACGATGACATAATCCACGCGGTCGCCCGCGAAATAAAACAGATCGAGCAGATTATTCATGCTCTCCGTGTCCTCGCTGGGAAACAGGAAGAATGTGAACCGGATTCCCTGCGCGGCCAGGGATTCCAGCAATTGCAAGGAATCCAACGCCTGAACAATGATACCGTCGGCCTGCGCTCGGCAATCAATGACGTGGACCGGTGCGTCACTGCGCGACACGCTGCGGAATAATACGAGCAGGGTGGATTTACTATCGTCATCGCTGCCGAGGGTGTAAGACTGCACCAGTTCGGGATGACGGTCGGCGAAGGAATGGTGCCGGTCATCAAGGTCGGAACCGTTCCAGTGAATACCGTGATAATCGAGCCAAGCAGTGCGGAACTCGGCCTCGAAACTTTTGCCGAGGCTGCCTTTGGATTGAGGATTGATATGGATGCGTTTGGTGATGTTGGTGTTCATGTGAATTCTTGTTCGGTGTTAATGTTTTTGATGTTTGGGCGGTTGAAAGGGGCTGGCTTCGCCAATGGCGATTGGCGTGATGGTGGCCGCTTGGCCTCTGCGTTGGGGCGGGCGGGTTGGAATTCGGAATTATTTCCCGCATTTTCCCAATGCGGTTTTGTGGCGCGGTTTAATTTGCGACGGTAAAAAAGATATGGGGCATAGACCGTAACGCGGATGCCTTTCTCGGTGAGCAGCAATTCAGTAATTTGCCGCCACGTTTTGCGCCGTTGGCGCAGCTCGCGGATGAATTCAAAGTGCGGTTCAAGGATGCTGCGGAATGGTTTTCCGCCACCTTTTCGTTGTGCCGTTTCGGTCATCGCTGGACAGGATAACCCGATCGTGAAAAATTTGTGTCGGGAGCAGGTGAAAGTTAAAGTGGGATGAAATGACGCTGACTAACCGACAAGAAGCGACAATTTCGAGCGACAAAAGGCGCCAACTTTTGATGTGTGGCAGCGACAACTAGCGACAAGTTCGTTGTCGCCTTTTGTCGCTTCTCTGCGCTCCACTTTTCCCCCGAACGATTTCGTTAGGAGATGGTGTCACGGAAAATTAATGGTTTTCACATTCCAGAAAACCGCCACAAATCACGTTCGCCTGAACGTAACAAATTGGATGATGATGGGCGCACTGACCGGGAGTTCTGACACCGGCAGCGAAATGGAGCAGGTCGGGAATGGCATGAATGGACGACGGCGCAGTTGAGCGCGGTTGCAGAACGACTGGTGAGTGCGTGACCGTCTAGGTTCTATTGGAGGCAATTGGTCTGGCAGGTTTTCGAGAGCCGCAGAACAACCGGTCAGTCCAAGCGCAGGGTGTTGTATAAGATGGCTCCCCATGCAATACTACGCCCAAATATCGTGTCCATGGAATGAAGCGATCGAGGTGGGCAGGCATTTACGCTCGTAAGAAGGTTGTTGCCGTGATGAGGGGGCGGCCTACGGAAATCCCAAGCCGTAGAACCGGGTGGGATAGTTAGTCCACTGCAAATCGTCAAAACTTGCCGTCCCATTGGTAAGAACGAGTGTCTGGATCGGAGTCCAAACCTGATTGGCAAGATTCGTGCAGGCTTTCACGACCACGGTCTGTCCGATTGCCCAGTTGATGGTGAAGCCAAATTGATTGTTTTGTCCACCGAGGACGCAAGCCGTTTGTATTTGCGGCAGCCATAGTACAGTCGGAACACCTGTGACCGTGGAAAAGTTGGTCCAGCCAGTGGTTTCAGGAAGATAATAGACTGATGCAGGGGTATAAAGAAACATATCAGACCCAACACTAGTTGGTGCGTTGCCTTCAAAATATACGGCAGACAGACTTAAGCACGCATTAAAAACATCGTCTCCAAGGATGGCAACATTTGTGCCCAGAGTGATGCTGTTCATGCCCCAGCAATACCAGAAAGCGTAGTTACCAATTGAAATGACACTGTTCGGAATCGTAACATTTGTCAGGTCCCAACATCCCCAGAACGCCGTTTGACCAATATTGGTAACGCTGTTAGGAATCGTGACTCCGGTCACATTTTCGCAATATTGAAAAGCACTGGGCGCGATGCTGGTCACCGGCAAGCCATTGATCGTGTCTGGAATGTTTTCAAAACCGCCGGACCCTGTGTAACCCGTGATTGCGATGCCTCCATTACTGGTTATAAACTCTAAGTCACAGTCAAAAATGAGATTGACAGAAGTATTGGTTGAATCAAATCCAACAGCATCTTCTGCGTATGCCTGCAATACATTTGTGCCAGGAGCTAAATCAACGATTGTTGCCGTCCAATTGCGCCACCTGTTCGTAGTCGAGGCCAGTTGCCACCCGTTGGAGTTGACTTGAACCCACACGCTAGAAACTGGCAATGCCCCGCCACTCGCATTACCTGACAATGTGAATACGCCGTCACCGCAGTGCTGGTTGTTGGTGGGATTAACAATCCAAGCGACTTCGTTAACCGCCACCGTGGAAACTCTGTCAAGTTTCGCTCTCCAGCCAAGCTCTCCAGCTTGATAAAATACCGTCAGCGGATCAAAGACAAAAACCCCGGAACCTAGTTTTGTTGGTGCAGCGCCCTCGAACAATGCTTTGGTAAGATGCTTGCAAAACGCGAAGGCATTATCTCCAATAGATGTGACGCCAGGTCCAAAATTAACGGTTCTCAAATTTCGACAATCGAAAAAAGCGGCGGCCAAAATGTTGGTAACTCCGCGTGGTATCGTTACGCTCGTAAGATCTGACACCCCCAAAAAAGCATATTTGCCAATTGTTGTGACAGTCTTTCCGTTAATCGTTGCAGGAATGTCTGTCACTCCGCCCGGACCGGTATAACCAGTGATCGCGATCGCGCCGTCGTTCGTTTCAAACTTGAAATCGCAGGCGTATATCACCTCGGTTGTAATATTGGTAGTGAACCCAACAGCATCTTCCGCATAAACCTGGAGTTCATTTGTGCCAACAAAAAGACCACCAGTCGCCTTCCAGTTAGTCCAATTATTCTCTGTTGTGGCCTGTAGCCAGCCGTTTGAATTGATCTGAAACCACACGCCAGTTAGCGGTAAAACGTCGCTTGCAACACCTGAAATCGAAACCTCACCGTTGCTGACGACTTGGCCACTTTGAGGGCTGGTAATGGTGAGGCTCTCGTTTTGGGTTAGCGCCATAGTTGGCACCGCCCCGAATATCTCACCTCCAAATAATGTCCCACCATACGTAGAGGTCCAACCTGAAATGCCCTCTTGAAAATAGGCGATTGCATTGTTGGCTCCGTTAAATTCGTCAAATCCATAACTGGGCGGTCCAGCTTGAAAATATAGACTGCTAAGATTAGCACAACCCCAGAACGTATAGTTTCCCAGGCTGTTTACACTTTTTCCGAAAATGACGTTGCCGAGGCTGTTGCACCTTGCAAAAGCATAATCGCCTATGGTCGTGACACTGTCCGGAATAGTAACACTAACCAGGCTAAGGCAGTAATAAAATGAAAACGGACCTACGGTGGTGACGGGCAGGCCGTTAATCGTGTCAGGAATGATCACATCACCACCAGCGCCGGTATAACCCGTAATGGTGATGCTCTCGTTGTTGGTCGTAAAAGTGAATTGGGCCTCAACCACAACCGGCAAGAACAGCAATGCCGCCAAGAGCAGACAGACTTGAATCAGATGTCGCTTGATCTTCATTTTGTCGACTTGCTCCATTTACAGAAGGCAATTTACCAGTCTGAACCTCATCGGCCTGAATTGCAAGCCCTCGCTAACCCGTAGTTTGCTGCCAGATAAAGGCAATCTGAGTACACTATCACTATGACGAATCTGCCGTGTTCATATTCTCGCCGGTGACGATCTAAACTTCGCTCGCCGACGCCACCCAATCGTAACCGCCATCTTTGAGGCCTACAGCTTTGAAGTGCGCTTTGCCACACTGGATTTTCTTGCGCTGAATTTCGGGGATTTTCAGCCAGCCGGTGGTGCCTTTGGTTTCACGGACCAGATACACCTTATTCTGGCCGTTCGGTTCCTCCCGCACAATGGCCCAATCAGGATTGTAGGTGCCAAGCGGCGTTTCCACCTTGAACCAGTCTGGCAGTTTGAAAAATAATTTAATGTCCTTGCGAGCGTCTAGCGCCTTCGCAAAGTCATATTCCACCTTGGATTCAAATTCGACCACGTCATAAATACTGTGTTCCACTTCCAGCAAGCGTGAGACGTAGCTTTCCAATTCTTCAATTTCCAGCCGGTGCATTTCCCATTCGGCATCCGCTATCCGCTCGTATTCTATGCCTTGAACCATCAGGTCATGGAGTGATTTTTGAATGGCGGCGACGGCGTGCTCCAAAAATTGCTGTGGATTGTGCGTCACCTCGCCGAGTCGGTCGGATTTATGCAGAATTTCCGCCAGTGTCGGGCGCGTCAATTCTGTCTCGCGTTGCAGGTGGCCAAGCAAATCCGGTATCGGCGCGCGATATTCAGGCGCGCGGATGGTTTGCGCGGAACGTTCCTGGCCGAATACACCCTCTTTCAACGTCATGAACAATTCGTGTTTCTCTCGCCGGATGAACGGCGATTTGATTTCAGGCATTTCCCGCAACTCACCGGCACAGCGGGAAACCAAATCGGCGGTGGAAAATTTAACGGCATAGCGTGTCTTGCGCTTGATCTTGTCCCAAAGATTCTGAAAGTCCGGGTCGAGCAGGCGTTGTTTTTTCAAGACACCTTTGCGCCGCTCGCGCTTGTTCAATATGCGGTTCTCGAAATTCACGCCGCATTCCTTTTGCATCTCATCCTGCAACTTCTTGGCAAATTCCTTGAAACTCTCGCTGGCGACCACGGTGAGCCGGTTGATCAGCGGGTCGAAGCACCGTTCGCCGTTCTCGCGCACCGGCAGACGCAGGCCGCGCCCGATGGTCTGCCGCCGCTCGCGTTCCGTGCTGATTTCGCGCAGTGTGCAAATCTGGAACACATTCGGATTATCCCAGCCTTCGCGCAGCGCCGAATGGCTGAAGATGAATCGTAGCGGCTCGGTCATGGATAATAGCCGCTCCTTGTCGCGCATGATGAGATTGTAGGCTTCATCATCAGCTTTGGTGGCGCGGCCTTCGCTGCTGTCTTTGGGTTTGCCCTTGTCCACGGCAAAATAACCATTGTGAACCGTCTCGACCGGTAGCGGGTTTAAGGACGCATAGCGCGGTTGCCGGGCGAATTCCTGATACTCCGCCGTGAACCACTGCCGGAATTTTCCATCCGCCTCGGCGTAGTGCGCCACACGATCCACGAAGAACAGCGACAACACCTTCATCCGCTGATCCGGCGGCAACTGCGCGATGCGCAGTTCCTTTTCAAAATGTTCGCGGATGGTTTCCCGCACCTGGATGCGCAACACGTCATCGGTCCGCCCGCCGTGCGTGACGCCAGTCGCCAGACTCACGCCGTTCTTGAACTGGAGATATTGATTGCCGGCATCAATCAAATCCACCTCGTAGCCGCGATAATTTTCGCGTTCGCCGGACAACACGAATAAATCGCTTTCCTGCGTGACCGTCACGGTTTTGCGTTTGCAGCCGCTTGAGCCCTCGACATCAATTTCCAGCTTGGCCGAAATCCGCGTCTTGGTGGCGGTGATGGATTTGACCGAGATGTAAGGCCGGTTGAAATCGCCGCCGTCCACGACCGAGTCCACCTCGATACGCTTGACCAGCCGCAAATCGTAGGCTTTCACCGGATCGAGCCGGTAAACAAGATTGAAATAATCTTTGTGCGTGGCGGAATACCGCAGCGTGCAGAGAGGGTTCAGGCTTTCAATGGCTTTCGTCCGCAGTTCCGTGGCCAGATTTTGCGGCTCGTCCACGACCACCACAGGCCGAGCGTGCTGGATAAATTCGATGGGCCTACGCCCGTTCATCTGATCCTTGGTGTTCTGAATGACGGTGCTGCTTTTGTCGAACGCCTGAATGTTCATCACCATCAACTGCATCTGGTTGCTGGCGGAAAACTGCCGCAATTTGGACACCTGCGCCGAATCATACACCCACGAATCCAGCGGTGCGTTGCCGTAGAGCGATTGGAAATGCTCCTTGGTCAGCGCAATCGTGTTCAACACGCCCTCGCGAATTGCCACACTGGGCACAACGATGATGAATTTCTTCCAGCCATAGCGCGCATTTAATTCAAACAGCGTCCGCAGATAAACGTAGGTCTTGCCGGTGCCGGTCTCCATCTCGACGGAGAAATTCAGGCCCGCCAGTTCTGTCGCTGGCTCCAGCCCATTTTCCGTCTGGATTTTCTGGACATTATTCAGGATGGCCTCGTCGCTCAACACCAGCGAATTGCCAACGCCCATTTCCGTGAGCAGTTCACCGGCGAACACGTCGCTCTGCCATTGCAGCGACGCCCGCATGGGTGGCTGGCCGGCAAAAACATCCACGACCGACCGGATGGCGTCCAACTGGAAATCCTGGTTGCTGTCGAATTTGATTTTCACGCCGTGTGAAATTCAATGCCGTGGGATTTCATTTCCAGCACCGTGTTGGCCTTGAGCTGGTCGTTGCCGGCGAAGGCGATGTCCAGACAGATGATCCCTTTTGGTTTGCGCGCCATGACGCCGCGCAAGGTTGCCTGGGTGAGTTTGCGTGCCAGACAAATCACGAGTGCACCGTCGGCGACGTCGTAAATTGGCTGCTCACCGATTTTGACGGCGGTGATTTTGCTGGTGAGCGGCAGATTGCTTTTAAGCACCAGTTCGTAAAGCAAGGCATCGTCGGGACGGCCATCCTCAACGTTGTGGGCCATGAGTTTTAATTGCTCGGCCAGCGCCTCGCCATCCTTGGGCGCGGCGGCGGCATCCCAAACCTTGAAATTGCTGCTGCCTAATTTGAACGCCTTGAAGCCCAAATCCAATTCAAGCATTGGAGCATTGCCGCCGAGTTTCAATTGCGATGACGCATCGGCTGACTTTTCCACCTCGGCGGCGGATAATTTTTTGATGACGCGGCGGACGCGCTCTTTGGTGATGTCCGCGATTGTGGGAAAATCTTTGCGCCCGGTCGGTTCAGGCAACTGGACGAGGATGAATTTGCGGTTACCGCCATCATGCGCATTCAACTCCAACACCGCTTGTGCCGTCGTACCACTGCCGGCGAAAAAATCCAGGATGATAGATTCTGTTTCACTCCCGATTTGGAGCAGTTTTTGAATTAGCTGGACCGGCTTGGGAAACTGAAGAACCACTTCATCATTGAATATTTTCCGCAAATCGTCAGTACCGTGTTGAGTGTAAATTCCATCTATTATCGAAAACGGTTTGATCCCTCGTTTCTCGCCGTTTTCTTTTATCAAATACTGTTTATATGAGACGGAGTAACCAGATTCTGTTTTTGTAAAGACTAACCCATTATCTGCAAGCGTCCGTTCCACTCGTGTTTTACTCCACCACCATTGTTTCTTTGGCTTGACCAATGTTCCATCGGGCGCAGAAATGGGAAACACGAGATTCGAGCGTTCATCCATGCTTTTTGTGGCTTCGAGAGGCTTCAACCGATATGGGCCTCGCTTCTCAAAATGATCATCACGGTATTTGTAATATCGCTGCTCTGCTCCAGGATCAGGCGGAAGCCAAAATTCATCGAGCAATTCTGCGCTTTTTGCATAGAGCAAACAGTATTCGTGTTGCTGAACGGCGAATTGTTCCTTAGCACCACCGCCATAGCTCTTTTTCCAAACGAAGGTTTCAATAAAGTTTTCCTCGCCGAAAATTTCATTCATGACGCTGCGGAGGTTGTAGACTTCGTGGTCGTCAATGCTAACGAAGATTACGCCGTCCTCGCGCAGAAGATTCCGCGCCAGAAACAGCCTGGGATACATCATCGTCAGCCATTTGCTGTGGTAGCGCCCATCCGTCTCGGCATTGGTGCTGAGCCGGATGCCTTCGCCGCTGACTTGGCCGGAAAATTTCAGGTAATCGGCCAGCCCTTCCTTGTAGTTGTCCGGGTAGATGAATTCGCCGCCGGTGTTGTATGGCGGATCAATGTAAATCATCTTCACGCGTCCGTGATAGCCGCCTTGCAGGAGCTTGAGGGTTTCCAGATTGTCGCCCTCGATGATAAGATTTTCCGTGGTGTCAAAATTCACTGACTCGCCGGGCGTGGGCAGCAGCGTGCCCAGACTGGTGGTCTGAATGGCGCGGATGGCCTCGGACTTGCCGGACCACGATAGCCCGTAGCGTTCCGGCGCCTCGGTGACGGCCCCGCCGAGCAGTTGAGCGAGTTTTGAGAGATCGAATTTCCCTTCGGTGGACGCTTCGGGAAACAGTTCGCGGAATTGCGCCAACCGTTCCGCGCTCACATCGCGCGAAGTCAGCGGCAGTTTTATTTCGTCACCCTTGGCCATCGTCATTTCAGTCATTGCTCGCGCGACCATGACGACGGGAAACTTCTAAAAAATGCAAAAGAAGAGGCGCGGACTCAACGCGCCCTGGTCCGAGGCACCGCTAAGCGCCTTTACACGAGACACGCCGAGCCGCGCCCATTTGGGCGCGCTCGGTCGGTTCGTGTAAACGGGCTCGGAAAATTAGCGGTTTTCGGACCAGCCCGTAGCCGTAGCTACGCAAAATTGTTTCGGTTAAATAATAGTCGTCGTTTTAATTCTATGAACGTGGCGAGATTACGCCGAAAGCTGGCGCACGACAAGCACAGGAAATTCGTGGGATGGCATCGCCCCAGACGTACATCATGGACGACATTGGTTTTTGCAAGCCGCGGGCATCGCCAAGCGAAAACCCAAGGATATATCATGAAGATTTGCCTTTCTTCGAGTAGTCAAAAAGTATTGTGCGAAAAAGGTTTACGGCAGGAAAATAGTACCTATATTTGTTATTAGCTAATAATTATCCAAAAGATCACCCAAGCCAACCCCAAGAAGCGCCCTTTCAGTCCACAAGGACCACTAGGGGCGTCTTTATTTAGCGCTAAAATCAAGTTTTCCAAGGCAGGTTTCCTGCATTAATTATAAACTTCATTGTTGTTAATAATTTGCCTGCTGTTAGGATAATTTATATGCACAAGGGGGGAAGAAATCGATCGGAGGGTTGGTTTTCGAGACTTGCTCAACTGGCTTTTTTGCGTGGTAGTTTGGCTTGTCTACTTTTGTTTTTCTGGGTTCTGCCTGCCTACTCAGAAACCATTCAGCCGGTTTACGTTGTCAAAGTTCTTGTGGTCTACACCCCGCAAGCCATCAAAGGAGCGGGGGGCACATCCGCCATGCTCCGACAAATTAACACAGCCGTATTTGAGGCAAACGACGTATTTCAAAACAGCCACGCCAATATCCGGGTGCATCTGGCTTTGGCGGCGGAGATTAAATACAAGGAATCAGGGAGTGTCTGCAATGATCTGGCAATGCTCTGTCATCCAGGGAATGGAATTCTCGCGCAAGCGCACAGTCTCCGGGATTCGGTGGGTGCAGATTTGGTTTGCATGATCACCGAAACCGGGAACGATTGGTCGTTCTACGGTTTGCAGGGGCCCTCGGCCGAAAACGCGTTCAGCATCATTCGCCAGCCATACCTCACAGGAAATTATTATTTTCCTGTTGTACTGAGTTTTAATTTTGGTTGTCAGCTGGAGCGGCCTTTTGCGGAAGGCGTGAGTGCATTTCCTTACGCTTATGGTTGTTCGTTCTGGGGGAGCGACGGAAAATTTTACAGTACCGTGGAAGCTTTTTCGGGACAGCGGATACCCTATTTTTCGAATCCGAACATTCTCTTTCAGGGCACGCCGATAGGCATTCCGGCCGGCATGGCCAACGCGGCCAATGACGCCTTGGTGCTGAATCAAACGGCCTCCCTGGTGGCTGCCTTTCGCAACCCAGTTACGCTGACGGCTCCCCCCTTGGTCAGTATCGCATCACCAAGTCAGGCCGCGATTTATCCTGTCGGCACAAATATCACCCTAAGTGCTGACGCTACGGATCCGGATGGCAAAGTGATTCGGGTTGACTATTACGAAGGGACAAACTGGCTGGGCTCTGCTGAAACAGCCCCGTTCGCTGTATCATGGCCCAAGGCGGGTCTGGGGCAATATGCCATCATGGCCGTCGCGACTGACAATGATGGGGCGACCACAATTTCCTCTCCGGTTCAGATCACCGTGGCTCCCGCCAACGATGATTTCGCCAGTCGCGCACGACTAGCGGGTGCTAGTGACGTGGTGCACGCCAACAATACGTTCGCAACTGCCGAGCCAGGCGAACCGAGCCATGCCGGCTTTCCTCCGGCTCACTCCTTGTGGTGGAGCTATACCTCGCCAGCAAACGGCGTCCTCTTGTTGGATGCATCCGCCAGTAGTTTTCAGGCTTCTTTGGATGTTTATACGGGCATTGCCCTGAATTCTCTCACTGAAGTGACTTCGACGGCTACATCCGGTAAAAGCGCAGTTCGTTTCCAGGTTGCCGCCGGTCAGACACATCAAATTTGCGTCGACGGCCCCGGTGGACAGGCGGGGAATATTGACTTTGCGCTCAATTTTTATCCGTTTCCTGCAAATGACAATTTTACCAATCGTCAGCAATTGCGAGGGAACCAGATTAAGCTAATGGCCGATAATCGGGGAGCCACCCGTGAAGTAGGCGAGCCAAACCACTCGGGTACGCTCGGCAGCGCGTCTCTCTGGTGGACTTGGACCGCCGCAGCCAACGGAGCATTTATGTTGTCAGCCACTAATGACGCAGGCGCAAACATGTTGGTCGGCGTTTATACCGGTGACACGCTGACAAATCTCAACCCCGTGCCTGTTCAATTTCAAAACCCGTCGACATATTTCGTGCCAGTGGCCCAAGGAACAAGCTACCAAATCGCTGCAGACAGTCCGATTGATCCACTGGCGCCGGGGCCCTTCGAGTTCAGCCTGAGTTTTACCCCCGAACCATCAAACGATCATTTTGCCAACCGCTCACCGATTTACGGAACCTGGATTTCTTTAACCAACCCGATTGCGCTGGCAACGGTTGAACCTGGTACACCGGTTCCCAATAGTGGTTGGTTGCCCTCGCTTTGGTGGAGTTGGACCGCGCCCGTCTCAGGTTACGTCACGATTGGCTGCGCGTCCGGGCAATTTATTAATGTCTTCACCGGGACCGTCCTGACGAACCTGACGCCATTTGCCAGTGGGCCGGGCGTAACCTTTCAAACAACCGCCGGTGCGACGTACGCCATTGCTGCAACGGGGCTGGGCTCGACGGTGGGGTTGAATCTGGTGTTGTCCACCATTCAGGTTCTTGCCCCAACGAATGGCGCAATTTTTATTGGGGGTAATAAAGTCGAGCTGGTTGCCACTACCACGGCGAATGACGGCGTCTTGACTCAAATGCAGTTTTTCGCAAACAGCACACTGGTCGGCACGGCCAAGCATCCTCCTTATCATGCGGCTTGGACAAATGTGCCGGATGGAGAATTTGCCTTGACCGCTGTTGGTTCTGCTGTTTCCGGCCACAAACGAAGTTCTCCCCCCGTCAACATTACGATTCAAACTCCACCACCAATAGTCCCGCCCCCATCTAATGACAACTTCGCTGATCGTACCCCGATCCAGGGCACTGAATTAACGTTGACCAATACCGACGTGGGAGCCACTCACGAACCGGGCGAACCACAAATTAGTTTAACCGAATATGACAATTCGATCTGGTGGTCTTGGAAGGCTCCAGCATCTGGACAGGTGAGCATTTCGACTACCACACCCTTTACCACTTTCGCAGTTTATACCGGCAGTTCACTCACAAATCTGACGCTGGTGACAGCCGGTTACCAGGGCGTAAATTTTAATGCGTCGGAAGGTGTTGCTTACGATATCACTGCCGTCGGTTTCCCGGGCGATGTTGCGTTGCAATTGATTCTTTCCAATCTCCGTATCGTCAATCCCACCAATGGAGAGTTGTTCGTGACCGGAACCAATATTACAATCCAGGCGCAACCGACCGCCACCGAACAACCCGTTCAAAAAATTGAGTATTTCCAGGATGGTTCACCGCTCGGCAGTGTAAGCGCCCCGCCATACACGTTCACGTGGACGAATATACCCGGCGGTGCCAGTTCACTCACAGCGGTGGCAACGGATTCCGCCGGGAACGCGAGAACTTCACCAGCCGTGACCATCCAAGCCAGCCCTCCCAACGACGATTTCACCAACGCCATTATATTAAGCGGAGAGCAGATTCAGTTGGCTGGCTCGACCCTCGGTGCCACGATTGAGTCGGGTGAACCCAGGCAGCCCGGAACGGAAAATTCT
>Ga0302320_10007466_pt1 | contig 24084 bp, 21 predicted proteins | sample Bog_T0_3_FD_202130 | JGI IMG/M metagenome (GOLD analysis project Ga0302320, IMG submission 202130) | Peat permafrost microbial communities from Stordalen Mire near Abisko, Sweden - Bog_T0_3 | ecosystem: Environmental > Terrestrial > Soil > Wetlands > Peat | place: Sweden: Abisko, Stordalen Mire...
TCGGTTTCGATTACCTGCGGGATCAACTGGCGCTGCATGTGGACGAGCAGGTGCACCGGCCGTTCGAAGCCGCGCTGCTCGACGAGGCGGATTCCATATTGATCGATGAGGCGCGCATTCCGCTGGTGATTGCGGGGGGCGAGGCGGATCAGGAAAGCATGGCGATCGGCGCCGACCGCGTGGTCAGACGGTTTCAAAGCGGTTGGCACTTTGCTATTGAGCAGCATTTTCGAAATGTGTCTCTGACCGATGCCGGAATCCACGCGGTGGAAGCGGCGTTTCGCTGCGGCAATCTGTTCGCCGAAGACAATCTTTCGCTGCTGAGCGCCGTGCAGGATGCGCTGCATGCGCACGCCCTGCTGCGCCGCGACGTGGATTACATCGTGAAAGACGGTGTCGTCGAGTCGGTGGATGAGTTCAAGGGCAGGATCGCACAGGATCGGCGCTGGCCCGCCGGGCTGCATACCGCGATCGAAGCGAAAGAAGGCGTGGCGCTGCGCACGCAGGGGAGGATTCTGGGGTCGATCACGCTGCAGAATCTGATGACGCTCTATCCATGCTTGTGCGGGATGACGGGCACGGCGGCTACGCAGGTGGAGGAACTGAAGCGGCTCTACGGGCTGGAGGTGGAGGCGATCCCGACCAACCGGCCGGTGCGGCGCATCGATCATCCGGACCTGGTTTGTCGCACGCGGGCGGAGAAAGAACAGGCGCTGCTCGAAGAAATCGAGAGCACGCATCGCACGGGGCGGCCGGTGCTGATCGGGACGGCGAGCGTGGCGGAATCGGAGCGTTTGAGCGCGCTGCTGCGGGAGACTCCGCATCAGGTGCTGAACGCCCGGCATGAGGAACGCGAGGCGGCTTTGATTGCCAGCGCGGGGCAGCGCGGCGCGGTGACCATTTCGACCAACATGGCGGGGCGGGGAACGGATATCGTGCTGGGCGACGGCGTGGTGGAACTCGGTGGCCTGCACGTAATCGGCACCAACCGGCACGAGAGCAGGCGCATCGATTTTCAATTGCGCGGCAGAGCGGGGCGGCAGGGCGATCCGGGAAGCTCGCGCTTCATCGTGTCGCTCGAGGACGACATTATGGTGCGCTTCGGCGATGGCAGCGAAGAGATCGCGAGGCTGGGACATACCCCGGAATCGGTGCAGCGGATTGTGGAGGGGAAGAACCTGGAGATCCGCCAGTTTCTGCAGAAATACGAAGGGGCGGTAGAGGGGCAGCGGCAGATTGTGCAAAAGCACCGGCAGGAGATTCTGACGTGGGACGGGCCGGAGTTCGAGCGGCTGGTGGCGCTGCGCACGATCGACGATCTTTGGGCGGGGCATTTGGAAAGCGTGACAGAACTGCGGTCGGGGATTCAGTGGATTTCGTGGGGCGGGCGCGATCCGCTGTTCGAGTTTCTGAAGCAGGTGGATGGGATGTTTCGGAATCTGATGGATGGCCTTGACGACGAGATTGGCCGGCGCATGGAAGAGGCGCGCGTCAGTGGGACGGATCCTCGGCAGCGAGGGGCTACCTGGACTTATCTGACGACGGATAACCCATTTGGCAGTTTGACCGAGCGAATCAGAAAGCGGCTGGTGAGCAAAGTGAATAGCTGGATGGCGTGAATTGCGCGTTTTCACGCATGGGACATGCGGCGCTAGCCGCGTTTTCGTGGAGTTGAAGAGGCGCAGCTATCGCAGCGCGTCCCGGTGAGATTGGCGTTCCACATGCACTCCATTGTCGGGAGGAGCCGGTGATGACGCACCTTCCCTTTGAGGATCGCCGCGAAGCCGGTCGGCTTTTGGCGGCCGAACTTGCACGACGCGAGATCGGTCGCAATGCAGTGGTGCTGGCTCTCACGCGCGGCGGCGTGCCAGTCGGATTTGCCGTGGCGGATCGGTTACACGTTCCTCTGGATGTGATCGTGGCGCGCAAAATCGGCGTTCCCTGGCAGCCGGAGCTGGCCATGGGTGCGATGGCGGGCGCGACGCGCATTCTGGATGAGAACATGATCCGGGAACTGGCAATCTCGCGTGAGGATGTCGAGGAGATTGTCGCGCGGGAACAGGCGGAGATGCAGCGGCGGGAGCAGGTTTACCGCGGGGAGACACCGGCGCTCGATCTGGCGGGCCGGACGGCCATTGTGGTCGACGACGGGCTGGCGACGGGCAGCACCATGGTGGCAGCGGTACGCCACGCCCGCAGCCTGCAACCCGCGCGTGTAATCGTAGCGGCGCCGGTGGGATCGCGACAAGCCTGCGCTCACTTGCGGCAGGAGGCGGACGATGTGGTCTGCCTGGCAGTTCCCGAGCGTTTCTATGCCGTCGGCGAATGGTACCGCGACTTTCGCCAGGTTGAGGATTCCGAGGTCGGCGCCTTGCTGGCAGAGAGCCGGCGACAACTTAACCGGCATGCGGCGTGCACATGATCCTGTTCGCGTTTCCTGAATTCGAAGGCATGGCGGCTGGGTGGGGGGCAAGCGCGGGGCGATTTCATGTACGCCGGTTCGATAATGGCGAATTGTGTATCGAGGTGGAAACGCCGGTGGCTGGTGAAGACTGCGCAATCCTCGGTTCGATTACTCCGCCGGATGCCAATTTATTCTCCACGCTGCTGCTCGCTCATACTTTGCGTAAGGAAGGCGCCAGGCGGATCACCGGCGTCCTGCCCTATCTGGCGTATTCACGTCAGGACAAGAACAAATCAGGCCAGAGCCTGGCGGCCTCGTGGACCGGAGAACTGGCGCGGGCATCCGGATTCGACCGCGCGATTACGGTGGATGCGCATAGTTCGGAAGCCGAGCGGCTTTTTCCGATTCCGCTGATTTCGCTCTCTCCGGCAAACATTTTCGCCGCGGCATTAGAGAGCTATCAACTCAGTGGAGCGACTATTGTGGCGCCGGATCGGGGCGCGGTTGCCCGCTGCGAGGCGCTTAGCGCGGCTGCCGGCCTTCCTCCTGGTGCCGTCGCGTGGTTTGAAAAGCATCGCATCGATACGGGCGTCGAGCACGCGGGTTTTAACGGTGAAGTGGGCACGCAGGTGGTGATTGTCGACGACATTCTGGATACGGGCGCCACGCTCCTTTCGGCCTGCCAAAGGCTGTTGTGCGCGGGTGTGGAAGACATCGAGATCATGGTCACCCATGGCCTCTTTACCGGCAACGATTGGGAAGGCTTGTGGGATTTGGGAGTCAACCGAATCTTCCGCACGGATACCGTTCCCACCGGCGTCGGCGCGAATGACTCCCGAATCGTGACGCTTTCGGTGATTCCGCTGTTGACCAGGGCGCTGGCCGAGGCTTTGGCCGGCTGAGATACTTGAATCATCTCGCCCGCCCGATCTCATCCCAACAGACTTTCAAACCTTGCCGCGGGCGCGCTGCTCTTCTGTGTCACTTGTGCCGCGTATATCCCGGCGCTCAACGGCAGCTTGCTCTGGGATGACGATGGGCACCTGACCAGGCCCGATCTGCAGTCGCTCCACGGCTTGTGGCGCATCTGGTTTGAACTGGGCGCAACCCAGCAGTATTATCCACTTCTGCACACGGCGTTCTGGATGGAACACCGGCTCTGGGACGATGCGGTGCTGGGTTACCACCTGACGAACGTCGTACTGCACGCCGCCGCGGCGGGTCTGGTGGTTATGATTCTGCGGCGTCTCTCGATTCCGGGGGCATGGCTGGCAGGCTTCATCTTTGCTCTGCATCCGGTCTGCGTCGAGGCCGTGGCGTGGATCTCCGAACAGAAGAGCACGCTGTCGGCGGTTTTCTATCTGGGGTCCGCGCTGGCTTATCTGCATTTCGACCAGACGCGGCGGCGGGCACAGTATTTTCTCGCGCTCGGGTTGTTCGTGATGGCGCTGCTCAGTAAGACCGTGACGGCTACGCTGCCGGCGGCGCTGTTGCTGATCTTCTGGTGGCAGCGCGGGCGTCTGGAGTGGCGACGCGACATCCTGCCGCTGCTGCCCTGGTTCGTGGTGGGCGCTTCCGCCGGGCTCTTCACGGCTTGGGTGGAGAAGAATACGATCGGCGCGCAGGGTGCGGATTTTTCACTCACCCTGACGGACCGCTTCCTGTTGGCGGGCCGTGTGATCTGGTTCGATCTGCGCCACATATTATTGCCGGCAAATCTGATCTTCATCTATCCGCGCTGGCGAGTGGACTCCGGCGTGTGGGGGCAGTATTTATTCCCGGTCGGAGTGTTGGCGCTGGCGGCTGGCTTGTGGCTGTTGTTCCGCCCCCGTCGCGGCCCCTTGGCGGGATTCCTGTTCTTCGCGGGAACGCTGTTTCCGGTGCTGGGATTCTTCAACGTGTATCCGTTTGTCTATTCCTACGTTGCCGATCATTTCCAATATCTGGCTAACCTAGGAATCATCGTGCCCGTCGCGGCGGGCTTGACTCTCGCGGCGCAGCGGACTTCAGTGCGGAAGTCAGTCACAGCCGTGTTACTGCTTGCGCTCGGCGTTCTCAGCTGGCGGCAGAGCGGCATGTATCGCGACTCCGCGACGCTCTATCGGGAAACTCTGCAGCGCAATCCGCAATGCTGGCTGGCCCACAATAATCTGGGTCACGATTTGCTGGAAGTCCCCGGGCAGTTACCGGAAGCAATCGATCATTTTGAAGCGGCGCTGCGCCTGCAGCCCAACTTCCCGCAGGCGTATAACAACCTGGGAATAGCGCTGCTGCAACTGCCTGGAAGATTGCCCGATGCGATGGCCGATTTTCAGACCGCGCTGCGCATTCAACCGAATTATCCGGAGGCTTACAACAATCTGGGCATCGCGCTGTCGAGAATCCCGGGCCGCCTGCCCGAGGCCATCGCCGATTTCGAAGCGGCACTGCGCCTGCGGCCCGACTATGCGGAGGCGCATAACAATCTGGGTATCGCGCTCTCGCGTGTGCCGGGACGGCTGCCTGAGGCGATTACTCATTTCGAGGCAGCGCTGCGGATCAAGCCGGACGACGCGCAGACCGAACGAAATCTGGCGGCAGCGCGGCGCATGCTGGAGGCCTTGCCTGCGAGCGCGCGATAATTCGTCTGTGTACCGCGTTATTGCCGCCGGCCTGCTGATCGCGCATGCCGCGTGCGCGCAGACGCCGGTGATCCTGATCTCGATAGATACTCTTCGCGCCGATCACCTGGGGGCCTACGGATATTCCCGCATCAAGACGCCGCACCTCGACGCGCTGGCTAAGGGCGGCACGCTATTCACCGCGATCGATGCGCAGATTCCGCTCACGCTGCCGTCGCACACGTCACTGCTCACTTCCACGTATCCGTTCGCCAACCATATCGAAGAGAACGGCGCGATTGTAGGGCCGGGGGCGGTTACGCTGGAATCGGTTCTGCGGGCGCGGGGCTATCGAACGGCGGCCTTCATCGGCAGTGTCGTGCTGGATCGGCGTTATGGTCTTGACCAGGGCTTTGACGTTTACGACAGTCCCTTTCAATCTTCGGGTTCCGCGCTCGACAACGCTTATTCGCAGCGCAGTACACGCGATGCCACGCTGGTCCTGCGAGCGGCTCGGCAATGGCTGGCGGCCAATCGCGACCATCCGGCTTTCGCGTTCATTCATCTGTACGATCTGCATTTGCCGTATCGTCTGCCGGGTTATTCGCCTCTGGTGGCGTCACTGGCCGGGTATGACGCGGAGCTGCAATATGTGGATGATGCGCTCGGGCGATTTCAGCAGGCACTGACGCAGAGCGGTATGTGGGATCGTGCCCTCGTGGTGCTGCTGGCGGACCATGGCGAGGGCCTGGGCGACCATGGCGAATCGGGCCACGGCTATTTCATTTACGAAAGCACCCTGCACGTCCCGTTGATTATGCATTGGCCGGTTGGCGCCGCTTCGCATGCGGAGCGCGTGACGGAGCCCGGCGGATTGATCGACGTGGCGCCGACCATCCTGGAGTTTCTCCACGTTCCCGGGCCTGCTTCGTTCCAGGGAAAAAGCTTGTTCGGCGGGGCGCACGCGGTGGTCAGTGAGAGCGCCTATGCACGCGATGTGCTGGGATGGGCGGCCTTGCGCGGCATCCGTTCGGGCGCGAAGAAATACATCGAAGCGCCGCAGCCCGAGCTTTACGATCTGCTCACCGATCCGGGAGAGAAGGTTAATCTCGACAAGCGGCGTGCAGATGAAGCGCGTTCTTTGAAGCACCGTGTCGATGAATTCCTCGAAGCGCAGAAAACGCCCGGGCCCGCGCCCTCGGCGAATACGCAGGCGCTGCGTTCGCTGGGTTATCTGGCGGGTCCGTCGGCTCAGCCTGGCGGTTCGCGCGTCGATCCTAAAGATCGCATCCGCGAATATGAGGCCTACGCCCGTGCCGTCGGATTGATGTATGCGGGCCGTCCCGCTGAAGCCGTATCGGCGCTGCGTGCCATCGCGGTCTCCGATCCGCACAACAACGCCGTTCAGACCGATCTGGGTCATGCGTATCTCGCCGCGGGCAGTCCCGAAAAGGCTCTGGCAGCATGGGAGGCCGTGGTGGCGCGCGACCCCGCATTTACGCCCGCATACGAGGCGGAGGGGTTCTACTGGCTGGAGCGCGGCGAGTTCGCCAAAGCCAAGGCGGCGTTCGAGAAAACACTGGTCCGGTTGCCGCGCGATTACGAAGCCAATCTTGCGCTCTCGGTGGTGGACCAGAAACTTGGATTGAAGGCGGAAGCGGAGGCGCACCGCAAAATTGTGTGCGCGGATTCGCCGGCGACGCCTGGTTGTGCGGTGCCCTGATGTGCTCAACCGCCGGTGGGGCAGATATCCGCCCTCATTTCTTCCCTGCCGATCCTCCCTTGATCTTTTTGATCGGTTTTTCACCTACTCCTCTATAGTTTTCAACCTTCTCCCCCGCCAGCCGTTAAAGTTTTCCCTCGGACTGGCCGATATACCTTGCGTAAGGGCTCGCATTCCCGGCGCTTTACAACTCAGCTCACGATGACAGCCGCGCGCATATTCTCCGATTCCGTGCATCCCATGTCGCACTTCCTGTCATGGGCTGGGATCGGTCTGACCGCCATTGTCTTCGCCTGCATCCGTACCCGTGACCGCCGCCACATGTGCCGTGAGCGGGGCCTCAAAGACGCGGTCCGCCAGCGCACCGACGAACTCGAAGCCGAGCGCATCCGGGAAATGGACCGCAATCATATTCTTGAACTCATCGTGTCCAACGAGCCCCTTGATCCCGTCCTCGATCGCCTGGCTCAGCTCCTTGAAAATGAAACTGCGGCCTCGCATTGCCTTATCCTCCTGAAAGATTGCGATCGCCGTCTCACCTCCGCTTTCGGCTTTACGCATGACTGGAAGGCGGCCCTCGCCTCGCCTCATTCCGTCCCGTTTGAGGTCTGGAAATATCCGCGCGAATTCCCCGCGCCGCACAACGATCCCGCCTGGGCAATCTTCACCGCGGGCCTTAACGGTCCACCGCCGGCCGCCATCCGAACCCACCCTATAGGCGCAGCGCACGCCCCGCTCGGCGCCATTCTGCTCTTTGAGACCGCGATCTCGAATGCCAGGCCGCCACGGGAAACGGTCACACTCCTCGAATCGACCGCCCGCCTCGCCCACGTGGCCATCGAACACCACCGCTTTTGCGGCGAACTCCAGTATCAGGCCCAGCACGACATCCTCACCGGCCTGGCCAATCGCGGCCTCTTTGAAGATCGCTTAACCGCAGCCATTGTCGAGGCGCGCCAAAACACCCTCCCACTCGCTCTCCTGTTCATCGATCTGGATCGCTTCAAGGAGGTCAATGACACCGTCAGCCACCGCGCGGGAGATGCCTATCTCATCGAAACGGCGGAACGCCTTCAGCAGGTGGCAGGCCCCGGAGCTACCGTGGCCCGCATCGGCGGGGACGAGTTTAATGTCCTCCTTACCAATATCCGCAACGAGTCCGAAGCGCAGCAGGTTGCCGATCGCATTCTTGCCGCCATTTGCCGGCCCATGGTAATCGACGCCCACAGCATCGCCGGCACCGCCAGCGTGGGTATCGCCATGTTTCCCGGCGACGGCGTCGAGGCTGAGGATCTGCGGCGCGAGGCTGATGCCGCTATGTATTGCGCCAAGAATCTCGGCGGGAATCGCGTTCTGTCATTCAGCGCCCGTAACCGGACTCTCGATTCCGTTCGTATGAGTCGGGAATTGAATTTCGCCCTGCGCGACCGGATGTTTACCGTGCATTACCAGCCCAAAGTGGCGGCGGACGGGCATTTCGGAGGCCTCGAGGCTCTGCTCCGCCTCAACCACCCGGAACATGGGTCAATCCCACCCAATGAATTTATTCCCGTTGCCGAAGCATCCGGATTCATCGTTCCCCTCGGCGCCTGGGTGCTCGACGAGGTTTGCCGCCAGATGGCGGAGTGGCATGCCCGTGGACTCGGCCAGATCTCCGTCGCCGTCAACGTCTCCGCCGTACAGATCTCCCGCCCCGATTTCGCCGAGGCCGTGCAGAATTGTCTCGTCCGCCATGGTATTTCCCCGTGGAGCATCGAACTGGAACTTACCGAGCGTCTCCTCATCGGCGGCGGCCCCGAGCCGCAGCGCCAGATGCAGCTGCTTCGTGCCCTCGGCATCCGGTTTTCCATCGACGACTTCGGTACCGGCTATTCTTCCCTCAGTTGCCTCCACCGCCTGAACGTGGATGCCATCAAGCTTGATCGGTCTTTTGTCCAATCCATCGATACCGACCCAGCCGCCCGCCGCCTCGTGCAGTCCATGATCGACGTGGCCGAAAGTCTGGGACTCAGCGTCATCGCCGAAGGCGTCGAAACCGAAGCCCAGCGCACCGCCCTGATCGCCGCCGGTTGCTCCATGATGCAGGGTTTTCTGTTCGCCCACCCACAACCAGCCGCCGCCCTTGAAAACTATCTGCGCGGCGCCACGTCCGATCCGGGCGACCTGCTGCGGATCGGCAGCATGGTCGAAAACAGCTCTGCTTCCGCTGCCATGCTCATCACGATGTAAAATACATCTTTGCGTTCCCCGCAGAATGCAACTGTCCTGATCACCGGCGCCGGACGTGGAATCGGCAAACGCTTCGCTATTGGTTTCGCTCACTCCGGCGCCCGTGTCGGTCTGCTCGGCCGGTCCCAGGGCGAACTCGACGTCACTAAACTCGAAATCGAACACGCCGGTGGCACTGCGCTTCGTTTTCGTGCCGACGTGTGCAATTTCGACGAAATGTGCGCCGCCGTCGATCGTATGACCAAAGCCTGGGGCGGCGTTCACACTCTCATTGCCAACGCCGCCGTGCTCGGCCCCGTGGGTCCATTCGTCGACCAGCGCCCCCGCGACTGGCACGAGCTTATCCAGACCAATGTGCTCGGCGTCCTCAATTCCTGCCGCGCCGTACTTCCCCAGATGATCCAGCGGCGCCAGGGCAAGATCCTTGTCACCGTCGGCGCAGGCGCCACCAATCCCCGTCCCAACTTCGCCGTTTTTGCGGCCGGTAAAGCCGCCGTCGCCCGTTTTGTCGAGAGCCTCGCCGAAGAGGTGCGCGAGCACAACGTACAGATCAATTCAATTTCCCCGGGCGAAGTTTATACCAGCATGACCGACGAGATTCTCGAAGCCGGAGCACGCGCCGGCGCCCATGAACTTGAAGTTGCCGAACATGTCCGCCTATCTGGCGGCATTCCCGCCGAGAAGCAGATTCAACTCGCCCTGTTCCTCGCCTCCGAACGCTCCAACCACGTCACCGGCAAGCTCATTCACGTGCAGGACGACTGGAAAAAGCTCGAGCACGAAAACGGCCGCCCCGACGCCTATACACTCCGACGCCACCTCAAATAATGTAGACCAGGCATCGGCTGTTTCAAGCTAAGATGTCGCGCACAACTTCCCCGTAGACGTCGGTCAGGCGGAAATCCCGGCCTGCGTAGCGATACGTCAGCTTCGTATGGTCGATGCCCATCTGATTAAGCATGGTGGCGTGCAGGTCGTGGATGGAAACGCTTTTCTCCACTGCCTTGAAACCGAATTCATCGGTTTCTCCGTAAGCCATGCCGCCTTTCACGCCGCCTCCGGCCATCCACATCGTGAAGCCGTAGGGGTTGTGATCGCGGCCATCGCCGCTTTCGGATACGGGCGTGCGCCCAAACTCGCCGCCCCATACCACAAGGGTTTCGCCCAGCAATCCGCGCTGCTTCAGATCTTTAATCAGCGCCGCCGAAGCCTTGTCCATATCGGGGCAGCGCTCGGTCAGGTTCTTTTGGATGTGCGAATGATCGTCCCAGGGCTGGCCGGGGCCGTAGTAAACGTGTACAGTGCGGACGCCGCGCTCGACTAATCGCCGGGCCAGAAGGCAGCCGTGGGCGAAGGGCGTGTCGCCATATTCATTGCGCACGGCTTCGGGTTCCTTGCGGACATCGAAAACGTCGGTGGCTTCGAACTGCATGCTGTAGGCCGTCTCCATCGACTGGATGCGGCCTTCGAGATAATCGTCCTGCCCGAACTGCTGTTCGTGGCCTTTATTGAGCGCCTGAATCAGATCCAACTGGCGGCGCTGCTGGTCCTTATCGAGCTCTTTATTCTGCAGGTAGCGGATCATCTGATCCGGCTCGGTGACGGAATCGTCGAAGTGTGTGCCCTGGTGTTTGGCGGGCAGGAAGCCGGCGCGGGCTAGGCCATCGCCTCCACTCTGGCCGGGGCTCAGAACCACGAAGCCGGGCAGATCTTTGTTCTCACTGCCGAGCCCGTAGGAAAGCCATGCTCCCATGGATGGCCGTGTGGCCGCGATGTTACCGGTATGGAAGAGGCTGCGCGCGGGTGTGTGGGTGGGGTTGAACGTGTACATCGATTTGATGACGCAGATGTCGTCGATGGTCGATGCCAGATTGGGCAGGAGGTTGCTCACATGGACGTCGCCCTGCCCATGCTGTTTGAATTCGAAAGGCGAGGGCAGCAGGCCGCCCGTGGTGCGTTCGGTGCGCAGATCGACGGATGAAGGGCGCTGTCCCTGATATTTCAGGAGCGCCGGCTTGGGGTCGAACATGTCGAGCTGCGACGGGCCGCCCACCATGAACAGGACGATGTTGTGTTTGGCTTTGGGCGGGAAGTTGGGGAACTTCGGCGCTGCCGCTCCGGCGATTGCGGCTGCGCGGATCTGCTCTTCCGACAACATGCCAAGAAGGCCGACGGCGCCCAGGCCTCCCGTGAGAGAAGCGATCCATTCGCGGCGCGACGGCTTGTTGTTCTTGAGAATCATGGCCAGAAAATAACCTCATTGGTTGCGAGCAGCGCCTGTGCGTACTGGGCGAGCGTTGCCTTATTCAGATAGCTGTATGCCAGGTCGAGTTCGGACGGGGTTGGGTCGCGATCGAAGGCGGCGCGGTACATATCGCGAATTTTGAACGAGACATCGGATTCAGATTCGACGCGCTTGACCAGATCCTCGGCGCGCTGCTGCATGAAGGGGCTGTTCATGACGAACAACTGCTGGAGCGGCGACGTGGTCAGATCGCGCTGCGGAGCGGTCATGGTGGGATCGGGAAAATCGTAGAGCGCCAGTATCGTGTTCAGGCTGCCGCGGCTGACGCGTCCGTAGACGGTGCGCAGATGGTTGTCGGGCGCGTTCAGGTCGAACGAAAGTTCAGGCTTCGCCTCATCGAGATCGCCCGATACTTCGAGAAGATTGTCGCGATAAGCTTCGACATCGAGACGGCGCGGATTCATGCGCCAGAGCAGGCTGTTGGTGGCGTCGGCCGCCAGACCTTCGGGACGCGGATGGCTCGATTGGCGATAGGCCGCCGAGAGCATGATCTCGCGATGCAGCCACTTGAGCGACCAGCCGTTGGCGATGAAGCGCGCGGCCAGATCGTCGAGCAACTCGGGATGAGTGGGCTTGTCGCCTTGCACGCCAAAATCGCTTTCGGTCGCGACGAGGGGCTTGCCGAAATGCCAGCCCCATACGCGATTCACGATGACGCGCGCGGCCAGCGGACCGCCCTGGTTGAAGATATCGTCGGCGAGTTCGAGGCGGCCGGAACCTTGTTTAAAAGTGGTATCGCCTTTGGAGAGCACGGTCAGAAACTGGCGCGGGGCGAGGGCTCCGGGGGCGGCCACATTGGCATGCGGGAGGATATGCATGTCATGCGGGACGCCGGGCTTGATATCGATCATGGTGAGATCGGGATCGGTGCCGTCGATCCAGATTCCCGCGTCGAAAACGGATTGGGTGAACGGGAGGTCGGAGGATTGGCGGCGCGGCCTCGGGGCGGGTGGCGGGGCAGCAGGCTTAGCCGCAGGCGCAGTTTCTACTACCTTTACTTCAGCTACAGCAGGAGCGGCAGGTTTGATCTTCGGCGCTTTGGCAAGGTTATCGAGATACGCCCACAACTCCGGATGGCTGTCCTTGAGGAATGCCATGGAGTCGCGAACTTTCAGCATTTCCTGCGTGTACTGGATGGATTTCTTCGCCGCTTCTTCCGGCTTGCTGCCCGGCTCGTTATTCATCAGGTTGGCCACGTAGCTGAGGTAGAAGAGCTGCATGGACGCGTACATGAACTTCTGTTCGGTGTCCTTATCCACAGCGTTCAAGGGGCGGGGGGCGGCGGCAGTGGAAGCGAATACTCCGGCGAGCGCGTAATAATCCTTCGTGAGAATGGGGTCGAACTTGTGGTCGTGGCAGCGCGCGCAGCCGACGGTCAGGCCGAGCAAGCCGCGTCCCACGGCATCCACACGTTCATCCCAATCGTCGGTGAAGAGCGTTTCGATCACGTCTTTGGAGAGGCGCAGATCGGTGTGATAGACCGGCGCGGCGCCGAGATAGCCGAGGGCACGCAAATCTTCGCGCGGCGTATCGGGCATCAGGTCGGCGGCCAGTTGGAGCTTGACGAACTTGTTGTAAGGAACGTCCTTGTTGACGGATTCGATGACCCAATCGCGATACCGCCAGGCGAACGGGTACGGCGGATTGGTGGCTTCGGAGGTGGGATTATCCTCGCCGTAACGCGCCACGTCGAGCCAGTAACGGCCCCAACGTTCACCATAGTGCGGGGAGGCGAGCAGGCGGTCGACGAGCTTTTCATAGCTTGCGGGATCTTTGTCGGCGACGAACGCCTGCACCTCTTCATAGGTGGGGCGGAGACCGGTGAGATCGAGCGAGGCGCGTTCGATGAGAGTGGCGCGGTCGGCTTCGGGCGAGGGCTTCAGTTTCTTCTGCTCGAGTTTGGCGAGGATGAACCAATCAATTTTTTCCTTCGTCCAGCGTTTGGCGAAGGCGGTATTGAGAACTTTGGGTTGCGGCAGCGATGGGACGGGTTGGAAGGCCCACCATTTGCGGCCGGTTTCGATATCCATGCCCTTCTTTGCGGGAGTGGCGGTGGTGGTCGCAGATGCCGGAGTGTCTTCGCGGGGATCGGGCGCGCCGGCTGCGATCCATTTTTCGAAGGCGGCGATTTTTTCATCCGGGAGCCTGCCGGTGGGCGGCATACGGAGGTCGGTCTCGTTATAGCTGAGAGCTTTCAGGAGGCGGCTGGCGGCAGGATTTCCGGGGACAATCACGGGCCCGCCCGTGCCTCCATTGCGCACGCCAGCTTTGGTGTCGAGGACCAGCCCGCCCATGGGCGATTTCAGTTTGGAGGAGTGGCAGCCATAGCATTTGTCGGCCAGCACGGGACGAATTTCTTTTTCGAAAAATTCGGTGCCGGGGGCTTGCGCGCAGAGGGGGGCGACGGCCATGAGCCACAGGACACAATTGTACAGGGGCACGCGGCTGCGGGACAGTGGCTGGACCATCGTTTCTATCATAAGCCACTTGGAAATAAGAACGGAACGGGATCGAATACGGCGCTTACTCAGGCAGGAGGCAGCGCGCTCCACGTTCGGCAAGCGCTTTGTCGAAGGTGACCAGGACTCCCCCAGCGGCGCGGGCAAAGGCGATGAGCCACGCATCGGCCCAAATTTTTGGCGACGCGGTCCGCCGTGCCGAATATCGGCGAAAGAGCACTTCTGCGCCAGCAGGTTCGGGAAGGAATTCTACCCGTTCGTCCTCCATGAATTTGTCGTGAACGCGCCATGCCTGCGGCATGGTCAAAGGTTTGCCGTCCATCGCCGCGACGGTCGTTATAAGCCGTAGAAGGCCTAACTGTGTGAGCCTCGAGAACGCGATGCGGCCGGTTTCGCCTTCCCACCACCGCCTTGCATATGCCGCATGCACGTGCTCCGGGGAGGCCAAGGCAAGCCAGATGTTGATGTCAGGGAAGCTCAATGAGCTCATAGATTTGTTCATTGGTCAGGCCAAGGCGGCGGCCGGCGGGCGGAATGAGGGGTGGGTCCAGGCTGAGCCGCCGACGCGGGCGCCCCGATTTTTTCGGGTCCAGTGCCTGCTCGATGCCTGCGAGGATGAGCCGCCGCGCCGAACACCCCTTGCGGGCGGCAGCCTCGCGCAGGCGGCGATGAAGGTCCTGAGGCAGATCAATGGATGTGCGGACAAAACCGGGTTTCATAATTTTGATTGTCGCCGGGCGACTTAAATAAGTCAAAAGTTCACACCACGCGTCGGACAGAGACCGAAGTCCTCTTTCGACAAAGAACGCAGGCGAAAACGTCTACTCCACAACGAAGAATCAATAGTTTGCAAGCCCCGTGGAGTAGGCTTTTGGCCTGGTGCGCTGGTGAAAACCGGCGTCGAGTAGTGAATGAAAGAGTCACACAGGAAAGGAGTAGCGAACCGTCCTGACCCCGAGTCATGCGCGACGTATCGTAAGGTGCGGCGTGAAGCGTTAACAGGGGCACATACAGGCTGGGTATTGAGCCCCGAAACAGGCGAACCGGAGCGCCGACGCTGTCAGGCTGAGCGGAAGGCAAAATGAACGGAATCGAAACCGCTAGATTCCGGGCGGGTCCGCGGGGTCGCAGACCCCACGCATGTATGAAAACTCGATGCACGGGAACCAGAAGGTCCCGGCGCCGCCTGCAGCCGTGAGAAAGCGGCGGGCCGGAGGAGGAACCCACAAGGGCACGCTCCTCGTGTACGGCATCGGGAAGTAGGACAGCCGCATAGTACCCGAGAAGGCTCCGAACAAGGGCGAAAGTCCGCGGAGGGGCTGGAGGGAAGGCGGCTGATCGAGGAGAACGCAATGGACGAACACACGAGCCGGACACAGGACCGGGAAATCGCGTCAAGGGGGCTTCAAGGCGTGCGGGAAGCCGCACAGCGAGACAAAGGGTTAAGGTTCACAACGCTGCTGCATCATGTGAACGAGAGCCGGCTGCTGGAGAGCTTTTATCTGCTGAAGAAGCAGGCTGCTCCGGGAGTCGATCGCGTCACATGGGGCGAGTATGAGGAAGGAGTGGAGGCCCGTATTACAGACCTGCACGACCGGATTCATCGAGGAGCGTACCGGGCGCAGCCGTCACGGCGAGTCTACATCCCGAAACCGGATGGGCGGGAACGTCCACTCGGCATCGCGGCACTGGAAGACAAGATCGTGCAACAAGCTGTGGCCGAGGTTCTCAACCAGATTTATGAGGGAGACTTTCTCGGTTTCTCGTATGGTTTTCGACCGGGGCGCAGCGCGCACAATGCGCTGGACTCGCTCTCGGCGGCGATCATGACGAAGAAGGTGAACTGGATTCTGGATGCCGATATCAAAGGCTTTTTCGACGCGATCAGCCATGAAAAGCTGATGGCGCTGATCGAGCTGAGGATAGCGGATCGGAGGATATTACGGCTGATCGGGAAGTGGCTGACAGCGGGAGTATCCGAAGACGGGGAATGGTCGGAAACAAAGGTCGGTACTCCGCAAGGGGCGGTGATCTCGCCGCTTCTTGCCAATATCTATCTGCATTACGTTCTCGACCAATGGGTCATGGAGTGGCGCAGAGTCCATGCGAAGGGCGATGTAGTGATCGTCCGGTGTGCGGATGACTTTGTGCTGGGGTTCCAGCATCGGCACGAGGCCGAAAGCTTCCTGAAGCAGTTGAGGGAGCGGATGGCGGAGTACGAACTGGAACTGCACCCTGAGAAAACGCGCCTGATTGAATTCGGGCGCTTCGCCGAAGGGAACCGGAAGCGGGATGGGGCGGGGAAACCGGAGACGTTCAATTTCCTGGGATTCACGCATATCTGCAGCACGATCCACAAGAGCGGCAAGTTTACGGTGAAGCGCAAAACGGTTGGGAAGCGCATGACAGCGAAGCTGCATGATGTCGCAGCAAAGCTGCGCAGGCGAATCAACGACCCGATTGAGCAAACCGGCGACTGGCTGAAACAGGTGGAACGAGGATATTTCAACTATCACGCAGTGCCGGGGAACCTGAAGCGGCTCTACGCGTTCCGGCGGGAAATAGCGCGGCACTGGCTATCAACGCTGCGGCGGCGCAGTCAGCGCAGCCGATGGACGTGGGAGCGCTTCCAGACTCTGATTGACCGCTATCTGCCTGAGCCGGAAATCCTGCACCCCTATCCGCTGGAACGGTTTTACGCCAAATATCCGAGATAAGAGCCGTGTGCGTTAGCAGCGCACGCACGGATCTGTGCGGGGGGTGCCGGGCAACCGGCATCCCTACCGCGACCCAATCTATTTTTCAGCACCCCGTCAGGCAAGCTGGAGGGCTTCGGTTTCGCGGTAGCCGAAGAAGCGGCGCCTCTTGATGACCTCGGCGATCTCGGGAGGCACCATCGAGTCCCAGGTAGGGTCGTCTTCCTTGATGCGTTTCAGGACGTCGCGCGAAAAAATGTGGAGGACGCGCTCGTCGAAGTTATCGAGCTGCTTGATTCTGCCTCCCTCCACGATGTGGCGATAGAGCCCGCGGACATTGTCAGGCATTTCCACGTTGTCCACCGTCACCAGGTTCTTGGTGGTCGGATCCTGCAAGGGATAGACGTAAATCCGCAGGTCGCGGGTGAAAAGTTTGCCGAAAGCTTCGAGAATGCCTCCCTCGAGGTCGGCGTAGTATTGGTCGCGGAAAAGATCCTGCAGACTGGCGACGCCCATGGTGAGGGCAATGGGCTCAGTCGTGTATCGGGTGAGCCACGCGGCGAGACGATAGTACTCCGAGTAGTCCGAGATGAGGACGGTTTTGCCGGCCGCCGCGAGGACATCGGCGCGGGCGAGAAAGTCGCTGAGATCGATCTTGCCGGTCACGAGGAGATTGCGCATGGTGATCTCCATCAGGTCCACGATCTGGCCCGGTTCCTCATCGAGTTCGGCGGCGAAACGCGCGTGGGCGCTGTGGAGCATGTCGATATTGACGCGGGTGACGGGGCGGAAGCTGCCGCGCTCCACCAGCACGGGGTGTTTGCGCAGCACCTCGGCAGGCTGCAGCACTTCGCCGGTAGGGCCGAACATAGCGCCGGCGCTCAGGCCGAGTTGCACCAGCTTGAGGCTCATCACGCGGTTATCGACGTGGCGGAATTCAATGCCGGAGAACTCGACCATGTCGATTTCGATGCGCTCCGTAGTCAGGTTGTCGAGGAGCGATTCGAGCATGCGTTCGGGCCTGTGATGTAGGAAGCAGGCGGCATGGAGGAGGTTCACGCCGACGATCCCGAGCGCTTCCTGCTGCAGGCCGTTTTCATGGTCGAGCATGCGCACGTGGATGAGGATCTGGCTGTCTTCATCCCGCGGGTGGGCCTGATATTTGACACCCATCCAGCCATGGCACTCGTTGGTTCCATGGAAATTGCGCGCCGCGACGGTGTCCGCGAAGACGAAGAAAGCGGTGGTGCCGCCGCGCGAGCCGTGCAGGCGCTCGAGATTGAGCCGGTGCTCATGGTCGAGCATACTCTGCAGGCGTTCGCGCGAGACATAGCGCTTACAGTGCCCGTAGATGGCATCGCTTACCTGCATGTCATAGGCGGAGATGGATTTAGAGATGGATCCAGCGGCCGCCCCGACTTTGAAGAACCAGCGAGCGACTTCCTGTCCGGCGCCTATTTCGGCGAACGTGCCGTAGCGCTCGGGATCGAGATTAATGCGCAGCGCCTTCTCATGCGTGCTCAGCTTGATATTTTCGTCCGCTTTCAGGTCCGCGAGATTGCGCATCGGATGCCGGGTTGCCTCTATGACCTTATCGGCCGGATTGCGCGGGACTCGACGGCTTATTTTTGCCAGGGTTCGGAAGGCTACGCGGATTTGATTTCGGTCCAGAGTTGGTCGCGGTATCTTTGGGCGGCGGCTGGCAGAGCGGGGGGCCAGACTCCTCTGGCGTAGGTCCGATCGTCGGGATAGAGGACCGGGTCTTTCGGGAGCATGGCCTGGGCTCGACCGTTCGGCGTCGCGGTAGCTGCGGCCTGGGCGTTGGCGGCGGCTACGTCGGGGCGCAGCAGGAAGTCGAGGAATTCGTGAGCCAACTGATAGCGGCTGCTCTCCCGCAGAATCGACACGCAATCGCAGTAGAGGGGGAAGCCTTCCTGCGGATAGACGAAACCCAGGCTGGCATTGGCATGGATGGCCTGGGCCGCGGTGGTCGACCAGATCTGCGCCTCGAGGACGTCGCCGGCAACCAGTTGATCGCGCACTTCGGCGTTCAGGTAGGCTCGCAGCAGACGCTTCTGCTGGATGGCTTTGGCTTTCGCCGCCTGCAGTTGGCGTGGGTCGATGGAATCGAAGGGGAAGCCGAGCACCTGCAGGCAAGTTCCGATTACGTCTTCGGGATCGTCGAGCATGGTCATTCTTCCCTTTAGCGTGTTGGACCAGAGATCGGCCCAGCCCTTTGGCTCGGCAACCTGCCGTTTGTTGTAAGCAATACCTGTTGCGGTCCACATATAGGGGATACCCCAGCGTAGGTCCGGATCCCAGGCGGGCTTTTGGAATCTGGGGTCGAGATTGGCGAGGGAAGGCAGAAGTCTGTGATCGAGTGGGGCGAGGAGTCCGTTGCGCGCCATGGGAGCGAGGCGGCTGTGGGTGGGGAAAACGACATCCCATCCGGAGTTACCGGTGATGACCTTGGCGAGCATCTCCTCATTGCTCTCGTAGGTGCCGTAGCGGATGCGGACGCCGCGCTCGTGCTCGAAGCGGGCGATCATGGCGGGGTCGATATAGCTCGACCAGTTGAAGACGTTGAGGCGGGGCAGGGAATTGCCGCAGGCGACTACAGCTCCGGTGCTGAGCAGAAACACGCGCCGGTTCATTTTTGCTGAAGCCTTTGGGATAGCAGAATTAATCCGCCGAATAATACGACGATGAAGGCCGAGACCGCGTTGACGACGGGGCTGACTCCGCGGCGCGCCATGGCGTAGATCACCATGGGTAGGGTTTCGGAATCGACGCCAGCGACCAGGCTGGTGATGACGTAATCGTCGAAGGATACGACCAGGGCGAGTAATCCGGCGGCCGCGATGGCCGGTGCGAGCAGGGGCAGAGTTACCAGGCGGAAGGCGCGCCATTCGCTGGCGCCGAGGTCCATGGCAGCTTCTTCGAGGGTACGATCGTAGTCGCGCAGCCGGGCGGAAACGACTATCGCTACGTAGGCGATGGAGAAGGCGACGTGGGCAACGACTACCGTGAAGATTCCGAGATGGAGGTGGAGGAAGCGGAAGGTCCATTGGAAGAGCGCAAGCAGAGAGACTCCGGTCACAATTTCCGGGGTTACGAGGGAGAGATAGAGGGCTCCCGAGAGGACGGGGGAGGATCGGCGCCACATCCCGTAGGCGGCGAGGGTTCCGATTATTGTCGCGATGGCCGAGGCAATTACGGCGATGATAACGCTGTTAAGTAATCCTTCGCCTAGTTGGGGATCGGCTATGGCCGCCTGGTACCAGCGCAGGGAAAATCCCTCCCATACGGTGAAGCGGCTGGCATTGAAGCTGAAGGCGATCAGGACCAGCAGCGGGACGTGGAGAAACGCCAGCGCAAGAGCCGCGTAGATGCCAAGGGCGTGCTTCTTCACATCAATTCTCGTGCCGCGCGGCTGCGCATGAGCAGGATCAGAAGGATTGCACTGGCAAGCATCAGGATCAGAGAAGCGGCCGAGCCGAAGGGCCAGTCGCGGGCGGTGGTGAATTGGTTCTGAACAAGATTCCCCAGCATGACGGATTTGCCTCCGCCGAGTAAGTCGGGTGTGAGGTAGGCTCCGAGGCAGGGGATGAAGACGAGCACCGAACCAGCCACGATTCCTGGCGTCGAGAGCGGGATAATGACGCGGCGCAAGGTTGCGAAGGGGCGCGCGCCGAGGTCCGCCGCGGCTTCGAGCAGTGCGGGGTCGAGACGTTCAAGCGTGGCGTAGACGGGGAGTACGAAGAAGGGCAGGAAGTTGTAGACCAGGCCGGTGAGGACCGCGCCCTCGTTATATAGAAGTTGGAGCGGGGTGCGGATCAGATGGAGGCTGAGGAGCATGGTGTTGATGAGGCCGGTGTCGCGCAGAATGAAAAGCCACGCGTAGGTGCGGACGAGGAAGCTGGTCCAGAAGGGAAGCAGTACCAGTTGGAGGTAGAGATTGCGGCGGGCTCCGGCGCGCACGATGAAGAGCGCGAGAGGGAAGCCCAGCAGGGCGCAGAGTGCAGTGGCAAGTGCTGCGATCCAGACGGAGCGCCAAAGGATGGCGAGGTAGAGGGGGTCGGCGAGGCGCTGATAGTTTTCGAGGGTCCAGGGTTGTTCGACGCCTCCATAATCGCCGCGCGTGAGGAAGCTGTAGGCGACCACGATGGCCAGGGGGATGGCGAAGAATAGCGCCGTCCAGAGTCTCGCAGGCAGAAGGCACAGGCGGCGCAGGTTCATTCGAAATGCAACTCATCGGCGGGGCGCCAGTGGATGCAGACGCTTTCGCCTTCCTGAAAAGTATGGTGGTCGCGGGGGACTTCGGCGATGACACGATCACCGTTTTCGAGGAGCGCGTTGAGATGCACGCAGTTGCCGAGGAAGAGCGTGCTCTCGACGGCGGCGCGGCGCCAGGGAACGCCTTCGGGGATCTCATGGGAAATGCGCGTGGATTCGGGACGCACGCCGGCTTTGCCGAACCAGTTGATGGCGCCGAGGAAGCCCGCGACGAAAGGCGTAGCTGGGCGGAGGTACACGTCCATGGGGGTGCCGAATTGCTCGATGCGGCCCTGGTTCATGACGGCCAGTTTGTCGGAGAGGGACAGGGCTTCTTCCTGATCGTGGGTGACGAAGAGGAAGGCGATGCCGGTCTTGCGCTGCATGGCTTTTAATTCGGCGCGCATTTGTTTGCGCAGCTTGGGATCGAGGGCGGCGAGGGGCTCGTCGAGGAGGAGTAATTGCGGTTCGAGGACGATGGAGCGCGCGAGGGCCACGCGTTGCTTTTCGCCACCCGAAAGCTGGGCGGGGTAGCGATCCTGCTTGGCGGCGAGTTGCACTAATTCGAGGGCGGCGAGGGCTTTCGACTCGCTGTTCACGGCGCGGCGTTCGCGGAGTCCGAACTCGACGTTGCGCAGGGCGGTGAGGTGGGGGAAGAGGGCGTAATTCTGGAAGACGGTGCTGACGTTGCGCTCGTAGGGTTTGAGTCCGTCAACGCGCGCGCCGTTGAGGAGGACTTCGCCGGCGGTGGGTTGGTCGAAGCCTCCGATGAGGCGCAGCGTGGTGGTTTTGCCGCAGCCGGACGGGCCCAGGAGCGAGTAGAATCCGCCGGGTTCGAGGGTCAGAGAAACGTGGTCGACGGCGCGCTGGCCGGGAAAATCCTTGATTACGTTGCGGAGTTCGAGGACCGGGTCCATTGGGTAATAACGTATCTTAGCTGGATTGCTCTCTGCGAGATTGCTCTTTGAGCGCTTGGCGCAGTACCGGCAACATGGCGACGTCTTTCGGAAATCCCAGTTCTTCCTTGATCGCAATGAGCATTTCCAGGTCCAGCACACGTACGGGCACGCCGGGTTCGATCTTGATGCTGCGGGTGTGATTGTACAGATCCTCCCAGGTGCGCGATTTTCCGATCATCCCCAGCACAGCCAGCGGACCGAACTTCGTCAGCAGAAGCTGATGGCCGGGGCCGGCCAAATGCGACTCAGCGGGACGCAGCCAGCGCTCTGGCCGAATGCGACAGACCGCCTCAAGCTCGTCCAACGCGGATAAGAGCCGAGCTACGTTTTCGGGATCGCGGGCGTGTACGACGTCGAGATCGAAAGTTGTCACGGGCGCTCCGTGAAGCACCGCGCTGACGCCCCCCACGACGATGAAATCAACGCGTTGGAGGGTCAGGACTCTCAGCAGTTCCAAAAACCTGGGATTCGAACTTTGCACGCAGGTTGAGCAATGAGTCTACCTGATCCTGCAGGACGGCGAGGCGTTCGGCGGGCGTCAGGGACAGCATCCAGCGGATCAGGGTGAGATCGACTCCGTCGTCACCATGTTCGGGTGGCACCACGAGTTCAGTTTACTGCAACTCCACAGGATGTTTCTTAACTTGACAATAGTATCGTTATCGGTTAAATATATACCCATGAAAGCTACTCCAAAGGGCTGGCCGCGGCTCTCCTCTGCGATTTACTACGACGACGCGGCGGGAGCGATTCACTGGCTGTGCCGCGCGTTCGGCTTTGAGGTGCGGTTGAAGGTCGAAGGCGACGCTGGTCGTATTGTGCACAGCGAGCTGGTATACGGCGAGGCCTTGATCATGGTGGCGCAGAGCGGCGAGAGGCCAGGACGGCCCCAGTATCCGCGGGGCGCGAGTCCGCAGTCGATCGCTGGGGTAAATACGCAGTCTCTGATGCTGTACGTCGATAACGTCGACGAGCACTGCGCGCGGGCTCGGGCGGCCGGTGCGAAGGTGCTCGACGAGCCGTCGGTTCACGATTACGGCGCCGACTACTGGGCCGACCGCAGCTATGGAGCGCTCGATCCGGAGGGCCACGTATGGTGGTTCACGGAGCGCGTGCGGAATCCTCCGGGCGAGTAGGGGCCGTGGCAAAAGCAGAACTCAACGCGACTCTGGCGGCGCTGGCAGACCCGAATCGCCGGGCGGTGATCGACCTATTGAAGGAGCAACCGCGCCGCGCCGGGGATATTGCCAGCGCGTTGTCGATGACCCCTCCGGCATTGAGCAGGCATTTGCGCGTGCTCAGGCGCAGTGGATTGATCGACGAACAGGGTGTCGAAGAAGACGCGCGCGTGCGGATTTATCGATTGCGGAAGGAGCCTTTCGATCAGCTTCGGGGGTGGCTGGGGGAGGTGGAATCATTCTGGACCGGTGAGTTGGCCGCGTTTCGGGATCATGTGGAGCATTCGAAGGGCCGGCGCAGGGGTCCGGTTAAGCGATGACGCCGCCCGCTTCGGACGCGGTGACCGTGAGCGTGACGGTCTCGACGGATCCGGCGACGGCGTTCGTCATCTTTACCGAGGAGACCGATCTGTGGTGGAGGACTGGCCCGAAGTTTCGCATCGGCGGCAAGGAGCGGGGAAAATTATGGTTCGAGCCGCGCCTGGGCGGCCGATTCGTGGAAGAGTTCTCGTCGCCATCAGGACCGCAGGCGTTCACTAAGGGCGAGATCACGATCTGGCAGCCGCCGGAGAGATTCCGATTTGAGTGGCGGGGCATGAACTTTGCTCCGGGTGAGAGTACGCAGGTGGAGGTTTCGTTTGAGGCCGTGCCGACGGGGACGCGGGTTACGGTGCGTCACTCGGGCTGGGCGGCGTTGCGGGCGGATCATCCTGTGCGTCACGGGCGCCAGGGTGCTGAATTCATTCGCGCGCAGGGACTTTGGTGGGGAGAGCAGATGACGTCGTTCCGCGGGTTTGCAGCGGAGCTGGTATAACCCCGGTTATACTTTAGCTATGAAGACTGCAGTTTCCGTCCCCGACGACCTCTTTCGTTCAGCCGAAGCCGTCGCCCGGCGTCTGCGAATGTCGAGAAGCCAGTTGTATGCCGCCGCGCTTGCTGAATTTCTCGAGCGGCAACAGAGGGATGCCATCACCGAACGCCTTAATCAGGTGTATTCGCGTCAGGACTCACGGTTAGATCCTGCCTTCCACCGCGCCCAGATGAGCTCCCTTGACAAGGACTCCTGGTAGAACATGGATGAGATTGAACGGGGGCAGATCTGGTGGGCCGATCTTCCTGAACCGCGCCGCGGCGCGTGTCAACGTGGTTGAGACACCTCGAAGCATAATTTACTGAGTTTTATTCTCTGGAGTTGGTTGTGGTTTGTTGATCCAGACCTCCTTCGGGGCGGCGAGGGGTTGGGGCGGCTTGCGGAC
>Ga0302320_10007467_pt1 | contig 24083 bp, 15 predicted proteins | sample Bog_T0_3_FD_202130 | JGI IMG/M metagenome (GOLD analysis project Ga0302320, IMG submission 202130) | Peat permafrost microbial communities from Stordalen Mire near Abisko, Sweden - Bog_T0_3 | ecosystem: Environmental > Terrestrial > Soil > Wetlands > Peat | place: Sweden: Abisko, Stordalen Mire...
GTGAGTTTATTGCAGCACATGGCATCACGGCTCGGCAGTTCAACTCAATCGCAGCCCAGCTGCGGGGGAAGGTGGAAGCCGTCGCGGAACTCAAAAAGCTGAACCTCACCAACCAGCGCCTCCGGGTTGAAAAACTCACCATGAGGCTGAAGAAGCTCAAGAGTCCCTTCGCGATCCACCAGGCCAAGCGGAAGCTGGCTAGGCATCAGACACGGCTGGCCACGATGGAAGCGGACAGGGTGAATCCGATCCCGAGTCTCTGCTTTGGTTCGAAGGCCCTTTTCAGGAAGCAGTTCAACCTGGCCGAGAATGGATACGAGAGCCATGGGGCTTGGTTGGAAGCCTGGCGGGACAATCGGGCTTCATCCTTCTTCGTTCTTGGCTCGGCCGATGAAACCTGCGGCAACCAGTCATGCCAGTACCGTGATGGTGCATTGCACCTGCGGTTGCCCAACGCCCTAGAGGCCAGGGCGGTGGCTATTCCAGTCAAGTTCAACTACCGGGAGGCCGACTTCCTGGCAGCGCTGGCGGACAAAGAGCAAACCCTCACTCGGGGCCCGAGAAAGAACGCGATGGACGGGGCCAACAAAGTCTTCCGTCCCGATGCCATCAGTTACCGCTTTGTGAGGGAGGACGATGCATGGCATGTCCACGCGTCCTTCGAGACTGTAGCGGCTCCTATCATCACCCGCCGAGACGTAGGCTGCGTTGGCGTGGACCTGAACCCCTGGGGCCTTGCGGTGACGCGCATTGACCGGCATGGCAACGGGGTCGGACACTTTGATATCCCTTGGCAGTTACAGGATCGCAGCCGTGCTCAGGTTGCCGCCTCGATAGGCGACGCGGTCCGCCAGGTTGTGCTCGATGCCAAGAAGCACGGCGTTCCGGTTGCCGTTGAGAAGCTCGACTTCACGGAGTGGAAGAAGGCACACGGTACATCCGGGTTTAACCGGATGCTCTCGGCCTTCGCGTATGCGGCCTTCTCCCAGATGGTGCGCGGGCGCTGTGGTCGGGAAGGCGTGGAACTGATCCCCGTGAACCCGGCCTTCACGTCGGTGATCGGAAGGGGAAAGTTCGCCACGGGGTATGGCCTTGGCGCGCATCGCTCAGCCGCCATGGTGATCGCCCGCAGGGCACTTAATTTCGGAGAGAAGCTGCGGACTCGTTATGCCGGGTCCGCCCTTGTGCTACCTGCAAGGAATCGCACGAGGCACGTCTGGCACAACTGGAGGCGGTGGGCGAAAGCCTCTCCGCCCACCCGCGGCATCTCGACCGGACCGAAAGGAAGCCGAGGCTTACAGCCTCACCGAGGCCGGGACCCAAGTCCTGATCCGCATCCACCCAACAACGGTGCTCGTGGCCGCTGTGCTGGAAGCGTGACGCCCCCTAAAGGGGCGCTCTCGGAGTGCGGTGCGAATCCGCAGGTTAGCCGCAAACATCGTTCGTGCGGCGTGCATGGCTCACTTACTCATCCTCCTTCAAAGGTGGCTTGAGATAAATGACTATGGTTTTAGGAACGGTGGATCCCGTGCTTTTCAGATTGCCCGGCTACTCCAGCAGCTTTTTTAGCTCCGATAGCTGCTGCCGGAGCTCCGAAACCTCGGCCTTTAGGCTCGCGGATTCCCGCTCCAGCTTCTCGAGGCGCTCGTTCTCGAATCGGACAGCGAGCACCGCGGGCTCGGGAACGGGAGAAGGTGCCGTTGATTCCAGATCGACTGGACCGGAGAGCAGGTGGGCGTAGCGCTGCTCCTTCATGCCCGCCATGCGGGGAAGCTTGGCCACGAGCGGATCCGGCCGGCCGGCCAGCGCGGCCAAGCAGATCTCAGCGTCCTCAAGGCTCGGAAACTCGTGCATCCGGGCCGTTCGCGAGCGGACCTCGCCGAGTGTCTGCGGGCCCCTCAGGAGAAGGACGCAAAGGACCGACGTCCCAGGCCTATCGAGGCCAAGAAACTCCACGATACGGTGGCCATACCGCGAAACCCGGCTGTCCGCGCCCTGGAACATGAATGCGAGCTTCTTCTCCCTGAGGGAGTCGAGGCCCCGGACCACGGCCTCCTCGGAGAACGAAACGACGGGATCGCGGTTTGAACTCTGGTTGCAGGCGTTGGTGAGGGCGTTGAGGGAGAGCGGGTAATAGTCCGGGGTCGTCAGATCCTTCTCGACCAGGGCGCCCAAGACCCTGGTTTCGACCGGATTCAGCGGTTCCATGCTGGGCTTGGTTTGGCGATCTCCCGCGCAGTTACGGGAGCGAGGGGCGCGCCATGGCAGGCATCGCCTTCACCTGGAGGGAGGCCGGCTGGAGCCCATCGGAGGAGGCCTTCAGGGTGAGGGTCCCGGTCTCGCCCGTGGACTGCACGATGACCTCGGCCAACCCGTTGAACACGCTGCGTCCCCAGTGGACGGCCGGTGCCTCGTCCTGGAGGCGCAGCATGACGCCCTTGCTTAGCCCCGCACCGTCAGTCCCGTAGTTCTCGATCGGCACAGCGATCACGTTCTCCCCGGGATGCAGCAGCGCCTTCACATCGTAGATCGCCGCCGACCGGCCATCCATGCCTCCGCCCACCTTGTGGCCGTTCACGTAGACAGCCACGCCGCCCGAGATCTTCGAGAAGACGAGCTCGACCGCGGGTGAGGCCAGGTCCTTGGCTCCCACCGTGAAACGAGTCCTGTAGAAGGCCTTCTCATGGAGGCCGATTGCCCCGACATCCGTGCGGATGTCGATGGGATCCCAGCTTGAATCATCAAACGCAACGGCGTCCTCGGCCGCCTTTTCATCGTTCGACTGGGCAACCTTCTTGTAACGCCATCCGTCGATCGGAACCGAGTGAGAGGGGGCCACCGGCAAAAACGTGTCCGGCTCATGGCAGCTCGGGTCGCCGTTGCCCACGCCGATGATCCGGCCCGGGCCCTCGATATCAAAGGAGACGCCGTTGCCGGCCACGGGAACAACGCGGCCCTGGGAGTCGGCAACGGAAACGGTGAATACCGCGACGTCCTCCCGGTTCGCCCAGAGGGCCGATTTGTACGCCCTGAGCTGGAGGGTGGCCGCGGCGCCCGTTGTCTCGACCTTCGTCTCGGCGGCCACCTTCCCCCCCTTGTAGGCGCGTGCGGAAAGGGTGCCTGGTGCGTAGGCGACCTTCCACTTGCACTCTGAGTTCCGTTTCACAGGGAGGCGCCCGAGGCTGCGGCCGTTCAGGAAGAGTTCGACCTCTTCGCAGTTGCTCTGGGCCCTCACATCGATCTCCTGGCCCTCTTTCCCGGGCCAGTTCCAATGTGGCAGGACATGGACCATGGGACTCTCAGTCCACGCAGCCTGGTAGAACCAAAAATTGTCCTTGGGGAAGCCGCAGGTATCCAGGATCCCGAAGTGGGAGCTGATGCAGGGCCAGCCATAGGGAGTCGGCTCGCCCCGATAGTCGAAGCCCGTCCACACGAACCCACCCGAGAGCCACGGCCGGGGCGCGAAATACGTCAGCCATGTTTCGGCTGTCTGCGCCCATTCAGGGGCGTTGTCGTCGTACGCGCTCACATAGCCCCTGACCGGGTCGTTCGCGTATATCCCGCGCGTGGACACCGTGCTGCCCTGCTCGCTGCCCACGTTCGGCTGCTGCGGGTGCTCCTTGTGATACGCATCCATGTCCTTGCCGACATGGTAGCTCCATCCGCGCACCTCGATGGCCTCGTTCACTCCGGGGTAATCGTTGCCGACGGCCGCGTTGCAGGTGACCGGGCGGGTCGGGTCAAGGCGCTTCACCAGCTCCTGCATGGTGGCCACCGTCCTCTTGCCCGCCGGGGTGTCTTGGACGGTGAATTCCTCGTTGCCAAGGGACCAAAGCCCCACGCTCGCGTGGTTGCGGTCACGCTTGATGTGCTGCTCCAGCAGAGACAAGTGTAGGGAGTCGCTGCCAAGCAGCCTATTCTCGTCCATGACGATCATCCCCAGCCTGTCGCAGGCATCGAGCAGCTCGGTTGTGGGCGGGTTATGTGAGCTGCGGTAAGCGTTGCAGCCCATCTCCTTAAGGCGCGCAATCCTGAAATACTGGACCGCGTCCGGGACGGCTGCGCCGACGCCGGCATGGTCCTGGTGATTGGAGGTTCCCTTCAGCGTATAGGGTTCACCGTTTAGCAGGAATCCCCTGTCCGCGTCGAAGGCGAACGTTCGGATGCCAAACTCCGTCTCGATCCGATCCACGACCTTGCCGCCGCTTGTGACGGTGGTGACGAGCTTGTAGAGGATCGGCTGCTCCGGGGACCACAGCTGCGGCGATTGGACCTGGGCCACCTGCTCCAGGTCCGCCTTGCCCTTGGGCCCCACGGTCTGGGAGCGGGTCACCTTGGCCAGCGAACTGCCCGACTGAGTGAGAATTTCCCAAGTGACCGTGGCCTCGGCCGGGGCCGCCTGGGTGTTCGCGAGCTTCGCCTGGACATGGACCTCCGCCGGACCCTTTGCAGCGCCGCCCTTGAACTGACTGTATACGAACACGCCATCCGGTGCGACCGAGAGCGGCGAAGTCTTCACCAGCCACACGTGGCGGTAGATGCCGGCGCCCTCGTAAAACCACCCCTCGAATTGGGATGCATCCACGCGCACCGTGACCACGTTGCTGCCGCCGCAGTTTGCGACGTCCGTGATATCATACCTGAAGCCGTTATAGCCGCCCTCATGGTGGCCGACAAACCATCCGTTGACCAGGATTGTGCAGTCACGGTACACGCCGTCGAACTCGAGCCAGAGCCTCTTGCCGGCATCGGAGGCCGGCAGGTCGAAAGTGCGTCGATACCAGCCGGTGCTGTTGTCCGGGAATCCCTCGCCGATCGCCCTGAATCCATGCGATCCATCTGCGGTCTTGTCGAAGGGCATCTCGATCGCCCAGTCATGGGGAAGGTCGATCTTGCGCCAGCTGGCGTCGCTGTAGGACGGGCTCCCGGGGCCGTAACCGGTGCCGGCCTTGTTGAGCCCGTATCCGGAGCCCCAGTCGTTGCCCAGGTGGAACCTCCAGCCAAAATCCATCAGGAGTTTATCCCTCGCGCCGGCCTCGGCTGCGTGGGTGGTGAAGCAGGCGGCTCCCATGGTCAAAGCCATGAAGAGGCCGAAGAAACGTCGCGGGCCTTTATTCATAAGGGTAAGGGGTTTTCCAATCTTTGCGGGAAGGGAGGCTCGCGGCAAGCCAGCCCGGAAGAAACGTTCAGCAATCAAGCCGCCCTGATACGGCCCACAAGCCGGCGGTTAGTTCGCGGAAAACCGGTAGATCGTCGTCGAACGGTAGGTCTCTCCTGCCTTGACCACGTAGGTCGGGAAATTCGGATGGTTGACCGAGTCGGGGAAATGCTGGGTCTCAAGGCAGAGTCCCCAGTACTGCCGGTACACCACACCCTTTTTGCCCGTGATCGTGCCGTCCAGGAAATTGCCGCTGTAGAACTGCACTCCAGGCTCCGTGCTTGTTACCTCCATCAGCCGTCCCGACACGGGATCATGGACGGTTGCTACCGGCGAGAGCTTCCCCGGCGCACCGTTGAGGACGTAGTTGTGGTCGTAGCCCACGGGATTCCCCCCCACCTCAGCAATGTGCAGTCCGACCCGCGTCGGCCTCCTGAAATCCATGGGGGTGCCGGCGACCGACTTGAGCTCGCCGGTCGGGATAAGCGTCGCGTCGACGGGCGTGAAGCGGTCCGCGTTGAGCATGACTTCATTGTCGAGGATGCCCCCATTGCCCGCGCCGCCCAGGTTGAAGTAACTGTGGTTGGTGACGTTGGCAGGTGTGTCCTTGTCCGTCGTCACCTTGTACTCTATCCGAAGCTCATTGGCCTCGGTGACCGAGAACACCACGGTGACACTGCAATTGCCGGGATAGCCCTCCTCGCCGTCTGGGCTAAGGTAGGTGAACCTTACGGAGCCCACGTCGCCGGGGACGACCTCCGCGGTCCACACCCGCTTGTCGAAGCCCTTGTTGCCGCCGTGGAGGTGGTTGGGGCCGTCATTGGTGGCCAGCTTGTAGGTATGGCCGTCCAGCGTGAAGCATCCCTTGGCGATTCGATTGCCCACACGGCCGACTGTGGCACCGAAGAAGGGCTCCTTGCCCAGGTAGCCCTCAAGGCTGTCAAAGCCGAGGACGACATCCGCCAGCTTCCCCCCGCGGTCGGCCGTGTCCAGCTCCGTAATCGTGGCGCCGTAGGTCATGATCTTCGCCGTCATGCCCGCCGAGTTCGATAGGACGTAGAGATCCACAGGTTTGCCGCCGGCCTGCCCGAAGGGAAGCTTCTCCACCTTGGAGAAGCCCGTCGTGGCGCAAACGCCAAACGCGGCGATGGCTGAGCAAAGCTTGGAATAATGCCAGAGGTTCATAGTGTGATGGGGTTCCCGTATATCCGGGTTGCCTCGAGCGCTGGGATCAGCCCGAGAAATAGACGTAGGCTGCAATGATGCAGGACAGAATGAGGACCGAGAAGACGACGTCCTTCTTATCCCAACTGGCGCGGGTCCGCGCGCGGTCCTCGTCCGATGCCGTGGCGAACGTCAGGCTCTTCATCCTCACGTAGTCCGGGGTGGCGGTCATGTAGCTGACAACGACCATCACGACGGCCGAAACCACCGTGATCAGCACGCTGAAATACTGGAAGTTGATGTTGTTCACGACCCAGAAGAACGAGCCGTGATCGTAGCCGTTCTCCAGGCCGTGGACCTTCATGGTCTTAAGGGTGTCGACGACCATGCGAAACCCGCCGATCAGGAAGCCGATGACCATCGCCCACAGGCAACCCTGGGCGTTGAGCCGCTTCCAAAAGACGCCGAAGAAAAAGACGACGAAGATCGGCGGCGCCAGGTAGCCCTGGACGGACTGCAGGTAATCGTAAAGGCCGTGCGCACCCTGGATCACGGGTATCCAGATCAGGGCGACCACGATCATGACGCCCGTCGCTATGCGGCCCATGCGAACGAGTTCGTGCTGCGAGGCGAGAGGCCTGAACTTCTGGTAGATATCGACGGTGAAGAGGGTCGAGCAGGCGTTGAAAACACCGGCCAGGGAGCCCATGAGCGCAGAAAGGAGGCCGGCGACAACGATTCCGCGGAGCCCGGGTGGCAGCAGGTACTTCACCATGAGCGGGAACGCAGCCTGCGCCTCGCTTGCCACCGGCTTGCCGTCGGCGCCCACCATGGAGGCGAGTTCGGGGAGCTTTCCGCTCTTCGCGAGGGCGAAGCAGATGAGTCCCGGCACGATGAACAGGTACACGGGGAAGAGCTTGAGGAAGGCCGCAAAGATGCTTCCGCGCCGGGCGATCGTCTCATTGGGCGCGCCCAGCGCCCTCTGGACTATGTACTGGTCGGTGCACCAGTACCACAGCCCGATGATCGGCGCGCAAATCAGCATGCCGGGCCAGGGGAACTTGTCGTTAAAGTACCATGCCTGCCTCACTATCCCGCCGGAGGCATTGGTCTCCAGGACCGGCGACCAGGTCGCCTGAACACCGGCCGGTGTGATCGGCTTCCATAGGTTTAACATCTCAGATCCACAGAAGTGCCGGAGCTCGCCCCATCCCCCTAGGCGGTGGAGGCCGTAAAACGTGAGGCACGCAGAGCCGCCGATCAGGACGATGACCTGCACGGCGTCGTTGTAGACCACGGCCCGCATGCCTCCCAGGAGCGTGTAGAGGCCGGTGAGCAAGATGACCGAGACTGACCCGATCCAGAAGCTGTTGATCGTGGATCCCCCGATCGTGAGGTGCACCTCGGGAAGGAGCGTCGCGAACACAACTCCGCCTGCAAAGATGCCCACCGCTATCTTGGAGACGATGAAGGTGATGATGGAGACGATGGACAGCACATAGCGCGATCCCGAGCTGAACCGGCGCTCGAGGAACTCCGGCATCGTGAACACGAGAGCCCTGGAGTAGAAGGGGACGAAGACCCATGCCAGGACGAGCAGGCACCATGCGTGAAGCTCGTAGTGCGCGAGCGCCACGCCATCCGAGGCACCCGAGCCGGCCAGGCCCACGATGTGCTCGGACCCTATGTTCGAGGCGAAGATCGACGCTCCGATCACCCACCAGCCGAGATTGCGTCCGGCAAGGAAGTAGTCGGCCGCGGTGTCCTTGTTCTTTCGCACGACCCAGGCGGCAACACCCAGGAGCAGCCCGAAATACATGGCGATAGCTAGCCAGTCGATTGCAGTGAGCGTGGAGGACGAAGACATAGCTATGGGGGTAGCACTAAGGGGGTTGCTGAGGCTGAAGGCCGGGCGAAGCTAGAAAGCGCCGAGCAGTCGGTGCGACCTTCGTTTCACTTTACCGTCCAGTCAACACAGGATCGTGTCCCCTTCCTCTCGGCGTAGCTTCACACCCGCCCCCCCAAGAACATGGCTTACACCCTAGGCATTGATTTCGGCACAAATTCTGCGAGAGCGCTCGTCGTCCGCTGCCGCGACGGAGCGGAACTCGGAAGCTGCATCGCGAACTATAGGAGTGGGCGCCAGGGCGTCCTGCTCGATCCCAAGGACCTCCACCTCGCACGCCAGCATCCCGGCGATTACCTGGCAGCCATGCGGGAATGCGTGAAGGGGGCTCTCAACGCTGCGAAGCGCACGCGCGGCTTCTCGCCGTCGGCCGTCGTCGGCATCGGCGTCGACTCCACAGGTTCAAGCCCGATCCCCGTGGACCGCAATAACCAGGCCCTCTCGATGGACCCAAAGTGGCGGGCGGACCTGGACGCCCAGTGCTGGCTTTGGAAGGACCATACGAGCTGGCGCGAGGCTGCGCGGATCAACGAGGTCGCCGCGCGGATGCGCCCAGCCTACATCGCGAAGTGCGGGAACAGGTATTCCTCGGAATGGTTTTGGTCGAAGATCTGGCACTGCCTTAACGTGGCCCCCGACGTCTTCAAGGCTGCGTATTCCTGGGTAGAACTCGCCGACTGGGTACCCGCAACGCTGGCCGGTGTGACGGACCCGACCCGGGTCGTCCGCGGGATCTGCGCGGCGGGCCACAAGGCGCTCTACAGCGACGACTGGGGCGGCCTGCCCGACAGAAAATTCCTCTCAGCGCTTGACCCGAAATTGGCTAAGCTGAGGGACCGGCTCTACGAGCGGGCGTTCGACGCAACAAAGTCGGCCGGGGCGCTCAGCGCGCAATGGGCCGGATTTCTGGGCCTGCCCCAGGGCATTCCTATCGCGATCGGCGAATTCGACGTGCACTACGGGGCCATTGCATGCGGGGTAAGGGAGGGAACGCTGGTGAAGGTGATCGGCACCTCAACCTGCGATTGTGCGGTCGTATCGTCCCGCAGGAGGGTGCCGGACATTCCAGGCATCTGCGGGATCGTGCCCGGGGCCATCCTCCCGGGCTACTATGGGATCGAAGCAGGCCAGTCGGCAGTCGGCGATATCTTCAGTTGGTGGACAGAAACCGTGTGCGGCGGCGACAAGGCGCTCCATGCCAAGCTGACAGCCGAGGCCGCGCGCCAGGCGCCGGGCGAGAGCGGCCTGCTGGCCCTCGACTGGCACAACGGCAACCGAACCGTGCTCGTGGACCCGCGCCTCACGGGGCTTCTTGTCGGCTGCACGCTGCACACGACCCAGGCCGAGATCTACCGGGCCCTGATCGAGGCCACGGCCTTCGGCGCGCGCATGATCATCGAGCGCATACGCAAGTTCGGCGTGCCCATACGCAGGATCGTCTGCGCAGGAGGGATCGCTGAGAAGAATCCCCTGTTGATGCAAATCTACGCCGATGTTACCGGCTGCACGCTGCACGTCGCCGGTTCGAATCAGGCCTGCGCCCTCGGCTCGGCCATCAGCGCGGCCGTGCTGGCAGGCGAACACAGGGATTTCCCGGCGGCACAGCGCGCGATGACGCACCTTAGGAAGGTATCCTACCGGCCCGACGCCCATCGCAGGAGGACCTACAACCGCCTCTACAAGCAGTACCAAACGCTCCACGACGGCTTCGGGGGCGTGAGGAAGAGGAGCGACTTCTCGCACGTGATGAAAGAGCTCCTCGATATCAGGGCTCTTGCGCGCGGAGAATGAACTTAAATTCACGATGAAAAATCCCTCAAAACAAGTGGTTTGGCTGGTCACGGGCTCGCAAGAGCTCTACGGGCCGGGCCCCCTCAAGCGCGTCGCCGACAATTCGAGGACCATGGCGAAGTCCCTAAACGCGACCGCGGGCATGCCCCTGCCCTTCGTGTTCAAGTCGGTCCTCACAAGCTCCGAGTCCGTGAAGGCCCTCTGCCTTGAGGCAAACCAAAGCCCGGAATGCGCTGGCCTGGTGCTCTGGATGCACACGTTCTCTCCCTCGAGGATGTGGATAGGCGGCCTCTCGCTTCTCAGGAAGCCCTTCGCCCACCTCCACACGCAATTCAACCGCGACCTGCCCTGGTCCGAGATCGACATGGACTTCATGAACCTCAACCAGGCGGCCCACGGCGACCGCGAGGCGGGGTTTCTCCATGCCCGGATGAGGCTTCCTAGGAAGATCATCGTGGGCCACTGGCAGGACCCCGAAGTCAAGGAGCGTCTCTGCGCCTGGCTGCGGGTCGTGCGCGGCTGGCAGGACATGCAGGGCGCTAAGTTTGCCCGGTTTGGCGACAACATGCGGCGCGTCGCCGTGACGGAGGGCAACAAGGTTTCGGCAGAGATCAAATTCGGCTACCAGGTCGACGGCTACGGCGTGGGCGACCTGGTGAAGGTAGTCAACGAGGTCTCCGATGCCGAGGTGACTCGCCTCTGCTCGGAGTATGCCGAGTGCTACAGCGTGGCCCCTGCCCTGCGCCGCGGCGCAAAACGCCACAAGTCCCTGCGCGAAGCGGCCCGGATTGAGCTCGGTTTGCGCTCGTTCCTGGAAGCGGGGGGGTTCAAGGGATTCACGACCACGTTTGAGGACCTCCACGGCCTTCGACAACTTCCCGGACTTGCCGTCCAGCGGCTCATGGGGGAGGGCTACGGCTTCGGGGCCGAGGGCGACTGGAAGACCTGCGCCCTGCTGCGCATGATGAAGGTAATGGGCGAGGGCCTGAAGGGCGGAACCTCCTTCATGGAGGACTACACCTATCATCTCAGCCCGTCCGGAAGCCTGGTGCTCGGGGCGCACATGCTGGAGATCTGCGAGTCGATCGCCTCAGGAAAACCCTCCCTGGAGATCCACCCGCTGGGCATCGGGGGGAAGGACGATCCGGTGCGCCTCGTTTTCACCGCACCGGCGGGCCCTGCGCTGAACGCATCGATCATCGATCTCGGCAACCGGTTCAGGCTGATCGTGAACGAAGTCGACGTGGTCGAGCCGCCGGAGCCGCTTCCGAAGTTGCCCGTGGCCAGGGCGGTCTGGAAATGCCGCCCCGACTTTAAGACCGCATGCGGCGCCTGGATCCGCGCCGGCGGTGCCCACCACACCGCCTTCAGTTACACGGTGACGTCCGAGCACCTGCGGGACTTTGCCGAGATCGCGGGCGTGGAGCTCATCCTTATCGACTCAAACACGAGGCTCGCTGAGCTTGAAAAGGAGATCCGGTGGAACGAGGCGTACTATCACCTTGCGCCCTTTGGCCGCGCCTGACTCTGAATAGCTGACCACCCACCATGTTGACCGAACTCAAGCGCGAGGCCTACGAGGCGAATCTGCAGCTACCGGCCCACGGGCTCGTTCACCTGAACTTCGGCAATGCCAGCGCCTTCGACCGAAGGCGCGGATTTTTGGCGATCAAGCCGAGCGGCGTGGGCTACGACACGTTGAAAGCCTCGGACATGGTGCTCGTGGACCTTGAGGGCAAGAGGGTCGAGGGCCGGCTCAGACCCTCCTCGGACACGCCCACTCATGTCGAGCTCTACAGGGCCTTCGGGACGATTGGCGGCGTCGTCCACACCCACTCGGTCTATGCGACCTCGTTTGCGCAGGCTTGCAAGCCGGTTCCGGTCCTCGGCACGACGCACTCGGACTTCTTCAATGGACCGGTCCCGGTGACCCGTGGGCTGACGCGGGGCGAGATCAGGGGAAGTTACGAGATCGAAACCGGCCGGGTCATTGTTGAGCGGTTTAGGTCTCTCGACCCGGAGGAGGTCCCCGGGGTCCTCGTCATCCGGCACGGACCCTTCACCTGGGGCAAGACGGTGTCAAAGGCCGTGGAAAACGCAGTCGCGCTCGAGCTGTGCGCTCGGCTGGCCGCTACGACGCTTGGGCTGGGCCCGGTTAACTCAAAGTTCCCCGCGGCCCTCCTGGACCGGCACTTCCACCGAAAGCACGGGGCAACCGCATACTACGGTCAGGGAAAATAGCTCTAATTAACGCCGGCCCCAGTGGGCACCCGGCTTGCCGCGCGGATGCGGAACGCTCGGCCTATTCGAATATCCGCCACCACCACCGCCGCGCTGGCCTCCACCGCCCTTGCGGGCCTGCTGGGCCGGGCGCGGAGGAAAGTCGGACGCCGACTTGTAGGCGAACCCTTCCAGCTTGAGCCTCGGAATCTCCTGGCCGATGAACCTTTCGATAGCGCGAACATCGGAGTTGTTCTCCGGAGTGGCGAGGGTGAACGCGTCACCCACGGCCAGGGCCCTCCCGGTCCGGCCTATGCGATGGACGTAGTCCTCCGGGTTCTCCGGGACATCGTAATTGATCACGTGCGTGACGCCTGCGACATCGATGCCACGGGCTGCTATGTCGGTCGCCACCATCACCTCGTAGCGTCCGCTCCGGAATCCCTCGAGCGCCTCCATGCGCTGGTTCTGCGAGCGGTTGGCGTGCAAGACCGCGACGCTGTGGTTTGCCTCCCGCAGGCGGCGCGCGATCCTGTCGGCGCCATGTTTCGTGCGCGAAAAGATGAGCACGCTGTTGAAGTCGATGGACGACAAAAGGGCCAGGAGTAGCTCAAATTTTTGCTCCTGGTGCACCGGGTAGATCGCATGGGTGATCAAGGTTGTGATCGTCCTTGAGGCGCCAATCTCCACCCTGACAGGGTCCTTTAGGGCAAATGATGCGACCGCGGCGATCTCCGGCGGGACCGTCGCCGAGAAGAAGAGCGTCTGGCGCCGGGTCGGGCACTTGGCTATGATCTTCTTGACGTCGTGGATGAAGCCCATGTCGAGCATGCGGTCGACCTCGTCGAGAACCAGCGTCTGGAGCGACGTGAGCCTCAGCTCGCCCTCCTGGAGAAAATCCATGAGCCGGCCCGGGGTGGCCACGACGATGTCCGTCCCGGCCCTGAGCTCGCTGCGCTGGCGGCCATAGCCCACGCCGCCGTGCAGCACAGTAGCCCGTAAGTCGGAGAACCTCCCGAAGTCGCGGAACGCGGTCTCGACCTGGGCTGCAAGCTCACGCGTCGGCTCAAGCACCAGAACGCGGGGACCCTCTTTTTTGTGAATCCCTAGCATCGTGAGAATCGGGAGGGCAAACGCGGCGGTCTTGCCCGTGCCGGTCTGAGCGGATGCTATCAGGTCCTTGCCCGAGAGTACGGCCGGTATCGCTCGCAGCTGGATGGGAGTCGGCTCCGTGTAACCCATGGCCTGCACACCGCGCAGAAAATTGGGCCCCAGGCTGAGTTTTGTAAAAGGCATCTCACAGGACCGCTCATATCTTTGTCCAACGCGAGGTTATTCACCGCTGGCAGGACCGAACCGCCAAGGCCCGCACGAGCGGAATCTCCGCAACACCCACAGGATGCAAGGATTGGGTTGAACCTTTGCCTTAGGGTGATAGCGCTCTTTAGCCGCAGGCATCGAAATGAATTTTATAATCGATGAAGAGAACAAGGTCATCATATGCCACGCGTCGGGGGTCTTGACGTTTGAGCGGGTGCACGAATTTCGTGCGCGCATGAAGTCGGACAAACGATTCAAACGCGATTACCGCCAGATGCTCGACCTCCGAGATTTGACAAGCATCCCCCTCGACTCGGCGCAGATTCGCCAGCTGGCCGAGGAGCATGTGTTCGAGCCGGACGCCCACCGCGCCTTTGTGGTCTCCACCGGGCTGCAGCACGGCCTAGGCCGGATGTTCAGCGCGTTCCGGGAGGTTGAGGGGGAGAAAAATATCGGCGTGTTCCGGACTCTTGAAGAAGCGGTCCATTGGCTTGGGATACCTGTTGAGGCGGCCAAAAGGGCTCTCGAGGCGCTCAGGGCGCCCAAATCCCCCAAGCCATAATAGGTATTCGGGCTGCCCAGCCGGCCGACCACTCTTTGTTGCGCAGCGGCCTTACTCCGCCATCTTGGAAAGAGTGACGCCCCGTCTTATCGCCCGCACCCTGAAAGCCCTGGCGCTGGCCTTGGCCTTGGCCTTGGCCTCCTCAGCGCATGCCGTGCTGTGGGTTTCCCCGAACGGGGATGACGCGGGCCCTGGGAGCGAGGAACAGCCTCTGCGCACCATTGCCCGAGCGCGGGACCTTGTCCGCACACTCAACCGGGATATGACCGACGACATCACGGTCTTCATCGCGGGCGAGCACCGCATCGACCAGCCGCTCCAGTTTGGCCCCGAGGATTCGGGAACGAATGGGTTTAGCATCATCTACACGGCCGCACCCGGCGAACACCCTGTCATCAGCGGCGGCTACCATGTGGTTGGTTGGAAGCTCGCAGACGGGGAAAGGAATCTGTGGTCTGCCCCGGCGCCTGCCGGCCTCTCCAACACATATTCCCTCTACGTGAACGGGAACTTGGCAAGCCGCACACGAGGTCGCCTGCTCCAGTTCTTCGCAAGGAACGCGCCGACGAGCAAAGTCGCCGGACCGGATCCTTCAGCCCAGTGGAAGAATCTGGGAGACGTCGTGTTCCAAGCCCCCGGGGCCGGCTCGATCTGGTCGGAGACGTCAGCCAGCGCTCCTCCGTTTGTCGAGAATGCGTTCGAACTCCTGGGCGTGCCGGGCGAGTGGTATTTTGACAGGCCGGCGCACCTCATCTACTACACGCCCCGTGTCGGGGAGGAGATGGTGACAGCGGACGTGGTGGCCCCAAGCGCAGTTGCACTTCTACGGTGCGCGGGCACCAAGGAGCACCCTATGACGGGCCTTGTTTTCAAGGGAATCCGCTTTGAATTCACCACCGTGCCCAGCCCCCTTGATGCGTCGCCGGACGGCTCCGCCTCCAGGCCGTCCCCTGGACCAGCCGTGAGCGTCGCACTGGCCAGCGGCATCCAGCTGCTTGAGGATGAATTCCTGCATCTGAGCACACCGGCCCTTCGGATTGGTCCAGGGGTGGAGGGTTGCACGTTGGACGGCTGTGCCTTTGGCCAGATATCCTGGTCGGCCATCCACGTCGAGGACGCCGCAGGGGTGCGCATCGCCGAGAACCGGTTCACCTACGTCGGCGTCGAACACCCTGAGGCGGGTGTGATCGTGGTGGACCGATCGCGCGAGGTCACGATCGAGAACAACCAGATCGACCACTTTCCGGGCCTTGCGCTTCCCGCATCCAATGGCCGGCCAGGTGACCCGATCGAGGCCGCGAACCGGGTTTCCCAGCCCATGGTCGGCTTTCACGGAGTTCAGCCGCCCGATGCCGCGGCGCCCGCTGGCGCGGGCATCCCCGCCGCCTACCGGGGTCTAGCCGAGGCGCGGTTCGGCTCTTTGACGATCCCCTGCCCTCCAACCCGGGTTGCAGCCGAGGCCGAGGACCGGCTCGCCTACGTGACATGGATACCTTCGTGCCGGGACGGAGGCGCCCCCGTCCTCTACTATACGGTGGCCGCATCCACAGGAACCGTGATGGTCGTCAACGCAGAAGACTTCCAAGCGACGGGCTACGTTGTTTTCGATGGCCTGGAGAACGGGCGAGGGGTTACCTTTTCGGTCGCCGCCGCCAACCGGATCGGCTCGAGCCGACCATCCCCGCCGACCTGCAGTGTGACTCCATCCCGAAAGAGAAAGCTAAGTTCGCCCCCGGCGCCAACCCTTGTCTCGGTCTCAAGCAGCTCGTCAGGCACCACCGTGCAGATCACGCCGGCAGCCCCAGATGGCGGCAGCCCCGTTGTTGCGTATCGATTGACCGCTGGACGAGGAGCCGGACAACACCGTCTCCTTGAGGGCCTTGACGTTATCCACTCTGATCCGGCACACCCGATCACGAGGACGTTGTCCGGGCTCAAGTTGCCGCCCGGCACACCGGTCTCGGTTGCTGCCCAAAACGCGGCAGGGGAAAGCAAGCCTGTCACCGTGGTCCTTCGGGATTAGGGGGGCCAACGGGGCCACCCGGGACTGCGGTCGGCCCAGGTGAGAAAAACTGGCCGTATGACGGTACCTTGTGCCTAATGGTCCCTGCACCACCCGATGAAAATCCTACTCGCCTGCCTCGCTTCGTCATGGGTCCTGGCAATCGCAGCCCCGGCTGAAACACCCGGTGCAGCCGTTCTGGCAGCGCACCCTTTCCCGCTGGGCAGCGTGCAGCTGCTCGAAAGCCCGTTCAAGAGCGCCATGGAGCGCAACGCTACATACTTGCTCTCGCTCGAGCCTGACCGGCTCCTCCACAATTTCCGCCAATATGCCGGGCTAGCTCCAAGGGCCGAAAGCTACGGCGGCTGGGAGAAACTGGGCATCGCGGGGCATACGCTAGGCCATTACTTGACCGCTCTTTCCCAGCAATACGCGGCAACGGGCGACCCGCGCTTCCGCGCCCGAATAGATTACATCGTCTCGGAGCTCTCGGAATGCCAGGCCGCGTATGGCGACGGCTACGTGGGTGGGCTTCCTCCCCTTGAATTCCGGACCATCCACGATTTTGGCAAGGGAATCGTCGAACTTCAGGGGCCGCACACGTTCAGGGGCGGGGCGTGGGTGCCTTGGTACACCGAACACAAGGTCCTCAGCGGGCTGACGGACGCATGGGCCCTGGCTGGAAGCACGCAGGCGCGCGACGTGGCTCTGAAACTTGCCGATTGGACGGACAAGGTGACCTCCGGCCTCACCCCCGAGCAGCTCCAGAGGATGCTCGATGTGGAGCACGGGGGGATGATGGATGTGCTGGTCGAGATCTATGCCCTCACGGGCAACCCCAAGTACCTCGAAACTTCCCGCAGATTCTATCACAAGGCTGTGTTCGATCCGCTCCTCGGCAGGAGGGATGAGCTCGTGGGCCTGCACGCCAACACGCAGATACCGAAGATCATCGGCGAGGCCCGCACGTATGAGGCCACCGGAAACCCCGAGGCCCAGACGATCGCCGCGTATTTTTGGGACCTCGTAACCCACCATTATTCCTACGTCATCGGGGGCGACAGCGAGGACGAGCACTTCTTCGCGGAGGAAACCACGTCCCGGCACCTGGGACCCGACACGGCTGAGACCTGCAACACCTACAACATGCTCAAGCTCACCGAGCACGTGTTCAGCTGGGACCCCAAGGTGGAGTATGCCGATTTCTACGAGCGGGCACTCTACAACGACATCCTCGCCTCACAGGAGCCCGCCGAGGGAATGTTCACCTACTTCATGTCGCTGCAGCCCGGTTTCTTCAAGACCTACAGCACTCCGCACGACTCGTTCTGGTGCTGCGTCGGCACGGGAATGGAGAACCACACGAAATACGGCGAGGCCATATACTTCCACGGTGCGGACGACCTCTATGTGAACCTCTTCATTCCGTCCAAGGTCACGTGGCGCGAGAAGGGCCTCGTGATGGAGCAACGGACCGACTACCCGCAGAGCGACACCACTTCGCTCATCGTCACCTCCGAGCCCACCGGCAGCGTCACGCTCAAAGTACGATGCCCAGGCTGGGCTGCGGGCAGCCTGACCTTCGCCTTGAACGGCAAGCGCATCGATGTCGAGGGAACCCCCGGCACCTATGCCGCCATAAAGGGGCACTGGGTGAAGGGCGACCGCATCGAGGTGACCGTGCCGATGAAGCTCCGGACGGAATCCATGCCGGACGACCATTCAAAGGTCGCATTTCTGTACGGGCCCGTGGTCCTGGCAGCTGACCTCGGCCCCGCACCGAAGTCGGCTTCCCTGCCCTACGCAAAGGATCAGCACGACAACCTGCGGGAATTGCCGGTCGGAGTGCCAACCCTTGTCAGGGGAGACGCCCCGGTGGAGTCCTACCTGGTGAGGTCCAGGAATCTTCCCCTCGAATTTCACACGGTGGGGCTTGGTCGGCCTGCCGAGGTCTCCCTGATTCCCTTTTGGGAGATTAGTTACGACCGCTACAATGTCTATTGGGACGTTGTGTCCGAGAGCCAGTGGATGGGCCGGACCGCGCCGCCACATCCCGGAGGCTAGTTCACGGAGTCTGTACGATGCGCCCCGTCAGTCTCCGGGCGGATGGTCTCAACGAATACAAGCTTTCCACCGCGCACGGTGATGATCGCGGCATCCTTGTCGGCGTCGCGGCGGGAGTTGATGGAGGTCACGCCGGTGGCGCCTGCAAAACCACGGGTTGCGCTTAGGGACGCCCGCACTGCGCCACTGTCGGTCGTTCCCGCCCGCTTGATCGCGTCTGCTATGAGCTTTACCGAGTCGAACGTGAGCGCTGCCAGGCCATTGGGCGCAGTGCCAAAGCGGCTGCGGAAGGCCTCCACGAATGCGCGGGAGACCTGCCCCGTGTTTTCCACGGCAAAATGCGTCGAGTAGTACGCTCCGTCCAGCGCGTCGCCACCGATCTCGAGAAGCTGGGGGGCCTCGAATCCATCGCCCCCGAGGAGCGTCGCGCCGAGCCCAAGGTCGCGGGCCTGGCGCGCCACAAGGCCGGCAGCAACGTAGTATCCCGGTAGGAAAAGCGCGTCCGGCCTTGCCGCCCTAATTGCCGTCAGCTGTGCGCGAAAGTCCGTGTCGGTTCCCGCGTACTTCTGGCTCGCGACGACCTCACCTCCGAGGGCCTTGAACGTCCTTGAGAAGTAGTCGGCAAGGCCGACCGAGTAGGGGGCCGTCGAATCGACCAGGAGCGCGGCACGCCTGAGCCCCAGGTTGCGGCGCGCGAACGTAGCCATCACCTCGCCCTGAAAGGAATCGATGAAGCACACCCTGAAAATCGAGTTTCCGACCTGGGTCACCTTGGGACTGGTCGAGGCGGGCGTGACGAGGGGGACGCCGCTTGCCTGTGCGACCGTCGCCGCCTCAAGTGTACGGGCCGAGGAGCACTCGCCGACCAGCGCGACCACGTGGTCTCGGGATATGAGCTTTTTTACGGCTGTCGCCGACTCGCCAGCCAGGGAGCGGTCATCCTCCACCACCAGCTCTACGGGCCTGCCTAGAATCCCTCCGCTGCCGTTCACCTCTTCGACGGCCAGCTTCGCACCGGCGAGCGAGGCCTCGCCAAACGAGGCGTCGCGGCCCGTCATCGACATGAAGAACCCTATTTTGACGGGTTCTGCGGCCTGCAGACCCCATCCCCAAACCAGCCCCAGAAGGTAGAAACCGCGAGTGGCGCGCGTGAGGCGGTAGGGACGTCGGCCGGTCATAGCAAGGGACACTAGAACGGGGTGCTTGCCACCTCAAAGACAGAAAGAGGCGGCCGCACTCCACCTTTGCAATGCGGCCGCAAACAGCTTTTCTCGGGACCCGTGCAAAGCCCCCTAGTCCAGCGCCGGTGGTCCCTGGCGGGTGACCTCAACGGCTTCTTCGGCCTCGTCGTCGACAACCTCGCCGTGATGGCGTTCCTGGCGACGGTGCTGGTGGGCCTGTTCAAGTTCCCGGCAGACATCGTTTTTACGCGCATGTTTCCCGGCACAGCGCTCGGGGTCTTGGTCGGGGACCTGATCTACACCTGGATGGCGGTCCGGCTCTCCCGCCTGACTGGGAGGGGCGACGTGACCGCGATGCCCCTGGGTATCGACACTCCGACAACGATTGGTCTGGCCCTGCTTGTGCTCGGGCCGGCCTTCTCGAAATTCAAGCAGGGAGGACTCGATGAGCACGCGGCTGCCATAGCCACCTGGCACCTGGGCATGGCGTCGATGATGGTCATGGGGGTCCTGAAGTTCGTCCTTTCATTTGCCGGGGCGTGGGTGGGCCGCGTGATTCCAAGGGCAGGGCTGCTTGGCTCGATCGCGGCAATCGCGCTGATGCTCATTGGCTTCCTCCCCATCGTCGAGGTGATGCAGGTGCCGATTGTCGGATTCGTGAGCCTCGGTGTGGTGCTCTACTCCGTCGTGGCCAAAGGGCCCCTCCCCGGCAAGGTGCCGGGGGTGCTCGCGGCTGTCCTAGTGGGCCTCGCCCTTTACTATAGCCTCGGGCCGATGGGGCTTGCGGGCCCCGGATACAAGGCCCCAGGAGCCCTAATGCTGCGTTTCGCCCTGCCTACACCGACACTCGGCTTCATCGACGGACTGGCCTCCACAGTGCCCTACCTTCCGCTCATCCTGCCCTTCGGCCTCCTAATGGTTATAGGTGGAATCAACGTCACGGAGAGCGCGCGCGTGGCCGGCGACGACTATAACACCCGCGATGTGCTCCTCACCGAGGCGTTTGCCACGCTCGTGGCGGGACTTTGCGGAGGCGTGGCCCAGACCACCCCCTACATTGGGCAGCCCGCCTACAAGAAAATGGGGGCGCGCGCGGGCTACACGCTTCTGACAGGGGTGTTCGTCGGGCTGGGCGGCATCTTTGGTTATCTCTCAAACCTTGTGGAGCTGGTCCCGCTTGCCGTGCTCGCACCGATCCTGGTCTTTGTCTCGATTGACATCACGGCCCAGGCCTTCGAGGCCTCGCCTGGCCGGCACGCCGCTGCTGTCGTGTTCAGCTTCTTCCCGGCTATTGCCCGGCTCTTGGCGATAGAGCTTGGCAACCCTGCCTATGTGGCGCCCGAGCATTTCACCGAGATGCTCACATCAACGGCTCAGGGCATGCCGGAGCTGGGCGTCATCGTCGCGCTCGGCAACGGGTTCATCATAACCTCCATGATCTGGGCCGGTTTCCTAGCGGCCATGGTCGATAGGCGCCCGGTAGCCGCTATAGGAACGCTCTTGGCAGGGGCGATTCTCACCCTGTTTGGGATCATCCATTCCGTTGAGCCGGGCGGCGGACTTTACCTGCCATGGGACCTCACGGGGGTGGCGCGCACCCTGGCATTCCAATTCACAGCGGCGTATGCTGTCCTGGCGGCCGTGGTCGGGCTTCTTTCGCTGCAACACCCGACAGCGGAACACGCGCCCGGGCCTTAAGGGCGCGGAAGTGCCTAGCTCTTGGGCGTTGCCAGCAGGGGCGCAGGCGGGCGATGCATCGCCTTGCTGAAAAATTCGCCGCTTCCCGTGCGCTTGAAGCCATCAAAGGCGGTGAGCAGCTGCGGGCCCCATTTGGGATCAAATACCCAGGCCATCCAGCTGATTCCCCTCTCCTCTAGGAACTGGGTGATGCGCGCACCATAATGATCGGCATCATCGCCGTCCCCGGGCCTCACATAGTAGCCGATCTCAGTCGCGATCATCGGGTACCTGTCGGCGGCAAACGCATAATCCTCCTCCCACCTGGGTTCCCAAGGCTGCGATCTCTTGTTCGGATAGGGGTGGGTCACATAGCCGATTCCCTCGGCGCGCACAGGGTCATACCGGAGCGGGGTGAGGTCGTAGGCCCAGTCAAACCCTGCCACAAGGGGAACGGCTTCCTTGTCCCAGAATCGCACCACCCCGATCATCTCCTCATTGAGTTCCCGCCACTGGGTCCAGCTCATGGCGCCCAGCATGCCGCTGTAGTGGGTCGGCTCGTTGAAAAGCTCGTAGAATGCCACGGTGTGGTTCCCGTGAAAATGCATCGCGATGGTACGCCAGAAGTCCAGCGTCTCGGTCTTGTCGGTGTTGTAGGACGGATCCTGGAACATTCCGCTCTGGAGGTTTCCGATCGAGTGCCAGTCTATGATGACGTGGATTCCTAGGTCGGAGCACCAGTCCACCGCCTGGTCGAGCAGCTTGAGGTAGCCTGCTTTGGTTCGCGCCCTCCACGCAGCCGGATGGACCGGTATCCTGACCAGGTTGGCCCCGAAGTCCTTCATCGCCACGAAGAGGTCCCGGTTCCACCGGCCTTCCTCCTCAAGCTTGTCCGGGTCAGCGATCGAGAGGCCTCTGAACAGAACCGGCGCACCCGTCGGGTCAACAAACCGGTTTCCCTTGACCGATATACGGGGCAGCAGCGCCGCCTTCGGGTTGGGCTGGGGCGGCTCATGCCTAGGCCCGTCCCAGATGGATATCCTGGCACCCTGGGGAGCTGGGGCCGGGTCTGCCACTAGGATAGTCGTGGCTGACAGCGCTATAAATAGGGCACAAAGGACGGTGCGTCTCATGGTGGGGTCTTGTTCAGGGGGATTTCATGCAGGCTGGTAGGACTGAAAGGCCGGCGCAACCGTTCCTTCAACCATAGAGTCATTTATCTCAAGCCACCTTGGAAGGAGGATGAGTAAGTGAGCCATGTACGCCGCACGAACGATGTTTGCGGCTAACCTGCGGATTCGCACCGCACTCCAAGAGCGCCCCTTGGGGGGGCGTCACGCTTCCAGCGCAGCGGCCACGAGCACCGTTGTTGGGTGGATGCGGATCAGGACTTGCGTCCCGGTCTCGGTGAGGCTGTAGGCCTCGGCTTCCTTTCGGTCCGGTCGAGATGCTGCGGGTGGGCGGAGAGGCTTTCGCCCACCGCCTCCAGTTGTGCCAGACGTGCCTCGTGCGATTCCTTGCAGGTAGCACAAGGGCGGACCCGGCATAACGAGTCCGCAGCTTCTCTCCGAAATTAAGTGCCCTGCGGGCGATCACCATGGCGGCTGAGCGATGCACGCCAAGGCCATACCCCGTGGCGAACTTTCCCCTTCCGATCACCGACGTGAAGGCCGGGTTCACGGGGATCAGTTCCACGCCTTCGCGACCACAGCGCCCCCGAACCATCTGGGAGAAGGCCGCATACGCGAAGGCCGAGAGCATCCGGTTGAACCCGGCTCTGCCGTGTGCCTTTTTCCGCTCCGTGAAGTCGAGCTTCTCAACGGCAACCGGAACGCCGTGCTTCTTGGCATCGAGCACAACCTGGCGGACCGCGTCGCCTATTGAGGCGGCAACCTGAGCACGGCTGCGATCCTGTAATTGCCAAGGGATATCAAAGTGTCCGACCCCGTTGCCATGCCGGTCAATGCGCGTCACCGCAAGGCCCCAGGGGTTCAGGTCCACGCCAACGCAGCCTACGTCTCGGCGGGTGGTGATAGGAGCCGCTACAGTCTCGAAGGATGCGTGGACATGCCATGCATCGTCCTCCCTCACAAAACGGTAACTGATGGCATCGGGACGGAAGATTTTGTTGGCCCCGTCCTTCGCGTTCTTTCTCGGGCCCCGAGTGAGGGTTTGCTCTTTGTCCGCCAGCGCTGCCAGGAAGTCGGCCTCCCGGTAGTTGAACTTGACTGGAATAGCCACCGCCCTGGCCCCCAGAGCGTTGGGCAACCGCAGGTGCAATGCACCATCACGGTACTGGCATGACTGGTTGCCGCAGGTTTCATCGGCCGAGCCAAGAACGAAGAAGGATGACGCCCGGCTCCCTTGCCAATCTTTGAGCCACTCTTCGTGGCTGGCATAGCCATTCTTGGCCAGGTTGAACTGCTTCCTGAAAAGGGCCTTCGAACCAAAGCAGAGACTCGGGATCGCATTATCGATATCCGCTTCCATCGCGGCCAGCCGAGCCCGTTGCCTAGCCAGCTTCCGCTTGGCCTGGTGGATCGCGAAGGGACTCTTGAGCTTCTTCAGCTTCGTGGTGAGCTTTTCGACTCGGAGGCGCTGGTTGGTGAGGTTCAGCTTTTTGAGTTCCGCGACGGCTTCCACCTTCCCCCGCAGCTGGGCTGCGATTGAGTTGAACTGTCGGGCCGTGATGCCATGTGCTGCAACAAACTCACGCTTTACCTCAGGGAGTTTCCGCTGATGAACGTAGAGCTCCACAAAGAGCCGCCGTTCCAGTTGGGAAAACAACCGAGCGTAGTCTTCCAACAAGGGAAAGCTGGCAGTGTCACGAAGCTTGGCGGTGATCGTGATCAAGCGTCGTCTTTCTGGAGGCAAGCCATGGCCCTTGCCGCCCTGTTCTTGGCGGAACGCCGCCCGTAGAGGCGGGCGCACATGCTGGTCAGCACCGCAATCATATCCTGAACAAGATCATCCTTGAGCTCGCTCTCATCAACGACAAGCAGGCGCCGGTTTTGTGCCATCAGGGTTGCCTCCACATA
>Ga0302320_10007469_pt1 | contig 24083 bp, 23 predicted proteins | sample Bog_T0_3_FD_202130 | JGI IMG/M metagenome (GOLD analysis project Ga0302320, IMG submission 202130) | Peat permafrost microbial communities from Stordalen Mire near Abisko, Sweden - Bog_T0_3 | ecosystem: Environmental > Terrestrial > Soil > Wetlands > Peat | place: Sweden: Abisko, Stordalen Mire...
GCAGTGCCCATCAGGTCAACCAGGAGCCCATCCTTCACCCATCGGCAGATGGGAGCCCCTTCGCTGGTATCGGGTTGAAACCCCATCTTCAGCATGGTGCTGGTCGCTGATTGGTAGCCGGAGCCGCCAGCGATCTGCGCAATGACATCAACGTCACGCGTCGGCCGCGCACTGCCTGCGCCAGGGTCATTGATGAGCAACCCGACGATGGTTCCACCCACGAAGACGATGTCTCCAAGAATGGGTTCCAGCGCCATCGCCGTTGCCTCCAGCGTGGACAGGTTCGGATTCAGGAGGCCCATGCCAGTTTCTGCCGAAAGAAGGCCTCCGCCATTTCGCGTTCCCGGGCTTTGCCCACCCGCAGAGCGTCAAAATAGACCAGAGCTTCGTGAAGGGATGGATCACGAAGGATGGCCTCCGGGACGCATGGATGGATCGGGGACAGGCTGGTTCCCCGCGCTTCGCCCCGGGCCGAGGGCCAAACCCATGGAATGTCATCCTCCTGAACCAGCTTCCGGGAATCGAACAGATTGCTGCTTGCCCCGGTCAAGATGCCGCGACTTGGCGCACCTTTCACCGGCGGGAACGCATACCTGGCTCCGTGCACAACAAAATCCGCCAACGCTTGGCGGTTGACCTTGCCCTTCAATCCCTTGCCATTCAAGAGCCCGGAAAGCAGTAGCTTGCCGACGGAAGCGTGGACCTGGGATGGGCTGAGGCCAAGGACATCGGCCATGGTCTGGTAGGTCCACACGTTCCTGGTTTTGGAAAATGCCATTTCCAAAACAACAATAAAATCTTTAGGATCAATGGCTATTTGAGTGTTTTTCATGATTCTCGAATCCCGAAATTCTGTATTCCAGAATTAAGAATACGATTTCGGACAGAAAGGGCAAGTGCCTCATCCAGAAATTTTTCAACCCTTCCGGCCCTGCACCGCCTCCGCGGTCAGCCCGGGGGCCAGTTCCACCGGCCGCAGCCCGGCCTGGGTGACCTCCAGAACCGCGCATTCGCTGATGATGCGGTCCAAGCTGGCCATCCCCGGGGCCCTGCCGCCTCAGCCCGGGACCTTGGCGTTGGGATGGCGCTCCAGCAGCAGGCGCAGCTGGACGTTGCGGCGCACCGACTCCTGGCGCAGCAGGTGGGCCAGGAGCGGCGGCGGCGCGGCGCTCCAGCGGGCCAGGTTCTGGATCAGCAGGGTGGAGGTGTAGTTGTGCCGGCACAGCAGCTGGGTTGTGTGGCCGTCCACGGTCAGGCCCGCCAGCAGCAGCAGGCAGCGCCCCTCGGTCCTGAGGATGAGCTCGGCCTTCTCGTCGGCGGCGCGCTGGTTGAAGCCCCCCCGCAGGGCCTCCTTGGCCATGCTCCGGGTCTGCTCGGGCGCCTCCCGGGACTCGGCCACCAGGAACAGCTCGTGCAGCCTGCGGCCGCCCCACAGGCGCCGGAACAGGCTGGCCGGAAGCAGCGGGTTCTGCAGCAGCGCCCGGCGCACGCCCGCGTCGCCGGCGAAGGCGGCGTTGGCCGCCACCTGCTCCAGCCCGGCCGCGGTGCGGTGGTGGGCGGCCACCAGCCGGGCATGGGCCAGCCCGGCCCGGGGGTTCTCGAAGACCCCCTGGATCACCTGGGGCATGGGATCCAGGCAGTAGGCGGACAGGTCCGGCTCCGCCGCCTTGCGGGCCAGGGCGGCCCGTTCGTCCTCGGACTGGGCGCGCAGCCGCTGCTCGAACAGGGCGCGGTGCGAGAGGGACGCCGCCGGGGGGGCCTCCGCTTCGGGCAGCACCACGCCCTTGGCCACCATGTCCTGGAGCATGGCCTGGAGCGCCTCAGGCCCCAGGCCGGTCAGCAGGCCCAGATCCTCGAAGCCCAGCTGGCCGTCCAGCCGGGACAGGAGGAAGCTCTGCCAGGTGTCCAGGGACAAGCCGCTGTAATCCACATCTTCGCGAAGCCGGGGCCGCCAGGACATGCCAACATCATACGCTTTAATCCAGGGTCTACTGCTTCATGACCAGCACACTGCAGTGGGAATGGTCGCAGACGCGGTCGGCGATATCTCCCAGGAGCCGGCCCCACAGAGCCGAGTGGTCGCTGTGGCCAAGCACGATGAGGTCGAACCCTCCCTCCAGGGCGAAGGTGACGATGGTCTTGGCGGCGTGCCCTCGCCGGGTGGCGCTTGTGATGGTGATGCCGATGCTGAGGCTGGCGCGCAGATTGGCCCGCAGCGAGGCCGGATCGATCTCGGCCCCGGCCAGGAAGGTCAGCACCCCGCTGCCCAGCATGGCGAGGAAGTTGGTCCATTCCGTGGTGTGCAGGATCTGCGGGTGGCCTCCGCCGTGCAGGTTGCCGGCGATGACGCCGACCAGGATCTCCACCAGCGCCACCGAAATGCCGAGCCGGATGGACACCAGGCTGGCAAACAGGGCCAGCCCCATCCAGAACGACGCTATGAACCAGATGTTTCCCAGCATATCGCTCCCCTTTCCAACCTGACCAATGGACCAGCCCTCGGTAGGTGCCATCAGCTCAGGGAGCGGTTCACGGCGGACACCATCGCCACAGGCAAGATACCGCCGGGCCGCGCTTCAGGCAACCGTTGAACGCCTGCGAACCGGCTTCCCCTCTTTTCCTGGCGACTTCAGACCGCCATCTCCGGCACCCGTCCCTGGATGATCAGCCTGGGCTCGGTCACCGCCTGCACCGCCTCCGCGGTGAGCCCGGGGGCAAGCTCCACCAGGCGCAGCCCGTCCGGGGTGACGTCCATGACCGCGTAGTCGGTGATGATGCGGTGCACGCAGGCCACGCCGGTGAGCGGCAGGCCGCAGGTCTTCAGGATCTTGGGCTCGCCCTTGCGGCTGACGTGCTCCATGGTCACCACCACCCGGCGGCTGCCGGCCACCAGGTCCATGGCGCCGCCCATGCCCTTGACCATGGACCCGGGGATCATCCAGTTGGCGATGTCGCCCCGCTCGGAGACCTGCATGGCGCCGAGGATGGAGAGATCGATCTTGCCGGCGCGGATCATGGCGAAGGAATCGGCCGAGGAGAAGAAGGACGCGCCCGGCAGCACGGTGACGGTCTGCTTGCCGGCGTTGATCAGGTCGGCGTCCACCTGGTCCTCCCGGGGGAACGGGCCCAGGCCCAGGATGCCGTTCTCCGACTGCAGCACCACCTCGATGCCCGGCGGGATGGCGTTGGCCACCAGGGTGGGGATGCCGATCCCCAGGTTCACGTAGTAGCCGTCCCGCAGCTCCTGGGCGGCCCGCAGCACGATCTGGTCACGGGTGAGCGGCATCTCACACCTCCTGGCTGACGGTGCGCTTCTCGATGCGCTTCTGGCGGGGCGCCACCAGGATCCGGTGCACGTACACGCCCGGGGTGTGGACCTGGTCCGGATCCAGCTCTCCCGGCTCCACCAGCTCCTCCACCTCGGCGATGCAGATCCTGCCGGCGGTGGCGGCCACCGGGTTGAAGTTGCGCGCGGCCTTGCGGAACACCAGGTTGCCGGTGCGGTCGGCCTTCCAGGCCGCCACCAGCGAGAAGTCGCCCAGGATGGCCCGCTCCAGCAGGTACGGGCGGCCGTCGAACTCCCGGGTCTCCTTGCCCTCGGCCACCAGGGTGCCGCAGCCGGCCGGGGTGAAGAAGGCGGGGATGCCGGCGCCCCCGGCCCGCATGCGCTCGGCCAGGGTGCCCTGGGGCACGAACTCCACCTCCAGCTCGCCCTGGAAGTACTGCCGCTCGAACTCGCCGTTCTCTCCCACGTAGGAGGAGATCATCTTGCGGATCTGCCTGCCGGCCAGCAGCAGCCCCAGACCCCAGTCGTCCACGCCGGCGTTGTTGGAGGCGCAGGTGAGGCCCTTCACTCCCTTGCGCACCAGGGCCGCGATGAGGTTCTCGGGGATCCCGCAGAGGCCGAACCCGCCCACCACCAGGGTGGCCTGGTCGGAAATATCGCGCACGGCTTCATCGGCGGAGGCAACCACTTTGTTGATCACGTTTCCACCCTCCTGCGGGAAAGGATGGCACGGATATTACCAAGTGCGATACATGAATTTCAGTTGCGCGGCTTGAATATTTCGGTGAACTGGCGGATGGCGAGGGGGTCCCCCTCCCGCTGGAGGGGACCCAGGAAATCCTCGAAACTGCTGTCGGCGAATTCCCCTCCCTTGGCCATGTTGCCCATGATGTAGGCCATGAATTCCTCTTGCCGGCGCTGGATGAACTTGCGGAACGGCCGGGTCACCGCCCCCAGCAGCGCGCTGTCCAGGGTGGTCCAGGTCTGCAGGCGGCTCTGGAAGCCCTTGGTCCCTTCCCAGTACTTGTAGATCACCACCATCTTGGCGCCCACCGGGAACGGGTTGCCCATGCGCCATTTCTCCACCCGGCCCTCGATCAGGTACACCCGCAGGCCCGGTTCCCGGTAGGCCAGGGTCATGGTCCCGCGCAGGCCGTTGGCGTCGTCCACGATCAGGCCCCGGGCCGGCAGCGCGAAGGCGTAGAGCCTGGGCACGAACTGGCATTCCCGCCACATGGCGGCGGCCAGCCGCGGGTGGTCGAACAGCTTTTCCATGGTGGCGATCCGCACGTGGGCGGGGGCCGTCTCGGTCTTGAAGGTGAAATCGGGCCTGCGGATGATCTCCCCGGCCATGAGCCGGTTGGAGAGGTTCATCTTGTCCAGGGGAACCTGGCCCCAGACGACCCGGGGCAGCAGGAGGAGGATCAGGATCCAGGACAGGGGGGAAGATTCCATGAATCAACCCTAGCCCATGCCCGGCCGCAAATCTACTCGGGATAAGGCGTATCGCCCCAAACCTTGGACAGCGTCTCCAGGGCGTTCTCGAAATCGTCGAACACCTGGTTGGCGGTCTCCTCGGGGATGTCCTGGAAGGTCGAGGCCCGGTAGAGTCGCACCACTTCGGCGGCCGCCGCCAGGCGGGGATCGGTCTCTTTTTTGGCTGGCTTCATGGTCTGCCCCCGGGTATGGGTTCAAGGATACTCCACCGGAGCGTGCGATCATAAGACGCTTCCCCCAACCCCACAGGAGTTCTCCCATGATCGATGGCTGGCATTCCCGACTGCTGCCCTCCGCGGTGGAGGCCATCGGCCAGACCCCGCTGGTGGAGCTTTCCAGGTACCTGGCCGGCTGCGGGATCGCCGGACGCCTGCTGGCCAAGCTGGAGTATCTCAATCCGGGGTTTTCCAAGAAGGACCGGGCCGCAAGGCAGATGATCGAGGACGCCGAGGCTGCGGGGCTGCTGCGGCCGGGCCAGACGGTGGTGGAACTGACCAGCGGCAACACCGGCACCGGCCTGGCCATCGTCTGCGGGGTGAAAGGCTACCGCTTCGTCGCGGTGATGTCCCGGGGCAATTCGGTGGAGCGGGCCCGGATGATGGCGGCGCTGGGGGCCGAGGTGGTGCTGGTGGACCAGGGGCCCGAATCGAAGCCGGGCGAAGTGTCCGGCGGCGACCTGGCACGGGTGGAGCAGGAGGCGCAGCGCCTGACCCGGGAGCGCTCGGCCTTCCGCGCCGACCAGTTCCGGCTGGAAGGCAACCACCGCGCCCACTACCTGCACACCGGCCCGGAGATCCTGGCCCAGGCCGGCTGCGCCATCGACGGCTTCTGCGATTTCGCCGGCACCGGCGGCAGCTTCGTGGGCTGCGCCGCCGCCTTCAAGGAGCGCGACCCCCGGACCCGCTGCTACCTGGTGGAGCCCCGGGGGGCGGCGGCGCTGGCCGGCGAGCCGGTCACCGTTCCCAACCACCCCATCCAGGGCGGCGGCTACGCCATGGCCGAGCTGTGCCATCTGGACCGGGACCAGGTGGACGGCTACCTGCAGGTGAGCGGCCAGGAAGCCGCCGAAGCCACCCGGGCCCTGGCCCGCACCGAAGGCATCTTCGCCGGCTTTTCCTCCGGCGCCAACGTCGCCGCCGCCACCCGGCTGCTGGGCGGGGAGTTGCGCGGCGGTACGGTGGTGGTGCTGCTCAACGACTCGGGACTGAAGTATCTCAGCACCGAGCTTTGGTAAAAATCGAGATATAAAATATTTGGAAAATATTTTTATATACTGTATATTTATACTGTTATCAACCTAAAAAACTGACGTCCGGGCGCTCGCCGCTTGAACAATCGCATCCATGGCTTGATGATTGATCTCCTTCATTCACCAACAATAATTATTTATTAAGGAGGGTCTCCATGTCCCTGAGCCGGAGTCTTTTTGTCTTTTCCGCAGCGGCCATCGTCGCGACTGCGCCAGCCTACGCGAGCCACCCCAATGACTTCGCGAACGTGCTGCCGCCCCTCATGCAGGCCCGTGACACGGTCCCCGCGGAAAAGATGTTCCTGAAGGACGCCAACAGCTCCGGCCGCAACCAGCTGCTGTACCTCTATGAGATGGCCAGCCTCTACCGGATGGCGGGGAACACCGAGAAGAGCATCGAACTGTTCAAGGCCGCCGATGCCGTGGCGCACGATTATGAAGGCAAGGCCGTCGTCTCCGCGGGCGCCTCCATGGGCCAGGTGGGCGCCACCCTGACCAACGACAGCCTCCTGACCTGGGAGGGGGCCGTCTACGACAAGGTGATGTCCCGCACCCTGAATGCCATGAACTTCCTGGCCAAGCAGGATCTGGAGAGCGCCCAGGTGGAGGTGAAGAAGGCCGAGGAATACCAGTCCCAGGAGCGGGACAGGATCCAGAAGGCCGTCGCCAAGGGCGAGCAGAAGGACCAGAAGGCGGCCGAAACCGCCCCCGCGGCCCTGGGCAGCAACTACAACGAGATGTATTCCTTCGCCCGCAACGTGCGCAACAGCTACGAGAATGCCTTCACCTACTATCTCTCCAGCCAGATCTACAGCGCCCAGGGCCATGCCGACGATGCGTTCATCGACATCGCGCGGGCCTATGAACTGGCTCCCCAGGTGCCGGCGATCCAGACCGCCTACCTGGACATGGCCGCCCGGGCCAAGAGAGAGACCGAAGTGGCGGAGATGAAGGCCAGGCTTGGGGTCGCCCCCGAGTTCCAGTTCCCCGACCGCAGCAGGACCGGCACCGTCGTGGTCCTCTTCGAGGCGGGCTTCGTGCCGCCCATGTCCGAAGTCTCCATCAACCTGCCGGTGTCCGGCCAGCTGTTCACCATGGCCTTCCCCATCTACAACAACTTCAAGTTCGCCGCGCCGGCCCTCCTGGTCCAGACCCCCGGCGGCGCCCAGACCACCACCAAGGTGGTGGACATGCGCCAGCTGGCGGTGAAATCCCTGCAGGAGCGGATGCCCTCGATCCTCACCCGCAGCACCCTGGGCGCCGTCGCCAAGATCCAGGCCCAGAAGGAAGTCAAGAAGCAGTTCGGGTTCTTCGGCGGACTCGCGGCCAGCATCGCCAGCAAGCTGGTCACCGTGGCCGACCTGAGGTCCTGGCTGAGCCTGCCGGCGGAGATGCAGTCCGCCCAGTTCGCCCTTCAGCCCGGCCCCACCGAACTGACGCTGACCGCCTATGACTGGACCGAGAAGGTCGCCATGGACGTGGCCCCGGGCAGCTACACATTCGTGATGGTCAAGGCCGTCCCCGGCTTCAAGGCCATCCGGACCGTGTCGCTCGCGCCCCCCCAGGCGCCCGTGGCCGTGGCCCAGGCAGGTTCCTAGCTTTCCCGCGCCTGGGCAGACGGTCCGGCGGGCCGTCTGCCCAGGTTTTTTTATCGGCGAATTTGAGTTTTGCTTGCATCAATCAATAACAGAATGGATGCCTCGCGATCTCCCATTTCTGCCCAGGAGCCGGCCCATGAGAATCAGGACCAAGCTGTTCATCGGATTCGGCGTGATCATCTCGGCCGCCATCGCCGTCGCCCTTACCGCCCTGCTGGGCCTCGCGAGGCTCAACGCCGGCATCGACAACCTGCTGGGGACCCGCATCCCGCAGCTGAAGCGTGTGTCGGAGATCGCCGAAGCCATCTACACCAGCGCCATCCACATCGATGAGGCGGTGCTGGCGGAGACCCCGGAGGCGACCCGCGAGGAACTGGAGCTGACCAACGCCAACCGGAAGGCCACGAACGAGAACATGGAGAAGCTCAAGGCCTCGATGGTGACCGGCCAGGAGAAGGCACTGTTCCAGGCCATCATCGACGCGCGCACGCCCTACATCGAGCAGCGGGACGAGCTGATCAAGCTGGCCGGCGCGGGCCGGAAGGCCGACGCCATCCAGCAGCTGTCCAAGGTGAAGCCGCTGCGGGGGGCCTTCCTGAGCGCCCTGAAGGACCTGGACAAGCAGGTGCAGGACCTGGCCCGGCAGGCCCATGACCAGACCGTGAGCGATGCCAGGATGGCCCGGGCCGTGCTGCTGGCCGTGGTGTTCGCGGCGCTGGCCATCGCCGCCGTCGCGCTGGCCTGGATCGTGCGCGGGATCACCGCCCCCCTTTCGGACTTCCAGCGCGGGGTGGACCGGCTGGGCCACGGTGATTTCACGGTCAGCGTCAACGCCGCCAGCGCCGACGAGTTCGGGCGGATGGGCCAGGCGCTGAACCGGGCCATGGCCTCGCTGCGCGCCGCCTTCGGCCACCTCAAGGACGACGCCATCCAGGTGGCCAGCGGCTCCACCGAGCTCAGCGCCGCCAGCGACCAGATGGCCGGAGCCAGCCACGAGATCAGCCGCGCCTCGGAGCAGCAGCGGGCCGCCCTGGAGCAGGTGGCCTCGGCCATGACCGAGCTGTCGGCCTCCATCGACCAGATCAGCCAGCACGTGCGCGCCTCCCGCGGCCAGGTGGAGCGCGCGGAGCTGGCGGTGGACGAGGGCGCCGCCGCCGGGGGCGCCAGCAGCGCGGCCATGGACTCCATCCGCGCCACCAACGCCCGGATGGTCCAGGCGGTCACGGTCATCCAGGACATCGCCCGCCAGACCAACCTGCTCAGCCTGAACGCCGCCATCGAGGCGGCCAAGGCGGGGGCCCAGGGCAAAGGCTTCGCCGTGGTGGCCGAGGAGGTGCGCAAGCTGGCGGAACGATCGGGCCAGGCGGCCCGCGAGGTGGCGGAGCTCATCACCCAGACCAACGAGGCGGTGAAGGAAGGGGTGGCCCGGGTCCAGGATTCGGTCCGGGTGCTGGACAGCATCCGCGAATCCACCCAGGTCATCGCCGGGATGACCAAGGAGATGGAGAGCGCCATCGGCGAGCAGTCCCTCACCAGCCACGAGGTCACCCGGCAGCTGGACCTGGTGAACGCCCAGGTGGCCCAGAACAGCGCCGCCACCACCCAGATGTCCGCCTCGATCCAGGAGGTCAACCGCACCGCGGGCGACCTGGCCCATGCCTCGGAACGCCTGCGCACCGCGGTGGATGCTTACCGGGTGTAGACTCGATCTCCCATCGGGAGACGACATGGATGCCCATTCCTCCCACCGCCCAGCCCTGGAACGCATCGTCGGCCCGGCCCGGGTGCTGGACCGGCCCGTGGACCGGGTGGCCTTCGCGGCGGACGCGTCGGTCTACCGGCTGATCCCCCAGGCGGTGGTGTTCCCCGAGAACCCGGAGGAGATCCGCCGCCTGTTCCGCTTCAGCCACGATTCGGGCATCCCCATGACCTTCCGCGGCGCGGGCACCAGCCTCTCGGGCCAGGCCATCACCGACGGGGTGCTGGTGGAGGTGCAGCGGCACTGGCGCCGGGTGGAGGTGCTTGACGGCGGCGGGCGGGTCCGGGTCCAGCCGGGCATCATCGGCGGCCAGGTGAATGCCGCCCTGCACGGAGATGGGGCCAAGATCGGCCCTGACCCGGCCTCCATCAACGCCTGCACCATGGGCGGCATCCTGGCCAACAATTCCAGCGGCATGTGCTGCGGCGTGGCCCAGAACGCCTATCACACCCTGGATTCCCTCACCTTCGTGCTGCCGTCGGGCACCCTCATCGACACGGCCGGCCCCGATGCCAGGGCCCGCTTCCGGGAGCTGGAGCCGGCCCTGGCCCAGGGCCTCCTGGAGCTCAAGGCCGAGATCGAGGCGGACGCCGCCCTCACCGCGCGCATCCGGTCCAAGTACCGCATCAAGAACACCACCGGCTACTCCCTGAACGCCTTCCTGGATTTCAGCGAGCCCCTGGAGATCTTCCGCAACCTCCTGATCGGCTCCGAGGGCACCCTCGCCTTCATCGCCGAGGCGGTGCTGCGCACCGTGCCCGACCTGCCGGTGAAGGTCACCGGCCTGCTGCTGTTCCCTGACCTGCGCGCCGCCTGCTCCGCCATCGAGCCTCTCAGGTCGGCGGGAGCGGCGGCCCTGGAGCTGCTGGACCGCGGCTCCCTGCGCTCGGTCCAGGACCAGCCCGGCGTCCCGGAACGGATCAGGGAATTGCCGGAAGGCGCCGCCGCCCTCCTGGCCGAATTCCAGGGGGCCTCCGAGGACCAGCGGGACGGCCTGGCCCGCACCGCCATGGAAGTCTGCGCCGGCCTGCCGCTGCTGGATCCCGCCGCCTTCACCCACGACCCCGGCGGGCAGGACCGGCTGTGGAAGGTGCGCCGGGGCATCATCCCCTCCGCCGGCTCACTGCGGGCGCGGGGCACCTCGGTGATCCTGGAGGACGTGGCCTTCCCCCCGGAGCACCTGGCCGACGCCGCCCTGGACCTGTCGGCGCTGTTCCTCAAGCACGGCTACCCCGACGCCACCGTGTTCGGCCACGCCAAGGACGGCAACCTGCACTTCGTCATCACCCAGGCCTTCGACACCGCCGAGGCGGTGGACCAGTACCGCCGCTTCATCGACGACGTCGTGGACCTGGTGGTGCACCGCTACCGCGGCTCCCTCAAGGCCGAGCACGGCACCGGGCGCAACATGGCGCCCTTCGTGGAGGCGGAGTGGGGCCCCGAGGCCCTGGCCATCATGGCGCGGCTCAAGGCCCTGGCCGATCCGCACAACCTGCTCAACCCCGGCGTCATCCTCAACCCCGATCCCGAAGCCCACCTGGCCAACCTCAAGGCCATGCCGGCCGTGGAGGAGGAGGTGGACAAGTGCATCGAGTGCGGGTGGTGCGAGTCCCGCTGCCCCAGCCGGGACCTGACCCTGTCGCCGCGCCAGCGCATCGTGGTGCGCCGGGAGATCGCCCGGCTGTCCCTGACCGGCGGGGACCCGGAGACGCTCCGGTCCCTGGAGCGGGCCTACACCTACATGGCCCTGGACACCTGCGCCGCCGACGGGCTGTGCGCCCTGGCCTGCCCGGTATCCATCGACACCGGCGCCCTGGTCAAGCGCCTGCGCAGCCAGGCCCACTCTCATGGGGCCAAGGCCCTGGCCCTGGGCGTCGCCCGGAACCTGGCCAGGGTGGAGCCCCTGCTCCGTCTCGGCCTGCGCTCGGGCCGCCTGGCCCAGGCCCTGTTCGGGGCCCGGGCCGTGGCCGCCGTCACCCGGATCCTGCGCGCGCCGCGGTGGAGCGCCGACATGCCCCTGGCCGCCGGGGCCCTGCCGGCCACCCGCCGCCAGGGCGCCCAGGCCATCTACTTCCCCTCCTGCATCTCGCGGGTGATGGGCCGTCTCCCGGGGGAGCCCGCGGACCTGAGCCTTCCGGAGGTGCTGGTCACCCTGGCCGAGCGGGCCGGGGTGCCCGTGCACATCCCGGACGGCGCCCGGGGCGTCTGCTGCGGCGTGCCGTTCTCCTCCAAGGGCTTCGACGCCGCCCACCGGCACGCCGTGAACGCCGCGGTGGAGCGCTTCTGGGACTGGAGCGGGGCGGGCGCGCTGCCGGTGGTGCTGGACACCAGCCCCTGCGCCTACGGCCTCAAGACCTGCCGGCCCCACCTCACCGAGGAGAACAAGGCCCGGTTCGACCGGCTCACCATCCTGGACGCGGTGGCCTTCGCCCACGACACCCTGCTGCCCCGGCTGCGCATCCGGCCCCTGCCGGGCGCGGTGGTGCTGCACCCGGTATGCTCCGTCACCAAGATGGACCTCACCGCCAAGCTCCAGGCCGTCGCCGAAGCCTGCGCCGAGCGGGTGGTCATCCCCCGGGACGCCGGCTGCTGCGGCTTCGCCGGGGACCGGGGCTTCCTCTTCCCCGAACTCACCGCCGCCGCCACCCGCAGGGAGGCGGCCGAGCTCCGGGGCGGCGTCTTCGCCGGGCATTTCTCCAGCTCCCGCACCTGCGAGATCGGCGTCTCCCGGGCCACGGGGAGCGTCTACCGGAGCTTCCTCTACCTCATGGAGCAGGCCAGCCGTTGAGGAACTGGTACGCCGGATTGTCCTTCTCGTCGGTCCACGCGTAGCCCAGCTCATCCAGGAAGGCGGCGAAGGCCGCCTCGTCCTCCCGGGGCACCTCCATGCCGGCCAGCACCCGGCCCAGGTCCGAGCCGTAGTTCCGGTAGTGGAACAGGGTGATGTTCCAGCCCCGGCTCATGCGGGTCAGGAACCGCAGCAGCGCCCCGGGCCGCTCGGGGAACTCGAACCGGTAGACCCGCTCCAGCTCCGGGTCGGGGGTGAAGCCCCAGGCCAGGTGGCGCAGGTGCAGCTTGGCCATCTCGTTGTCGCTGAGATCGATGGCGCCCAGGCCATGGGCCCGGAACGTGGCCAGGAGCTCCTCGGTCTCGGCCCGGTCCGCCACCTGGATGCCCACGAAGGTGCGGGCGGTGCGCGGGTCCGAGTAGCGGTAGTTGAACTCGGTGATGGGCCGGTTGCCGATGAGCTCGCAGAAAGCCTTGAAGCTGCCCGGGCGCTCGGGGATGCTCACCGCGAACAGCGCTTCCCGGTGCTCGCCCGACCCGGCCCGCTCGGCCACGAACCGCAGCCGGTCGAAGTTGAGGTTGGCGCCGGACAGGACCGCTGCCAGGTCCAGCCCGCGCCTGGAGGCGCACCACTTGCGCAGCCCGGCCACCGCCAGGGCCCCCGCGGGCTCCAGGACGGTGCGGTTCTCGGCGAACACGTCCTTGATGGCCGCGCAGATCTCGTCGGTGCCCACCCGCACCATCTCGTCCACCGTGCCCCGGCAGAGCCGGAACGGCAGCTCCCCCACCTGGCGCACCGCCACCCCGTCGGCGAAGGTGCCGGCGTGGTCCAGCCGCACCGGCCGGCCCGCCTCCAGGGCCCGGGCCAGGCAGTCGGAATCGGCCGGCTCCACCCCGATCACCCGGATCCCCGGCTGCAGCCGCTTGAGGCAGGTGGCCATGCCCGCGATCAGGCCGCCGCCGCCCACCGGGATGAACACCGCGTCCAGCCCCCGCGGGCGCTGGCGCAGGAGTTCCATGGCCACGGTGCCCTGGCCGGCGATCACGTCAGGGTGGTCGTAGGGGGGAATGGGGGTGAGCCCCTCGGCCTCGGCCACCTGGCGGGCGTAGGCCGCGGCGTCGTCGAAGGCGTCCCCGTGCAGGCGCACCTCGCCGCCCAGCCGGCGCACCGCCTCCACCTTGATGGCCGGGGTGGTGACCGGCATGACGATCACCGCCCTGCAGCCCAGTTTGCCGGCCGCCAGGGCCACCCCCTGGGCGTGGTTGCCGGCCGAGGCCGCCACCACCCCCCGGGCCAGCGCCGCGGCGTCCAGCCTGGCCATCATGGTGTAGGCGCCGCGCAGCTTGAAGGAGAACACCGGCTGCAGGTCCTCCCGCTTGAGCCAGACCCGGTTGCCCAGGGCCGCGGACAGCAGCCTGGCCTCCTCCAGGGGCGAAGTGATCGCCACGTCGTAGACCGGAGCGGTGAGGATGCCCTGGAAGACTTCGGTGGCCTCCGTTTCGGGGAGAGAAGGCATGGACGCTCCAAAGGCTTGACTATTCTCGGAGTGCCGAGGGAAATCAAGCGGAGCGGGGCTCTCTTCGAAATCCGAATGGACCTATAACCGGGACTGAAAACTGCTGACAGGGGCTGGCCAATTCCCCAGAATGAGATGATTCTTCCTTAGCTTATCGAACTTGCCAAGTTGTCATAGGCGGCGCGCATGGATCCTGCTATCGCAGAAAAGATCGTCGACTTCATTTTCGACGCCACAGGCCGGCAATCGATCATCTGCTCCGTGGACGGCGTCATCGTCGCCGCCCATGTGAGGTCCCGGATCGGCGGCGTCCACCCCGGAGCCCAGCGCATGCTCCGGGAGAACCTGCCGGAGGCCATGGTCACCATGGCCGAGGAGGAAGCCTCCGGCGGGACCATGAAGGCCGGATGCAACCTGCCCATCCACTACAACGGCGAACTGGTCGGATCCATCGGCATCACCGGGGACCCGGAGAAATCGGAGCCGGTGACCCGGATGGCCTCCGGACTGATCGCCAAGGAACTCCGGGAGAAGGAGATGCTGGACCTGCTCATCGGCCACGCGGCGCAGATGGACCGGGCGATCACCGAGATCGGAGCCACCGTGGGCCGGGCCGACGCCTCGCAGCTGAGGGTATCGGCCCAGGTGAGCGAAGTGGAGAACCTGCTCAACGCCTCCTTCGAGGACATCGACAGGACCGACGAGGTGATCGACACCATCCAGTCCATCTCCGGCAACACCCAGATGCTCGGGCTGAACGCGTCCATCGAGGCGGCCCACGCCAGGGAGCACGGGCAGGGCTTCTCCATCGTGGCCGAGGCGGTGCGGAAACTGTCGGTCCAGTGCGGCGACGCCGCCGAATCGGTCAAGGCCACCCAGACCCACCTGCACGAGTCCATGCGCCGGGTGGTGGACTGCTCCAGGAACCTGATGGCCGATACCCAGGAACAGACCAAGGCCACCGGCGACATCGCCCGAATGGTGGCAGAATTGAAGAGGGTCAGCGAGGCGTTGATGGCAATGACCAGGGCCTGACCCCACCAGGAGAGTGCAGTGTCCATGAGACAGTTCTTCCTCGGGTTGTCGGTCATCGCGTGCGCCGGCGGGAGTCTGGCCGCGCAGATGCCCAATCCCTACGGGCCGCCCATCATGCTTGAGCTGGCGAAGAAGCCGGCTGCGGCCGCGCTGGCCGAGGCGGCCCGCAACAAGTGGACGATGGCGGTGGCCATCGTCGATCCCAGCGGCACCCTCATCTATTTCGAGCGGATGGACAACACCCAGGTGGCCAGCTCCAAGGTGGCCATCGACAAGGCCCGTTCCGCGGCCCTCTACAAGCGCCCCACCAAGGAGTTCCAGGACGGGCTGGCCGCCGCCGGCGCCGGGCTCCGGCTGCTGCGGCTCCGGGAAGCCTCGCCGGTGGAGGGCGGCATCCCCCTGCTGGTGGACGGCAGGATCATCGGCGCCATCGGCGTCTCGGGCGACACCAGCGCGCACGACAACGTCTGCGCCACGGCCGGCGCGGCGGTGATCAACAAGTAGCTGGCACCGGAGAGTCCGCCCTTGCCAGGACGCCCATGCCGGGCACAAGCATCCCTAAGGGAGCAAGCTCCCTGAGGGATGCCAGCACGGCCCATCAACCAGACCGGAAACCAACGGTGTCACCTGACCTCGATCAGCGACACCCGTTCGGTGGCGTCGGTGACGATGTAGCAGCGGTCCGAATTGGAGCGCAGATCCGCCGGCAGGACGAAGAACCCCGGACGGGTGGACAGGAAGTCAGGGGTGTAGCCCATCAGCACCTCGCCGTCCTTGAACAGCACCCGGATCTTGCGTCCGGGGCTCGAGTCGGCGGGGTCGAAGACGTTGGATTTGGCGTGGCCCAGGTCGCCGTCAAGGTCCTTGACGAAGAACACGGCCTTCAGCTCCTGGACCAGGATCTCCCTGGACCCGCCGGCGGGGGCGCCGCGCTCAAAGATGTGGAAGACGTCCGTGTAGGGCACGAAATCACGGGTTAGGCCCTTGATGACCTTGCCGTCCATGTAGCGCGCCACCACCTTGGTGAGATTCTGTTCGATGCCTCCGATCGATGGCAATGGTCACCTCGGGCAGTTCAGACGGGTTCGCAATTCGAGACACTTTCGCTTTTCAACTTAACCCATTTTGCCATCTTCGCCATCCCTAAAGAAGGTCGTCGAGGATCTCGGCCATCCGGGCATCGCCTCCCGCCGGGGGCGACCAGTCCAGGTAGACCACCTCGTAGCCCGCCTCGCGCAGGCTGTCGCCGAAGCCGCGCACCCCCGCGTTGACGAACACCGGCTTGCCCTGGAGCAGCTGCTCGAGTCTTGCCGCCATCAGCCCACCTCCTTCCGCGCCGTGAGCAGCATGAGCTCGCGGCATAGAGCCGCGGCCCGGGCGCCGCTCTGCAGCACCAGGACCCCCGCCTCCGCCAGGGCCCGGGTCTGGGCCTGCAGGCCCTGGGCGTCCAGGTCGGTGCCGGTGACCGAGGCGACCAGCCAGAGCCGGCCGCCCATGCGCCGCCGCGCCCCCTGGACGGAGGCGATGGCCCCCAGCAGATCGCCCACCGGATCCGCCGAGGCCATAGCGCCGAGGATGAAATCCAGCAGGACCACAGCCACCGAGGGATCCCGGCCCTCCTGCTCCAGCCGCTGCCGGCGCAGGGTGGCGTCGATCATCGGGTGCGGCCGCCCTTCCACGAAGAGCTCGGCGCCCAGGTCGATGAAGGAGGTTTCCCGGCTCGCCATGGGATCCGCCAGCGCGGTCATGCCGCGCAGGGGCGCGTTGGAATGGGCCGCCAGGCCGGCCTTGCGGAAGATCGCCTGGGCCTGGTAGCAGAGGGTGCCCCCGGCGAACAGCCCGCGCAGGTGGCGCTGCTCCGGCCGCAGTTCGGCGGCCATGGCCGCGGCCCGTTCCCGCAGATCGACGGCGCCGCCGGCCGGCGCGGGCAGCCCCGCGGCGGTCAGCGCCAGGCCCACCGCATCGTCGATGGTGGCGGCCGCCCCCGGGATATCGGCCCCGAGAAGGCACAGCACCACCGGCTTGGGGCAGCGTCCGAGCCGCTCCAGCAGCCTGGCCGTGGCCGCAGGTTCCGGCGGCTTGGCCAGGACCGCGATCACCTTCGTGCCCGGGTCGTTCTCCAGGGCCTCGATCCCGGCCATGGTGGAAATGCCGCCCACGGCGTCCGCCAGGTCCCGGCCGCCGGTGCCGATGCCGTTGGAGATGCCCGACCCGGCCTGGTGCACCAGGCTGGAGAACTCCTGCATGCCGGTTCCGGTGGATCCGACCAGGCCGATGGGCCCGCGCCGCACTGTGTTGGCGAAGCCGATCCCGGCGCCGCCCAGGAAGGCCGTGCCGCAGTCGGGCCCCATGACGATGAGCCCGCGCTCCCGCGCCTCCAGCTTGAGCGCGCGTTCTTCCTCCACCGCCACGTTGCTGGAGAACAGGAAGACATTCAGGCCCGCCTCGAGCGCGGCCCGGGCCTCGCGGGCGGCGTGGGCCCCGGGCACGGAGATCACCGCCACCCCGCAGTCCGGCCGGGCCGCGACCGCCTCGGCGAAGGACCGCGGCTCCCGGGGCGCCCCGGGCGCCGCCGGGCCCCGGGACAGCCAGGCCTCGGGGCCGGCCGCCACGGCGGCCACCGCGGCCGGCTCCCCCTCCAGCGCCAGCGCCAGGTCGCCGGGGCCGGCGCCGTCCAGTCCGGCGTAGCCCATGGCGGCCAGGATCTGGCGGTTGGCCGGGGTGGCCAGCAGCGCCGAGGCGTCGCTGATGCCTTGCTGCGCCTTGATCCGCTGGGCCACCTGCATGAGGAACACGGAATCGAAGTACCGGTTCTTGAGTATCACCGTCGTCCTGACCATCCCAGCCTCCCTCACCCCTGGTACTTCTCGGCGAACCGCGCCAGGGCCCGGGTGAAGCACTCCATGGGCGGCCGCACGATGCCGCCGCCGATGATCCCGTGGCCCGGTTCCCGGTGGGCGATGGCGGTGTCTATCACCGGCACCAGGCTGGCCCGCACCACCTTGCGGATGTCGATCCCCACGGCCGTGCCCGCGAAATCCAGGGCCGCGATGAGGTAGTCCGGGCTCAGGCCCACCGTGATGGAGCGCATGTCCCGGCTGAACCCCAGGGCCTGCTCCGCCGTGCCGCCGGTGAAGTTGAGGATGCCCGGCGCGCCGCCGATGACGAAGCCGCCCCAGCCCACCGTCTCGGTGATGGCGGAGTCGCCCATGTCCAGCCCGGCGTCCTCGTCCTTCCAGCCGGGCAGGTACAGGCCCTGGACCCGCGGGGAGGGGGCGGTGAACCACTCGCCGTCCAGGCCGCTCACCTGGATGCCGAAGTCGGTGCCGTTGCGGGCCATGGCGGTGACCACGGTGCTGGCCTCCACCCCCCGGGCCGGATCGGCGATGGATTTGGCGGCGGCCATGGACAGGCCCAGGAACAGGAAGGGGTGGTTGCCCACGTAGTACAGGGTGGACACCACCTGCTCCCGGGGCAGGCCGCAGTCCACCAGCACCGGCGCCACCGCGTTGGCGAACAGGCTGGAGGAGGCCACCACCCGGTTGTGCATCTCGTCGCCCATGAGCAGGGCGCGGGCCACCAGCGGCTTGAGCGGCACTCCGCCCAGCCTGCCCACCGCGGCCCTCAGCGCCGGCCCCCACACGTCGCGCCACTGCTCCAGCAGGCCCAGCGCCTTCCGGGAATGGTCACCGAACTGCTGGAAGCTTTCCACCTGGCGGCAGAACGCGCGGTTCCCGAAAGCCTTGTTCTCCACCACCCAGACCCACATGTTGGCGGTGATGGTGCCGGCCATGGGGCCCACCGTCGCATGGTGGTGGTTGGGCTCCAGGGCTATCTCCCCGGAGCTGAGCATGGCCTCGGCCTCCCCCGGGTCCTGGGCCCAGCCTTCGAACAGGCACATGCCGATGGCCGCGCCGCGCTGGGCGCCGCACATGCGGCTCCAGCCCACCGGCGGGCCGGAGTGCAGGATCATCCGGTCCCTGAGCCCGGGGATCACCTCCGAGGCCGGCGCCACGTCCACCAGCACCGGGTCGCCGGCCGTCATGCGGCGGAAGGCCTCGTCGTTGGCCGCGTTGATCTTCTCCTTGAGGTTCATGGCCTACCTCACTTTCCCGATGACACCTTCCACATACCAGTTCATGTCGCCCATCTGGTCCGCGCCCACGGTGGCCCCGTTGGGCAGCACCATGCTGCCCTGGTTGTTCCGCAGCGGCCCGGTGAAGGGGTTGAAGCCATTGGCCACCTTGGCGGCGGCCGCGTTCACCAGCTTCTGCACGTCGGCCGGCACCGAGGCGCCGAAGGGGGCCACGGCGACCATCTGCCCCAGGCCCTGGTAGACCGCTTCCCCGCGGAACTTGCCGGCGATGACCTCATTGGCGATGCGGGTGAAGAACGGCGTCCAGGTGAAGCCCAGGCCGGTGATCCAGCCCTTGGGCGCCAATGCGCGCGCCTCCAGGGACTGGAAGCCGATGGACATGGCGCCCCGGGCCTCCACCGCCTGGATGATGGTGGCCGGCGAATCCACGTGCATGCCCACCACGTCGCAGCCCTGGTCCAGCAGCGCGTTGGCGGCGCCGGCCTCCTTGGCCTTGTCCGACCAGCCGCCGGTCACCACCACCACCGTCTGGGCCTTGGGGTTCACCGACCGGGCGCCCATCTGGAAGGCGTTGACGTTGCCCAGGGCGTAGCCGATGGGCAGGCCGAGCACGAAGCCCAGCTTGTTGCTCTTCGTCATCTTTCCGGCTGCCACGCCCATGGGGTACCAGGCCGCCTGGGTGGACCCGAAGAACACGCCGAAGTTCTTGGTGGCGGCGCCGTCCCCGGCGTACTCGAAGCAGACCTCCGGGTGGCGCCTGGCAGTCTTGCGGGCGGAGTCCTGGTAGCCGAAGCTGGTGGGGAAGATCAGCCTGGCGCCGTGCTGGATCATGCCTTCCATGACCCGCTCGGCCTCGCCGCTTTCGGGCACGTTCTCGGCCTCCAGGAGCTTGACCCCGGGCACGTCCCTGGCCACCTGGGTGAGGGCGTCGTGGAACGAGCGGTTGTAGCCGTAGTCGTTCACTCCGCCCACGTAGACCGCGCCGATGACCAGGCGCGGCGTCTGGGCCTGGGCGGTCAGGCCCAGCGCCAGGGCGGTCAGGATGGATCCGAGTCGCTGCTTCATGGGAAGGCCTCCGTGGAAAGGTGTCATTCGGAACCGTAGAACGTCCGGCCCAGCCCTGCCGGCGCGGCCAGCCGGCGCGCGCCGCCCCAGGCCAGCAGGACCAGGATGGTCAGGAGGTAGGGGAACATCTCCAGCAGGAACGGGGAGAAGTCCGAGCCCCGCGCCTGCAGCTGCAGCTGCAGGGCCTCGGCGCCCCCGAACAGGAGGGCTCCGGCCACGGCGCGCAGCGGGTGCCATTTGGAGAAGATCACCAGGGCGATGGCGATGAATCCGCGCCCCGCCGTCATGTACTCGGCCCAGGTGAGGGTCAGGGACAGGGACAGGTGGGCGCCGGCCAGCCCCCCCAGCACCCCGCCGGCGCCGAGCGCCTGGTACTGCAGCAGCCCGGGGCTGCGGCCGGCGGCGAACGCGGCCGCGGGGCTCTCCCCCACCGCCCGGACCCCCAGGCCCCAGCGGGTGCGGAACAGCGCCCACCACACCAGCACGGCCACCGGGAGCGCCATCCAGGTGAGCAGGTCGTAGTTGAACAGCGTGGAGTTCCGCACCCAGGGCAGGGGCGCCAGCCACGCCGGCCGCCACTTGGGCAGGCCTTTGATGACCGCGCCCACGTAGGGCGTGCCCACCAGCGCGCTCAGCCCGAACCCGAAGAACATCATGGCCAGGCCGCTGGCCAGCTGATTGGCCCGGCGCGAGACCACCAGCCACCCGAACAGGAGGTTGGCCAGGCCGCCGGCCAGGGCGGCCACCAGCAGCCCCAGCCAGGCGCTGCCGGTGGCGGCGGCAGTGGCGAAGCCGGTGGAGGCGCCGATGAGCAGGATGCCCTCGAGCCCCAGGTTGACGATGCCCGCGCGCTCGACGATGGTCTCGCCCAGGGTGGCGTACAGCAGCGAGGTGCCCGAGAGGATCGCTCCCGCCAGGACGCCGGAGATCAGGGGCGTGGTCATTTGCCGGCCTTCCGCGGCCGTCGGGCCAGGACGATGAACAGGATCATGGCCAGCAGCAGGTTGATGGCCGAGTAGGGCAGGCCCTGGGTGATCTGCAGGGTGTCGCCGGCCGAGGTGATGATGGCGAACAGGAACGCCATGAACAGGATGCCCAGGGGCCTGCCCCCGGCGAGCCAGGCGATGAGGAAGCCGGTGAAGCCGTAGCCCGGCGACAGGCCCTGGCGCAGCCGGCCGTGGATGCCCATGGCCTCTCCCATGCCGGCCAGCCCGGCGAAGCCGCCGCCGATGGCCAGGGCGATCACGATCCACGCGGCCACCGGCAGGCCCAGCCTCCGGGCCGCCTCCGGGTTGCCGCCGATGGCCCGCATGTCCACCCCCCAGCGGGTCTTCTCCATGATCAGCCAGTAGGCCACCAGGGCCCCGAGGGCGATGAACAGGCCCCCGTGGACCCGGGTGTCGAAGAACGACGGCAGCCGGGCCGCCTCGGCGAAGGCCGACGACTGCGGGTAGGCCGAGCCCTGGGCGTCGCGCCAGGGGCCGAAGATGAAGTAGCTGACGATGAGCGGGGCCACGTAGTTGAGCAGGAGGGTGGCGATGGTCTCGTTGACCAGCCGGGCCGCGCGCAGGACGCCGGGGATGGCCGCCCACAGAGCCCCGCCGGCGAAGCCCAGCAGCGCCACCAGGGGCAGCAGCTGCCACCGGGGCAGGCCCGGGAACAGGAGCGCGCCGGCCGAGGCCAGCCAGGCCCCCATGTAGAGCTGGCCCTCACCGCCCACGTTGATGAGGCCCAGCCGGGACGGCAGGGCCACCGCCACCGCGGTCAGCAGCAGCGGGGTCATGCGCACCAGCAGCTCCGAGAAGCCGTATGCATTCGCCAGGGTGTAGCTGAAGGTGTCGGCGTAGGCCCGCAGCGGATCCTTGCCGGCCAGCAGCAGGACCGCCGCGAAGGCGGCCAGGGCCACGGCGGTGATCGCCCCGTAGCGGAGCGCCGCCCGCACCGCGGGCGCGGCCAGCCTGCCGGTCTCAGCCATGGTCCGCCTCCTGGTCGCCGGTCATGAGGTGGCCCGCAGCTTCTTTCTGCCAGCCGCCGCGGGCGAAGCAGCCCTTGAAGGCGCCCTCGAACATCACGAACAGGCGGTCCGCCATGTCCGCCAGCTCGTCCAGGTCCTCCGAGATGAGCAGCACGCCGCTGCCGCCGTCCCGGGCGCGCCGGAGCAGGTCGCGCACCGAGGCCGCGCTGCGCACGTCCAGCCCGCGGGTGGGGTACAGGGCGACGATGAGCCTGGGCTGGTGCGCCATCTCCCGGGCGATGACCACCCGCTGGAGGTTGCCGCCGGACAGGGCGCCGATGGGCGGGTCCAGCCGCGGCACCGGGAAGGCCAGGGCCCGGAACGACTCGGCCATGGCCGACTCCAGGGCCCGCCAATTGATCCCGGCGCCCTTGCGGTAGCGCCGCCCGGTGCCCAGGTAGAGGTTCTCCCGCACCGACATGCCCGGGACGGCCGCCATCACCAGGGGGTCCTCGGGCACGAAAGCGACCCCGGCCTCCCGCATCCGGGCGATGCTCCAGTTCGACGCGTCGTCCCCGCAGAGCCGCTTGCTCCCCAGGGACAGCGGGCGCAGGCCGAGGATCAGGTCGCCCAGCTCCTTCTGGCCGCTGCCGGACACGCCGGCCACGCCGACGATTTCGCCCGCCTGGACGCAGAGGTCCAGGCCGGTGAGCGCGGTCTCGCTGCCCGCGGCCCGGGCCGAGGCCCCGCGCAGTTCCAGGATGGGCTCCGCGCCCGCGGGCCGCGGTTCCGCGGGCGCCGGAGCGCCGGCGCCCGCGCCTTCCCCGAACATCAGCTTCACCAGGGCCTCGGCATCCGCCTGGCCCGGGCCGAACCCGCCGGCCACCCTGCCCTGGCGCATCACCGTGATCCGGTCGGCGCAGGCCAGGACTTCGCGGAGCTTGTGGGTGATGAACAGGATCGCGTAGCCCTCCGCCTTCAGCGCGTGGAACACCCGGAACAGCGCCTCGACCTCGTGGGGAGCCAGCACCTTGGTGGGCTCGTCCAGGATCAGCACCCGGGCCCGGGCCAGCAGCAGCTTGAGGATCTCCACCTTCTGCTGGTCGCCCACCGAAAGCTGGCGCACCAGGGCCGAAGGGTCCACATGGAGCCCGAACCGCTCGCCGAACTCCCGGATCCGCCTGGCCACCGCCTCCCGGCGCACCACGGCGGGCAGGTCGGTGAGGAACAGCGCGATGTTCTCCAGCACGCTCATGGCCGGGATCAGCATGAAGTTCTGGAACACCATGCCGATGCCCAGCGCCCGGGCGTCCCGGGGCGAGCGCAGCGCCACCGGCTCCCCGGCCAGCTGGACCGTCCCGGCATCCGGCTGGGTGAAGCCGTAGATGATCTTGGAGAGCGTGCTCTTGCCGGCGCCGTTCTCGCCCAGGAGCGCGTGCACCTCGCCGCCGAACAGGGTGAGGTCCACCTGGTCGTTGGCCAGCACCGGGCCGTAGCGCTTGCTGACGCCCCGGACCTCCAGCAGGGGCATCCCCGCCGCTACAGCGGCTTCACGGCCAGGCACAGTTCCACCTCATGCATGCCTTCCGGGTCGTCAGCGGGTTCGTTGAGATAGATCTCCAGGCAGGGGCGGTCATCGGGCTGGCAGCCGCTGCCCGGCAGCCATTCCGACATCAGGGCGTCCCAGGCCTGCATGTACTGCTCCGGGCGGATCCGCACCCGGGTCACGGCGTAGGCCCCGCCCTGGAGCCGCTGCCGGCTGATCTCGCCGTCCACCCGGACCGGGCCGGGCAGGGTCAGGGGCAGGGCCAGGGCCGCGTCCATGCGCAGCTTGTGGGCGGCGGTGATGGCCATCTCCGGATTGTCGTGGTGGACGCTGAGGAACCGCACCGGATGCGCCAGCAGCCCCCGGGGCCCGGCCCAGCCGCGCAGCTTCCCGAACAGCCGCTCGAACAGGGCCGCGTTCTGCTGATACGACCCCACGTGGCGGATGTAGGCCACATCCATGGGTTGCAAGTGCTTCACTTCGACCCTCAGTGTGAGGCCGGGGAGGGTTCCGCCGGCCGTATTCGGTTCATGGCTTGGATCCGAGCATGCGGTCTGGCCGGGGCCATCCGCTTTGCGATTCTTGCGATCCGCTTGGCCGATTTTGCGATTGTTCCTCCACTCGCTGGCGGAGACGCCGTGGAAGGCCTTGAAGGCCCGGGCGAAGGTGGAGGAGGAGGAGAACCCGCAGTCCA
>Ga0302320_10007471_pt1 | contig 24082 bp, 24 predicted proteins | sample Bog_T0_3_FD_202130 | JGI IMG/M metagenome (GOLD analysis project Ga0302320, IMG submission 202130) | Peat permafrost microbial communities from Stordalen Mire near Abisko, Sweden - Bog_T0_3 | ecosystem: Environmental > Terrestrial > Soil > Wetlands > Peat | place: Sweden: Abisko, Stordalen Mire...
CAAACAAGAATGGGAAAACATCTGAATTTCTTTTAGATTCTTGTTTTTATATCGTTTTATTTCCATCCCACTCAAAGAACTCCACACCGTTAACTTTAAACTATTAAAAATATAAACCAAAATATTTATTACAAATTCCTCTGTTAATGTTATCAATCTATAATTGTATTCATCATAGGTCATTGAAACCACCTCTTGGCCATCGTTTGCAGTCAAAAGCTTAAAAAAATTTAAAATCAATTTTAAATTAATATTTTTTACAGGTTTCCCCTTTTTTAGCATAAGGAATTTGAAGGAAGGGGCAGTTTCCAAATCAACTCCCCAACAGCCCATTAAGCCGTCACTGCTAGAAACAATGAATTTCGGTCTAGTCATTAGATTTTGCTTGAAACTGATCATGGAAGTGATGGTTTTTGTATGATATCCTTTGAGAGTTTTAGCCATGCTCCATGAGATCATATCGAAAATTTTGATAAAACCATCACCGCAGCCGATTATCAAATATTGATGATTCATGATTGAAATGCATTTAACCATTTTACCTTCTAAAACTATTGAATTTATCACTTCAGATTGATCTGTGACATAATCGTAAAAAACGATTTTCTGCTCATTATGGAAAATTATGCTGTTTTTATTGAAAGAAGAAAAAACATCGTTTTCTTTTTCTGTTGTTGGCTGGCTGGAAGGATAAAGCCAAAACAAAGTTTCTTTATCCAGAAATTTCAAATATTTCAAATCATTCGATTTTGTTGATAAAGAAATCATCAGATTATCGCTTGGAGTTGGGTCCAATATCGAAGTGGTGAACGTTTTTACACAAATTTTTCGTTGGTAATCCCATAATGCAAAAACATTGTTTTGAGTCACATAGGCAACCCATGGCTTTGTGACATGATAATCAAAAAATTTGATTTTGCATGAAGTACGGATATCAAATAAAAATGTGACTTCATACCCCTTTAAATATTTATCCATTTTGATTTTCTTCTCTTTTTTTATTTACAAAGCAGAAATTAAAGCTCGAAACTCAATTTTTTTTTGGAAATTAATTATCAAAATTCAAATTAAAAATGTTACAACCAAATTACTTAAAAAATTGGATTTTTGTTTTCTTATTAAAATTTTTGACAAAGAAAAAGCTCCATTGAATTGCATCTCACTAAATTGCATCTCACTAAATTGCATAATCAACATTTAATTTGTAAATTTTCTTTCGTTTTTCTCAAATATAAAAAAAAATTTGAAGAAATGAAAATATTTTTTTTAAAATATCATTTTCTTAAATTTCAAAACCCTGTAATAATAATAAATGTTTTACTAATTTGATTTTTTTTTTTTTTAAATAATTTTTCAGAAACGAATGAAATGATTTATGTTGCAAAAAAAAAAGAATAATTAAAGAATGCAAATTACTAAAACTTAAACTTCTTCTCAGTGTTCATATTTCTTTGCGATGAAGCTTTCAAACTTTTTGCAATCTTTGATGTGGGTTTTGCTTAAATCCACAAAATCTGAATAAACTCTTCCCAAAAAAGGTTTAGCAATTTCCAGAATAAACTCAGAATCCAAATTTTCAGCCCATTTATTTCCTTTTAAAGGGTTCTGGCACATCCAAACAAAAGCTCCAAACACACCTCCACCGACTTGTAATACAGTAGGACCAAACTTATAATCAAATAGATAAGAAGAATCATACTGATCCATTATGGTTCCAGCCCACCATCCTCTATTATTATCAAAAATAAGCAAAGCTCCGACTATATCATATCCTTTGATCTCATATTTTAAAGGTTGGATAACTTCCATTTCAGGGTCAACATCTTGTAAAGTCGCCTTTTTGTTCAAATTTGAGATGAATTCATGAGCATGTGGGTTGATATCATAGACATAGTATTGAGAAGGAGAGTAGCCGGTCTCTTTATCACTGAAGAACTCAGAAATTGAAACTGCTTCACCATGAGGAATCAAACATCCTTCAATATTTTCGAAAGGAATCCATGATTTAGCTAATAAAATATTTTATTTTAATCAAAAAAATTTTTCTTAAAATACCCCAAAAATGATTCGAAGGAGCCCAAGACATAATTAATTTCTCATTCTTCACTCTTGGAAAATCCTCATGAGTTTCATCTTCATGACTTCCTCGAGCTGCTTGAATTGGAACCATCCCTTCCGTAAGGAATCCTCTGCAGCTCCAAGTGTTATAAAATTTGATTTTTGTATCATTAGGAGGATGTTTCATCACTTGGTCATCCTTTTCACTGCAGTGGATCGTATGCAATCCCAAAGCTTGAGCTAATTTGCTATAATTTTTTAGGTTCAGCCAATTTTCAATAGCTTTGAAGTCCAAATCCTTAAATTCTTCCTTTTGCTGATTCTTAAGAAAATATCTAGCAGCATCTAAAATGCCTGTTTTAGCGAAATGACTGATGAGTCCTGGATTCATACCATGCTCAAAAATTGTTGTAGCTCCTTTTTCTGAATCCCATATTTTAAAATCTCTGACTATATCATGTCGATACAGCAAAGTTGTTTTATATAAATCTTCATAGTCTTTTGGGAAAGAGATTGGATTTTCAGAATCTTCCCATTCTTCCATAGCAGTGTTTAAGTACATCACGCCTTTTTTCACACATAACGACCAGATTGCCAAACAATCGATATTTGTGGATAAATCTACCAATATGTCGCCTTTATCAACATAATCTAACAAGGTTTCGATGTTTTCTCTGTTGACTTTGAGTTGCACATATTTGAACCTTTTATCTACTGGAGGTTCATTGAGGTCTAAAACTACTAAATTTGCATGAGGAAAATGATGGAAAAGAAGCTCAGAAAAAGCTTTTCCAATTGCACCATAACCGAGAAGGAAAATGTTTTTAGGGAGAGGAGTGTCTTGAATGGACATTTTTGAGAAATATGAAAGGGAATTAAAGGTTTGAAAATGTTCTAAAAATAAGCTTTGATATCTTGTCTGGAATATAAATTTTATAATTTCTTGAATAATTTTTGTATTTATATATTGGTTTAATAATAAAATAAACGCATGCAGAAAATCGAAACCATTCATATTTGGGCCTAATTTTTTTTTTTCGTACTATATAAAAAAAAAAGCTAAAATTTTTCAAATTTATTTTTTATTTTAATTCCAAATAATGTTATCATTAAATTTTTAAAATTATGACTTGGATTTCCATTCTCTGTTTTCTTTTGCTTTTGTGCATGGCATTTGCCCTCATTATTGAGAAAGCTCTCCAATTTCTCTTGAAAGCCTATGCTTTCAAAATTCAAATCAAGAGGCTTTTCGAATATCGCAATATTTATTTCTTTGTTAAGCCAGAATTGGCCTTATCTTTTTTCAGTTCATTCAAAATTTTCATTTCTTCAATTAGAATTAAAAAACACCCCGAAAAATTCTGCTTCCTCATTGTAATCGACAAGATCCACATCAAATTCCAATCATTGGAATTAAACTTGAGCCCCTCGTTGCAAAATAAAATTGATGAAGTTTTTGCATTGAACTTAATGAAAATATTGGATTTTACCCGAAAATGTTTAATTTTCAAGAAAAAATGGATCCTTTCTCAGAAAAAACCTGTCAAAAAAGCTAACAAAATGTCAACGTTATTGTTGCCGTTTCAAATTATTTTTAAGCTTTTGGGATATTTTTTGCTTTCTAAATTTTCTATCCAAATAAAAAAAATTTGCATTGATGTTTTACAAAATTCTGCGGAAGAAAACAAAATCACTGATTTTCTGAACCCTTATGATAACGTTGTCAACAGGATCAAATTACACAACTCCTCCTTTTGGTGTCAATACAACCTTGAAGTACATTTATTATATAAACAATAGTTTTTAAAACATTTTCTGAATAAAGACTGACAAAATAAATTTATATTTTTTGATGGAAAAAACCCTTTTTTTTAATAAAAAAAATGACACGAAGGTTTTAGAGAGTTTTCTCTATTTCACAAATTTGAAAGTAATTATTAAGTTTTTTAGATATTTAATTGAAGTTAATAATAGATTTTGATCATTATTCCTTTCGGGTTAAATTCAGAAAATATGATCTTGAAGTCCCAAGTGCAAGTTGATCTGAATCATTTTGAAACTTTCATAGATAATTATCATCTTGATACCCTTCTCAAAATATTTGTACATTCAAAATTTTGTTAATTAAATATTTTTGATTTTCAGGCGAAATTTTATTTGGTGAACAAATTATTCGGTTTTGTCAATAAATATTACAAAGAACAAGAAAAATCACCCGAAATTCCTGAAGAAATTAAACAAACCCCATTATTGTTGCCGAAAAAATTTCATTTCAATATAAATACTTTCAAATTAACATTGATAGTCGATGATAACGAAGGGAATACGATAAGATTAAAAGAAAAGGTATCAATCTCCAGAACATTCGAATTAAACATGGATAATATCAACTTGGGGTTTAACTTTAGAAGACATCTGCTTGAAAAATCAATTCAGATTCAAATCGTTTTCTTCTTTAAGATAGAAAGGCTGTTGCTGCAAGCTGAGGAGATCGGAGACTATTTTGTTTTTTGTAATCTTGAAAATTTGGAAATTCATTCTGAATATTCGTTAAATGAAAGTAATGAGGACAAAGTAACAATGATCAATTTGAAGAATACTCTCAATGTATAATTTAGCATTTTATTTTAAAATGATTTATTTTAGCATCAAAAAGCTTATTTTCAAATATTGCCTTTGTTTTTTCTGCTTTACAATGAGTTCGAACTAATTATGAAAATTGTGAATAGTCATTTGATCAAGAAATATTTGAAATATATGATTTTTGCGTTTATGAGTGAAAAGTTGCCATTGGAAAACCACAACACACCAATTAATTTTATTACTGTTCAGAATGTGATTGAAGCTTTTGATGATCGTTTTGGTGAATTTATAATTTTTTATATTTAAATTTTGATTTTCAAATAATTTACAGTTGAAAGAGTTTATTCGAAGGCCAAGGTTTTCAGAAAAGAACTATTATCAAATGAATTTATTTATGATGCGAAATCTTTGATAATTTCCTTTTTTTTTCAGCAAAAAACTCCTGCTTTTGGAATTTTTTTAACAAACCTTGAATTGAGCTTAAAGCAAGTTTTAATTTCTTTTTTGTTTTTGTTATTAAGTTTGTAATTTATAGAATGAAAATATTATTTCTTATGCTTTGTCATTAAACTCCCTAAACATTGATTCTGATATCGAACCTTATTTGAGATTGCTATTAGTCGAAGAAATGACCTTTAATTTCATTTGTAAAGTCAAGGAATTCTCGAAATTTTGTAATAATTTTTTTTTCAATTTATTTTACTTTATTTAATTTGTTTGTGTAAACAGCGAGTTTTGCTTTGAAAAATTTTGCTTTCAATTTAGATGATCATATCAGCCTTAAAATTTCACAGCTTGTCGGAGAATATCAAAGCGTTCTTAATGTAAATAATATCAAACAAGAATTTACTAAAATTATATTTGAAGGTTAAACCAAACGTTCAAAATGAAGAAGTTATCATAGCTGAGATACCTTATAGATATGACCATCTAGTCAAGCTAGATGTGAAAACGATGAAATTCTCTTTCCATTTTGGTGAATGTTACAAACTTGAATTATATATCCAAAATATTAATGATCCACCTTACAAAGATCAAAATAACTTGAATTTAGCTTTAATCTCTGAAGTTCAGCTCAATATCACCTATTTTGCAAAAAACAATGAGATCACATTTACTTTTGTATCTGTTAAAAACATTTACTTCATGAAAGAAAATCCGAAAATAATGTATATAAAGTGTTATTTCATTAAATGTTTGCTTGTAATTATTTCTAGGTTCTTTGATGCTTCTGTCTTTTCCAACTACAATATGAATTTGGTAGAAAATGAAAAATTGAAATATAAGATGAAAATAAGTGAATTCATAATTTTTTTTCCAAATGATTTTGTGAGAATCGGGCATTTCTTTTCACAGCTCTTCTCCAGTTTATCCTTAGCCTTTCTCACATACTCATCAAATTTGAAGCCAGAAAAAGTACATATCTATTAAAAAAATAAATTATATATTTTTTTTCAAATAAGATTAATAAAAAAAATGTTGATATTGGATATGATATATTCAAAACAGAGTTGGCTATAGAATTAAATAATTTTAAGTTAAAATTAGAAGATTCTCATATGAATGTATATTTTATAAACTTTAATAATCAATCTTTCATTAAAATATCAAAACATAGGTATTTCTCCTAAGATATCAAAGATTTCTAAGAACTTTCCTTCAAAAAGACACTATTTTTGATGAAAAAACCGTTATAAACCACCTCACTAATCTCAAATCATATGATGATGGCCTCATTGAATTGAAAATTGATTTTTTCCAAATAAACTTAAGTTTGAAATTTTAATATTTTATTATTTGTTAAAAAATAATAGAGAGAACCGAATTGAACCATTTTAATGCCGTTCGAGACTTTCTAAGGAAATTAGATGCAATGAAGCCAGATCTTTTAATTGAAGATTTTGAGGATATTACAGGTTTTTAATGAAATAAATAAATTAGTGTAAATTAAAATAGCTTTTGGTTGTGAATTCACTGTTAAAAATGTTACTTTAACCTTGAGAGATTATAGTCTTCCTATTCTCAAATTGGAATTATTTTATTTTGATGCCGAGGCTTTGATTGCCACTTTCGTACATAATTTTTTGTTTTTTATCATATAATATAAAAATAAAGCTGGAAAATAACAGTGAGTTCTCAAATACGAAATATTATTATGATATTAATTCTTCCATTACCAACTTGAAATTGAATTTCGGGTTATGTATGGCATCTGGTCTTAATGAACTTCTCGATTTTTTTCAAAAAATCAACCATGAAATAAAAAAACAAAAAAAGTCCATGAAAAATTTTAATATTTCTGGAATTAAAATAAACGAACAAATTCCGAAATCCGAAGAAATGAACTCTGGAATTTCTTATTGGGATCGAGTAAGATATAACTATCATGGGAAATTCAATTTTCACATTGAAAAGAAATGTATTGTGCAGATTTTGACTAACATTTTTCCCTATTCCCCTCAAAATTTGCAAGTAAAAAAAATAAAAAAAATAGAATATCAAAGTTAAATAGGTGTCCATTAATTCCTTTTGGATGAATTATTTTGCAGGAACTTTCAATATTGTTTTCCAAAAGATTTTCTTGAAAAGAAAACCTCGACCCTTTGATGAAAGTCACATCTTGAAAATTCCTAAGGTTTTTCTGAAATAATTAATTTAATAAAAGTGTTGAAAAGATTGAAGCAATCGCTAAAATTAAATGGCTATGCAAAGGGGGGCAAAACGACCATTTATTCAACCTCACAAGGACTCTCAAAAATAGCCAAAATTTCAGTTATTCTGACTTTATGTCAGAAAAAGTTGACATTGACCTTTTCCTCAATATGCCAAAAGAGGAAGAACAAATAAATTTCGGCTTCAGAAATTCAGAACTTTACCAATCTGAAACGAGGATTTTACGAAGTATTGTGAAATTCAGTGATGTGGTCTTCTTTTATTATAATAACCAATTCATTGAATGGATCTTGAATTTGCCACAATTGAGACATGATATGTTAAGTTTGTATAAAATAAACCCTCAAGATTATGCAGAAGATGAGGAAACTCAAGAAGAGAAAATTAATTTAGAAGGTTTGGAGAAAGGATATGTCAAATATTCAGATTATTTGGAGCTTCTGAAATATGCTTTGAATATTCAATTGAATAAAGTTGACAAAGATATGAATTTCTTCAAGTTGATAAATCAAATTCACTTCAAGATGTTCGTTTCTGGAGCTCGGTTTTTTTATTCATTGAAAGAAAAACATTAATTTTTGAATTTTAGCTTGGTTTTCTCGAATAAAGCGTTGGATTTCGTGAAGGATGCAAATTTTTTCTCGAAAAACATTTCAATAATCGGTATACAAAATGTCATTGATTCCATAAATTTTGAATGCATTTTCTTTAAAACTCCGGTAAATTTTTATTTTTACAAATACAATAAGTCAAAAATAAAAAGATTACTCTAAAAATCTCGAATATTAAAAAACATCTAACGAAGAAAAAAAACAACATCCAAGGGTATAAATGGGCTATGGATAGAGGTTATGGGAAATTAAGTTTTTTTTATTCTGGTATATTCAACGGATCAGAGCTTTTAAATCTAAAACCGAAAGAATTTGAAAGTTGTAGATTCAATAATTTTAATGACAACATTGCTAATCCCAAAAACTTTATAAAATTCTTTAATTTGCATGAAAACGACCAATCTTTAGGCCAACACAATAAAAAAAACGAAATTTCTTTTGAATATATTGATGATCTCAACTTGAATTTTTTCAAATTCAAAAACAAAGAATTCATCAATGAAAAGGTCGAAAGTTATGAGAATTTCTCGATTATTCCTCCAGTTATGACAAAGAATGATTTCTCTTATAGCACACAAGGAATTTTTTTCAAAACTGAGTTCCTGATTTACGAACAAGTATATAGTATAATCAAAACCATAAATTTTTAAATTTTACTTAGAATAAGAAAACTTTTATCCCAATTAATGAAGGTCTTTTCAAAGGAATCCAAACCATTTTTCATTATTGGATGATGAAAGGCTCTAAATTTTTATTGTCCTACGAATTAAACCAAATAATCAAGAATATCTTCTTTTTTGATCCACAAAAAAAGTCTAAATCTGATTCCGAATCGCCAGAAAAGCAAAATCCTTTAAATGAAGAACAACAAGAAGCAACATCTCCTCTTTATAACGAAAAACTCGTGGTTCAAAAGTTCCATCAATTGGAAAAGTTACAAAGCAACCAGCATAAATCCCCAATTACAACAATAAAATTCGTAATAAGTGTGGACAATCCTCAAATAAACATCAACCACCAATCCCAAGATTCGCAAATGCTCTTGAATTCAAAGAAAGATTGCTTGATCGTCTGTTATGAAAAACACCTTCCCTTCGATAAATTCCACATGGATGTCAAAGAATATCTTCATTTATACTTTAGCAACATGGAGGGGTTCACTGCTCCAACCAATATCGATATAAATCAACAAATCTTTTGGCTAAATACTGATTTTGACAATGACCCTCATGGAAGGAAAAAAAAGGAATTAAAAAAATCAATGACTTTTGATGAAGATTATGAATTACGAGAAGGAATGCTTAACAGAATCGCACTTTGTAATGTTTTATCAATAACAATTAGCTATTTCAAACTTCCAGAATGTGAAATCGATTTTTCGAACTCCCAACTCGAAAAAATCGCAAAATCAACTAAAAGATTCTATTGGGATGAAGAACCACGAATGCGCAATGTGGTTATCAGTGCTGGTAAATTGATCTCCTATATGGACTCGAAAAGCTATTACAATTTCAGAAATGTAATGGACTTATTGGCTACAATGGTGTCTTCCGATGACAGAATTAAAGAAATCGAAAAAGAAAACAAAGAATTATTCGCTGAATTAAAGAAATTTTCGAAACAAGCTGTTTTGGGTAATATTCAAGAAAAAATATCTGAAAATGCCCTTTTTGTGACTCGTTACAGGTCAAATTTTGAGTATTCAATTGATATTGGGGAGTTTTCAATGATAAAAGGGGAAAATCCCTTTTTAAAGATAAAAATTGAGAAATTTCGAGGAAATCACTTATTTTACGAGGATGAATCTAGTACTTATCAGTTGGTCATTCATAAAATAGATATGAAGAATTTGTTGGAGCCAAGTGATAAAGAATATTGCAACATATTGACTAATATTGAAGGATCAAAAGAACAAACTAAGACGAATATTGAAGAACTTCCAATGATAACTTTGAAGATGCATTATAATTTAGTTAATGGGCTTACTCTTTTTAATAAATGGAAAGTTTTCGAACAATATGAAATTAAGGTTGTCCCTTTAGTGATCAGAATGACTGAGGAAATTTATAATTTTTATTATGAATATGTATTTGCTTCCCAACAAACTGATCCAAATATTGGAGAAAACATGAAAAGCAAAAATTCTCAATTTTCCAAAAACAAAATTGAAAATCTTAGTTCAGAAAAATTAAATGAACCCAAAAAAAAGGTTAATGATAAAATTTTGTTAAACCAATACATTTGTAAAGGCTCCAGAGGTTGAAGAGGTTCCGTCGTTTTACAGATATGTCAGAATAGGAGATTTGAGGTTATCTGTATCTTTTAAATCGGCATCATATCTGAAAGTTTTTAATGTTACAGAAATTGTTTTAAATTTTTATTTTTTGGATAGAGACTAAATAATGTCAAGGTAGAAATGAACGATTATTTGAAATACAATAAATTTTGCAGTTCACAGAAGGTTTTTTTGTTTTTAATAAGGCTTCTTTAAGTTTGTTAATTTATCACAATTATCAGCTCTTCGATAGTTTCTCTGGATATGTGAAAAAAAAAATGTTGAGTCAATTTTTTTCAATTTTAGGGCAAAAACTTGGATGGATTTCAAAGGAATTGTAAAAAAAACATGATTTTTTTTTAGATAATTAATTTTAGAGAGGATCCAAAAACTGAAATCAACCAAAAAAATAAAAGAAAGGTTATGCTAGGCTAGGCTAAAAGGATTATATTTCTTTTTTTCAAAAAAACAAAATAATAATGATTATTCGATCAAATATTTTAATTTTTGTTTAAAAAAAAATAATTCGAATTTTTTCCTAAAAAAATTTTGTTGAAGATAAAATCAAGCTAAAATTAGATTTGGGATGCTTAATTTTTTTCTTAGCAAAAGAAAGAAAAAAGAAATTTATACCACTTTATGATAAAAGTAAGAGTGTTTTAGTCTCAAAAAGAATAAATAATTTCTTCTAATTTTCCAAAAAAACTTTGAAACAATAATATTATATTTAAAACAAATAATGTTTTGATTTTAAAATCCAAGAAATTATCAATAGAAATTGCCAAACAAACATTGAATTTGAATGATTTCTTTCTAAATTAATATTTCATCATAACATTACGTCAGTTTTTTTTAATGTTTTCTAATTTGAAAAATAATCCTGAATATCTTTCCAACAGACGAGCCTTATATCTCTCATCAAGAATTATAAAACTAAGGAAAAATTTAAAAAATAAAAAAAATGGATCCCTGCACTCAGGCCATTCTGGAATTTTCCCAGCATCCTGAAGATTTTTACAGTTACATAGGCAATTCTGGTAAAGGTCTAAATGAATTGGGTGACTACAACACTTGTCTTAAAAATGACAATTCATCATATTTCATGGTTAATATGTATAGTTCGATGCTTCCTCCTGAGCTCAGCACATTTATCGGTCTTTGCTTTTCAAAAACCTGCTCCACAAAACAAATAACTGAATTTTTGCCTTATGTGGCTACTCGGTTGAACATCTCAGAACTGAATGGTGTTGATTATTATGTTAGAAAATCAAACGGTGATGAGGGCGGTGTAACAATTGACCATTCTACTTATATAATTGTGGTGGTATTGTTCTTCTTACTGGTTGCAGGATTCATCCACCCATTGATGAATTTGTTAAAGAAGAAAGATCCAAAAAAAAGGAATGATGATCCGAAAATGGATTTAGAAAACATCAGCGTAGCGACCAAAGATGCCACAATAACAACACAGCTTTTGCCTGAAAACAAGAAGAAGAACTCAAAACTCGAAGAGTTTTTCAAATGCTTCGCATTGGATTTGAATTTGAAAAGACTCTTTTCCATACGAGAAGGTCCATTGGATTTTTTCAATGGGGTGCGAGCTTTGAGTTTGTTATATGTTATTTTCGGCCATGATTATTACCTAAGAGCTGGAATGAGCAAAAATCCAGATTACCTTCTAGATTTCATCAGAACACCTTATTTCCTCATTATTGGAACTGCTTTTTATGCCGTTGATGTCTTTTTCTGGTTGAGTGGGTTTTTCTTAGCTTTTGTTATTCTTGACCCAGCCACGAAAAAGTATTTATTATTTTTTTTAATTAATCAAAACCTTTATTTTTTATTCAGGTACTTGAAAAAACCCTTGACCTTTGCGTTTGCTATCTTCCATAGATATTGCAGAATTATCCCTGCTTATTTGGTGGCGATAGTAATTTATTGGAAGGTGATAGTTTTGACTGGTTCAGGTCCTCTTTGGCCAAACTTTGTCGATAGAACAGCAGATTGTGAATACATGTGGAGAAACATTTTATTCGTTGAAAACTTGTTTTCAATGTGGGGAGACATGCATTATTGCTTCGGTTGGGGATGGTATTTGAGCAATGACTTCCAATTATTTGTGATTTCTCTGTTCCTTATTTTCATTTATGCCCAAAACCCAAATTTCGGTATTTTTTTTCTTAAATTAAAAAATTAATTTTCGATCTAGGAAAAATCTTAATTTGGCTCACAATTGCTGGAACTTCAGCTGTTGGAACCTGGGTCTGTTACACAAATGGATTTAAACTGTTCCCTTATGTGATGACAGGATATTCGGTCACTGGTTTCATGAATGATTACTACTATAAGCCATGGTGTCGCGCCCCTCCATACTTATACGGTCTCTTCCTTGGAATCTTATACAAGGAATTCATCAACAGAAACAAGGAATGTGAGGCCAACAAGGAACTAAAAAACAATACCTTTTTCGCCACTTTGAAAAAAATCATGTTGAAGAACACAATTTTCAGATATAGTTTCTATGTAGTTGGGTTGTTCCTGGTCTTATTTTTTTCATTCTTCCCAAGACAAATCGAATTGAATTCTGAAGCCTGGTCTCAAGGTGTCATTGTGTTTTGGTTGGGTTTCCAGAGACTCTTTTTCGTCATTGGGTTGTCTTTTGTGTTCTTGAATAGTTTGATAATTTCAAAAGATCTAATTGCAAAAATCTTGTCGTGGAAACCTTTTGGATTTGTAGCGAATTTGAACTTTTGTGGATATCTCGTGCATTACTTCATCATTGAGAGATCATTCCTAGGAAGCAGACAGACCCTCTATTATGATGCTGAAAGCGTGCTTTACATGTATTTCACGGATATATTTTTCACGCTGGTGATAGCAAGTGCGCTCACTGTATTTGTGGAACTTCCTTTCATCAATTTGGAGAAGTTTATTAAGGGAGATCGTAGAAAACCACCTGTTGCTGCAGTGGCTGGTCCGGTGAAGGAAGGAGTTTTGGTAGATGAAACAAAACCAAAACAGGTGCTCAAAGAATAATTAAAAATTATTTGCATGAATGCTTTTTATTTTAATTTTTTTCTATAATCAAAAATCATGCTGAAACAACTTTTGTTTTCAGACATTTTTTGTAATAACTTTATTGTTAAAGGAAATAGTGAGTTTATTAATAAGAACAAAATTGCCTATTCTATGTTTGGCTTTATTTTGTATACAAATTACTCATTATTTCTATATCAGGGATTATTATTAAAAAAAAAACATTCAAGGATTTTTCTTATAAATTTGTCTTCTATATTAAAAAAGATACAAATTTAAAGAAAAAAAATATTGAAAAATGCAGATCGACGAGGTTGTTTGGCAGATAATAAATCAGGGGCATTGTTCTTTCAAGATCAAGTATTTCGATAAACTTCCTCTTTAATTTTTCAAATTAAAGAACAGACAAGCAAAATTTTTGCCGAAATGAATACAATGTGACTGGGTTATGTAAAAGATCCTCATGTCCTTTGGCTAACAGTAACTATGCCACCATTCTTGAAAAGAAAGGAGTTTGTTACTTATATATAAAAACCATCGAAAGGAGTCATACCCCCATGAATTTGTGGGAGAAAATACCTTTAGATAAAAGTTACCAGAAGGCCATTGAGCAGATCGATCAACATTTACAATATTGGCCGAATTTTTTAATTCACAAATGTAAACAAAGATTGACGAAATTGAGGCAGATGCTCAATAGAGTTAGAAAACTCAAACTTCAGGGCTAGTAAAAAAAATTAATTTTAAAGAATATTCATCGTAAATAGTCCTGAGGTCACAGTTGTGAAAAAGAAAACTGAAAGAAGAGAGAAAATACGAGAGAAAAAAGCAGAAATTGCTGCAAATATAGAGAACACAATAGAAAAGGAACTTATGGAAAGATTGAAAGTCGGAACTTATGGGGAGATTTACAATTATAACCCAAAAGTATTTGAAAAGGTCTTGCAGGACAAAGAATTAGTTTCAGAAGATGAATTGGTTTTTATAACAATTTTGAGAAAAATAAATAAATTTGTAATTTAGGAAGATGAGGAAGAATATGAAAATGAACAAGATAATGGAGAATTCATTTTCGACCCTAATGAAATAGATGAGGAGGATGAACTTGAAGACGAGGAAGAACCAGAATATGAACTAGAAGATTCTGAGTTCATCCCAGCAAAAAAAATGAAAACCGAAAGAAAAACAAATAATTATTCTTCCAACGGTGAATTTTATGTTTTTTGAAATAATTAATATGAATTTTTCTTATGTTTAAGATAATAAAAAGTCTTCTGGAAAAAAGAAAGTCATCTTAGAATATGAGGAGGAAAAAAAAGATTTGCCTAAATTTGAAAGGATTTAAAAGATTGAATCTTTACAACGAAATTTGTATTTATATCTTTTTAAGAAATTTTCTTTTCATTTCATTGGAATCGTTTTTTTCATTGCAGTCAATTTAAAAAATAAATATTAATCTCGATTAAAAAAAAAATAGACCATTCCTAAATTTTCCAAAGCCGAATTTTTTGAGTTTAAACTTTTTTTAATTTTTAAATTTTTTTAAAATATTTTTGAATATTGAAAGGTAAAAAAAAACAAATTTTCAAATTTAATAAAAAAAAATTATTTTTATTAAAACAAGTTTTAAATTCAAACGAACATAAAAAAAGCTAAAGTAAAATTATGAGTTTTCAAGACAATGGTGTTCGTTTAAAACCATTGAAAAATGAAATAAATATTGGAGATGTTTCAATGAAGGAAAATGAACATGAAGAAAATTATGAGCAGAATGTTAGTTCTCCTTTGCATCCTAGAATGATTGCTCTTCGGAAGCTATATTTTCTGATTTTTACTAACACCTTTTGTGTAATTTCAATTGCATCTTTGTTAATATTTGGTCTAAATCTCAGTGTATTCCAAAATTATTGGATGTTTCTTGTTTCTTTCATCTTGCTTTTTGGAACAGTTTTTTGTATATATTCCAAAAAACGTTATTTAGTGAGTCCCTCAAGAAATTTTTCATTAATGATCCTATTTAATCTTGAAAGCCTCTGTTTATTGTTCGTACTTCTGGACTTTGATCATTCAAACTTTCTTTTAATGATTTTCATTGAATGTGATGCAATTCTTTTGTTTTTAGCAGGTTATTCTTTTATTTCACAGAACGTATTTACATTTGAGATAGCAACTTTGACTATATTAGCTCCCATTTTCTTTGTTTTTAACATTTTTCTTTTATTCAGTGAAATATCCTTGGAGTACCTGATATTTGGAACCATGATTTCTATCATATGGGGGTTTTATCTTGTTTATGAAACACAATCAATTATGAAATTTTCACGATCAGGAATAGAAAAAAGCTATATTTTTATTGAATCAATAACCATTCATTTTGATTTGTTAGTCCTATCTTTGCGAAATTCTGAACTACTTTTTGACGTTCTAATAACAAAGAAAAGTGGGAAATTTGATAAAATGATTACGAATATGGAAGAAGGTTCATAAAATAAACTTTATATTATTAGAGAATATGAATTTTGCATCAATTTTTTGATTTATTGTTAAAAAAAAAATAAAAAGGAGAAACTCCATCTTATAATCTCGAAAATAAAGAGGATGTTCCATATTTAATCAATAAACTCAAAAACAGAAAAATTTAAAATTGTGAGTCAGTTTTATAAATTTTCATTGGTGTAATTGGTCTTGAAAAGGGATTTAAGTTCTCCCAATTCAATAGAGCCAGAACCATCTTTATCGATTTCATTGATCAAACTTTCGATATCAATAGTTAATTCAAATTCTTTCTTGATTATATCCACTAACTTGGAAGTTTCAACACTTCCGGTTCCATCTGTGTTTCCCCCCATAGCCACAAACACATCTTTTGTATCAGTATCCTCTTCATCGCTTGAGTTCATCTTGTGTTTATGATATATCGTAAGAAAATCACTGAATTTGATTTGTCCGGTGTTATTTTCATCAATTTCGCTGATCATCTTGTAATAATCGAATTCGGAAGGGATAAAGCCAATACGTTCAAGAGCAACCTTTAAATCTGAAATTTTAATTGAACCAACCCCTTCTTCATCGAGGTCTTTGAAGACTTTTTGACATTCATCAATTTCAAGCTCAGTCAGGTTCATCGCGATTGAAAAATTGTTTTTTTTTGAATAAATTATAGGAATTATAGGAATAATTTAAATTATGATAAGGAAAAATATTAGGTTTCAATAGATTAAAATCAAAAAAATTTGAAAAATTTCATATATAGAACTCCAAAATTTCACTAATAATCAAATTTCTTTTGAAAAACAGCTTTAGCTGTTTTTTCAAAACATAAGCTACTAAAAAAAAACTCTTTTTTTTCGAAAAAATTGAAGAAATATCTTCGAATTCCTCCACTTTTAAAAAGATGTTTTCCTTTAAAAAGCAACTTCCTACGAATTTCAAATCTCTCTTGAATTTTTGATCCTGATGATCCTCTTTGCGAGCCACAAGGTCTAAATTCATCAATTTTTTACAAAAAGACCGAATTGATAGGAGTTTCACAAAATTTTCTCTTAAAGGGCTGGAATAATCTGTTCTCAAAGCCATTCTTAAATTTTCCAAGTTTTCTAAAATTTTTAGTTTATCAATTATTTTCGAATAATCTTCTTCTCCAAAATGGTTGCATGAAAATTCAATGTTTAAAGTCTTTAATTTTTTCATCAAAGTTATCGAATCGAAGAGAAAAATAATTCCTTCAGCCTCTAATTTATCAGTTTGTGGAATAAAAATCTGGCATTTTTTGAGATTTTGGAACTTCCTCAAAAAATTAGAAAAAACTCGCTCGATTTTCATGATCTTTGGAAGATTAGATTTTAGAATGAGAGAATGTAAACTTTCCAAATTGGGAAGATGATCTCCGTTTATTGAAAAATTCTGAAAAAGAATGCTTTGGCTTCCAGTCACATCCATTTCAAAACTTTCCAAAGAAAGATTGTGGCCTATTGATCCAAAAATAAAGAATAGATTGCTTCTGAACTGTTTCAATTTGTTATCACTGAGGTTCAAAATAACATCTTTCATCCCCTTGAAATGAATCAAAACATCATAAAAATGCCGGAAATTAGAATCTCCTATAGAATTGGCTTTTAAATTTAGTTCAAAAGATTCAAGATATTTATCATATTTTTTCTTAGACAACAATGGTAGATTCAAGCTTTCAAAGGTTTCCCATAATCTTGAAGTGCAATTTTTCTTTAAATCCAAAGAGATCTTCTGAATGTTGTCAAAATAAGAATTCTTTAAAAAAAGCAGAATCGTCTTCAAAATACATTCAGGTCCTAAATAATTATCCGAAAAGTCAAGTTTAATCATTTTTAAGGAAGTCAGAGATTTCATTAATTTTAGAAAAACCAAGTAAGTCTCTTGAAAATTTTGGCTCAATCGATTAATCCCTTGGCAATTCAATTCCAAATTTATTAATTGCTTCAAAGCTTTCATATTCGTTAACAAAGTAGTTAAACCCATTCCTTTCATTTTACAATGGTTAAAATTTAGTTTCAAAGATTGCAAAACTTTGAAGTTGACAATTCCTAAACCAAAAATCCCTATTCCATCATCTCCGAATTTATTCAATGTAAAATCCAAATCAAGAACAGTCAAATGTCTATATGAAGTGATGAGAAATTTCGTAAAATAACCCATAATTTCTTTTGTAAATGAGAGGTTCGGAGCTGAAAATTGAAACGATTTTCGGATATTCAAGCTAAAAATTCGAATTAAAAGTTCTATAAATTGCTTCCTTTCAATTTTATAAGAAAAAACACTCAAACTAAATTCTTCAAGTTCGGAGGAGAATGATAAAAGATTGATTAAACTTGAAAAAATTTGAAAATTTTGGGGTTTGATTTGTTCGACTTTGAAAGAGACTGAAATAAGTTTCGAAGCCTCTATTTGGTAAATGAACCTATGACGGGACAGCTTTTTGCGGATTTTCTCAACAGATTTCAAATCAGAAATATAAAGAATTTTTTGGTTTTTCTGATAATTCTTTTTATGGGAAAGGTTGTTCATATTTTTCTCCTTTAATTTCCTTAATTTATTTTTTAGATTTGTATAATTTTGTGCATTAAATTTAGAAAGCAATTTGAGGAACTTTAAAATTAGGCTTTCTTGAGAACTTTAACAATTAAGAATTCAAAAAAAAACTATTTATAGAAAAAATAAGCTATTTAATAAATTAAACAAAACTCATATTAAATATTCCATTGAAATCATGAACGCTCTAAGTGATCCCATGAAAGACGATTTAAATCCTACAACAAATGATTTGTTACGAGAAAAAGATAAAACACTTCAAAAAAAACCTTCTGATAAAGAAAAAGATCCTAAAGGGAATCAAATTCTTTCAGCCCAATTGCCAATAATTGATTCCGGACCCCTTCAGGTTGGAAATTTGCAAGAAATTAAAAACGATGTTGCCACTGCTGTTAGAAACAATGTCAGTTCGGCCACACCTTTTTTCGAAGATCTCATGCATCTCATAACAAATTTACAGGAAAAAGGAGATATTTCAGCCGAAAACTTTATTTGCCCCTGGTATATCGCTATGATTTTTCTGGAGATGCTGAACGAACACATGGTGATTTTAAAAATTCACAGCAATCTGCATGGAAATGAGGATTTAACAGATATCACCAATAATTTCAACAAATTCTTTAGGGTGGTCCTGTTTCTGTTAGAGAATAAGGATTTATCGAGAAATTTTAAGGCGAAAATACTTAAAAAACTGAAATACAACATCACTATTTTAAATGAAAAGATTGCTGAAAACAAAACCACAGTGATTGAATATCTTTTGAATGAAGAAAAATTTGACGATTTAGACCTATTGATTAGAAAAGCGAAGACAGCTGAAAATTGCAAGGCTCATGCAATCGAAGAAATGGAAAACACCATAATTATTGAAATTGCCCATAAAATAATTAAAGAGAAAAAGGGCAAAAGCTTTGATATTTCTGGATCAAAACAAGCAAAACAAAAAAACAAAAATAATCAAGAGAATGAAGCAAAATTTCCGATTTTGATGAGTCCGCTAGAAGAGAAAGAAGAAAAAAAAGAAATTGAAATGACTGAAAACAAAGAAAATGAAATCAAGATCCAAAGTAGTGCCATGAAAAACCCTTTTCTAAACCTAGAGAACTCTGGTCAAAATGCTCCAGGTGAAATAGGAAATGTAACCAAAACTTTCAAAGCATTAAAACAAGACATCATAACTTATTGTGTCGAGAAAAAAATGAATGAAATCACCAAAATACTTTTTCGAAAATTTCCAAATGAAGCTCTTTCTACTAAAACTATTAATTTAGCTCTCGAAAACAGGTGCTATGATTATTTGAAAGAGGGGTCATCAATGAGTCGAATTACCAAAATTTTAATTGAAACATCCATCATGAAGAACATCATTTCTTTTCTTAACGATCCTCATACCTTCCTCGATGCTGTGTTTTTCCTCTACTCCATAAAGGATTTAATCTTACCTCAAGAAACTCAAAAGCTTTTGAATGACACTATTAAATCATTGCTTTCAGATCCCAAAATCAACAGAATTTTTCTTTATAATATGAATCCCTTATTAATTTTCGTGATGTTGTGTCAAACCTTTGATCATTTGTCGAAAAAATGTTTCCATTATCAACATTCCTTTAAGAAGATCTCCTTGCTTTTCAAGGTAGTGGCTTCACAGATTGTCGAAAAATACGATCATTTCTACAATTTGAAGAAAATGACTTATCAAATATTTTATCCTGCTAAAATTCCAGTGATTCGCATGATTTTTCAGGACAAAGACTTATTTGACACATTGTTTGAAGATGATCGGCTTGCTAAAATCACCAGATTACAATTAAACAGCTTTTATATCTTTGATTGGAATATACTCGCCTGTTCGACTGGTTTCAAATATGCCATTTTTAAGCGCCCTTTGATTATGAATAAAACAGGAAAATCTGAAGAAAAAGTAGAGCCAAAAACGACAAACAATGATTTTAAAGTAGATATGATTCTTGGTGGTGGTCTGGCTGAATCTATCAGGAAAAGTTTTCATAAAGAAAAGGAGAAATTGGGATGTTTAAAAATTTTCGACTATATTTCCAAGTTGGAAAAAGATGAAGTCAATAATGAAAAACACCATTGTTATCAATATAAAATCTATTGGAAATCCATTGCTTATCGAACTCTTTGGGATGCCATAATCTTCTTGTCCCTGTTCATTTATCTTCATGTGAACACAAATCAATATAGTGGAATCAGGACAACTATGGCTCAAATCGATCCCAATTATACAAGTTTTATGGATTCCCAAGAAGGTTTCTTCATTGGAAATGGTTCAATTTGGAGAGATAAAAATACAGATGATTTTTTGAATGAAACATCTGCAACGATCCATTGTGAAAATGAACTCACATATTTAACTAGTTATTATAATGGCACGAGTATAGATTCCAATGAAACACTTGTCGATTATTATCTGCCTTCTTGTGTTACTTTCCATCTTCAAGAAGTTAACTTACAACAAACCTCCAAAAATCTCATGGATTTGTGTTTTATCATTATAATTACTTGTTGCAATGTCTTTGTAAGAAAGTTCTATCAGATCTATGTTCGTGGTTCTTTCAATTTGCGACTTATCGATCAATTAGATCTATTTGGTTTGACAGATGTTATTGTTCTAGTGTTTTTAAATTATTTTTATAGCCAAAGTGCCTATTTTTCCCCAGATGATATGATGCTTCAAATAAATGTTAAAAGCATTTTTATTGCATTATTGCTTTTCATGTTTTGGCTTCAGATGTTCCAATATATTAAATATACTCAGGTCTTCGGTTATATTGTGAAGACAGTGGAACTCTTGATCAAAGAAACTTATGAATTTTTATGGATTTTTTTCTTATTTATCGCAGCATTTTCATCAATCAATTATGTTTTGTTTGGCTCATTTTATAATCAATTTTCTGGATTTTTCGTTGGAGTTAGGAACCTTTTTGGTTATGCTTTGGGAGGGTTTATTTTCTTAGATGGTGTTTCCAACTATTATGTGGTAATGAGTGCAATAATCAACATAATTTATGTTTTATTTACGAACGTGATTCTCATTAATTTATTGATCGCACTTTTGTCAAACATTTACCAAAAAGTTTCAGATAACAGTGATCTAGAATATTCCAGCATAATTTATGATTTGAGAGAAGAGAAATATTTTGACAAAACTTATGGTTCAATGGCTATTTATCCTCGAGTTATTAATACTTTCCTTCTTCCATTCCATATCTTGACAGTGGTTTTTGCTAATCCCAAACTCAATAAAGCCATTGGAAGCGTTGGCTATTATATAACTCTGATAAATTATGGGGTAATTTTTGTGGCATTGCATTGCTTTATTATTCCTGTTGCCTGGGCAAATATTCTTGTTTTGATACTTGTTAACAAATATCATGATAATTTAATATCAAAACAAGTCACGATAATTTCCAAATTTTTACATATTATGGTATGGTTCTTTCTTGGCATGCCATATTTGTGTTATGTTTTGATTTTCAATGATTTCGGTCTCTTTATCCAAAATGCCTTTTGTTCAACTAAAACAAAACGAAGTGACAGCTCAGCAATTTCTTTATTAGAATATCAAAGCCTCAAACGAACAATAAAATATTCAAAAAATGTTTCTGATGATCTGATTGATACAAACGTATTTATTAAAGAATATGTCAAAATTGCTCTTGCTATGGAATCCTCAAATAATTGGATTTTCCGAAATAGCAAGGATTTATTGAATTTTAGAACCTCGATGTTGTTGAAAGATATCCGCTCCCAAGACACAGGACTGGGAGTAGAGGAATTTGAAAAACGAGTGAATTTAATGGAGTTTAAATTGAAAAAAATGATCGATATTATCAACACGTTCTCTATCAGTGGGAAGATTTCGGTTAGATTGCTGCATGATGTGCTTCATAGTCTAAAATTGCAAATAAAACATAGTCCTGGTAGGAATAAACTTAAGGAAATCAACAAATTAGAGGTTGTAAATTATAAGGAAATTTTGGATATTTTTCTGAGTAATTTAAAGGAATTCCAGGATAACAAATAAAAAGAAAGAAAAATTAAATAGAAATAAAAATAAAATGAAAATTTCAACTTTAATGCTAACAAAAAAATCAATTAAATGATATTTAAAATAAAAATTTAATTTAAACTAAGAACTGTCTATTATATTATAAATCCATTTAGAATTAATTACACTAAGAACTGTCTATAATATTATAAATCAAGAAAAATACAAAAAAAAAAAAAATTCAGCAGCAAAATCCAATTTAAACTCTTTCGATTTTTATAAAGTCTCCAATAAAAACGGATGGTTCAGCAATTCCTTAGCATGCGGCCTTTGATTAGCATCTCTTTTCAAGCAACATTGGATGAAATTCTTTAAATTAATACTGAGATTATCTGGCATTTTTGGAATTTCATCCGAAAGGCCAATCTTCATAATTGCAGCGATAGGATTATCAAAATTGTATTCACTCCAAGGAGCTTTTCCCTGTGCAATTTCTAAAATTGTGCATCCGAAAGACCAAATATCAGCCTTTCTGCCATATTTTGTTTGCCTTATCACTTCAGGAGCCATCCAAGGAATGCTCCCATAAATGGATAAATTCTTGTTACCAGGCCTCAAGGAGATTGTCAAAGTTCGTTCCAATTGTTGAGCTGATCCGAAATCAGCTAATTTGACAATGTTTGAATCGTTGATAAGAATATTAGCAGCTTTGATATCTTTGTGGATGATTCTTTGATCATGGAGATATTTCAATCCTTCCAAAATTTGTTTTGCATAGCTAGAAATTAATGTTTCTTGAAAGGGGCCTCTTGTTTTCATAAAATCACAAAGATTTCCTAGAATTAAAATTTTGAAAAAAATATATCAGTTTTTTGAAAATATTTTATTACCAAGACACATATATTCTATATATAAATATAAGCAGTTTTCAATTTTTTCATATCCATAATATTCAATAATGTTCTTATGATGGAGATTCTTTAATATTCCCATTTCAATCTTTTTTTAAATTATGTAATAAATAATTAATCTATAAAAACCTCAAGGTCAGCTATCGAATTTCTATCATTTCCAAAGGCAGAAAGCATATCTATTTTTTTCACTGCAATTATCCTTCCCATTTCTACATCCATCGCCTTAATCACACGACCATATGTTCCTGATCCAATCGTCATTTCTTCTCTCCATTTAAATAAATTTCCCTTAATCTAAATTATATTTTTAAAAGACGCTTGATGTGATATTTTTTATATTCTAACTTCTTGGAGAATCTCAGGCTGCACTGTTTCATCTTGAACAAAATTCTCAACAAAAATGGATTCTGTTAGTTTTTTTTTAAGTTCATCTGATTTTTTCTTGTTGATTTCAATTAAAGATTCTCTGGAAACAGATTTTGAAATCAAAGTTTGCGTTGAAGCAAACATTTTCAAAGAGAAGTTGTCTTCTTGATTTTTCCTTGGATCTTTAAAATTTACGGGATATGAAAAGCTTGCTGATCGTTTCTTTAAATTATCTTTTTCAACACTTTTTTCAGTTTTTGTTTCTTCTGTCGGAAAATTGAAATCCTTTTTTTTTTTGATAAAAATAAAAAAACACTATAAGATACTAACTACCTTAACACTTATTTCAACAGATTTAGATGAGCCTTCTTTATGTAGATGGAAATCATGATTATTGTCTTGAAGCACACGATTGAAAGAATTAGGGAGCTCTTTTTTCTAGATTTTGGTTAAAATTTGTCTAAATTTACTATTTAAAATATAAAATCTA
>Ga0302320_10007472_pt1 | contig 24080 bp, 19 predicted proteins | sample Bog_T0_3_FD_202130 | JGI IMG/M metagenome (GOLD analysis project Ga0302320, IMG submission 202130) | Peat permafrost microbial communities from Stordalen Mire near Abisko, Sweden - Bog_T0_3 | ecosystem: Environmental > Terrestrial > Soil > Wetlands > Peat | place: Sweden: Abisko, Stordalen Mire...
GAACCTGGCGAGTTTGTTTACTTCACACATTCATACAAGGCTCCGGTCTCACCGGATACCGCTGGCGTCGCTCAGTACATCGAACCTTTTGCCGCCGCGGTCGAACGCGACAACGTGATGGGCGTGCAGTTTCATCCGGAGAAATCCGGGGCGACCGGCCTCAAACTCCTGCGCAATTTCCTGGAGGTACAGTTATGCAACTAACCTACAAGCTGTCTCTTGCTGATTACAAGGCAGCACTAGCTCTTCATGATCGTCAGAAGTTTACTCGCCGCCTTGGCCACACCTTTTTGTTCATTGTCATGCCCAGCCTTGCCGTTCTCGTTCTTCTTTTTCAGGGGTACCTCGCATTCACGCAGGTGGGGTACATCGCTCGCAATCCTCCGGTGACTCTTGTTGTGTTCTTTGTATTTCTCCTTTTACCAGCATTGCGCCTGTATGGCACCCACAAGCAGTTTAGCCGCCTCTTTTCAAACTCGCCAACGGATCGGAGCGTTTCCATCGATATTGACGAAGAGCGAATCATTTCAGCCATCCCTGGTAGGAGCGAAGGTAAGTTTTTCTGGCAAGCGATCCTGAAGTTTGCGCAGGACGAAAAGGGTACATTGTTCTACATCGCTGAAAATCGATTTCTATTTATTCCGACCCAAGCGCTATCGTCTGCCCAGCGCGATGAACTCGCCGACCTAGTAGCACGACATTTGCCGAGTGGAAAGTCATGATCACCAAACGCATCATCGCTTGCCTCGACGTTCACGATGGACGCGTGGTCAAGGGCGTGCAGTTCGTCGACATCATTGACGCTGGAGAGCCTGCCGCTCTTGCTGCTCGCCACGCTCGCGAAGGCGCAGACGAAATCGTGTTGCTTGACATTACAGCGACTCATGAAGGCCGCGCTACGCTTCTCGATACGGTTCGCCGCACGGCCCGCGAGCTTTTCGTACCGTTCACAGTAGGTGGTGGCATCCGCACAGCCGAGGACGCGGCGCTGGTCTTCGAAGCCGGTGCGGACAAGGTAAGTGTGAACTCAGCCGCGCTCACAGATCCAATGTTGATTGATGCCATCGGACGGAGTTTCGGAGCGCAGGCCGTTGTTGTCGCCATCGATGCGCGACGCGATCCATCCGCAGCCGATCCGGTGCGCAACGCACAGGTCTTTGTGCAAGGAGGGCGCAAGCCCGCGGGTCGCCGTGTTGTTGAGTGGGCGCGCGAGGCTGAAGCCCGAGGCGCCGGAGAAATCCTGCTCACTTCGATGGACTCCGATGGGATGCGAACGGGGTTTGATTGCGAACTGACGGCGGCAGTGAGCGAAGCTGTGTGCATTCCCGTGATCGCATCGGGAGGTGCGGGAACGGTCGGCCATTTTGTAGATGTTTTCGGACGCGGCAAGGCCGATGCGGCACTCGCTGCAAGCATCTTTCATTTCGGCGTATCCAGCGCGCGTTCGCTTAAGGAAGAGCTCGCGAGGGCAGGTGTTTCTGTGAGGCTGCCATGCTGATTCCTTCCATCGATTTGCTGGGTGGCCGCATTGTGCAGCTTGTGCAGGGTGAAAAGCTGAGACTGGCATTCGACGACTTCGAATACTGGATCGAGAAGTTTGCGAGATTCCCGCTCGTGCAACTGATCGATCTGGATGCTGCCATGCGTCAAGGTGATAACTCCGCGCTGGTGGCCCAGATTGCGAAGCGGCTTCCGGTTCAAGCCGGCGGCGGAATCCATTCAATCGAGCGTGCTCATCGGGTGCTGGAAGCCGGCGCAAAGCGTGTCATCCTAGGCTCGGCGCTCTTCTGCGAAGATGGGCGTGTCAATACAGATTTCGCAGCAGAAATGTCTGCGAGTGTCGGCGCAGCGCGAGTCGTCGCAGGCATCGACACAAAGAATGGACGAATTGCCGTCAAGGGATGGAAAGCACAAATCGCGCTTACACCCGACGAAGCGATTCCACTACTCGAATCCCATGTCAGCGCATTTCTCTATACACATGTGGACGGCGAGGGTCTGATGCAGGGATTTCCCCTTGAAACTGCGGCGCGCTTGCGCAAGCTTACCGAGCGCCAGCTTATCGTCGCAGGCGGCATTCGCAGCCAGCAGGAAGTGGATGCGCTCGATGCACTTGGCGCTGATGCGGTGGTGGGCATGGCCGTGTATACCGAGTTGATGACCATTTAATTCGACCCGTGATTTCGATTGATCAAGCGCCTTCATCACACTCGTAAAAATGAAAATCGGATATGCTGGAGACAGACGCATTCCCTCGTCATGTGAAGAAAGGATACGCAATTATGTCTGTGAAGCAGAGTGGCATACGGCTGGCAAAGAGGCTCGACGAGGTTGGGTTTTCCGACATTGTTCAGATACGAAATAAAGTGATGGGGCTTCGCGCGGAAGGCCTCGAGGTGCATTCGCTGCATGGGGGGGAGCCGTATTTTGAGACTCCGGCCGACATTAAGTATGCGGCGATCCAGGCGCTGGTTGAGAATCAGACGCACTATGCGCCTTCTTCCGGCGTATTGCCTTTGCGCAAAGCGTTGGCTGAAAAGCTTGCTGCTAAAAACAGCATGAACGTCACTACCGACGAAGTGATTGCGACGGTGGGCGGTTCGCAGGGGTTGTATGCGGCCTTTCAAAGCGTGCTCGATCCCGGTGACGATGCGCTGGTCTTCTCGCCCTATTGGACGCCGATTGCGGACCTGATCACGGGGGCGCAGGCTCGGCCGTTGCTTGTACCGAGTACGACAGCGCGCCGCAACGGGATTCGCAAAACGCTGGAGCAGTTTTCAACTCCGCAGACGCGCGTCGTTTATTACAACACGCCGCAGAATCCAAGCGGCCTGGTTTTCACGCGCGCCGAGGCGGAAGAAGTAGCCGCATTCGCTATCGACCGCGATCTGGTAGTCATTGCCGACGAGGCATACGAAGATCTGGTGTATGACGGCGACCATGTTTCAATCGCCTCGCTCCCCGGAATGTCCGAGCGCACGATCACCTGTTTCACTTTTTCGAAAACGTACGCAATGACAGGTTGGCGCGCTGGCTATGCGGTAGCTCAGGAGCCCTTCATGACTGCGCTGAGGAAGATCGTGCTCTACTCCACCAATGGCGTGGCCACACCGGTGCAGTATGCAATGATCCATGCGCTCAAGACTCCGGAGTCCGAGATCGCGAGGATCCGTGAGGAGTACCGCACACGCCGCGATCTTCTGGTCGCTGGGTTGAACGAGGTGGGCTTGGAGTGCGAGTCTCCGGCGGGAGCATTTTACGCATTTCCGAACGTGGAAAAGATTCACAAGAACAGTCGCACGGCGGCGCAGATTCTTCTGGAAAAGGCCCACATCGCCACAATTCCAGGCTCAGTTTTCGGCGCGCAGGGAGAGGGGCATTTGCGCTTCGGTTACGCCATAACGATCAAGGAAATTGAGGACTGTGTGGGAGCGCTGCGCAGGTTCTTTGCGTAAGGGGAGCTATTATGTCTGCGACTCGCCGACAGCGCGACTGGTTTCAACCCGCGAGGCGCGCAATAAGCGGGCAACCTGCTTGAGGTGCAATTGCACGGCGTAGGCGCGGAGAATCTCCGGCTGTGAAAACTCGATGCCCGTATGCCGCACCTGATCCATGCGGGCTTCGAGTCGCTCAATGTCCTCTTCAAGACTCATATTCGGTGGCGGCACGTCGAAGCGCCATGAGTGAATGCGCCCGGCCACGTGCTGAAAGCCGCCGTGAATGTCGACGGCCAGCTTGCCCAGCGCCGGTTCAAGTTGTTGCGCAAACGCGTCGTGATGGCTACCCTTGACTGCGATTTCCAGTGCTACCAGAGAGTCGAAAAGTGAACGTCCAAACTGCGAAAGAGTGTTCAACCCTTCGCGCCATCCCGGGCCTCCGGAAGGCTCATTCCGCGCAGCCTCAAGCAGTTGATTATTCTCGCGCAGCATGGTCAGTGCATCTTCGCGCAGCGCAGGAAGGTTCGTGGCGGGCGCGCCTAGAAATCCTTGTAGAACGGCCTCAAAGAACGAGCCCAGCACCAGAAACTCCTGCGCCAATCCATCGCGCAAACGAAGCCGTGCACGGTCGGGAAATACAAGCGTTGTTACGGCCAGCGCTACGAGGATGCCAAGCACCACCTCCATCACGCGGTCCAGGGCCAGACTCCAGCGCGGGCCTGTCTTCTGCACCAGCATGATGATTGTGATGGTGACCCCGGCGAGTCGTGAACTGCTGCGCAAACCGAGCAGCCCGCAGACAATCACTGCCGTCAGCACAGCCAGGATGTAGTTCCATGGGAGCGTCCCGAAGAGTGAAAAGGAAAAACCGATGATCGCGCCGATTATTGTGCCTAAAATTCGATCGCGCGACGCGGTCACTGTTGAGCCGACATTCGACTGCAGCACAATGATGGCGCTGATCGATCCCCAGTATCCATCGTGCAATCCAAAGCGCAGCACGAGCCACCAACACAGCGCCGCGGCCAGTGCGGTCTTTGCGGCATGGATCAGGAGTCGCTGCCGCTCCCAGGAAAGCAACCCCGCCTGTACCGTCTCCTTTGCATGCAGCTTGATGGCAAGCTGCTGTTGGGACCACGTCTTGTTCGCTTTAATTTGCATGGTTGCAATTCGTTGTCTAAGGGTCTCGCCAATGCACAATCATCGAGCCGATCCAAGGCTACGCGAGCCGACCCCGCAAGTTCCCCGGGCTGTACAGTCTCAAGGCTATCAGTTTGTGCAGCATCAAGGATTCGCCGAAATCGCCGTTCGCGTTTAGCATCATGCTATGGCTCCAGAAATGGTCGAATCCGTCAAAAAACGATATAGAGTTGGCTACCCGGCAACGCTTTCTGCAGAACTCTTAAGCGGTTTCCCCAAGGAAGTCGAGCTTATCTCCTTGTCCGACGCGCCGGGGCCGGAGATTGATATCGACGTTTGGATCCCGGATCCCTATCCGACGCGAGCGATGCGCACGTGGCCGAAACTGCGCGCGGTGCGGCTTGTGCTCTCACTCATGGCGGGCACGGAGTGGATTCCGCGCACAGTTGGCCCCCATGTTACGATTTGCAACGCACGCGGCGCTCACAATATCTCGACTGCGGAATGGACGATCGCTTCCATTCTTGCCATGCTCAAATATTTCCCTTTCTTTCTTGATGTTCAGCGCTCAGGTCAGTGGAAGGGCCGCTTTGGGGCCAGTGCGCATTATGCATCCATCAGCGGCGACACGCGCCCGCTCTATCCTCCGGTGATGCTCGAAGAGCTGACGGGGAAGACGGCGCTGCTGGTCGGATACGGTTCAATTGGCATGGAGATTGAGCGCATGCTTGCTCCATTCCATGTCGACCTGATTCGCGTAGCTCGCAGCCCTCGCACCGATCCTCAGGTATACGCAGTAAGCGATTTGGATAGCCTGTTGACGCGGGCTCAGGTGGTTATCTTGATTTTGCCCGCTACGGCCGAGTCGAACAAGCTGATTGGCGCTCGTCAGCTTGCACTCATGCCGCAGGGAACGCTCCTGGTGAATGCCGCGCGTGGGCCCATTGTGGATACGGACGCGTTGGTTGAGGCGCTCAATGCGGGCCGCGTTCGCGCCGCACTCGACGTCACTGAACCCGAGCCGCTTCCTGATGGTCATCCGCTGTGGAGCTGTCCAAATCTACTTCTGACTCCGCACGTGGCAGGGTCGAGTCCGCAGTTTGCGCCGCGAGCTCTGGGCATTGCCGCGGATGAACTGCGTCGCTACATCGCGGGTGAGCCGCTGCACAATGTGGTTCAGGCTGCAGTCTGAATGGAATTTGCTGCACGCTGCCAATCGACGAGGCCCATCACAGCGAGAATCACGAGCAGAAGATACAGCACCGCCGTTGCGACGAGACCTTTGTAGAGATACTCTCCGATGTACACCAGGTTCACGGCGATCCAAAGCCACCAATTAGCCGTATGTTTACGCGCCTGCCACCAGCTTGCGACAAGGCTGTAGCTCGTCAGAGCAGCATCGAGGTGAGGCAGCGCGGCGCCCACGCGCACCATTAGCCAACCCAGCAACACCGCGCCGATTGCGCCTGCAACCGCGCCTGCAATCCAGCCACGCAGACTCAGCGGGACCACGCGCACCGAGCCCTCTTTGCGCACGCCGCGCCACCAGTGCCACCAACCGTAAAGAGTAAACGCAACAAAGAATATTTGAAGCAGCGCATCGGAAAAAAGACGCGCTTGATAAAAGACAAAAAGGTAGATTACGTCGGCCGCCAGTACCACAGGCCAGCAGATAAGAAGCCGCCGTGTGGTCAGCCAGATTCCAACCAGCGTCGTCACGAAGCCCGCAATTTCAAGCCAGTTCGCGACAAGATAATTCGTAATTGTCGTCCACATTGTCATAGCTCATTTCTATGCGGCCTGCGTTCCGAGGCCCAACGGCGCAATGCGTCCAGCAATCTAGTGCCGCTCGCACCGCGGAACCAGCGAGCATGCCCAACCAGCCAGCCGTCATGGGCCATTCGGGCTTTCTCTTCAGAGTGCAGGACGCCCAGGAAGTAGTCCGTCTCAGACAGCGCAAACTCCGCGTGGCATTGCGCCGTCATTGGTGCGAGTGCTGCTGCTTCCTGATCGCTTAGTGGGCGCACAGACTCATAACCATTCAGCAAAGCGTGTAGATGGTCGAGATGAATTGGGACACTATCCGGCTGTGTGGGGTCATCCACGAGAACGAGCCACTCGACGATGTTGCGTTCAATCGCATGAGCCAGATCATGAACGGCATTGGTCCGGTCGGCGAGGCCAAAATCGATGATCGTGGCTGCCTTCGCATTGTCATCTGCATCACTCCATAACAAGTTTGAAGCATGCAGGTCGTTGTGTGTCCATAGCAGTTTTAAAGCGGGCAGCAGCGGTAGTAATTCCTCGTGAAAGGGTCTTAGTAATTCAATTCCTTCTTCAGCGTGGGCCCGCACGATGGGGTGCACATCTAACACTGGACGAGCGGCCAGATAGTGGTTCAACTCGGTATCAGGGTTCGCCGAAGCAAAGATCGTAAAACTTGCCACGAGCGGTCGAGGGCTTCGTCGCGGTGCGTCAAATCCTTCCGCTGCAAGGTGCAGACGCGCCAACGCCTGTCCCGCCGAATACGCGTGAGTACAGGTGCGAAACGGCGTCCATGAGATCGCATCTCCATAGAGATCTACGACCAAAGGTGCTTCATGGACCTCATAGGCCCATTCGCCGCTCTCGATTGCTGTCTCTCCGTTTACGTTCGCAAACACACGCGGCACTGCTGCTCCGTGCGCATGCAGATGTTGCATGAAACGATGCTCTTCCAGCAGACCCTCTTGATCGCGCACGGCTCGATGATGGCGCTTGATGAATACGCGGCCACTCTTGGTTGCCACAACGCCGGCAGCAGAAAACGGCCGCGGGCTAACGGTCAGAATTTCAATTGGCTCATCGCAATCGGGAAACTTTCTCAACAGAGCACGCACTTCCTCCATCGCGAGCGGCGCCCAATCCGGGTCTACCAGCCTGCCGTCCATCGCATGCGCCTTCACAGTTGTGCTCATTGCAGAATCGTCTTTCGGAAGAAGGAGTTAAACAAAAAACGCGCAACTTCAAAAAGTGTAATGCGCCGAAAGCCTCACCGTCGTCGGTGCGCCCAGGTGAATGAACGTATCGCCGTAGCTTGCGCCCGTGTCCTTCCAATAGCGCTTGTCCGTAATGTTGTCGGCGTAGAGCCGGATTGTCACGCGCCCCTGCTCGCCGCCCGGCGTGTAACGTGCGCCGAAGTTGAACAGGTTGTAGCTGGACACGCTCACCAGGTCGTCGCGCGTAGCTTCTTTGCGGCCTGTGTAACTCCAACCTGGCATAAGATGCAGTCCGTGAGCATGCGGCAGTGCGATGTCCGCGAAGACCGCTGTGCGCAGATGCGGCACGTTCAGGACCTGTTTGTTGTCGAAAGCCGGAGTGCCCGTATCGTCAGAAATCGCGCGAATCGCCGATGCAGAAGCCGACAGGCGCAGCCAATTCGCGGCCTTGCCCTCAGCATTCACTTCGATACCATCATGCGTCTCGCGTCCCTCTTCTTCAAAGCACAAGTCACCTGGTGCATAAAACTCGCTTGCCGTACAAAAACTGTCGGGAGCCTGAATCACTTTGGGATAAAAGAAAGGGGCGCGCATGCGATAGAAAGCAGTGGTGAGCAGAATTCGCTGTCCTGGTTGATACTTGGCGCCAACTTCGGCCTGACGCGAAAGAAATGATGAAAGGAACTGGTTTGCATTGTCGACCCACCAAGGGCCTTGGGGCCCGAGAGAAAGCAGAACGCCATAGTTGCCATAAAGCGTAAGGCTGCCTGCGGGATTGAAGGTCACAGCGTATTGCGGCAGCCAGATAGGCTTGTCGGTGAAAATCGGCGGCGTGGAGGGGTTGGTGGCGGCAATGGAATAATTACGGTCGCGCAGGGAATCGTATCGCCCACCGGCAAGAAGCTGAATGTGACCCGGCAGATGAATTCTGTCTTGTATCACGGCGGCAGCCTGATGGTTGTCTTCCCACAGGCGGCGTGGGCCGGCGGATTGGAGTGGGTACTCAAGCGAGTCGGGAGTGCCCAGCGGAACCGCCGCGATCGGCTGATAGATATTGTCGGAACCTACATAGGTGTACACCGCGCCATCCTGCACGACGCCGTCGGGTGAGGCGGGGTTGGCGTAGCTGAAATATCCCGGCTGCTGCACGCTGCGACGGAATAGCTCACCACCGCCGGTAATGTCCTGACTGATCGGGCCACTCTTGATGTGCCCCATCACCAGCGCCTCTGCTTGTGCATCGATGCGCAATTCGCCCGGGTCGCGATAGTCGTAGATATCGTAGCCGCCATCGGGAGCGAAAAAGTAGTCTGGAGCAGTTCCGCCGTTCCCCTGGCACAATGCCTCATAGCCGCATCCATACGCATACACGACGTTGTCGTCAATGAGCGAGTGGCTGTAACTCGCCGCGGCAAACGCTCTCCACGCGCTCGACAAATCGTAGTCAAAACGCGCGCCGGCATTGAACGTATCAAATGTGTTCGGCTTGGCCCACGACTGCTCCCCAAGCATTGTCGATGGATGAACCTGGTTCAAGTCCGGCACGGTTGTTCCGCCCAGCAACTGATAGCCGCATACCGAGCGCTCGACCTTGTGCTGATACTCGAAATCGCCTTTCAAGATAGCCTTTGGGTTTAGCTTCCAATCGGCTGCACCTGTGCCTGCCGCACGCCAGCCGTTGGCGTCGTTCACGTAGCTCTCGATCTTTTCTCCGGCAAGATTAGAGCGAATGCCCACCTGCTTTTGCTTGCCGAAGAGAAATCCAAGATCGGCTGCGCCATAGCTGCTTCCGCGATGATCCGTTGCCAGGTCAACCGCCTTCACAGCGGCCGGTCGCTTGGTAACGTAGTTGATCAGGCCACCTGCCGATGCCACGCCGCTCTCCAACCCGGCGATGCCTTTGACAAACTCGACGCGTTCCTTATTTTCCAGCGGTACATCCTGCTCACCGGCGATGGTCATGCCGTTAATTTCGAGGCCCGTCGCAAGATCGATTGGAAAGCCGCGGATTTCGTAGTCCCCGTAGTAGCCAACTGGCGCGTAATCTTCGCCGATGGATGCGTCGTTCTTTACTACGTCTGAGAGCAAGCGGGCGGCCTGATCGTTGAGCAGATCGCGTGTTATGACTGTTGCGGAGAGGGGCGTCTCCTTCAGCGTCGCGCCGTCGAGGGTTCCGACCGAGACAGCGTCGGGAAGGTAGTCGTCCTTCGCTTCGCCATGGACGACGACAGTCGTTGTTACGGGCTGGACTTGCTGCGGTATCGTCTTAATCGGATTGGTTGTCGATTGTGCGGTTGTCGGAGGGGTTTGAGCGCGGCCGCAGAGCGTCGCGCACAGGCAGCAAACTGAAATGAGCAGGATTCTGAACGCGCGTGCAATCGGGAGTTGCCCTGCCCTTTGGGCGCGGGAACTTATTGCAATTTCAAGCATGGCTTCCCCTTGTTTCCAACCGCTTGAAACAAGAGAACTCACATTGAGATTCGAGGAAGAAGGGCCGACAGGCTTCGAAAACTTCCCACGCCGGTATTATCCGGATCGGGTTCTAGGGTATTTCTCAGCCCCACTTCGTGGAGCACCCCTGTTTCAATAACCTGATTGAAACACTCTTGGCCCGGTTTGGCAAATGAGCCGGCCGGGCCAGGAATTTCGCGCATTCGTCGATCGTCAGTCTAACCTTGCCCGACTTTGAAGCTTCCTACCATACCAGTCAGTTCATTCGCCAACCGGGAGAGTTGTTGGCAGGCCTCGACCGACTGCTGTGCACTGGTGGCCGTCTGTTGGATGATCACGGCGATCTCGTTCACATTAGCCGAGACCGACTGCGTCGAATAGGATTGTTCAGTTGCGGCTGCGGCAATCTGCGTGACCATCTTCTGCACTGACTCAGAGCCATAAATGATACTCGTCAGCGCCTCGCCGGCGGACTTTGCCGAATCGACGCCGCTTTGCACATAGCCCATACTTGAGCGCATGGCCTCAACGGCAACCTTCGTTCCCTCCTGAATCGCATGAACCGTGACGTCTATTTCTTTGGTGGCGGAACTTGTCCGTTCTGCCAGGCGCCTCACCTCGCCCGCTACAACGGCAAAGCCCCGGCCATGTTCTCCGGCCCGTGCCGCTTCGATGGAGGCGTTCAGGGCCAACAGGTTGGTCTGACCGGCGATTTCATTGATCACGTTAACGATTCGACCGATGGCATCGCTCGAGCGGCCCAGCTCCTCAATCCGCGTGGAGGTCTCCTGGTTCGATGTCAAGAGGGCACCGATGGTCTGCACCGTGGTTTGCACAGTTTGGCCGCCAGAGTGAGCGCTCTCCTCAGCCTTGCGTGCATCCACAGCGGCATTCTGCGTTGTTTCGCTGATTTCCTGCACGGCCGAGGACATTTCGTTCATGGCGGTAGTAATCCGCTCGGCCTGCTGCTGCTGCTTGGCAGCCTGGTCGGCTGTCTCGCTGGCTGTGTGCGCTAGTTCCAATGCTGCCGCGCCGAGAGTCTCAGCGGTTTGGGCCACGCGTCGGACAATCTCTTCGATGCGGCCAATGAAGACATTGAACCAGATTCCTACCTCGTCAATTTCATTGTGACCGTTCACTTCGATGCGGCGTGTCAGATCGCCATCCCCTTCAGCGATATCCTGCAGACGGAGCGCCAGCGAGTGCAGAGGGCGCACTACTTTGGACTGGATCACCCACCAGGCGGTTGCACAGACAAGAACCACGAAAACAAGCATCCCGAGTCCCGTCATGCGGCTCCGCACCGACCAAGCGTCAACCGCATCCAACTGGGTTTGAAAGTTGGCGGAGATAGTCTTGTCAGCCTCTGCCATTGCATCGGTGAGTACCTTGTTATCTTTGCCGAGCGCTCCTACCTGGGCCATCAAGTCATCGCTGGGGCCATCTTTGGCTCCCAGAATGGCGGCATAGGTGTCGTGATCACGAGATCGTATCGACGAAAACTGGGTCTCCAGGTTATCCGCGACTTTGCTCAGTTCGGGCGAAGAGGCTAACTCGACCTTCACCTCTCCCAAGGCGGTGGCAGTTGCTTCAGCGTCCGCTTCCGCGCCCTTGAGTGAATTAGCGTCCTGGAGCACAACGGCGTCCCCGTAATGCTTCTTCATCCGCTCAAAGGACGCCTGTGCATCTTGCATCTTCAGCGCTGCGGGAAACAGCGAAGTTGAGATTATTGACATGCGGCTGTGCGTGGCTGTTGCAGAGATCTGCACCATTGCCAGCAACAGCAGGTAGCCTCCGGCCAGCACGGCAAGGATGCTGAGGATTCTCGTTTTGATCTTCATATTTCCAAACATTCCATCACCTTATCGAGAGAAGTTTCACGCCTTCATAGAGTTCTGTTTGCAGTTGGACCAAATTCGGCGGGCTACCTGAAGGCTGAGAGAAGTGAAGAATCGCTTCTCTCGAGCTCCTGGACCGCTAGACGCCTCATTTGACGGAGAGAACTTTGACGCCGTCGTGCGCGCTTGCTTTGCCGATGTAGCCGATAGCTCCGGCATTGTGGGCAACGAATTCGACAACGGCAGCATCTCCGTCAACGCTCTTCGGCATGGTGGCCTGACCTGAAAAAACAAGACTGCGCCAGCCTGCTCTATAAGCGGCATCGTTCTTCCCGATGTACGCCTGAAGGAATTCTTCGTGAGCTGGACCGGCCTTCGCCAGAACAGGCACCACTGTGCCGCCACTTAGTGACGTCGATGCGCCGGTAAAGACATCTTTCAGATCGTTCTTCGAAACATCGGATGCTTTCACACCGGGGTTGGCGATCACAATCACCTGTGCCTTTGCCTGGACGGTGAAGAGTGACGCGGATACGACTAGCAGTAGTGCGTATAGAAGTCTTTTCATTTCAATTTCTCCTTTCGTCCGGGTTTAGAAGCTGACGCCCATTTTCAGAACGGTGAGCTTTGTGTTGGGATTGAGGCCGCCGGGATTCAGGTTCGCGTCGTAGCCAATCGCAGTTCCTTCAATAAAGTGCTGCTCGGCTTTGGCGTAGAGGTACTGATTGAAGTCATATCGCCCGGAGATGGCCCAGTCCTTGGAGTAGCGCGAGGGGCCGAGCGTCGCTGCTTTATCGAAATACTGACTGACGTAGGCACCGGCGCTGAACTTATCTGATATTTTGTAACTCCCCATGGCAAACCATGCACGCAGGTTATACGGATCGGGCGCGGGGGAAATCCCCTCCAGGGTAAGTAGTCCGGCGGTTCGATTGTATTCAGCGGCAAACATTACCTTGTTTTTGTCATAGCGGCCGAAGAAGTCCGGCACGGTTTCGTGACCTATAGCAAAGCTGCCCGGGGTGGTGATGGTAAGTCCCTTGCTGGGTCCGGCGGGAACCACATACGTGTCGACAGCAGGGGCTGAGTAGCTGTTGTAGCGTGCCAGCGACGAGCCGAGCATCAACCCAGAGAGGGGGGTCTTCCAGTGAAGCGCGCCACCGTTTAGTAGTCCGCTGACGCCGTTCGGCAGAGTGATTCCACTTTCGGCAAAGCTGACCCAGTAGCCATCGTTGCCCTCGATCTCCCGTTCACCGCTCCAGCCGCGGTAATCGAGTTTGCCGGCCCTTTGCAGATTCAGGGTCCCGTAGGCCACGCCGCCATAGTGAGCCAAGAGCGAATTGCGGCTGGTAATTGGGTAAATACCCTGGGGCAGAAGTGACCACATGTAGGAGGGATCGATGTCCTGCGTCTCGTTGAACAGGCCGGAAGGAGTCTTGACTTTGCCGAAGCGCACTCCGAACTTGTCATTGAACTTATAGTCGGCTGCTGCCCAGTCGAGGGTGATTGCGTCGCCAAAGTTGCCCAGTAGAAAATAGCGCGCCTGAACGCCTACGTGCAACTTGGGGGTTGGCTGTGCCCCTACGTTCAGAACGGCCTCAGTCCACTCGGGACTGCCGTCGCTCGAACTTGTTGTGAAGATGTTGTTATTGGTGGTGTAAAGAAATCCTTGTGTGGCATAGCCATGGATCTGGATATTCAGATCCTCAAGGCTTTGCGCCGTTGCAGGAATGGCCCCGAGGGCAAGCGCCATAGCGCCGACCAAAAGTCGTTTCATTGTTAATCTCCTTCACTTTTTGCCGAACGGATGTGTTCGGGAATGCAAAAGGGAAACCGATTTCCGAGATGCCGTAGTTTTAAATCGCTGTTAGAGCGAACGAGACATTACATGGCCGCGGATTGCTTCGGTATGTTCCGTTACAATCCATATCGGCGGGGTTTCATGGACCATGAACCTTAGTTATGTCTAATGAATGGATTTAGCTATTTCACTGCGCAGTTATAGCGTCCGGATAGGTTCCGGTCATCGACCTCTAGGATAATTAACTTATTCCAAGTTATGAAATACCGAGGGAATCAGCGCCAGAGTTCCCTTACAAGTGACCGATAAGCTTCGAGTTGTGGTACTGCCAGTGCGGGCACCTTTGCAGCATCATCGGCGCGGCGCAACGCAATCGCCTGATGCGCGTGCGGAAGACCAAGAAAGTCTTCAGCCTCAACCGCATTCATTGGACCGCCTTGCAAGCTGAGACTCTGCAAAGATGAAGTCGATAGCGCCGCGAGGTAACTAGACTCCGCAGAACAAAGGTAGCGCTTGGCGGCGACATGGAGCCGGATTGGGTCCAGCACCGACGCAGGCAGGTGATCGCCGAGGGCCGCAACGCCGAGGTCTTCATGATGCGTGTCGACGCCGCGCGTGGCCACGTCTTCACCTTCTGAATGCATCAGGTGGCCGAGATCGTGAAGCAATGCCGCGGCGATCAATGCGTTGTCGCCGCCGTCGCGTTGGACAAACCAGGCGGCTTGCAGAGAGTGTTCGAGCACAGTGACCGGTTCGCCGAAATAGGCCTCGCTGCCGCCGCTCTCAAGGAGTGCAAACACCTCGTCCACGGAAGAGAGCTTTCGCATGCGATTCAACCCTCAACCGCGGCAGGCACGCGATGTCTCTGATGCCCGGCGAGCACCATTGCAACCAGCGCCGTCAACAGGGCCACGCCTGCCATGGATAGAAACGCATTCTTCCAGCCGAAGGCTACCGTGATGCGTGCAACTGTATCGCCGGAAAGCCAACCGGCGAGGTAGCCAACTCCGTCAATGATTCCGGCCGCTGTGGCACTGCCGCGCTTGCCGCCGAAATCGAGGCTCATGGCACCGGCCAGATAGGAATATGGTCCAAGCAGCAGGAAGCCTACCAACGTCACCAGGACCACTGGCGTCCATTGGCTTGCGTGTCCTGGCGTACGGGCAAGCACTACCAGGCACGCAGTACTTGTCACCATGCCAAATACGATTACGAGGTTGCGTCCGTTTAGTCCCAGCCTGTCGCTCACGACTCCGGCAAGGAGGACACTGATTCCGCCGAAGAGCGGAAACAAGGCACTGCGTCCCGCAGCCTGGCTGCTGCTCAACCCGACGAATTGGACGAAGTAGGTTGGCGTCCAGAAGTTGAACGTCTCACGCAGTAGCGTTGTCCCCAATGAAAGGAGGCAAACCAGCCAGAAGGGAAAGCTAGTAACAAGCGGGTAGAGGATTGCTTTCAATCCAGGATGCTGTTCATCTTTATGTTCGCCGTCGGCACCGTACACGTTCAGCGGGTTGGCTTCAGGAGCAGGAAGGCCGCGCTCTTCTGGCGTTTCTCGCAAGAAAATCAAGTTGGCCAACAGCAATGACGCCAGCGATCCAGCGCCGGCCAGAAACACACCGCGCCATCCTATACCGTGGGCCAACAACTCGCTCATCACCCATCGGCATGCAGCGTCTCCGAAGAGAAAGCTCAGGCTCAGGACCGCCATCACGGTGCCGTAGGTGGAGTAAGAGAACCAACGCGACGCCACCTTCACCAATCCCACCCAGCCTGTGGATTGAAACAGGCGATTGCCGACCCACGCCAACGTGAACATCGGAAAACCCCCGCTCAGCACAAATACAAGCGTGAAGAGAACCGAGCCCGCCATGCCACCTAGAAAGAGACGGCGTCCGCCGAAGAGGTCGGCCATTGATCCGGAGACGAATTTGCCCACAGCGTAGGCCACGGTGCCGGCCGACGCAATGAACCCGAGCCGAACCTGGGCCTCGCTTGCAGGAATCCCGTGCTGCGCAAGGTCGTGCATCAGGTCGGGCAGCACGACGGAAAGATTTGAGCGGCAGAAGTAGTAGCCCGAATAGCCAAGACCGAGCAGCAAGATCGTGGCCGCATGCCAAGCTGTGAAGCCCGTCTTGCGGGTCAATTGTTCCAGCGGCACTTCGTTTTCTGGGGCATTCTTTTCGCTCTGCACACGGGCAGACTATCACGGACATCGTGGAATGACTGTAAAGATCAATCCCTTTGAGCGGTCAATTTTTCGGAAAAAACACGTAGCAATCAAACCTCGGCTATACTCTTCTGTTCTCCACCATCGGGGTTCAACGCCATCTCTATCTTATTGTCGAAAATCATGGTCGGCACTGTCTCCGCCGAGAAAGCGGCCCAGCGCGGAATTCCGGGATGGCTTGGATCTCCGGTACGCGCGAAATGAATCCAGGCGTCGCTTACTTTGGCACCCAATGCACGTGCATTCTCACCACCGCCAGTCATGTTTTCGCAGCGATCTGTATTGTTGAACACGAAGGCAATTTCAGAGCAGTGGAAGGCACGCGGCCTGCCGTTCAAGACCGGCGTCTGCCACGTAAACCAGTAGAGATAGGCTGGAGCTTTTCCAAGTGCGGCTTTGGCCTTGCACTGCTTGATCGCATTCTCCCGCACTGTGGAGGCCGCAATGTGCGACCACAGGTCGAACGGCTTTGCATGCGGCGTGCGCTCGCGAAACGCAGACAGAATCTGCGGTGTCTTGTCGGCAAACATTCCGCGCACCCTGGTTTCGAGTTCAGCATCGGTCATCGCTTCATATTCAGGATGATTGATGCCGCTCACGAATTCATTCAGCGTTGTGCCTACAATCATCGGTACATCGGCTGACAGTGCGGAAGCCTGCGGATCGAACGGATGCGCGGGCAGAATGCGATCATCGAGTGTGGGAGAAAGTCCTAGCATTTCAGCCATTTTGCGGAAATTTGGCACGCCACCTGCCGGTGGAGGATTGTGTTTCCGCATGACATCCGTGCTGGCCTTGAGTAGCTGCGCGTAGGGCATGGTTTGAATCTGATCGATGGTTGCGGCGGTTAGACCGAGTTCTGTAACGATCAGGTCCGCCAGCTTCTGTGACGACTCCTGCGTTCGCACTTTTAGCGTCGAGCCACTTTCAACAATAGCGCGATGGAAGAGCCCTTTGGCAGCGGGCATGCCCATTAACACGCTTACCTTTCCACCGCCCCCTGATTGTCCAAAGATGGTCACGCTGCCGGGATCGCCGCCGAATGCTGCGATGTTGTCGCGGACCCATTCAAGGGCAGCCACAATATCCAACATGCCTACGTTGGCCGAGCCTGCATACTTGTCGCTATATTTCGCCAGGTCGAGATAGCCAAGAACATTCAGCCGGTGGTTGAGCGAGACAACGACAACGTCGCCGCGCCGGGCAAGGCTTTCTCCGTCATAGGACAACAATTCCTGCCCGGACCCGGCAGCATATCCTCCGCCATGGAGCCAGACCATTACCGGCCGCTTCTTGCCGTCGTTGATGCCGGGCGTCCAGAGATTCACGCGCAGACAGTCTTCGCCTTGAATTCCGTCGTCCCACAAAAACAGGAAAGATTCTTCATCGTTTGCCCATCCTGCTCGCGGCGCTTGTGGTGCAACGTAGCCAAAATGGCGGGAGCTTCTCACGCCAGTCCAGGGAGCCGGTTTGGAAGTAGGAAGAAAACGACTCGCACCCTCAGTGGTGGCTGCATAAGGGATGCCCTTGAAGGTAAAAATGCCTTTATGAATGTAGCCGGCAACCTTGCCGGCGCTGGTTTCCGCAATCGCTGTGTCCGCCGAAGCCACGACGGATGATCCGCCAACGAGGGCCTTCGTGCTGCCACTCTGCCCGCCTTCATTTCCCCTTAGGGATGGCAATGTCGCCGCTGTTGCCGCGCTGCCCAACACGCTGGCCGCACCAACCAGCAACGCGCGCCGTCCGATATTTCCCGTCGTCCCATTCTTTAGAGTTGGCTCGGAATTACAATCCATGGCCATCGCAAATCCTCCATTTTTTCAGCCGCAACTGGCTGAGCACTTTTCGGCTGCGAGCCAGTATACCTTCCGTCGGAGAACCTTCGATACGCAGACCGAGTAACCACAAAAAGGGGATGGTCCATAGGAGCATCGCCCCATGGCACATCATCAGGATCCCGCGATTCACGAGCGCACCGAGTCTCGAGCTTTCAGCTCAATACTGACAACTGCGCGGCTACTTCCCCGTCCCTTCGGTAATCGTTACAATCCGATCTACACCTGGCACTGTGAACTTCTCAACTTTACCGCTGGGCCAGTGCACTTCGATCGCGTCCACGGCTGTTGCCTGGCCCAATCCGAAGTGGGGACGCGGATCGTTCGTTGAGAGATAGCTCCCGCCGCTGATCACATCGCCACGTTGCTTCATCCCGTTGGCCGTCACATACACCGTCGCACCAACGGCGTCGCGCGGGCTCTTCGGGCCACCTGCAAGTTTCAATTCCAGCCAGTGGTTCTTGTCAGGGTTCACGTTCCGCAGCAGGACAGGATGCCCATCCATCACGTTGATGACCGCATCGATTTTGCCGTCGTTGAAGAGATCTCCGACTGCCATGCCACGCCCGGCAATCACGTCCGCCAACCCCGAACCCTCGACTGCTGGAACCGCCTCGAACTTCTTGCCCTCGATGTTATGGAAGAGCATGGGCCGCTCCGCCCAGCTCGTGCCCCAGTTGAATTTGTCGGCTTCAGGATACACATGCCCATCGTCCATGAGCAGATCTTTCCAGCCGTCATTGTCGTAATCGAAGAACGCGTCGCCCCAACTCAGGAAGGGCACTGATACCTCCGCAATGCCTAACTCGTAGCTGATGTCGGTCAGGTTGCCATCGCCTTCGTTGCGATAGAACGGCTTGTAATCGTCGGAGAATGTCGTATCGAAGATGGCTAATTGCCCGTTGTTCTGGTAGTCGCCGACCGCGATGCCCATTGAAGCTGTTTCGCGGCCCGCTTCGTTCAAAGCGAATCCTGACGCGTAGCTTACATCTTCGAATGTTCCGTTGCCCTTGTTGAGGTACATGTAATTCGGCGTGGAGTCGTTGCCTACGAGCAGATCGATTTTGCCGTCATTGTTGATGTCGACAAAGACTGCGCCAAGCCCGTAGTATCCAGGCTTATCGGCGACTCCGGCCTTCTCGCTGACGTCAGTAAATGTGCCGTCGCCGTTGTTGTGAAAGAGATGATCGGGCTCGCCCTTCAAGCCGCGCGGTCCACAAGCAACTGATTCGCCGCGGAATGTGCAGAATGCGTTGTTGCCGCCACTTTCCTTGCTGTCGGGCAGGCTGTTCCAGTCCCAATGAATGTAGCCCGCGACGAACAGGTCGAGGTGTCCATCGCCGTCGTAGTCGCCCCATGTTGCGCCGCTGGACCAGTTGCCCAACTGCACTCCGGCTTTCTCAGCAACATCGGTAAAAGTGCCGTCGTGATTGTTGCGATACAGGCGATTCTTGCCGACATTCGATACAAAAATGTCGGGCCATCCATCGTTATCGAAGTCGGCGATGGCCACACCTGTACCCCAGCGATCGTTGATCACGCCGGCCTTCGCGGCCATGTCGGTAAAGGTTCCATCGTGGTTGTTGCGGAACAGCGCTGCATGCGGGGGCGTCGTCTTGCCGGTAAGCGCGTCCACTGTGGAGCCGTTGACCATGTAGATGGAAAGCCAGCCGCTGTTGTCGTAGTCGATCAACCCAACGCCGGAGCCCTTGGTCTCGATGATGTAGCTCTTCGCGGGCGTCCCCATTTTGTGGGTCCAGTGGGTCAGGCCGGCCTTCTCGCTGACATCCTCAAAGACTATGGGGCCGCTCTTTACAAAGCCCCCCGCTGTGATGGGTCGATGCTGGGCGTCAAGCAGAGGAGCATGAGTAGAGCTTGCGTCCTGCGCAGCCGTGACAGGCTTGTCAGTCTGTTTTGCCTGAAGAAGAGCACCCTGGGTTGCGGCTTGTCCACAAGCCAATGCGGGAATTCCCACCGTCAACAGTCCCAGAAGAGCAGTCGTGCGAAAAGCTGAAAACATGGCTGTAAGTATACGGGCCATGATGCTCGCCGGTCTCCACCGAAGGGTGGAATCCCGCCAAATCCACGGCCCTGCTCGCTCTTCGCTTTACTGCCCGCTTTGGGTGGTCGGAACCGGCTGCACGTTGGAGACCTGCCAACCGCTGCTTGTCTTCGCGAGCGTGGCCGTTCCCGTCTCAGCGCCTGAACCTTCTCGCACGATTTTCGGATACGCCGTCTTCATCTCTGTCGTGTTCGCCCAATCCGGCAGGCTGGTCAGGCCGTATCTATAGTTCACTGTGTATTGGGTTGCATCCGGATCAGGCGGCGAATAGCTGTCCACGGAAATCACCTGTGGATGTCCAAAGCAGAAGTTCCCGTAGCCCGGCTGCGCCTGCTCCGGCGTCCAACTCGACCGTCCCTTATCGGAAATGTCGTAGTCGTTGACTTGCTTTGAACCAACCAGGAAACGCTTCTTCTCTGCGGATGTTCTTGTGAGCAGGCCGGCATCCACCAGCGCATCATATCCCTTGGTCTGTTCGTCATTCGATGTGTCGGCCTGGACCGGAAATTTTATGGGCGAACTCCACAGGCAATCCTGCTGCCCCTTGTAATAGTCATTCAGCGCCGATTTGAAGGCACCTTTATCCACGCTGTTTTGTTTGCAGCCCACACTGAATCCGATCAAAGCGGCCATCGCCAATAAAACTATTCCTGTTGCGCGCATCCACCCTCGCTTTCCTACCGTTGGATGCAAGAAACTCAAAGACAACTGCCTGCGATCCTTTTCTGGTTCCTTGCGAAATTGGAGCGAAATACAGAGTTTTGCGCTGCTTTCCTCTATTCGTCTCCCAGTTCGTACGGAATCCCAAAACGCCCGATTTGGATCAGGGCCTTATCCCCCGGCGGCCAGATGTGCAGGCTTTCCACACGGCTCGACCCAGGAATCAAGTGCGCTTCGCAAGTTCCAACCAGGGTGCCCGTGGCCGCCTCGTGGAAATGCACGCTGAGTGTGTGCGTCGCCGGCGCTCGACTCCATCCGAACACATACTCGCCCGGTTTCAGAGCGACTCCGCCAATGCGCACTGGAACCTGCACCAGAAGATAGTGAGAATATTTGCCGTCTGCCGAGTAGCCGGCAGTGAGCAGCACAACGCCGGCGATGAAGTGGCCGCGTCCGTTCACAATTCCCGACGCGGTGCGCAACTCCGTCTCAATGTGTTCTTTCTCGACGGGCGCACGCGCCGGCAACAGCGAGGCTAGCTCCGCATCTGTGGCCTGGCGCCATGCTCCTTTCTGAGCGATTGCAAACGAGCACGATACAAGCAGAATGAGGGCGGAGAAAAGTGCTCTCTTCATGATTTCGGTTTCCTTAAAGACTCAAGCGGAACAATGCCTCGTTGGATTGCTGCCGTAGCCGCCTGGGTGCGGTCTGTCACGCCCAGCTTTCCAAGCAGGCTATTGATGTGCGTCTTTACGGTTGCCTCTGAAATTTCCAGTTCCGTGGCAATCTCCTTGTTGCTCTTGCCCATTACTATCTGCTCCAGCACGTCGAACTCGCGCGGGGTCAGTTCTTCAGTGCCCATACGCTCTGCCAGCTTCTCGGCGATGGCCGGCGGGATATGCGACTTGCCCGCATGAACGGCGCGGATGGTCGTGATGAGTTCCTCGCTTGTCATGCCCTTGAGCAGATATGCGCGCGCGCCCGCCTGCAAAGCGCGATAGATGTCTTCGTCGCCGTCGTAAGTGGTTAGCACAATGAACCGCGCCCCCGGCGTTTCCATGCGCAGCCGTTGGATTACGTCCACGCCGCCCATGCGCGGGAGACGCAGGTCCATCAGCGTGACGTCGGGCTGATGTTTTCGAAACTGCGTGATTGCATCCACGCCGTCCGCGGCCTCGCCCACGACTTCCAGGCCATCGACGACGTTGAGCAGCGCTACGAGACCCTGGCGCACTACGTGATGATCCTCAACGACCAATACGCGAATCGATTCCTTTGTCACCGTTACTCCTTCTCATACGCTCTTGTTCTCTCTCCGCGCCGTAGCACGCAGCCTAACCGTCGTCCCGCTCCCAGATTCGCTCGTCACGTCAAGTGTCCCGCCGATCGTTGCCGCACGCTCGCGCATTCCGGTCAATCCGAAGTGACCTGGAGTTGGAGCCGAGTCTGTCGCAAATCCCTGGCCGTCATCTCGAACTTCCAGCGCAATCTCCTGAGGTCCATATTCCAGTTGTACATCCAGGTGTTTTGCTCCCGCGTGCTTCTTCACATTGTGGACGGCTTCCTGAGCCACGCGCAGAATCTCGCGTTCGGTCTCTGACGGCAAGGGCCGGTATGCGCCAAAGATGCTGAAGCGTGCCTCCAACTCACCACTACCCGCGCCTTCCACTATGCGCCGCAGCCTTACCGGCAGTGTCGTTTCGCCGGAATCCTGCGAGCGGAGAGCCCAGATCGATTGTCGCGCATCCGCCAGGCCTTCGCGCACATACCCGCGTGTAAGGTCGAGATGCTTCGCCGCGGCGTCGACCTTGCTCATGCGCAGCAGTTCCGCCAGCACTTCCAACTGTACTGAAATTCCGACATACCCCTGCGCAAGGGTGTCATGGATCTCGCGGGCAATGCGGCTGCGCTCTCCCAACACAGCGTTGAATTCGCGCTCGGCACGCGCAAGCCGCAGCCGCTGCACAAGGATGACCAGGCCGACGACGGCCAGAATCAGCAACGCATAAAACCAGAGTGTCTGATAGAAATGCGGCCGCAATACGAATGTGAGCGCCGTTCCCTCTGTATTCCAAACGCCGTCGTTGTTGGCTGCTTGCACGCGGAACGTGTAGCTGCCTGCTGGAATGTTTGTGTAGTAGGCAGTCCGGCGCGCACCCGCCTCAGTCCACGCGTGGTCGAAACCTTCGAGCATGTAGCGATAGCGGACTTTTTGCGGAGCTACAAAGCTCAGCCCGGTGTAATCGAATTCGAAGTGGACATGGCCTGCTGGGATTCGCATGACAAAGTCTGCTGCATGCGATGCTTGCGAGACGTCGTCAATGGCAAACCGCTCTAACGCGACTCCGGGCGGCACTACATTCACCGGGAAATGTGCTGGATCGACTTCCACCAGCCCCTTGGGTGTTGCAAACCATAAGTGGCCGTCGCGCGAGCGCCATGCCGATGGATGGCTGTTGGTGGCTGTCTCGCGGCTGCGGAGCCCGTCCGCCGTCCCGAAGTCGATCCAGTGCGAGCAGCCTGCGGTGGCTCCCATGGCATTGCCGTCACAGCGAGCAATTCCGTTCCCGGTTGCGAACCACAAGTGGCCGCCGCCGTCGTCCAGGATCGCGTGAATCGAGGCTTGGCGCTGCCCGTCGTCTGTTGCAGGGGTAAAGCGCTTTCCGTCCCACAGGTTCCAGCTGTGGTCCTGCGTACCGATCAACAGCGTTCCATCGGAGCGCGCGAGAAGCGCCGTGATCACGTTGCTCGAGAGCCCATTTGCGGTAGTGTAGTTTTCAATCTTGCCTCCGTGAAGTCGCGACAGGCCGGCAAATGTGGCCACCCATAAGTCGCCGTGCGAATCCCGCACCATGGCGCCCACCAGGTCGCTGCCCAATCCGTTTGCATGGGTGAAGGTCTCCATCTTTCCCGTGATATGCAACGAGCGCGTTGCCGCGCCTGTCCAATGTGTCAAGCCGCGCCGCGTTCCAATCCAGAGAGACCCATCCCCATCGACCAGCAAGGAGCGAATGAAGTCGTCTGGCAAGCCATCGGCGGAGGTAAACGAGTCAACTGCGCTGCCGCGAATACGGTTCAAGCCGTCTGGAGTGCCTATCCACAGATCGCCGTTTGGGGCTGCAGCCAGAGAGAGAATTACGTCGCTCAACAAAACGTCGCGAACGGAATAGGTCCTGGGACCGCCTGCGTTGCTTCCAATGCGGGGCAGAGCGTTGAGGCCGCCACCGCTGGTTCCCACCCATAGCTTGCCCGCTGCACCTTCGACCACTGTTGTCGTTGCGTCGGAGGTCAGGCCCTCACGGGCGCCAAGGGTTCGGAAGCGCTGGTCGCGGAGGATATGCAGGCCGTCAGCCTCAGTGCCAACCCAGATGTTGCCTTCGCGGTCTTCCATCAGGGTGAGGACGGAAGCGGATGCGAGCGGGTCGGTAACAGGCATCCGCTCCAATTTGCCGTTTGCCCACCGCGCCAGACCGCGATTGGTGCCGACCCAGAGTGTACCCTCGTGATCGAGATAGAGTTGTTGAATGCGTGTGCCAGGAATCTCCGCACCAACGTGGAATCGAATTACACGGCCACCGCCTTGTCCTATCGCGAGTGTCGTTGTATTCGCGTCAGCCAGTTGCCCTTGTCGCAGGGAAACTCGAAATC
>Ga0302320_10007474_pt1 | contig 24078 bp, 20 predicted proteins | sample Bog_T0_3_FD_202130 | JGI IMG/M metagenome (GOLD analysis project Ga0302320, IMG submission 202130) | Peat permafrost microbial communities from Stordalen Mire near Abisko, Sweden - Bog_T0_3 | ecosystem: Environmental > Terrestrial > Soil > Wetlands > Peat | place: Sweden: Abisko, Stordalen Mire...
GCGCCAAGATGCACGATAAAGTTAAAAATATGGTAGCCTTGCGGATTTAGCCCACCAACATAATAATTGAACGCGAAAGAATACATCCCCACCAGGCGGGTCATGGGGAAAGATTGCCACATTAAATGAACATGACTAAAACTTTTGATAAATGGATTTGTAACGATAAAAAGATGGTCATCAAAAACAAAATCAAAATGAAAGGTCTGACCGTAGATCAAAAGCCCGATCAGAATAAGAACAGACCATCGCAGGAAGAAATACCACGCCATGAAAAGGTTCCACGTTTAAACTTATGCTGACGATTTTGTTTGGACCAGATGTCTTAACTGTCCGCAAGCCGCACCGACGTCCCTTCCTCTCGGCGTTCGAATAGTTGAATGAATACCGCTTTTCTCAAGACTGGCCTGAAAATCTTGCATTTCTTTACGCGAAGGAGCTTGGTGATCAAATTCTGAAACCGGATTGTAAGGGATAAGGTTCATTTTACAAATGATCCCTTTAAAGGCTTGTCTCAGACTTATTGCCGCATTAGGGATACAGGTAACATCCTTGATCAAGATATATTCAAACGTGATCTGCCGGTTGGTTTTGCGGACATATTCACGGCAGGCGGCGATCAATTCATCGAACGGGTATTTTTTATTGACCGGCATGAGCACATTGCGTGAAGGATTATCATACCCATGCAAAGAAACTGCTAATTCCACCTGCAGCCCTTCCCCTGCGAGCTCTTTGATCCTAGGAACAACTCCGGCGGTAGAAATAGTGATGTGCCGGGCTCCGATGTTAATACCCTGCTTTGAATTGATCGTGCGCACCGCTTTCATCAGGTTGACAAAATTATCCAGAGGTTCACCGGTTCCCATAAAAACAATATTCGTCAACGGTTTTTTATGTTTTAAGGCTTCTTCTTTAACGTGCAGGACCTGGGTCACGATCTCGGCACACGTCAGGTCCCTTTTCCAGCCGCCGATACCGCTGGCACAGAATTTACAGCCAAACTTGCAACCCGCCTGAGTTGAAATACAGGCCGTTGTCCTTGTCGCGGTAGGTATCAGCACGCTTTCGATCTTTTCATGATCATGCAGATCGAACAAAAATTTAGTCGTCCCATCATCAGAAATGGATTTTTGCGCGATTTTGTTGGGCTGGAGGATAAATTTTTCTTTCAGGCGATCCCTTAATTCCTTAGGAATATTGGTCATCGCATCAAAGCCCCAGGCGCCTTTTTGATAGATCCACTGATAGATCTGACCGGCGCGAAAAGGAGGTGCCGCGAGGGATTTTAAATAGCTGGTTAATTCTTCTTGCGATAGGTCGCGAATATCCGGCAGAGAGATCATTTTTTCTCTATAAATTCACCGATGTCGCGGTATTTTTTATACCGGGCATCCAGAAGCTCTTGAGGACTTAACGCAGATGCTTTCTTAAGGAATTTGATCAGTGCCGCCTTCAGGCGAGCGGCTATTTCTTCCGGGTCCCGGTGGGCGCCGCCTAATGGCTCAGGGATGATCTCATCAACGATGCCGAATTTCTCCAAATGTTCCCCATGCAGTTTCAGGGCTTCCGACGCCAGCGGTGCTTTTAACGAGTTACGCCAGAGAATTGACGCGCATCCCTCCGGAGAAATGACTGAGTAATACGCATGCTGCAGGATCAACACCCGGTCGGTCACCCCTATGCCCAAAGCGCCGCCGCTGCCGCCTTCACCAATGATCACCGCCACGGTCGGCGTCTTGAGGCCCATCATATCGCGCAAATTCTCGGCAATAGCCTGTGCCTGTCCGCGCTCTTCGGCCTGGATACCCGGATAAGCGCCCGGAGTGTCCACCAGACAAATGACCGGAGCATGGAATTTAGCTGCCAACCGCATCAGACGCATGGCCTTGCGATAGCCCTCGGGATGGGCACAGCCGAAATTACGCAACACATTCTCTTTAACATCCCGCCCTTTTTGATGCCCCATGATCATCACTTTCTGACCGTCGATCTTAGCGAACCCGCCGACCAAGGCTTTATCGTCAGCAAAGAACCTGTCTCCGTGCAATTCCAGAAAATCATCCGTCATCAGACGGATATAATCCAGGGTGTAGGGACGTTTGGGGTGACGCGCGATCTGCACTCGCTGCCAGGAAGTCATATTATTGTAAATATCATGTTTGAGCTTCTCCAACTTGTTTTCCAATCGTTTGATCTCCGGCTCGAGGGTCACTCGCTTGGACCCCATTTGGCGCAGATCGTTGATCTTATGTTCAAGTTCGAGGATCGGCTTTTCAAAATCAAGTGTTGCCATAGATAATGGTATCCCTATTCTTGGTATTGAGATCAGTTTTGGATGACGACCTGTGTGCCGACGGGCAAAAGGTCAAAGAGCTCCTCGACATCCTGATTCTTCAAGCGCACACAGCCGGCCGTCACCTGCTGGCCGATGGCTTCAGGATGAAGGGTGCCGTGAATACCATAATGCGGATCGGCATCAAAGCCCATCCAGCGGCTGCCCAACTCATTCTCCGGACTTTCCGACGGGATAGGGGCCCCGCCGGACTTGAACCATACCGGCTTTTCTATTTTGCTGGCGATCTTAAAGGTCCCAATTGGTGTGATATTGTCCCTTCCGGTCGATACATGATAAATTTTTAGCACTTCTTCGCCGGATTTCAAAAATAGCACATTTTGCGATTTATTGACCAGCACGTTGAACGGGGCGGTCCATATGCGTAATTTTTCGCCGGTCCGGATCACATCGCTCTTTAACCCGTTGGCGATCTTGATCAACTGGGCCGTGGTGTTGTACTTTTTGGACAGCTTCCCTAGGGAATCCCCGGGCTTGATCTCATAAAGCACGGTTTGAGACGTTTCGGCAGGAGAACGAATGATCGCAATATTCAATTCACCCAACTTCTGCTGAACCTCTTCTATTTTTTCATATTCCGAATAATTACTGACGATCTGGGCATACGCTTCTTTAGCCTTGAGCTTATTGCCCTGCGCTTCATATTGCGCGGCTTGCTGCAGGATCTGGTTTACCGGAACTGACGTTTGCGCCAGGTCCTCTGAGGCTCTGGCAGTAGCGGCTTTGTGATGATGAAGCACCGCCATGGTTCCCCCAGCCAGTACAATAACAGCTAAAATTCCGATCAATATCTTCAGATTCATTAATGACTCTCCTAACAGACTTTAATATAAAACCATTGCACAAAAGACACCAAAAACAAATCCCGCCAACACTTGAACAGGCGTATGCCCCACTAATTCCTTTAGACGCTTTTCTTCGATCTGGCCTTTCCAATAAATATCATCCATCATTTTATTCAAGATCGAAGCCTGCGAGCCCGTTGCGCGTCTCACACCCTGGGCGTCAAACATGGTCACCATGGCAAAGGTTGCCGCCACCGCAAATAAGGGGCTGTTAAACCCGTACTCCAGGCCTACAGACGTTGCCAGCGCTGACGCTCCGGCAGCATGGCTGGAGGGCATCCCCCCCGTTCCTATAAACCATCGGAAATTAAACCGTTTTTCCCGAACAAACCCCAAAACAACCTTGATCGTCTGGGCTAAAAACCAAACGGTCACAGTTATCAAGAAAATCCGGTTTTGAAAGATTTCCGGAAAAAAAGAATGTGGATACGGACCTAGCATGAGAAAAAAGAGCCCAGTGCGATTACTTGACGAGCAAGTCAGTTTATGTTAGTCTACATTATATTCTTGCTCACCAAAAAAGCAAGAGAAGCTTTGCCGCTTTCTTCCCCAGGAAAGCCAATTTTATCATTAACTCCCCCTATCAAGCTTGGAACCACCTATGTTAGCCCGTATATCTTCCTTTGGCCTTTGCGGCCTGGAGGCCTATCCTGTTGTCATTGAAACAGATATAAGCCCGGGTCTGCCTTTTATTACTGTTGTAGGCTTGCCTGATAATGCGGTCAAAGAAAGCCGTGAACGCATCCGCGCAGCCATCAAAAACAGCGGCTATGAATTCCCCCCGCAAAGAATAACGATTAATTTAGCTCCGGCCGACACTAAAAAACAGGGCCCCTGTTATGATCTAGCTATTGCTTTAAGCGTCCTGGCAGCCCAAGGACAAATCCCCGCCAAGGCTCTTGATACCTACGCTTTCATGGGCGAACTTTCCTTAGACGGACGTATCCAGCCGGTGCAAGGCGCTCTGTCTGTGGCCATGGCTGCAGCTAACAGCTCCTGCCGGGGGTTGATCGTTCCTTTTGAGAATGCCCAGGAAGCGGCTTTAGCCGGTTGTCCGGTTTATCCTGCCCGTCATTTAAATGAAGTGGTTTCTTTCTTAAATGACCCTTCCCTGCTAAGTGCCGTACAGCTAAATTTTGAGCTCCTGCTCAAAGACAATCCCCAGGGCCGTGCGGATTTCAGCGAAGTTAAAGGACAACATTATATTAAACGCGGCCTGGAGGTGGCCGCGGCGGGAGGCCACAACGTCCTTCTCATCGGCGCGCCCGGCAGCGGCAAAACCATGCTGGCCAAACGCTTGACGACAATATTGCCGGATATGACCCTTGCCGAGGTATTAGAAACCACCCAGATCCATTCCGTAGCCGGAATACTGAAATACACCCGGAATATCATCACCCACCGTCCGTTCAGGGCCCCTCATCACACGGCATCGGATATCGCCATTATCGGCGGAGGTTCCGGTCCCAGACCGGGAGAGGTTACCTTGGCGCATAACGGTATTTTATTTCTGGATGAATTCCTGGAATTCAACCGCCATGTCCTGGAAGTCCTGCGGCAGCCTTTAGAAGACGGTTATGTCAGCATCGCCAGATCTAGAAATTGTTTGCGCTTCCCGGCCAGGTTTATGCTTATTGCCGCCATGAATCCCTGTCCATGCGGCTGGAAGGATGTGCCTGGAAAAATTTGCCGCTGCTCCCCCTTACAAGTTGAAAAATATCGACAAAAGATTTCCGGCCCCCTGCTGGACCGTATTGACATCCACCTTCACGCCCTGCCCTTAAAAACCAACGAATTGATCGATGCTCCTTTGCAAGAGAGCTCCGCGACGATCAAACAACGCGCTTCCGCGGCCCGCAAAACACAATGGCAAAGATTTCAGGGCCTTCCCGTTTTGTGCAACGCCCACATGGAATCCTCCCATCTGCATCATTTTTGCGCCTTATCGAAGCCGGCCAAAGCCGTGCTGGTAGCCGCTATGGAAGAACTAAAATTCTCCGCAAGAGCTCATGATAAGATCTTAAAAGTCAGTCGCACCATAGCAGATTTGGCTGGAAGTGAATCAATAGAAGCGGAACACATTGCAGAAGCGGTTGGTTATAGGAGTTTAGACAGAGCAACTTTTTAAGAAAGGATAAACATGAAGCAACAGTTACGCTTAATCAACCAAGAACGAATTGAACAGCAAATATTTCTAATCCGAGGGTTCAGAATAATGCTTGATTTTGACTTAGCATTGCTTTATGGCGTGCCAACAAAACGGCTCAACGAGCAAGTCAAACGCAACTTGAAACGTTTCCCTGATGATTTTATGTTCCAGTTAACAGCAACAGAGAAAAATGAACTGGTCGCAAATTGCGACCGGTTCAAGACACTCAAACATTCTACGTCATGCCCCTACGCTTTCACCGAGCAGGGCATCGCCATGCTTTCCAGTGTCCTTAATAGTACGCGAGCCATTGAGGTGAATATTCAAATTATGCGAACATTTACAAAACTAAGAGAATTGATGCTGGTTCACAAAGACTTGCGAATAAAGATCGAAGGGTTAGAAAGGAAATACGACTCGCAGTTCAAAATCGTCTTTGACGCTCTGCGAAAGCTGATTGATCCACCTCAAAAGCCCAAAATACCTATTGGCTTTGTCCTTCCACCTAAGAAAATTGAATAACGCTTCCGGATTAGGATAAAAACGCCAAGATCAGTTACTACTTCTTTCGAATTATCATGTTAGGGTCAGCACTACGGAGAATTTTAATTTCCTGGTCAGAAAATTGGTAATCTTTCACAACGCAGTTCTGCAATCTGTTAACCAATTCGTCCATAAGAATGCCCCCGTTCACCATTGCGCGAAGCTTCAATGGGAGAAGGGATCCGTCTTGAAACTTAACTAATAGTGATCCCGCCTGCTTTGCAGCATAGAGTTCTTTGATTGCTGGAGAAAGCAGTCCTGTAGAAAACACTGCATTACTTCCAGGAATTGGCATTTTATTTGGCAATCCAACAATAATCTTATCAATTGAAGAAAGCGGATAGCGAATATTTCCGGTTATCCCACCAATTAGTTCCGATTGAGTCAATCGCCAAAAATGACGATTTATAAGACGACCGGTAAACCACCCTGCGACCACGGCACTAAATAACAATATTCCAATAATTGCCCAAGAAGGAGCAGAAGCAGTTGGCGTATGGACATAATGCGCTTGAAGTAGGACGTGTTGAAATTTTCTCTATCTTTTCTTTCATAAGCCGTTCAATAATGCTGTTAAAACAAAAAACCAAACAATATCCAGACATATGCTGTCATGCTCTCCTGGATGTGTCCACTGAAAAAAACAAGCTATTCCCTGCGTCATCAAATATTTGCCAATTGTTCAGCCTTTATCAATATCGATGGCAGAAAGAGCGATTCAATGTTCGAGCAATCAAAGTCAGTCGCACCATAGCAGATTTGGCTGGAAGTGAATCAATAGAAGCAGAGCACATCGCCGAGGCGGTAGGTTATAGAACATTAGACAGAGCAACATTCTAAATCGTAGGGGCGGCTTCCAAACCCGCCCCTACAGGATTATCGGAGATTATCCGTCAATTTAAAACATTTTCAACGAAACATATTAACAAATTATGTGATACGCCCGGCTCAAAATTCTGGCAACGCAGTTATTACGACCACATTATCCGCAATGAACGATCCCTTGATATCATACGCACCTATATCAACAATAACCCCGCCCAATGGTCTTTGGACAAATATTTTCGCCCCCCCGCAAAAGCCCAAAACACCCATTGGCTTTGTCAATAATAGCGGTCCTCATTGGCCCCCCCGCTCCCAAACAGCCCGGGCCGTTTTACACGTCATGCCTAATTGATGCGCTAAAAAATACCGGCAATGATATTGCTGTCGATGAAAGGCGGTCAGAAAATTCTTCCAATCTTCCTGAGTTCTCAAATTCTCGGCAATTTCTTTAGCCCAAGAACCGAAAAACACCTTACTTTCTTGAGGATAGCTCGTAAAATATTGATGCATCAATACTCCCCCGCACAATATCCCTGTCAAAGCGATGGCCGGCCACAAAACCATCAAGCACTGGCCCGCAGACCAGCACATCAGACCGGTAAACAGCATCATAAACGGCCATGAGCCGCATATCCGTAAAGCATTAGGCAGATCCTGATTGGTCAATGCTGACGGGATGATCCCAATAAAAAAATTGGCCGCTAAAAATAAAAGCCAACGGCGGTGCTTGATCACAGGGTTATCCTTCCAAGACCGACGACAGCAGGCTAAGGTCAAAAATACCATTAAGATAATTAAAGCCAATATGTCGAGCCCGCTGAAGATCCCTGAGTGCCTGGTCGAATACATATAGGTCGGATCACCCGTGGAAAAAAGAAAATCCGGACTTAAATGCAGAATGTAATTGTGAACAAAAATACTCGCGATATCCCAAGGATTCCCCGTTTTGCCAAAAACATACAAATAATCTTTATTAAAAACTCCTATTTCGTCAAAACGCCGGGTCAGCGTGCCCTGCGCATACTTTACTGCCATCGGTAACAGTGACAAAATAAAAGTCGTCGCCAAACTGAAAACAGATGACCAGCGTGTAGGACGCCGGCCCCATTCATAGATCGCTAAGGTGGCCATCATTAAGGGGATTTGTAGTCTTGCCGGCGGATAAGAGTACATCGCACAGGCAAAAAGAAACCCTGCCAGCAGCCAATCCCGACAAAGACTGGAGCGCCAGAAGAAATAAAGGCCCCAAATGGCAAAAACCGGAGCAAAATTAGATTCAATAGCAACACGGTTGACCACCCAGGCCCAAGGGGAACAAGATGCCGCTAACACCACCACTAAAGCAAAAGACCCGCCCAAAAACTGTCGGGCCAGGAGAAAAATTCCGATCAAGCCTATTAAAAATACCCCCACACCATAAGCCCGTAGACTGGGGACTGTTGAACCAAATGCTTTAGCCCACCAAAGACCCGGATAAACATACGTCGGAGGCTTGTCCTGACCGAATTGCATAGCACCAAATAACGGCCATGGTGTTTGCTCGGCATCACAACCTGATTCGACAAAACACTGCACGGTGACCGCAGAGCCTAATTCATCGATTTGGTAACCATTAGGAACGGTATCCAGCCGCCAAAGACGCAGCATATTTAATACCAGTACCGCTAAAATAATAAAGCCTATGGCAAACTTTTTTAACATAACAACTTAGAATAATTCTTTATCCCAAAAAAATAAAGTGAATTAATGTTCATTTCATTCTCTGTTTATCAATAACTATTTAAATGCTTTCAAAATAACCGTCCCCGCATAACTTGACCAGCATGATATAATATCCGCTTATGGGACCCCTAACATCAAATATCCGGAACTTCCTGTCACATCACAGAATAGCCATTTTTCTGTCCATTTTCTCATTCCTGTTGTTTAACTATTTCAAATTAGATTTTATGAACGAGTGGGACAGCATTTGTTACATCGGCGACATCCACCTGCATTCAAGAAGCTGGCTGGGCCTGGGCAGATCAGGATTTGTTTATTCTTTCATACCGGTTTGGGAGTTATGCCGGATTCTTTTTAAAATCCCGGTATTGGAACGCTATCATGTCGTCATCCTGGCCAATCTTGTTTTTTCTTCTCTCATAATATCTTTTGTCTATGTGATCACTAAAAGAATAACCCGAAACAAATTAATCGCTTTAGCCGGATCGATTATTTTGATCTTTTCTAAAGATCTTATCCTTTTGGCCGGGAATACTTTTTCTGAACCCATGATGATCCTGATGATCTTGTTGAGCTATCTGTATTACCTGACTGCCATCGAAAAAAAGAGCCTGTCCTGTTTTTATCTCTCTGCATTCATATTCGGATTTGCCTTTGAGATCAAGGAGGCCGCCCTCTTATCGATCCTTTTCTTCCCCGCAATTCTTTTAACCTCAAGAGGAGCCGGATATTTTAAATTCAAAAACCATCTTTTGTTCTTCCTGATCTTTCTTCTAGTTGGTTTTATAATGCCGGTTTATTTTTATTTAAAAGAAGGCCCTTCTTATATAAAGCATGTCCTTGATGTTGCCAGCATTAGCAAGTTTAATCTTACTAATTGGCCGCAGGTATGCAGCATAATGCGGCATGGGTTTGGTATTTTATTATTCCCTTTGGCAGGCTTGATCCTATTGTTGCTTAGAAAAAGATTTGCCACACTGCTTATTATTTTTACCTTATTGACGCCCAACATCATATTTTCAATATTTGGGACGAGGGATAACCGATATTTTGTATTTGGGTACATTGCCTTCTCCATCTTAACGGCTTATTGCCTTTTTTATGCCGTACAATATGCAACGCTTGTTCTAAAAGCACCCTATAAATATGCTTCCATATATTTTATTATCCTTTTAACAGCCTTGCTCTCCTTCAATCTTACTTGTTTTTACCGTCCATTAATGGCAGATAATGAATACTCAAAACATTTAAAAAATTACGGTCTGCAGCTGCTTACCTCTTTCCCAGAGAATACCGTTTTTATACTCGGAGAATCCAGCGCAGTCATGGGCAGATACTACCTCCCGTTAACCAGCTCAAATAAAAAGATAATTTGGTCCGGCGCCGAGTGGCCCCATCGGGAATTGAACAAAATGGTGACGCAATATTTATCACAGGGGAAAAGGATCATTATAGATATGGACGGATTCCAGGGCCGATGGCAATACGAAAAACCGGATGTTATAAAATTAATGTCTTTATATAAATGCAAAGATATCGGCAACCATCTGATCGAGTTGACGAATGAATCACCTGCCAGATAAAAACGATAATGAGTTAAGTATTATCCTGCCCGTATTTAATGAATCCGCGGCTTTAAAAAAAGTGGTCCATGAGATCCATGCCCATACCCAACATCTGGGCATCCGCACAGAGATTATCATCGTCAACGATGGCAGCACCGACGGCACCTCCGCGATCATTGATCAAATCAGGATTTCTTTACCTGACATTAAACTCATTACTCATCAAAAGAATGTGGGCTATGGCCAGGCACTGCGTTCCGGGATCAAAGCAGCTCAAAAAGAATGGATCTTATTAATGGATGCGGACGATCAAATACATATCGATTCTCTCAATAACGTTTGGGCCCGCCGAAATGAATGTGACCTTTTGCTGGGCTATCGTCTTAAAAGATCAGATCGCTGGTATCGGCGTATATTAGGTAAAATGGGCAATACCGTATCGAATATGCTGCTTAAACGTAATTTAACGGATATTAACTGCGGCTTTAAAATATTTAGACGGCGCCTTATTCAGCCATTAACCTTATGTTCCAGTGGTGGTATTATCTACTTTGAGATTTTTTATCGTCTTTTTAGAAATGATCCGTCCTTGAGATCGTTCCAATTCCCGATCCGACATTACCCCAGACGGTTAGGAAAATCTACCGGCGCTAGCCCAAGAGTCATTGGGAAAATATTTATTGAGGGGCTTATGGTGCTTTTAAATCTTCCCAAGGGGGGGCGGGCATAACCCGTCGGGTCATCTCGCAGGTACCTGCAAAAAATGCTGCACAATATAATTGGCAATAGTCCTATTAGCCACAAGATTAGGATGTCCGTCAATAGGGATCGTGTAATTACCGGGATTTTCTTTAAAATCCGGCAAGATGTCTGTTATATAATATACCTCTATTCCGGCATGGTGCAGGCGCTCCACTATCCGGCGGTCTTGCGCAGTTGAATAATCCCAGGACCAGTAAATCACATAAAACTCCAACCCGGGAAATTTTCTTTGTAATTCATTCTTAGCGGCTTTGATGATCGCAACATACCTATCTATATCTTTCTCGCTTCGGCCGCCTTGGTTTATCTCGCATCTCCCCGCTATAAAGTTCTGATAAATAGCGCTCTTTTTCAGTAGAAAATTTCTCACTCGTATGATGAGCGGATCATCAAAATGACCATCATATTTAATTTTACCGTCAGCGGTGAGGATATATTTAGGCCCGTGCCAATCCCATGAACTGTTCCCTGAAGCTCTGGCAACATGAAAAGCGGCAGTCTGATAAAAAGCATAACGGGGGGATGAATCCACGACCTTCTCGACCAAACCATGCTCAATGGCGCTTAACATCTGATGTGGACCATACCCATGAAATCCAAAGTTATACACCTTGCTCCCTGAAACTTTCCCCACCAGAAAAGGCGTGGTTTCGTCATCATTGACGCCTTCTCCGTACGTAAACGAGCACCCAAAGAATAAGATCGAATTTTTACAACCAATCCCCCTGCATAAAGGGGCCGCCCTTAATCCGTCTTTATTGATCGTGTAGCTGATGTCATAAAGTAATCGGCGGTCCAAATATTTTCGACAAGAAACGCTGGTGTTTTTCTTGGGAGCGAATCCTAAAATATCGTCCAAGTCATAATAATTCTGACTATACTCGGTTCTTTCATGATTTGGGCGCAACACGCTGGCCCCTGCCTCCAGCAGCCCAATACACAATAAAAAAACGGCCAAATTGTAAAACAATGTTTTGGCCGCGGAGCTCTGCGCATTTCTGGCAAAATAAATAAAACAGACCCCTGAAAGCAGGCCTTCCCAAATATATGGATGGGCAGAATATTTTAAATTAACTACTGTAAATACTGCCAAGAAAGACGAAACAATTAAAAACATGGGGGCGACCGCTAGCTTTTTTGCAGAATAACGCGCTGCTTGTCAAATATCCGCCAATAATATCAGCGAATACCGGTTATGGCTTATCTGTGTCCTGATTCTGAGGAAGACTGTTTATTTTTCCTTGAACATCCTCCAATTTACGGCTTAAGGTATTGATCAGCGCTCCCTGCTCCTGGATCTTCGCCAGCGCTTGAGTTAATTTTTCTTTGACGACATTGTCCTTGGGTTGCGCTTCCATATCCTTGACCTGCGCCTTAAGCTCTTTGATCTTTTCAAGGGAGCTCTTCAGGTTAAGCTCGAGGGCCATCATTTGATTATCATACATCTTATTGGCAGGTTTTTTCTCGGCAAGGACCAGCCTGTGCGTTAAGCTTGACACTTCCTTACGCAAAGCCTGCTCGCTCATTTGAGAAAGCCGTTTAAGTTGCGCGATCTCCCTGGTCTTATCCTCTAGATCCGCCTTGCTCTTGAATAACCCCATCTCCGAGTTCTGTAACCGCCCTTTTAGTTTTTGGAAGATCTTCGTCTGGGCAGCCAGCGCTGCATTCGCACCCCGAAGTTTGTTCTTTAAAGAGCCGGTCTCCTCACTCTTAACCATCCCTTGCAATCTATCTTTAGCAAAAGCCAATTCCTGGCGCAAATCTTTAATTTCTTTTGATCTGGCATCCGTTCCCTGCTGTTTAACGGCGGCAAAGGCTTTAAGGCTTTGCAACTCCTGGGTCCGCGCCGCGAGCTGGATGGTCGCTTTTTCAAGCCCGCTTCTTAAAAATTCGATCTCGTCGCTAGACGGCATCCCCGCCAACCGTTGGTGTTCTAGGCTCAGTTCCTGGCGTAATGCCTTCATTTCCTCAGTCTTTTTATCCATCATCTGCTGCAACATGGAAAGACTTAGATCTTTGGTCTGAACAGACCGGTCTTTGTCCATGGCATGCTTTTGTAATTCATACAGGTCCTCTTTGATCCTGACGACCTGGGCTTCTTTTTCCTGCAGCCGAAGATTCAGATCAGTTATTTGCTTGGCCGAATCGGCCTGATATTTTTTATAAAAGACCGCCTGTTGTAACTGTTCGTTATAGGCGGTATCCTTGGATTCTAATTTCTGCTGATAATCATCGGCTAAGGCGGTCATTTTATTGGATTCAGCAACTTTATTCGCTAATTCTTCCTTTAATAAAACCGCCTTCCGGTCCTGAGAGGCCAATTGGGCTTTCAAGGATTCTGTCTCAGACCTCAGTCCGAAACTATCCTGGAGCTTCGCCGTCAATTTGACGATCGCATCCTGCTGATCCTGCAGTTGCCCTCTGAGATCCTGTATTTTTGCGGCCAACTGCTCCTGATTCCTCTGATGAGCGATCTTGTTTTCAAGTTGGACTTTTAAAGAGTCGATCTCCTGCTGTTTCTGGCTAAGCGCACTCTTTAAAGTCTCCAGCCTGTCCTGCCAATCGATCATCTGTGTTCGCCGATTAGTCAGCAGGATCTTGACTTTGTTTTCAAAAGAAGACAAATGTCCGTCGAAAAGCGTATATTGCTGCAATGTCAACCGGCTCTTCTCTAATAATAGCTCTTCTTCCTGATGATGCAAATTGATCAACTGCCGGGCCAGTTCCAGGCGGTCATCAGACTGCTCAGCCTTGATCCTGCGGTCCAGCTCTTCCTTTAATGAGGCAACCTGCTGCTGTTTCTGTATCAACTGCACATCTGAGCGGTTCACCTGGTCCTTTAAGGAAACCACCGCCTTCTCATATTGATTTAAATCTTTAAAACGCAGGGCAACATCGGCCTTGACCTTCCCCACTTCTTCCTGAAGCTGCTGTGTTGACAGGGTCGCCTGCTGGGAGGTTACTTTATAATATTCCGCCTTATCCTTAGCCGCCGCCAAAACTTTATTTAACCAGACGATCGAGTCTGCCTGTTGCTGGATCAATTTTTTCTGTGCTGATTGCTCATCACTCGGTTGAACAATGATCGGCGCTGTTTCCAAAACATCAGTAGTCTTGTTATAGACTGCAGGCTTCACCTTAACCTCAGACTTTTGGGCTCGCACATATTCAACATTAGGCTGAACAATGATCGGAGAGATCTCCATGGGCTCGTTAGCCTTATTTTCCATCACCGGCTTAGGCTGCCGGGACAGTTCCTTGATGATCTCATTCTTGGAAGAAACTTCACTCTGAGCTTTGGCTAAATTGTCCTGTAAGATGGCAATTTGTTGGTCCTTTTGGCCGATGATCTCATCAAAATGGGCGATCTTACGGTCCATTTCACTGAGTCTTCCCACCAGCGTTTGGATCTTGTCTTCTTGCTGTTGTTCAATATTCTTTAAGCCTTCAATGACCGCATCTTTTTGAACGGAAGCGCTCTCTTTCAAGCCGCCTTCGCCCTTAAGCTTGGCATTCAACGCTTCCATCTCGTTTTTAAGATCATTCAAGATCTGATATTTCTCTTCGATCAAGCCGCCCCTGCTGCGGATATCCCCTTGAAGCTCTTTCATGTTTTGGACGCTCTGGGTCAACACGATCAGATCATGGTACTTCGAAGGCTGCTGGCTCAAAGCGGCAATACGCCCGCGGTCACGCAACAAAAGCGCATCGCGATAACTGAGCATGACCTGATTCATCTTCTGCAGGGTCTCATCCTGCTGCATGGCGGAAGAATTCTCGATAAGCTTTTCGTTCTCATTGATAAGGTCCTGGATCGCGATCTCTTGGTCCCGATTTTTTCGGTCGAGATTGAGCGTTTGCTTATTTAACGATTGGATGTCCGCGGGTTGTACAATGACCGGAGGGACCTCAACGATCTCGGCGGCCCATCCAACATTGACAGTTGAAAGACCAAAGCTCACGATTAAGAATCCTATGCAAAATTTTCTATTCATAAATTATCCTTCCAAAATGCTCGTATTATGAGGATGCTATGCTATCCTTCATCCTTGTTATTTGATCCTGCAATTGCCAGATGATCTGCTTTTCATCCTCAATCGCCTTCTTCAGATCTTGTGATGTCATCTGGGGCGCCTGCGGCTTCGCAACAAAAACTTCGCTTCGTACCGAAGGCTTTTTCATATCTTTAAGATATTGCAAGGCCTGCTGCTGATGGCCATCAAAGGCCAATACATGCTTGAAAACACCCTGGGCTTCACTATAATCACCGCGATTATACAGTGTCCGGCCATATTCCATTAAAGCATTCACGGTCAAAAGTCTCATCGCTTGCGCATTATTCTGGGCAAAAGCCGTTCCGGCAGCCGCCATCAAAAGAATAAAAACCAGAACAACCCTTTTGGCATTGCCATAAACCATTGAATAGCATAATGTTATGTTATTTTTCATTAAAATGCCCCTCTTCCTTCCTCTACGACACGTCGAGGTGAAGTATACCATTCAAAAGGCACGGTTGTCAAGGTGACCACAAAAACGGCAGCTTGGTAATGCAGACTATGATGCGGGGGTCATATACCCCGTGTTGTTCGTGTCATTCTGTAAGCATAGACATAATGCGGCTTATCTCCACCGCCAGGGCCACCCTTACAGCCTTTCTTAAGAAAAACGGCCTCAATGACCTTGGCCATGGATTCTGACCCGGCATCCCGATATATCCATGATCCGCCCTCTTGGCTGACATTATGCCCTTCAAATAACCGTTGATCGGGATTAGCCGCGACACCCACATACCATTCCCGATAACCTTTCCCGCATTTAAGGATACAGCCGTCAATTTCTGTTTCAATGCCCATCTAATTCCTTGCCTAGGAAAAATGCCCTAATTGTCATTCGTTAAGAATATAGTCAGGTTCTCTGATGACTGGCTGCAGGTCAACGAGGTATACAGTACACGGTTGCGGTCTATCCGTCAATCAATTTGAATCTGCGCGGGTAATACGGGATTATTTTGATGCGGGCGGATTATCTGCTTTAAGTTTGACATCTTTAACAACATTTAAATTCTTATCATATTTCACGATTTTATCAGCGCTGACAACAATAATTCCGCCGTCAGTAGTAGGAATAACGGTTTTATCCTTATCCCCCATTTTGCCGATCATCTCATGCATGCTGGCGACCAGCGTATCTAACTTTTCTGATTCCGGGGGCGCTGCTGCCGGAGCTTTAGGTGGCGGCACGGCTTTGGGAGGATGAGGATGCCGGCTGGCCATGAATCTTATCAGGGAATCTTCTTCGTCCTTATTAATAAGAACCGGGGCCGGTTTCTTGTCCGTATCTGTGATCACCCCACCTGCGTGATTCGGCGGGTTCCATATCTCAACGTCCTGTCCGTCTATAGTGGCTATCTCACCCAAATAATAAGTCGATGTCGCCCCGTAAGCATCAACCGTTATCCGCAATGGCGTCTGTTCAATGATCCGGCCTTGTACTCTCTGGCCGGAGGCAAGAACAAGCGTTGCCGCATCCGATGCGCGGGCTAAACATAAACTTATTGCACCTATGATCAGACCGGCAAACAGGCGTTTAGCCACCACTGCTCCTCTATTTTCCGTACATCGCCTTAAGCTGAACGACCTTGGGGAATTGCGCATAAAACTCACCCTGGGGTCCCACAAAACCATTGCCTGATTTCTTGATCACAACCGTCGTATATCCGCCTTTATCATTGGGGACATTCACCGGGAATGCTTCTGGCGTATCAACAACCGCCGGGGCTGCAACTGCCACCGGAGGGGCCGCCTGCGTTGCTACTACGGTCACTGTTGGCTGAGCGACTACAACGGTCTCCGGCCTAACATATACCACCGGACGTTCAACAACTTTATACCCGTGGCGCTCCGTTAACAAATAATAAACTTCATTATCCGTATAATAAACTCGGCCATTGATCATCACCGGATGGAAGTCCGGAGGAATTGCGCTGACATAGGCTCCGAGGGGAGGGGCCACCAGCATATACCCGCCTTCGACGCGAACATAATATAATCCGTCATAATAAAAGTACCTTGTCCCGCCGGCCCAAACCGTATAGTATCCGTCCGGAATATAGCCCAATCGAAGACCAAAATGGGGATGTTCATGATAACGATAGAAATGATGTTCTTCGTGCCGCGCTCTTCCTTCATCATAATGACGCCCGTCATCATGATGGCGCACATCATCACCGACATTGATCCCGACAGCCCAATCAGCATAGGACAAACTTGAAGACGCCCCAAAAAGCAGCGCCACCAAAACCATTGATAATGTTCTGACATTTACCTTCGTGCGCATACAAATCCCCTCCTTAAATATAGCAAAAACCATTATCCTATTAAGTAATAATAATCCTTCTAAATTATTTTTCAAGAACATCTTTGTAATCTGGGGAAGGACTTATTCCGTCAACCCTAAAAATGCTTTGAGATCGGTCAATGGCCGGACATTAATGATCACCGGCACAAATCCGAGGCTGTTTTGCAATTGTTCGAGCATGGCGGGGTCAAGATGGAATTGAATCCCTCTGTCATTCCCATGATTCCCTATGTCATTCCCGCGAAAGCGGGAATCTATGACGTTAGTCTCTAAATTCACCTTCTCAGAGCTCAGATCAATACCGCCGTTCTGACCGCCGGCTGAGGCCGTATTCGCCGGGCTTAAGGAATTTCTTAAAGCGATATCATATAGCTGCTGCCAAACATCCCCATAAAAAGGTGTGCTTCCATTTAGCACCAGTTTATTTTGAGAAGATTCTCTTAAATTATAAACCGCCGCCGTGCACTCCTTTGAGCTGGCTTGTTCTAACACTTCATTAAACTCCTGTGACCCCGGCGTTAATTCATAAAAATACCCTTCCAATAAAGCCGAAATTAACGGCTCAACTGATGCTTGTTCGACTTCTAATATACCGCGATGAAGGTCACTAATTACCCGTTGAATATCAATGAACCGGTAGGAAGCCTCTACGCGGTTTAAATCATGCCCTTTTATATCCTTGCGGATTATAGTAGTATCCAAATCCCTAAGGATCACCTTAATATTCTTATTATCACTGATTTCAACTCCCAAATTCATCGCGTGCGGATATTGATGGAAATATCCAGCATCATGATAGGCTCGCAAAGACTTGCCGATCATCTTATAAATCTGTTGACTCATATTCAAGTTAGTAGGGATCTTCTTTCTCGTTATTACATCTCTAAGCAAATTATCGACATCCAGAACATATTTCGAATGGGTTCTACTGATCTTTTTGAACACCCGTTTAAATCTATTCAGGTCATACAATATGTGGCTTGGATTTATTCTCACATCTTCCGACCGCATGCCAGCGATGACAAAACCCGTTGGGCGCCCGGCATGCATTTTGTTATTCCATGATCCGACAGCTATAGGATAATCCGTTTCAAATCCCCTGCCTTGTATTCCAACCCGCATCAATTGATATTCCAAATCCGCTTTTTCTTTTAACATTACCCCTTGGGGAGTAAAAAGAATTTGGTCAGCCCTGCTTGCAGATGGCGCTGCATCAACGAACTGGAGAAACCAATTCCCCTCCTCATCCACCCTTAACTTTTTACTAGTAAATCCCTGACCGTCGTAAGATTGTACATCTTGAGAATCTCCATTCTGCGCAGACCTTGGTCTGGCGCCTTTTATGCGCAGCACAGTTATGTCTCCATAGGAGGTTGAAAATGGCCTGTCTAAATTAAAATAAATAGACCGTCCATCTTTCTCTGGATTGATCTTGTCTTCCCATTTAATAGATATTTTATCACTCTGTTCTTTTAATAGCCGCTTCAACTGGTCTTCATCACCAGACAATACTTGCTCCAGCAGCTTGCGATCATTACCTGACATCAAACCTCCTTTCATCCAATGCTCAAATGCTGGGTCTATCTGATCTATCGTCACTGCCTTCGCCGGAAATACCGGAATATGCAATGAAATGATATGGCCCCCGGCACGCGGACCTTGATGCCCCAAGTCCTCTTTCCAGCTGACTAGAATATGCTGATCCGGCGGCAGCTTCCAATCAGCTTCCGCCTCTTGTAGATCTAAGAATATATTATTGATGCCTTGACCACGTTTTGAGGTCTGAGGCGATCTCACATGTGCAGGGGCGATCTTGCCTTCCGGCCAGGGCCTATCAACACTCGAAAACCATTCCTTAGCTTTCAGCGCTTCCGGGAGAGCTACTGACTCCGGGCCCGGACCCCAAAATTCCACCCGTATCCCGTTATAAGGCTCTGTTGTAAAGAAGACCCGAAGATAAATATGGCTGGCATCTTCCAAATATTCATGCTGGTCCAAATTCTCAACAAGAATGGCCAGGGCATCATAAATACCGCTCCAGGCCGGGGTAAAATTTTTGCGATCATTCCCTTCCGGGTCCATCTTGCCGATCAACGGATACCCGTTTTTCTCCATCACATCCCTTATCTTTTGCAGGACCAGTCTCAAAAAGTTAAAGTGAAGATATCCGTCGTCGTTAGCATGTTCTAAAACAAAATCAGCATGTGCCGCTGATTCAGCCCCCATCGCCCGATCAAAGGGCTCAAGAAACCTTTTCAAAGTAAGAACATAAGGATCTTCTTTTGCCAGCCGGAATTTCTCCAGCAATTGTTTGGCCAAGGCTTGCCTGGTCAGCGTTCGATCCTGCCGCAACAAATCCGCATCAACAAGCCATGCGCCCAGACGTCCCCGCCAATAGCCTATAACGATATTCGCCGCCATGGGGCCTTGAAAGATCACATGATGATCAAGGATCTTTTGAAATAGATCCCTAATGAGAGCTTCATAGCCCGAGTATCTCTCGGGGTGACGCAGAAGCTCTTGCAGGTTCACAGCGCCTTCCACAGGCATCACCCCTTCAACGACGATAAAATCCACCCCGCTGATCTTGGTCTTGACGAAATAAGGCGTGATCCCCGCCTCGACTCCCACGCCAAAACCTGCTGCAAATATGCCGGCCAAATTGGCCCTTGCGGTACCGCCGCCGATCTCGACGATGGGAGTACGGAAATAAAGGTTGCGTAGAGGCTCATAATAAATAACGTTCGACTCGCCTTCATAGCTGATCCTGTGAATGACCCTGCCGTTAGGATCTTGCAGCTTTTTGTTATGATCGTCGTAACTGAATGTTTCAAAAAATCCACTATCCAGCATCGCCTGATCTGCCACATGTAGATCAACAGACGCCCGAACATTTCCTGCCCGAGAATTCTCCACAAAAACATCTCCCCCAAAAAGCCTGCGCGCATTCACTCTGGAATCCCATAAACCTAATCCGGCCCCGCTAACCATTTCATCTTCATCAAAAGGATCATTAATGTGCCCATATTTCGTGCTTAGTCCGGGAACGAACAATAATGACTGTTCTCCAAAAGTATTCACAAACTCATCTATGGCGCTATTGATCATTTCATCGGATGTCGTATCAATTCTTTCAAAGTCCCTCCGGCCATAAGTTGACAGGTCTTCTAAATGGTTCTTTAACGGCCCCGGGCGACTAACAGCCAATTCGCCTTTTGCATGTCTGCTGTCTGTCTTGGCGGATCGATACAAATATCCGCTCTTACCGGCATCGAACAATCTTTTTCGTAATTTGGGGTAATCGATCCGGCCATTGTTCTCAATTGAAACGTTCAAATTCTCTCCGGACAATGAAATTTGAACGTTAATTCGATCTGAATGTGACGGCAAAGCGTCATAAGCATTGATCAAGAGTTCTCTAAAGATCTTTTTCAGGATCCTTGCTTCATAACGTCCCTGTCCTCCGCCGCCATTCTTTTCATATAATGGCGTATCGCTGATGCTCCCGACTCTGACGACCCGCTTGACTTGATCGTCCACATTAACCAAACCCGCGAGCCCCAAGGCACGTTTCAGATCAAGATCCCGGATCACATCCCATAATAATATTCCTACATCCATGGGATAATTATTAATGAATTGTTGGCTCCCCTTCCCCGTCAACGCCTCATCCCCTGCCCCAGCCATCGCACAATCAGCACTGACTACAAACTCATTACTTACCTTATCGGGAACCGATATCGTCTGCGCATAATCTATTTTTACATCCAATAATAATCCGCCCGAAAAATATTTCCTGGATATGGCCCTTTGCGTTGCAGGATCAATATCTTCTTTAATATAATTATAAACTCCCCTTTTAAAAGCCTGTAAGTACTGCTGATAGATCCTTTCTTTCTCTTGAGGATCGTCAATATTGACCCCCGCCACCTTGTTCTTATCCACGTAGACCTGCTTTAAAATACTACCCTTAACTTTATTCTTGTACCATGTGGCTAATATTAATGAGTTATAGATTGCACGAAGTCTTGCAAAATTCTTGTTCTCGTTGACCTCTGTAGTCAGCTGGGGAATGACGATTTCCCGGACGATCTGACTGCCTAATTGGTTCGTGTTTGTAGCCTGCGGCGCGGATTGAATGCCTTCATGTTTCTCAAGTGAAAGATAATCCTGTTCTAACATCACCTTTAATTTGCTTGTCACCACATACGCGGTGCCGGTCTTCGCATTCTCATACACAACGGCTTTCTGGGGGACTATCCAAACCTTATTAAACGTATTGACCGCAATATTAGTTGTCCCATAACGCTTGGCCGCAACTTCATAAATACGCTTCCAAAATTTCTTTCCGATTTCGTCCTCCGGATAGACCAAACTAGCCGTGATCTGCTTTAGCATGTAATCTTCTGCCAGCAAGTCCCTGCCCATTTCTGTTAAACCAAAAGAATTGGGAATAATGCGGTCTTTTTCATAGGGGGATAAATTTACCCACAAATCTTTTGCCGGAATGGTCAGACTAGCCAAGAAGTATTTGATTAATTTGGTAGATTCTTGCTGTAGGGGCTGCTTCATACCCTCCCCTACGTCTAATATAAAATCAAAACGAAACGGGTTCTCGGGGTGGATTTTTATACCTTTTAGGATGGGAGGGTCAAACGGCAAACTTAAAGGAACCCTTGTTCCCGGCACAGGCAAAGAAATGCCCTCTGCCAGTGGCAAGGCAGGTTGCGCGTAAGCTAAAGGCAATTGTCCCAGCGAACTGATCAAAAATACAAAAAACATTACTACGGATATAATTTTCTTTATATCTGTTCTTTGAGACATACTCAAAGTATACCCTATATCTATTGTCTTTGCCACTTAGGAAGGGGATCGGAGGCAGCGTCAATACCGGCGTAATTCTTTATAAAAAACATGATCCCTGTACTCATACGTCTTTACACAATATTTCACCTACCAGGATTTTATTTAGTCCCCAGATATGATATTTTCTGAATCTACCGTTGACCGAACAAGATTTTTTTAGCATCTTCTGTCATGGCAGATTGAACGTTGATCTCTTCCCCTTTTTTATACGCCCGTATCACCGCAGGCCTTAATTGTACTTTCTCAAACCACACCTTAAGGGCCTTGAACTCACTTAAATCGATCCCCTGACGTTCGTGCGGGACGATCCAGGGATATATGGCCATATCCGCAATAGTATACTTCTCCCCCGCGACAAAAGGGTTGGCGGAAAGCTGTTGATTTAAAACCCTGTATAGCCGATACGTTTCATCACGATAACGATTGATGGCATACGGAATTACCTCTGAGGCATAGTGGGAAAAATGATGGTTTTGACCGGCCATCGGTCCCAACCCCGAAACCTGCCAATACAACCATTTTAGGGCCTCATAACGTTGTGTTGAATGGATTTCGTCTAAGAATTCTCCCGTCCTGTCCGCCAGGTATTCCAAGATCGCGCCTGATTCAAAAAGGACAACAGGAATACTGCTTTTCTGCGGGAAGCGATCGATCATGGCCGGAATTTTATTGTTAGGGAAGAATTTTAAATATTCCGGCTTAAATTGATCCCCTTTTGATATATCTACGGGAATAATTTTATATTCAAACCCCGTTTCTTCCAGGAATATAATGACCTTATGCCCATTAGGTGTAGGCCAATAATAAATATCGATCATACCCACTCCTTTCCGGATATCGCTGCTATTCCACATACTCCCAAGATTCGGGAGAAAATTCTCTCTGTTTTCCCGACAAAAAATCATCTTCTGTCAGATCATATCCCATCCACTGTCTTGCCGCTGATTCTTGAACTAACGTTTCTTTGGTCTTTATCATATTTTTCATTTTTTATCCCTCCGTTTTAAATAGTTCTGTCTAAGTTTTAATTATAATACCTGATATTCCCCACATTAAAATGGCCTGTTTCCACCCGCTATTGACTTTTTTCTCCAATTTATAGGGTAGCCAGCAGGAGAAGGGATAAAAAGAGAAATAAAAAAACGTAACCCGTGCTATATTGCCGGATTACGCTGAGCAACTGTATTGGTAGCCCCAACCGGAAGAGGCTTGGTCGGTTGCTTACTTTGTTAGGCAAAGCGAAGAGGATGGCACCCTTCGGGCAGCTTAAAATCAGAAGGTAGATATTTTTTATTGATTGGGCTAAAGCCCATTCAATAAAAAATAGCCCCAACCGGATTGTCTTTACTTTCCGTCGCCATCATACCATTTCACCACTAAAATCACCACTAATCTCCTCATTTTTATTAAAATATTTTACTGCTTTCTAATACCTTCTTTATACCCTCACCCGTTGGGTGAGTATAAATCTGGAAAGATCCTATATCTTTATGCCCAGTTATAGCCATGATGTCCCTCTCAGGTAAGCCCTGTTTTTTCATCAAAGTACAAAACATATGACGAAAATCATGGGGCGTCAGCCGTTTCTCCAAGACTTTGAGAGATGTGTTCGCTATGTAATTTGAATAATTATTCGAATGAACCTTTTTCCCGTTACGGTTAGGAAACAACCATTGCGACCCTTTGCTGTCCTGATAGCATTGCTTGAGCAAATCTGTTATATCTTTGCCAAAGTTCCTTAGGATAAATGGCTCTTTGTTTTTGGTATTCTGCGGCTGACAAATAATCTCCACAGGCGTTATGCCATTGAACTTGATATCTTCCCGCTTTAAAGATATAACCTGCTCCCTGCGCCACCCTAATCGCATAATTAGGTATGTGATCCCGTATAAATCAGGGCGATGTTCCTTTATATGGTTTAGAAAATCTCTTTTTTCAACTGGGGAGATCTCCTTATAGACTTTCAGTGTTCTTTTTGGTTTTTTAAACTGCTTGAGCACATCTTTAAAAATCCTCTCCTCGCAATAACCTAATGCTACCAGTTTGCTGATTAGGGATTTTAACTTGGTCAATTCATCCCGCCAGCCC
>Ga0302320_10007477_pt1 | contig 24071 bp, 24 predicted proteins | sample Bog_T0_3_FD_202130 | JGI IMG/M metagenome (GOLD analysis project Ga0302320, IMG submission 202130) | Peat permafrost microbial communities from Stordalen Mire near Abisko, Sweden - Bog_T0_3 | ecosystem: Environmental > Terrestrial > Soil > Wetlands > Peat | place: Sweden: Abisko, Stordalen Mire...
GAATCAATGTTTACGTGGCCGTGGCCCCCACCTATCCGGAATGCGACGAAAAAGATCTGCGCGCAACGCTCCAGGCAGTGGCTGAGCTAAAACCGGCGACCGTTTTTCACGAGCCAATTAACATTCGCGCTGAGAACGTGGAAAGAATTGGCGCCCAAGCCGAATTGCTGGGTATCACGCTGAAAACCGACGTTTTTTCGACGCGCGAGCGATGGCAGGACTACGCCGTCACCTCACTTCAAACTGTGGAACGGCTTGCCGGGGAGTTGGGGCTTGCAAACCATCTCCATTTATGGCCAGACAAATCGCTTGGCAATCCAGTAATAGCAAATCGAATGCCGAAGCCAGAGCAGTATCTGCGTTGGCTGTCGAAGTGCTGGGGACGCATCAGTGAATGGCCGTGAACGGGAAAACGAAAAACGAGTGCCCCGGAGCAGGGCGCGACTTTGAATCATCGTTACCATGGGTATATCTGATTGCCGTTGATAATAGCGGAGCGGTTCGCCCAAGCGTTTGCGGCAGTAGACGGCGCCCTCCATCAGAAACGGGCGAATTCAGGGTGGGTGATCCAGTTCTCCACCCTTGATGGTTTCTTCCCAGTGACAATGCAAGACGAATTGCGAGGTCACTTTGTCAAGGCTGCCTTCCCCGATCAAATCCATGTGATCCAAACGGGCCGGCGCAAGAGGCCAGACGGGTGAATGCGGGAGGCGGGGTGAGCCGGTGTGTTGGGTTGGTGTTTCTGGTTCACTGGTGAAAGACCTCCCGGCTGAAGGCGAGAGAGAGCGGGGGCGGCCGCTTGGGGAAAAGATGCGCTTTGCCAGCCTGTCAATTTCGGAATCTTTTGAGGCATACTCGTCGTCTATGTATTTCTCGCCCATCACGACCTGGAACCGCCGCCGGCGGTCTTTGACGACCTGGTACATTCGCTCATCCTGGATGGCTGAGATGCAAGGGACGGCAATCAACCGTGGTTCGCGCTCGATTGAACACCCCGCAGGGATCAGTCGCAATCCATCGTGAGTTGTCCAAATTTGCTGGCTCTTAATTGCCAGCCGCCATATCAACTGAAAAATGTCATCGAGAGCAAAGCATCAGCGACCCCCATTGTTGGAGGTCCACAGATTTCGGGAGCTTTGTGCCTTGGCCAAGGAGTTTCACGATCTCGAACCGTGGAAATATCTGACTGATTGCAACATGCTTGGCATTGAGGACGCCAGCTGTGGGAAAATTCGGCTCGCTTCGGTGTTGGGTAACGCAGGGCAAGTCTTTGGTTTTCTGGTGCATCGCGGCGAGCCAGGGTTGCGTTGGGCGCTCACGGCTGCAACGGACAACGCACACGAGAGCCACGATCCCAATTCCGCCCACAGCCAGGATTGCTCCTCTGTCGAGTTCGTACCGAAGCGCGACCTGGACGCGGATGACCTTGTTCTCCTTGCCCAAATTGGATTTAAGCCTTTTCCGCGCACCCGGCTTGGTTGGCTGAAATTCCGCAGTCTTCGTCCTGGTGCGGCACCGTGGCACCTCGATCAGGCCGAAGCCGATTTACTGTTATCCGATCTCCGGAAAATCGTCCAATTCGCCCGGCTCGCCAGCCAACAGAAGAATTTGTTCGAGCGCCGCGCGGCCAATGAACTGCCGTTTTATCCAAAGGAAGCCATCGTCACCAACCCATTGCGGTCGGAGGATCTCGAATGGCAGAAATTGGTCTTGGCCGCCGAGCCGCCACCCAAGGCCATTTCGCTGTCCGATCCCGAACGAGTGGCGCTCACTGCTCTTCCACGAGACGGGGATCTGGTCATTGAACTCGATTGTTTGTATTCGCCCGGGCTCGTCACCGAAGGTTCACGCCCTTACTTTCCGTGGATGTCTTTGGTCGTTGATGCCCACAACGGTCTTGTTCTTGCAACCGAACTGGAGAACAGCCAGACCGAAAAACCCGAACACGCCGCCGGGAGGTGCCTGTTGCGCGCTTTGAGGAAGTTGAAATGTCGCCCAAGGGAGATCCTCGTGATGCGCAATCGCATTGCGCTTGTTTTGGCGCCGGTCGTTCAACCACTTGGCATTACGATTTTCAAAGTGTCATGTCTGCCGTGGCTTGACCAAGCTTTCCACATCCTGCGACGCGGCATCATAAGGGCTCGAAAAGGCGCATGAGCCTTTTTGAACTCAATGTGTTGAATTTGTGCCCAGCCTTTGAGAGGCCGTGGCAATTCTCTGATCAACGACGGGCCGTGGAAACCAAAGCCGCGTGGGTTGTGAAACGCCACGGCCGCCGCCTCCTGCCGGACGTGCATGATCTCCTGTGCCCGATGCCATATCTTCTGGGTCCTTGAGCATACGTTTCCAGATCCTGCGCGGTGTTCAAGCAGGACTGGGCGGCTGCCCTGAATTAATCGATGATGGCTTGGCGCTTCAAGGTCATGCAGGAACGCGAAAGCGGGCTAAGACTCGGCGGCGTGTTTTGAGCCAGTTCTTGGGTGAACGCATGGGTAAATCCGTGATGTCTGCTCCATTGCATTCGGATCCGAGCACCTTCCGCAACAGCCGAAATACCCCTTGGGAGGTGACATTGCCTGTCAGGTACTTCGTCTTCGGGTAGATTTTTGGAAGGCAACGCAGAAACTCACGCAGGAGGGCCTCTCCCAACCCCTGGCGTTGATAAACTTCTGAGACTTCCAGGTGCTCCAGGTGGATCGTCACCTTTCCGCTCGGGCGCCACCAAAGCGATCCGACTGGAATGCCGGACGGGTTCTCGATGGCGAGGTTCCCGTTGTCCAGCTCCGGGCGGATGACCAGGCGCCTGCCGGGGATGCGAATGATTTCTCTCAAAGGGTAGCGTTTTATTGGGCGCCTCCAAAGTCCAAAGCGACGGCCTTTCCTTGGTACTTCGCGCAGTTAGACATTCGATCGTCCCAGGGACGCTGCTCCGGGTGCTCCTGCTGCAGCTCGGACATGAGGGCCATTAGGTCTGTGGCCTCTTTGGAAGTAATGTTCATGTCGGCCAGCGGCATCAGCAGCACATCCAGCTCGGATTCGCAGGCGCAGTTCTCGCCGCAGGCAACGATCTCCTTCCGTGGCCCGTGGCAGGGACATGTCTTCCTCCTAATTCTTCGGGGGAGAATGAGCCCCGGCTTGTAATCCAGCACGGGCAGGGCTGCCTCCAGCTTGGCGTAGGCACGCTGCATTTCCGCCTCTATCTCGTCGACGACCCCAACCTTCGCAACCGTATTTGATCCTACCTTGAAGATTGCGGCATACCCTCCCCCGCCCAGGTAGCGTGCCCTCGACCAGTCGATCGCTCGGATGGTCTTTGGTTCCCGCTGCTTCGGCTTTTTTGTAATCACTTTAAGTGCAGACCGCTTCGGCGAGCGGAAGAGTTGCGTCCCCCGATGCAATGAGAATTCTCACTTAGCTGTCTCGGTTAACTCCGCCAACTCGCCTCGGAGGATGGCGGCCTTGATTTTTTGCGCCTCCTTCCTGCCTTTTGCGCCGGCAAATTGCCGTGAGCGGAGCTTTCCAAATTGCACTCCGTATGTTCCATTTAGGCATATTATAATTGGAACCCCTCCAATGGTTTGGTTATATCGGTTTGCCATCCTTTCGAGATGGGGCTCCACGAAGTGTCCTCCGACCCGGCAGCCCTGGTGATGCTGCGTCATGGCATGGAAGAGTCGCGTGAACACTCGCCGGCGCCACCATCCAGGCAGGACGTAGGCATCCAGAACGTAGAGTTCCTTGTCCGGGCGGTCGTCATATACCTTCATCCAGTCATAGACGATGGTACCAATCAACTCATCACCTGAAAATGCACCAAGGATGTGAATCTCGGCGGCCACCTCTGGGTCGATAAAGTGGGTCCGTAATTTCAGTATCCCGTCGTAGGTAAAACCCTCATCGACGGGACGAATGTGAATCTTGTTGCTCACTCTCCATCTGCGACTTCGGCTGCCGGCAGCGCTCCGGCCACGGACGTAGGCTTCACGGTGTTCAATCTGTTGCAGTTCCATCTGTCTGCCTTTCCCCTAAAATCCCGGGTTTTGATATTCTTGCGAATGGGCTCCCGTCAGGTGCAGGATGAGTCCACTTTACACTCGACCCACTGGTTTTGAAATGTCTTGAGCGCAGCGTATATCTGATAGGTAATATCGTGCTCCTGGCTGCCCCAGCACAGGAATGGAGTTAAACGATGAGGGTGGCCAGGGTGGGGGTTGAGGAACCGCACAGGTTCCTGCTGGCTGGAGGCGCGGCCGAACAGGGTGATTTCTGCGTTGCCGCAGAACAGCGGGTCGCTGTCGAGCTGGTCGCGCAATCGATCTGAGATCGGGTTTCGGCCGTTCTCGGGCCGTTCGATGTCAAACCCGAGCTTGGGAGTCAGGAGCTGCAACCGCGGCAGCGTTTGCTGGCAGGCATAGTTGACGGCCTCGGCCTCTCTGTTCTTCTCGGCGATCGCTGCCACGACTTCCTCGCGCGGAAAGGCCTCCTTTTCCCACAGCGGGCCACCCTCGACCAGCATGAAGGCATTGGCCCCAAAACAGCTTTCCCTGAAATCGGGATCAAACCACACCTGCAACCGATGGGGCCATTCAAACATCCGACGCCCGCCGGCGCCGCTGAACCAGTAGTAATCTTCGTTGGAGCGGGCCTCACCTTTTTCAGCCCAGGACTCGAATGTCAGGAAGTGGATCACTGCCATCCACTGAAAGACGTCGAGCTGGCAAAGGAACTTCAGCGGCTGTCCGGTGATCTGATTGTTCGGCCAATGCCTGTTTACCAGTGCCTTGAGGTCAGGTTTTATCCCCTGGTGGATGGCGTGCATGGCACTGCCGTTGATCGAATCTACGAGATCGGGCAATCCGCCAAGCTGCATCGGAGCCATCGGGTTCAAATCTTTGGGAGCAGGCTGCGCCGCCAGGTCGAGGCGATAGGCCAACAGCGCTCTTTTCCCAGCCTTTTCTCGAGCCCGCTGGTACGTCTCGGTAAACTCCTCCGCCATCTTGATCGCGCCAATTGCGTCGTCTGTGTGGAGCATCACTCGCCGCAGATTCGTCTCGCGTCTCTTAAGACCCCATATTATTGGGCTTTCTGCAAGCACTGTAGAGGGGATTTGGGCACTATTCAAGCCTGCTCTTCCTAACCCCAGCACTACGTTTTTACTACTTTCTTCTGACACTTCTTCTGACACCTCCCAACGGCGAACAAGTGGTGGTTCCGGAGAACTCGGTTCGGCTTTCTGAACCGGAATTGCCGGAGAGATTTTCATTTATATTCCTTGGCGGCGGGCGGCGCCGGGGCGTCATCAGGGCAGACGCATCTAAATTTCTGCTTAGCGGGGCTTGGTCATTTTCTCCTTTGCCGCCTCCGGCTTGAGGCTGGGGCGGCCTGCGCTTGCCGAGTGCGGCGGATAATTTCATCGGCATAGGCCTGGGTTAGTTTGAGATATTGCTGGTAACCGGCAATGGCCTTTTGGACCTCGGCCATCCGTTCTCGCGCCACATAGCGCACCACGTTGTGTCCTTTCTCCCAAGTTTGGTGGTTGTAATAACTCCCGACGCCCATCCGGCACAGTTTTCCCCGCTCCATTTGTTGAATGAGAGCGATCTGACGTAGAAGAGCTTTCGGTTCGGTCTTGGCTTTCATGGCCATTATATATAGACTTCTATATATATGAACGCAACGCCAAATCCTTCCTCTCCGCCCCCCAACCCCCGCAGCCTGCCCGAGCACTTCCGGGAGATGCCCGATCCCCGGGTCAATCGCACCAAAGACCACGACTTGAGCGATATCCTGGTCATCGCCATTTGCACCCTCCTGTGTGGCGGGGAATCCTTCAACGATATGGAGGACTTCGGCCTGGCCAAGCGGGACTGGTTCGCCACCTTTCTGGCCTTACGCAACGGCATTCCTTCGCACGACACCTTCAACCGGGTTTTTGCCGCCCTGGACCCCGCCGCCTTTCTGGATTGTTTCCTGCGTTGGACCCAGAGCGTGCGTCAGGCCATCCCACAGGAGATTGTGGCCTTGGATGGCAAAGCGCTGCGCCGGGCTTTGAACCAAGACCAAAACGTCAAATATATCGTTAGCGCCTGGGCCGAGGGCAACGGGCTGGTGCTGGGCCAATTGAAGGTGGCCGATAAGAGCAACGAGATTACGGCCGTGCCGGAACTGTTGCGGGTGCTGGAGTTGAGCGGCTGCATTGTGAAGGTCGACGCGATGGGCTGTCAGAAGAAGATCGCCACCGGCATTGTGGAAGCCGACGCCGATTATGTGTTGGCGCTCAAAGGCAATCAGGAAACAGTGCATGAAGAGGTGAAAACCTTCCTGGATGAGACGCTGGCCGAGAAGCAAGGACCGCGTCTGCCGGGAGCCCGGTTGTCCCCAGCCGCCGCCACCCTGGCCAGTTGGGAGACGGTGGAGAAGGATCACGGGCGTTTGGAAATCCGCCGCTATTATCAAAGCACTTATCTGGACTGGTTTGCCGATTTGGAAAAGTGGGAAGGGCTTCGCTCGGTCGGGATGGTGGAAGCCATCCGGGAAATCGGCGGCAAAAAGACGGTCGAACGCCGCTACTATCTGTCGAGTCTGCCGCTGGACGCACCGCTGTTTGCGCGGGCGGTGCGCGGCCACTGGGGAGTAGAGAACAAACTCCACTGGGTCTTGGATGTTTGTTTCCGGGAAGATCAAAGCCGCGCCCGGGCGGGTGACGCGGCAGAAAACCTGGCGACGCTACGCCGCCTGGCCTTGAATTTACTCAAACGGGAGAAAACCAAAAAGCGGGGCATCAAAGGCAAACAACTCAACGCAAGCTGGAATCATGCCTATTTGCTGCAATTACTCGGAATTTAGATGCGTCTGCCCTGGGGGCGTCATTCAACGCCATTGCCGTGGCGGGCGTGACCTGGTAATACGAGCGGGGATCGCCGCCGGAACGCTCTGTGGGCACCCCGCATGGGTGCTGCCAGCATTTTCGCCCGGCATTCCAATGGAAGCCGAGTTCCTTGAGTTTGTCGCGGATCGGTTTGACCGGGGCGACGTTGAACTCCAGCCAGACCCATTTGCCGACGACCTGGGCCTGCTCGAACACTTCCGGCATTTCCCGGCCCAGCCGATCAAGTAAATCGAGGGTGGGCAACGAACTTGCATCTGATGAATTCACGGTTACTCTCCTTCTGCCATCCACCTGCTCTTAACAGGTTGCTTCTGGTTTGGTTACTCTCACTGGAAGCGCGGACGGCACTTCGATTGATCAGCGAGAGGGGATGGATTGGAAAGAACTGCTTTCCACCGGCTATGATAACACAGAAAGAAACCCTCCCAAAACGAGAGGGGTCTGGAATGGTGTCAAAAACCCAAGGAGATGCGTGAGCTCAGTTGGAACCGCGCCCATATACGATTCCGCATAGCCAGATTCCTCTTCGCCAACAATTGTATTGAATTGGCTTTCTTGTTTTTGGCCTTCAGCGTCCTCCGGTATTCTCCCGGCAGAAAAAAAGTTAAAATAAACCGTTGACGACTTATATCCTTTGATGTATTGATATCACAGATATAAATTATTACATCGCTTTGAAAACGACGAAAACACCACCAAAAGAGATGGCCGCCGCCCAGCGGGACACGGAGAGCAGCCGGACCATTATTGTGCGGCTTGACCCCGAAACGCATAGGGCGTTGCGGATTCGGGTGGCCGAGAAGGATACTTCCATTCAACAGTGGGTTGAAGTGCTGGTGGAATGTGAACTGGGAATCAAGAAGGCCCCAAAACAGAGTTGAGGCCGATGTGCGGAATTTGGAAAATGCGCTCCTGAGGTTTCGGAAAGATGGATGGCGCAGTTCCCTAATGGAAATCTTACAAAGAGACAACGTAGCAATTGAACGAAACGAAATATGGCAACAATTGATGATCTACAGAAACTGAGTAAAGACTTGCACGACAACACATTCCTTCTCGGCGGGTTCCGCCGCAAGGCAGCGGCCAAGGCGCTGGCCGAGCGGAGGAACGAACCGGAGGCAACGGCACTGTTGGTTGAGGCTTTGGCAATGCCGGGGATTTCGGACTTGGCAGCCGCTGCTTTGCGAGATTTGAAATCGTCCGGGGCCATTGACATCTTGTGCGCGGAGGCGACGCGAAATCCCCAGAGTCCGGCGGCGATGCTGTGCGTGGAAAAGAAGTATCGGCCCTCGGATACCGAGAAGGCGTACCGGTATCTCTTTGTCACGCGCCAAATCGAGGGTCTGGCTGAACTGCGGAATGAACCGAAGGCGACGACTCTGTTGCTTGAGGCCTTGCAAGCGCCGGAGACTTCGGAGTCTGCGAGGGCCGCGTTGTTGGATTTGAAATCTTCCGGGGCAATTGACATACTTTGTGCGGAGGCGACCCGAAATCCACAGGGGCAGGCGGCGAAGCTGTGCGTAGAGAAGAAGTATCGGCCCTCGGACCACGAAAAAGCCTGCATGTATCTTTTTGTGACTCGCCAACTCGATGAGTATTTCAAGGAGGATTTTGAGTTTCAGAATCTACGCCTGCAATACGACCGGGCGGATGAGAAGCTGCGCGCTCTGGTGATGGACGTGGTGCGCGGCGGGGACCGGCGCTGCCTGCCGTTCATCACCCGGCCTCGCAAAGCGTTGCACGAATGCACCGAGGAGGAAATCAAGCTCGCGCTCAAATCGTGCCTGCGACACAACGATTGGAACCGTTTGTTTATGGCCTGTCTGGAACTGCCGGCCAAATACAGCTTCCCTGCTTGGGAGCGGTTTCAAACCTCCGGCTGGCAACCGGAAGATCCTGCGCTCGCGAGTTTGTATAAACAGATTCTGGCGGACAGCGCGGGACAAACCGCCGGACCGCCATCGCCGCCCAAGTCGACAAGCAACGTGTTCGAGCGCTGGTTGGCGGAAGGGCGGAAGCCTGAGTTGGCCAACGCCTCGGAGAGCGACCTAGTGAATCGCCTCAAATCCGCCACGCCGCCGGAAGGTGTGCCCATGGTAGCGGCATTGGCGGCCAAGCCGAAGTGCAGCGAGACCACCGTTAAAGCGGTCGCGGAGAATGAACACTGGCTGGTTCGTTTGGCGGGCTTGGCCACCGGACTGATCAAGGACATCGTGAGCGATGGGAAGAAGGACTCCAATTACTGGGTCAACGAGCTGGCCGGGGCGGCAGGCGTGCTGGAGTTTTGGCCGGGGAAGGCGAAGCCGGCGGATTTGGAGAAACTCAAGAACGCACCGGTCGAGGCTTACTCTGGCAAGTTGGGGGCCGTGCGCAAAGTGCTGCGCACGATCATGGGTTATCGAATCACCACCGGTTCCTTTGAGGAACTCCAAGTGCAGGCCGGCGAAACCGACGCTGAGTTTATTATCGCTGAGTAGGTGTTTCCGATGAAATGATGACGGTGGTTCAGAAAGCAACGCGATAACAGAGAAATATGGCTGCCATTGGCAAAACGATTCCGCAGGAATGGGAAGATGAAGTGGCCGTCGCCAATCCCGGCCCGGAGTATTTGATTGAGAACGCGAAGGACGGCACGCTTCTGGCGTTAGTGCCTGGGGGGAAGTATTTGGCGGGTGATCCGGTATTCGAGGTGGAGTTGCCGGCGTATTATCTGGGGCTGCATCCGGTGACGAACGGGCAGTATGGGCGGTTTGTGAAGGAGACGGGGCATCGAGTGCCGGATAACAAGATATGGCAGGAACAGGGGAAGAAGTGGCATCCGGTGACGAATGTGTCGTGGGAGGATGCGCGGGCGTATTGCCGATGGGCGGGGTTGCGGGTGCCTGGGGAATTGGAGTGGGAGAAGGGGGCGCGGTGGGTGGACGGGAGGAAATACCCGTGGGGGGACGAGTGGGATGAGAAGAAGTGTCGGAATGAGAAGAACAAAGGCAGTGAGACGACGAGTTCAGTGTGGGGCTATGCGGAGGGTGAGAGTCCGTGGGGTCTGTATCAGATGAGCGGGAACGTATGGGAGTGGTGTGAGGACTGGTATGAGAAGGAAGCCTATGATCGGTATAAGCAGGGGGATTTGACGCGGCCGAAGTCTGGGAGCGCCCGGGTGGTGCGGGGCGGTTCGTGGCTCGTCGGCCGTCCCGACGTCTTCCTCGGGTCCCGCCGCCGCCGCAGCTCCCCCGGCATTCGGTACGTCTACTTTGGCTTCCGGTGTGCGGGTGATGTTGGGGTTGGTTTTTCTCCCTGGGCTGGCGGTTCTTAACCCTTAGACTCTTAGCCCTTAGCTCTTGAAACTTAAACCTTAAAACGAAGCCGCGTAGCGGTCGAAAAAATTATGAAAAACGTGCAGGGTTCTCCGTTCAAGGTTCAGGGTTTAGGGTTCGGGGTTTGGGGTTGGGATGAATCAATATGGTTCAAATCAGATAGCAATTATGAATACAGACAATTATTTCTCACGGTTACTGCGGGCGGTTCTTGGTCGGCGTGAAGCAGTCGCCGGGGACCTCCCGGCCAACGTCTCGGTGGAAGAGTTGAGCGCTCGCATTGCCAGCATACAACTCGATCTCAAAGCGCGTGACGAGCGGATCGAGCAGATGAAACGCGAATATGCGAGTGTGGAGGCGGCGCGCGACCGGGCCGCTTCCGCTGGTGGCCAGGAACAGATTGAAAAGCTGCTGCGCAAGCTGTGCGGGCCGCTGTCGAATCTCGTTGTCCTGGCCGCCGCCGCCCGCGCAGGCAAAGACGTTGCGGCTAAAGATATGGCGGCTCTCGTGGTGGATGTAGAGAAGCAACTCTCTGCCACCGGACTTCACATCATTGGCATACCCGGAGAACCTTCCGCTTTCGATGTATCCCTGCACCAGCGGATGAGCGGCGGCGATGTCCACAGTGGAACGCCGGTGGTGGTGCGGATTCCTGGTTACAAACTGGGGGAAAAGGTGCTCCAAAAGGCCCTCGTGACAGCGAAAGAGCAGTGAGCGGCGAGTGACAAATAAACAACCCTAACTACTTATGGCAAAGGTCGGCATAGATTTCGGCACGGGTAATACCGTGGTGGCGGTATTTAATGAGACACGAGGCCATGCGGAAACTCTCGAAATACCCGGCATTAGCACGGCAATGCGCTATCGCACCGCCCCCGGTTCCCCGGAACACGTCGTCCATGTGGTTCCTTCCCTGATCCACTATTCAGAAACAGAAACCTTGATCGGCGACCAAGTGCTTTCACGCGGCTTGGCAGAGCACAAGGACACGTTCCGGTGGATGAAACGCGCCATCGGTCAGGCCAACACTAAACGGCGCAAGACCACCCAGGGCCACAAATGCGCGGCGGATGCCGGAACGGATTTTCTTACGATTCTGCTGCGCTACGCTTCCGATCGGCTTTCATTGGAGGATGACGAATTCACCTTCACCGCGCCCACGGAGGCGTTTGAAACATATCAAGACTGGCTGCGCACCAACTTGGAGAACCTGGGCGTCCGGCGTTTTCGCATGTTGGATGAGCCGACGGCCTGCGTGCTGGGCTATCACGGCGCGGCGCGGCGGGATGACCACTTTGCGGTGTTCGATTTCGGCTGCGGCACGCTGGACGTGTCCATCGTGAAAGTGGACCTTGGCTCCGCGAAAGATCGCAAGGCCAGCCAGATTGGCCAGGCCGGACGCGATTTGGGCGGCATGGACTTGGACCAATGGATCGCCGCAGATTTCTGTCAGCGGCATGGACTGGATGAAGCCACCCGGCGCGAATATGAGGCGCTCATTCTCCGGCAGGCTGAGGCGGCAAAAATCACCCTCTCCGATGCGGCCACGGATGAGACGGAAATGACCGTGTTGGTGGAACGGAACGGGGTGCCCCGGGTTCTGAAAACACAATATCGCCGGAGTTGCCCAGCTTGCGAACGGGGCAAAGCCGGGACATTTACGGATGCGTCAGAATCCTGCTTTGGCTGCCTATTACTGGGCAACGAATTCCTGAAACACGCCCGCGAGACGCTGGACCGCGCCCTGGAAAATGCCGCAGTCAAAGCGGGTGTGCGGCGGGACGGCATCACCAAACTGCTCGCAACCGGAGGCACGAGCCTGGTGCCGTGCGTGGGAAAGATGCTCCAGGAGACCTTCAACGGACGGGTGGAATTTCAAAGCCCGTTCGACGCGGTGGCGCGCGGGGCGTGCCGAGGCACCATCCTGCCCATCCTCCAGCACGATTATGCCATTGAGAGCTACAACAAGGAGCGCAAGGACTACGAGTTCATGCCGCTGTTCAAGATCGGCGCCGATTATCCGACCGCAAAGGAGAAACCGGTCAAGCTGTGGGGCCGGGGTGGTTATGGCGGGCAGGTGCGCATTGGGCTGAAGATTTTCGAGGTGTCACGCATGAAACGGCGGCAGCTTGATGTTTCCATGGTGGATGAATCCGGCACGTTCCTCGAGGTCAGCAAAGTGGCCAGCGAATTCAGCTTCATCTGTCTTAACCCGGACAATCCGACCTTCATTCTGGCTGATCCGCCTTACGACGAGAAGCGGGATGGGCAACGCTTCCTTTGCTCCTTTCGGGTGGATGAACAGCGGCGGTTGGTGGTAACGGTGGTGGACAAGTTCTACAACACACCGGAATTCGTCCGGCAGAATCCACAGTTCAGCCCGTTGGGTGGCAAGCCGCTGTTTGTGGAACATCCGGTGGTGAGGTTGTGAAGACCGTTCAGGGTTCAGCGTTTTGAGTAATTGGAGATTGTTCAAATGAGTTTGTGGCAAAAAGAAGAAAATGTGACGGCGGATAGTTCGGGTGATGAATGGGATCTGCCGGTGGTGGACTCCTGGCAGGAAGCGTTCGGCAAACTGCAACTGCCACCCATTATTGAGAACGCCAAAGACGGCACACTGTTGGTTTTGGTGCCTGGTGGGAAGTTTATGGGGGGTGATCCGCCGTTCGCGGGGGAGTTGCCGGCGTATTATCTGGGGTTGCATCCGGTGACGAACGGGCAGTATGGGCGGTTTGTGAAGGAGACGGGGCATCGAGTGCCGGACAACAAGATATGGCAGGAAGAGGGGAAGAGTTGGCATCCGGTGACGGATGTGAGTTGGGGGGATGCGCAAGCGTATTGCCAGTGGGCGGGGTTGCGATTGCCTGGGGAATTGGAGTGGGAGAAGGGGGCGCGGTGGGTGGATGGGAGGAAATACCCGTGGGGGAACGAGTGGGATGAGAGCAAGTGTCGAAACGACAAGAACAGTGGCAGTGAGAGGACGAGTTCGGTTTGGGATTATGCGAAGGGTCAGAGCCCGTGGGGACTGTATCAGATGAGCGGGAACGTGTGGGAGTGGTGTGAGGACTGGTATGAGGCGGAAGCATACAATCGCTACAAGCGTGGGGATTTGACGCGACCGAAGACTGGAACCGCCCGGGTGGTGCGGGGCGGTTCGTGGAGCCTCGGCGATCCCGACTACTTCCTCGGGTCCCTCCGCGGCCTCCTCACCCCCGACGGTCGGTACGGCCGCGATGGCTTCCGGTGTGCGGGTGATGTTGGGGTTGGTTTTTCTCCCCGGGCTGGCGGTTCTTAACCCTTAGACCCTTAGACCTTAGCTCTTGAAACTTAAACCTCAAAACGAAGCCGCGTAGCGGCCGAAAAAATTATGAATCTTAAAACCGAACTGGCCTCGCTGATGGCGGCGCAAATCCCGCTCATCCATCTTGTCACTTATGAAGAAGACCGGGTGCTCCGGGTGCTCTGCGAAATCGGGCTGGAGCAGAATCTCGGCTTGGTGAGTTGGGATATGGCGGATGGCTTCAAAATCCATCTCGAAACGACCGAGAAATTCCCCGTCAAGGAATGCAACTCGGATACGCTCCTCGCGCATGTGGCCGAGAAACTGCCGAAAGGCTATGCCTTGGTGCTCAAGGATTTTCATCACTCCTGGTCGGCCAAGACCGGGATGATCACGCGCAAGCTGCGCAATCTGGCGCCGCAGTTTCGATCCAAGAGCCAATTCGTCATCTTCACCACGCCGCCGCTGCCAGCAGAGCGAGATTTGCCTCGTGAACTCAAGGACGATGTGGTGGTAGTGCCAGTGCCTTTGCCGGACGAAAAGGACCTGGAAAGGCTTTTTAACCAAGTGACCGAGAAACTGGAACGGGACAAACTGCCCCGGCCGGAGTTGAAAGACAAACTGCTGCAATCGGCGCTGGGACTGACAACTACTCAGGCCCGGTTGGCGTTTTCGCGGGTCTGGGCGACGCACGGGTGCTTCGATGAGAAGGGAATAGACTTGATTACCTGGGCCAAGAAGCAGGTGATCAAGGAGAGTGGCGCGCTGGAGTTTTGGTCCGCGAGCGAGGGCGAGGCAGGCGTCGGCGGCCTCGATTTGCTCAAGGCGTGGCTGAAAAAGCGCGAAGCGGGATTCCAAAGCGGCGCGCGCGAGGCGGGGCTGCCTTTTCCTCGCGGGGTGGCGCTGATCGGCATCCCCGGCACAGGCAAGAGCCTGTCGGCCAAGATGCTTTCCGGGTTGTGGAAACTGCCATTGCTGCGCCTGGACGTGGGCACGCTTTTCGGTTCGTTGCTCGGCGAAAGCGAACAAAACATGCGCAAGGCGATCAGTCTTTCCGAAACGGTCAGTCCATGCATTCTCTGGATTGACGAAATGGAAAAGGCTTTTGCGGGGGCCAGCGGCGGTTCCATCAATGCGGGTGCCCCCACGCGCGTCTTCGGCACGTTCTTGACTTGGATGCAGGAACACAAAACGCCGGTCTTTGTCATCGCTACCGCCAACGACATCGCAGCCCTGCCGCCGGAGTTGATGGGGCGTTTTGACCGTGTGTTCTTTCTCGATTTGCCAACCGATTCGGAAAGGCGCGCCATTTTCAACATCCACCTCAAGAACGCCGGCGTCACCTTCCCCGACCGACAATTTCGCATGGATGCGCTGGTGGAAAAGAGCCGGGGCATGGTGGGCCGCGAAATTGAGCGGGCGGTGCGGGAATCGCAATTCACGGCCTATGCCGATGGCAACCGGGAAATCGAGCATGACGACCTGATGGCTGCGCTGGGAGAAACCGTGCCGGTGAGCAAGTCTCATGCGGAAATCGTAGAAAGCCTGCGCAAATGGAAAACCGAAGGCCGCGCCTTCCCCGCCTCCAGTGAAGACAAACCCTCCAACGCCGGCCTGCGAGGCCGCGCTCTTGAAGTGTAAACGTCAACAGTAAACAATTAACATTAACTATTATGTCACACTTCCTCAGAATAAGAACCGAAATCCGCGAGCGTGAACAGTTGCTGGCCACGCTGCGCGATCTGCATTACCAGCACCAAACCAGTCCAAATCAAACCAACGACCTGCTCGTGCGCGGCTACCAGGGAAACCAGGAGCGCGCCGAGGTGGTAGTGAATACCGGTTCGGCCTACGACATCGGTTTCCAACGCAAAGACCAAGGCTACGAAGTGGTGGCCGATTGGTGGGGAGTCGAGCGCAACAGCCCCATCAAACAGGCCACCTTTGTGCAGCAGATCAATCGGCAATACGCCTACAATGTCATCCGCGATCAAATCCGCGACCAGGATTTGATTATGGAAGAAGAGCGGACTCTGGAAAATGGCGACGTGATTCTCACGATTTCGGAGCGCGGATAAAAAATGGCAACAACAGACGCAAAGAATAAAAACTATGAAAAAGATCAAAATCACCCTGCACAAAGACGGCACGCAAAAAGTTGAAGTGCTTGGCGCGGTCGGCGCTGAATGTGTGGAGTTTACCAAGGAACTTGAAAAGCGTCTCGGCAAGCCCATCGGCGAGCGGGAATTGAAACCCGAATACGATTTAACCGAGCCAGTAATCGAACCTGAGCGGGAGGTAGAATGAAACGAAGGGTAAATTTCGAGGGACATCTGATACTGTACACTCATTAAATTATGCCAACCGCCCCACCCAAACCTCCTGCTTCCGCCCCCCGTCCGCCGACTCCCGACACATTCCAGTCCAAGCTGCGCGTTTATCTGCGTGCCGGCTATCCGCTGCTCTATCTGGTCACCGCCGAGGAGGACCGCGCCATTGAACTTGTCAACGAGGCACTTTTGGACAGCGATTTGAGCAAGCGGCGCTGCTTCGTCTGGTCGGTCTCGCGCGGTCTTTGCAAGCCGGACGGACAGGCCGTTGACCGCAAGGTGGCCGATCCCAAACGCATTCTGCCGTTCCTGCTCGAACAACCCGACCCTGGCGTGTATATCCTGGAAGATTTTCACTTCTTTATTGATGAGAAATCACCCACCGCGCCATTGCTCATCCGCCAATTGCGCGATCTGGTGGACCCGTTCAAAGCCTCGCGCAAAACGATAGTGCTGCTTTCGAGCGTGCTGAAATTGCCGCCGGAATTGGAAAAAGACTTGACGGTGGTGGACCTCGAAATGCCGGGCGAACCAGAGTTGGCCGCGCTTTTGGATGAAACCGCCGCGCAGGTGAAGGATAATCCCAAGGTGGAAATCAACCTGGGCGACGGCGCTCGTGAGAAGATTGTCAAAGCCCTGACCGGCCTGACGCGCACCGAAGCCGAGAATGCCCTCGCCAAGGTCATCGTCACGCGTAGCCGCCTTGATGCCGAGGATGTGGACCTGCTTCTGGAGGAAAAGGAGCAGATTATCCGCAAGTCTGGGATGCTGGAGTTTTACTCCACACCGGAACGATTTGGCAGCATCGGCGGCTTGGACAACCTGAAAGCTTGGTTGCGGCAGCGCGGCAAAGCGTTCAGCGAGGCGGCGCGAGCGTTTGGCCTGCCGAATCCTCGCGGCCTGCTGCTGGTCGGGATACCCGGCTGCGGCAAGAGCCTCTCGGCCAAAGCGGTCGCCGCCGAATGGAAGATGCCGCTGCTGAAATTCGACCTCGGCAAGGTCTTTGGCAGTCTGGTGGGACAGTCCGAGGAGAATATGCGCCGCGCGCTCAAGATGGCCGAAGCCGTTGCGCCGTGCGTCCTGTGGATTGATGAGATCGAGAAGGGCTTGTCCGGCACACGCGGCCAGACCGGCGATTCCGGCACGTCCACGCGCGTGTTTGGCACCCTGCTCACCTGGATGGAGGAAAACGAAAAGGCGGTATTTACTATCGCGACGGCCAATGATATTGAAGGTCTGCCGCCGGAACTCCTGCGCAAAGGCCGGTTTGACGAGGTCTTTTTTATTGACCTGCCCACGCCGCAAGAGCGGGCGAACATCCTGGCCATTCATATTACCAAGCATCAGCGCGACTACCGCGACTTTGACTTGCCGTCACTGGTGGTCGCCACGGAAGGTTTTAGTGGCGCGGAAATAGAACAGGCGGTCGTGTCCTCGCTCTACCGAGCATTCGGTGAAGGTGAAGAAACCAAATTGGAAAACCGTCACCTCGCCTCCGCCCTGAGTGAAAGTGTGCCTCTCTCGCGTTCGATGGGCCAGCGCGTGGCCATATTGCGGCAGGAGGCCAAAGAGAAATGGCGTCCGGCCTCGAATGAACCTGAAACCGGCCCGGTGAAAGACGTGGGTCTGGCAGAGCCGCCTCCTGTGCCCAAGAAAGTCAAGAGGGTGTTTGATGTGTGACGGATGGCGTGAGTGTCGGATGTTAAATGCGGGCCTTAAGCAGACACTCCACACTTAACATTCATTTTAACGATGAACGACGAACTTCCAATCCCTTGGGATCTGATTCCTGACTTGCCAGTGCTTTCGGTGGGAGAGTTTTCCGCAGCCGAGCTTGTGTGGGAAGGCCTCCTTCGTGAACCGCCGCCTATTATTGAGAACTCGAAAGACGGCACGCTTTTGGCGTTAGTGCCTGGGGGGAAGTTTAAGGCCGGGGGAACGGGGAGCGATGAAGGTGGCGGGGTGTTTGAAGTGGAAGTGGGGGCTTACTATCTGGGGTTGCATCCGGTGACGAACTGGCAGTATGAGCGGTTTGTGAAGGAGACGGGGCATCGGGTGCCGGACAACAAGATATGGCAGGAAGCGGGGAAGATTTGGCATCCGGTGACGGATGTGAGTTGGGAAGATGCGGGGGCGTATTGTAAGTGGGCCGGGTTGCGGTTGCCTGGGGAATTGGAGTGGGAGAAGGGGGCAAGGTGGGTGGACGGGAGGAAATACCCGTGGGGGGACGAGTGGGATGAGAAGAAGTGTCGGAACGATAAGAACAAGGGAAATGAGAAGACGAGTTCAGTGTGGGGCTATGCGGAGGGGCAGAGTCCGTGGGGTCTATATCAGATGTCTGGGAACGTGTGGGAGTGGTGTGAGGACTGGTATGATGAAAAAGCGTACGACCGGTATAAGCGGGGAGATTTGACGCCACCGAAGTCTGGAACTTATCGGGTGGATCGGGTGGTGCGGGGCGGTTCGTGGGACCTCGGCAATCCCGACGGCTTCCTCGGGTCCTGCCGCCTCTACTTCACCCCCGACGATCGGTTCGACGGCGATGGCTTCCGGTGTGCGGGTGATGTTGGGGTTGGTTTTTCTCCCTCGGCTGGCTGAATTTTTAACCCTTAGACCCTTAGCCCTTAGCTCTTGAAACTTAAACCTTATCAGCAGCCCGCGCAGCGGCCGAAAAAATTGTGAAAATTGTGAATTCTCGCGGATCATCATATTGAAATTCCGAACAATGAACTGCACCCTATGAACGAAACCTCTGGCGGACCCTACAAAATCGGACAACGCTTTGGCCCCTACATGCTGGAACGTTATCTCGGCAGCGGCGCATTTAAGAGCGTGTATCGGGCGAGACGGGCGGACGGAGTCCCGTGCCAGGTGTCGAGTCTCGAAGCCTCCGCGCCAGGCACTCCGCCAATGGAGCCGCCGTCTCCGGTTGTCGCCCTCGGCTTTCCTCACCAGCAAGACGCCGATGGCATAGCGGAACTGGAGAAGGAGTTCGACGTGGTGAGCCGGCTGATTCATCCAAATATCATGCGCGCCTACACGATGGATCGCCATGAGGGCGTGTCCTTCATGGTGATGGAACATCTGGAAGGCGAGAGTTTGCGCGCGCGGCTGAAACGCGTTGGCTCATTGCCACAAGACCAAGCCCTGCGTGTGGCCGGACTGGCGAGCGAAGCGTTGGCTCATGCCCATGCCATGCACGTTATCCATCGCGATGTTAAGCCGGAGAACATTTTCCTCGCGGCCAACGATGTGCCCAAACTGCTGGATTTTGGAGTGGGCCGATTGCTGGCCTATACCCGTCAGAAGGCTTATACAAACATTGGCACAGTGGATTACATGGCGCCCGAAGCCATGCAAGGCGCGGCGGGCACCAACGCCGATTTGTGGTCCTTGGGCGTGGTTCTTTTTGAGATGCTCACCGGAAGGCGGCCTTTTGCGGGCGAGGTCGGCGAAGTCATTCAGAAAATCATCACGGCGCGATATGACGAAAAGCCGCTGTTTGAAAAAAGCGTGGATCGCGCCGTGGTGCGGGTGATTCGCAAGCTGCTAAACAAGGACACGGAACAACGCTATCAGCGCGCGGAAGATTTGGCGTTGGACTTGGAGACGGTCGCCCGCCGGGCGCGTTTGCTTGACGATGACGAAGGCCGTCTGGAGGTGCTTATCCGCGCCAGTGTGCCGTTAATCTGCATTCTTTCCTTTGAAGAACAGCGGGTGCTGGCGGCGGTGCGGAGCATCGCCAAACGCCTGGGCGAAGAGCGCAAGCGGCCACGCCGCCTCTATTATTGGAGCGCCTCGCGCGGCTTGCGTGATGACCAAGGCCAGCTTGCCCGGCCGGATTCGGTGGAAGACCCGACCACCGCCTTGGACCATGTGATTGAAAACCCGGAGGACGCGCTCTACGTGTTTCAGGACATTCACAGGCACTATTCGCCGGTGACGACGCGGCTGATTCGCGATGCCGCCCGGGCCGTTCGGAGTACGCGCAAGACGGTGCTGTTTGTCTCGCCGTTTTTTCAGGTGCCGGACGAATTGCGGAAGGAAATGGCTCTGTCGGTGTTTCAATTGCCTGACCGCCCGATGCTGGAACAAGTGCTCAAGCAGGTTGAGGATGAGGTGCGGATAGAAGGCCATCCCGTCGAGTTGCGCAATGGTGAGCGTGAGACGGTGGTGCGGGCGGCGGCGGGCTTGAGCGCCAATGAGGCCGCGCTGGCGTTTCGTTCGGCGGCGGCGCGCGAAGACGGGTTGTTTCCGTCGGCGGCGCGCTGTGTGGCGGAGTGCAAGACCCAGGTGATCCGCAAGAGCGGCATCCTGGAGTATTATCACCAGTCCGAGTCGTTTGCCGACGTGGGTGGCCTGGGCCGGTTGCAAGCGTGGTTTAACCAGCGGTCGGCGGCATTTGCCAACACCGCCCGCTATGCCGGCCTGCCCCTGCCCAAAGGAGTGATGCTGGTGGGCGTACCCGGATGCGGCAAAAGTCTTTGCGCCCGCGCGCTGGCCGGTGGATGGCATGTGCCGTTGGTGCGTTTGGATGTGGGCCGCATCTTTGGCGGTTTGGTCGGCCAATCCGAGGCCAATTTGCGGCAGGCCATTCAAACCGCCGAGGCGGTCAGCCCATGCATCCTCTGGATTGACGAAGTGGAGAAGGGTTTTGCCGGGGTTCGCGGCCAGAGCGGCGGCGGGGTGGCGGCGCGGGTTTTTGGCACATTCCTGAATTGGCTCCAGGATAAGCGCAGTCCGGTGTTCGTAGTGGCCACCGCCAATGATTTGAGTGCCATCCCGCCGGAGTTCCTTCGCCAAGGCCGTTTTGACGACATTTTTTTCGTCGGTCTCCCAGCGGAAACCGAGCGCAAAACCATTTTTGAGATTCACCTGAAAAAACGCCGACGCCAGCCGGACGCATTCGATTTGGACGCGGCCAGCAAAGCCACCGAGGGCTACAGCGGTGCCGAAATCGAGCAAGTGGTCAACACAGGATTGTTCATGGCCTTCGATGCGGGCCGTGAATTAACTCAGAACGACCTGCTGCAAGCGACGACAGACACGCGCCCACTCTCGCGCTCGCGGGCGAAAGAAATCGCCTGGCTGACGACCTGGGCACAAAACAACGCAAGAATGGCCAGTTGATCGGTGAACCTTGAACCCTGAACGATGAACGACGAATCTCCCATCCCCTGGGATCAGGTGCCGGATTTGCCGACATTGACTTCGGAGATGTTTCCAATTGAGGAAATGTTTGCCTGTGCGCTTCCCCCGCTCATCGAGAACGCCAAGGACGGGACGATTTTGGTATTGGTGGCTGGGGGTAAGTTTAAGGCGGGTGATCCGGTATTCGAGGTGGAGTTGCCGGCGTATTATCTTGGGGTGCATCCGGTGACGAACGGGCAATACCAGAGGTTTGTGAAGGAGACGGGGCATCGGGTGCCGGACCATGCGGACTACGGAGAGCCGGTATGGAAAGGGAAGAGTTTTCCGGCTGAGAAGGCAGATCATCCGGTGGTGTGTGTGAGTTGGGACGATGCGCGAGCGTACTGTAAGTGGGCTGGGTTGCGGTTGCCTGGGGAATTGGAATGGGAGAAGGGGACGAGGTGGGTGGACGGGAGGAAGTATCCGTGGGGGGATGCGTGGGATGAGAAGAAGTGTCGGAACGACAAGAACAAGGGGAGTGAGAAGACGAGTGGGGTGTGGGGCTATGCGGCGGGTCAGAGTCCGTGGGGGCTGTATCAGATGAGCGGGAATGTGTGGGAGTGGTGCGAGGACTGGTATGAGAAGGAAGCCTATGATCGGTATAAGCGGGGAGATTTGACGCCACCGAAGTCTGGAAGCGCCCGGGTGGTGCGGGGCGGTTCGTGGCCCGACGTCAGTCCCGACGCCTTCCTCGGGTCCTCCCGCCGCAACCTCACCCCCGACCTTCGGTACGTCAGCAATGGCTTCCGGTGTGCGGGTGATGTTGGGGTTGGTTTTTCTCCCCGGGCTGGCGGTTCTTAACCCTTAGACCCTTAGCCCTTAGCTCTTGAAACTTAAACCTTAAATGATGCCGCGTAGCGGCCGAAAAAATTATGAATCCAACCACTGTAAAACCGGTGCCTCGGCCACCGCTCTTCACGCTGTTGAGTGAAATGGTAGGCTGGACGCTGGATCGCACCGCAGACCTCCCCAAGAGCCAGCGATTCACATTCGGCCAGCGGCTTGATAATCTCGCCTTGGATGCGTTGCAAAGCGTGGTGAAAGCCATCTTTGCCAGCGAAGCGCGCCGGAAGCAAGAGTTCCTCGGCGACCTGATGCTCTGCTTGGAGCAATTGCAAGTCCTCTGGCGACTGGTGCATGACCGGCGCTGGATCAGCCAGCAACAACTCTTGCATATCAGCGGAAAGTTGGATGAATCGGGCCGGATGGCCAACGGTTGGCGGCAACAGCAAGCCCGCCGCGCCCAGCCTGGAGGGGAACGATGAACCGCCGGCAGATTTCGCGCTCTTGCACTCTGGAAGCGGTCGCTGCCTGGGACAACCTCTTCCTGGCCGCCGCCAAAGCCCGTCGCGGGAAAAGTCGGCGGCCCGATGTTGAAGAATGGTGGCTGGGGCGCGAGAAGCATTTATGCCACTTGCGGGAAACGCTGCTCAGTGGCGCTTATCAGCCCGGAGGCTATCGCTTTTTTGAAATCTTTGAACCCAAGAGACGTGTCATTGCCGCCGCGCCCTTTGCCGACCGGGTGGTTCACCATGCGCTCTGCAACGTGTTGGCGGCGGTGTTGGAACGGCGGTTCATCGCCCGCAGTTTCTCCTGCCAAAAAGACAAAGGCACCATGTCGGCGCGCGAGTGCTGCCGCCGCCTCACGAACCGTTACGCTTTCGTCCTCAAGTGCGACGTGCGGAAGTTTTTCCCGAATATAGACCAGGCGATCCTACTGGAAAGGTTGGCCGCCTTCGTGCCTTGTCCCGGCGTGACGGAACTGATCCGAAAAATTGTAGCGAGCTTTCGGACGGGAGACGACATTGCGGCCCCGCTATTCCCCAACGACGATCTGGCAGAAGCGGCGGCGCGCCCGCGCGGCCTGCCGATTGGCAATCTGACCAGTCAGCTCTGGGGGAATTTTTATCTGGACGAGCTGGATCACTGGGTGACGCAAGCCCAGCGCCACGGCGCTTATCTACGGTACACCGATGACTTTTTGCTCTTTGATGACGACAAGGCGCGACTGTGGGAACTGCGGGCCGGCATTGTTGAGGAATTGGCCCGTGTTCGTTTGAAACTGGCGGAGCCAAAGTCGCGGTTGCTGGCCACCCGGGAAGGGGTGCCATTCTGCGGGTTTTGCTTCAGGCCCGGCTTGCGTCCGCGCATCCTCGGTGCGACCAAGCGGCGTTTCGAGTCACGGCGCTACGGTCTGGTCCGCCGTCGGGAACCCTTGGCACGATTGGGCGTGACCATTTTCTCGTGGTATCAATTTAGCCGGGAAGGGAATTCTGTGGGTTTGCGCCGGGCCTACGCCCGGTGGCCCCTGGAGCCCCGGCTGAAGCGGCGGCAGCGGAAGAGCGCCCGGGTGGTGCGGGGCGGTTCGTGGAACAACGACAATCCCGACAACTTCCTCGGGTCCAACCGCAACAACAACACCCCCGACAATCGGAACGACAACAATGGCTTCCGGTGTGCGGGTGATGTTGGGGTTGGTTTTTCTCCCAAGGCCGGAACGATGGGCGTGATGCCCGGTGGCCATCTGCTGCCGGGCCAGAGCCAAGAAGCCAGCCTAAACGCTGTCCCCGCCCCCGTGAATGAAACGGGAAAAGACGCGGCGCGGGCCGTGGCCTGTAACTCCACTGTGGAGCGAACGTCACGGCCCGCTTTTTCCCATGTCAAACATCAAGTGACGACTGTTGGACACTCGACACTCTCCCCCAACCCTGAACGATGAACGATGAACTTCCAATCCCCTGGGATCAGGTGCCGGACTTGCCGGTGTTGGGCCGACAAGACTTTCCCGTGAAGGAGCGGATTGCCGATTGGATCTTCGAGCAACAAGCGGACGGGGATCGAACTCCATCGCTCATTGAGAACGCCAAAGACGCCTCGTTATTGCGGTTGATACCTGGGGGGAAGTTCAAGGCCGGCGGAACTGGGAGTGATGAAGGTGGGGGTGTGTTTGAAGTGGAAGTGGGGGCTTACTATCTGGGGTTGCATCCGGTGACGAACTGGCAGTATGAGCGGTTTGTGAAGGAGACGGGGCATCGGGTGCCGGACAACAAGATATGGCAGGAAGCGGG
>Ga0302320_10007478_pt1 | contig 24068 bp, 23 predicted proteins | sample Bog_T0_3_FD_202130 | JGI IMG/M metagenome (GOLD analysis project Ga0302320, IMG submission 202130) | Peat permafrost microbial communities from Stordalen Mire near Abisko, Sweden - Bog_T0_3 | ecosystem: Environmental > Terrestrial > Soil > Wetlands > Peat | place: Sweden: Abisko, Stordalen Mire...
GACTGAAAGACCATGCCGGTGTGGCGACGGACCCTGTCGGAATCGATCCGGACGTCAGTGAGTGACTGTCCGAACAGCGTGATGGTGCCGCCGTCGATGGTCTCCAAGAGGTTGACGCATCGCAGCAGGGTCGATTTCCCCGAGCCCGACGCGCCAATCAAGCAGACCACTTCGTGACGGTGCAGGTTCAGCGAGATGCCGCGCAACACTTCGTTGTCGCCAAAGCGTTTGACGACGGCGTCGAGTTCGAGGATCACTTCGCTCACGAGGATGCCAGTCGACGGGCGCGGTCCCGGGCGATGAGGCCGTCGGTGACCCGCGTGAGCGGAATCGTCATTATCAGGAACAGAATTGACGCAACGACCAGACCGCTGGAGTTGAACTTTGACTCCTGGAAGATCGTCGCGGCCTGGACCGCTTCAATCACGCCGAGAACCGAGAGCAGTGCCGTGTCCTTCTGCAGCGAGATGAAGTCATTCAAGAGCGGTGGGATCACCGTGCGCACGGCCTGGGGAAGGATCACGCGCCGCATGGTGGTCGCGTTCGTCAACCCCAGGGAGCGAGCGGCCAGGATCTGTCCGTGCGGCACCGAGAAGATACCCGCGCGAAAGACTTCCGCGACGTAGGCGCTGTAGGTGAGGATCAACGCCACGCAGCTGTAGACCTCGGGCGACTGATTCGAGACGTAGCCGAGCTGCAATCCCGGGACGCCGTAGCCGATGAGGAGAAAGACCAAGAGGACGGGGATGCCACGAAAGACGTCCGAGTAGATGACGGCGAGGATGCGAAACGGCATCAATACCGGTGACTTCGTCATTCGCGTCCACGCGAGTGTGAGTCCGAAGGCGAGGATGAAGACTTCGGCGATCAGAAAGACCCGGATATTGATCAGCATGCCGAGGCCTACCGAGCTCAGCGATTTGTGGTGGTTGCCGACCAACGATTCCCACATGTCGTGCGGATTGAAGAAGTCGTGGCGGACGATCGCCCCGCCGGAGGCCAAGTAGAACGCGGCGACGAGACCACCGATGATCACGATCGTCGAGACGGTGCTCGCCACGATGGCGCGACGTCCTAGAAGCCACTGCTTTCTTCGAGGCGCGAAGAACGAAGGCGTCTCATCCGACTTTGTGATGTCGGTGTCGTCGACCACGAAGTGTTACGGCTTGATGAGGGGCACGCTCGTGTAAATGCTGAGCCACTTGGTCTGCAGCGCCGCCAGCGTTCCATCGGACTTGATGGCCGCGATCGCGGCATTCACGCAACCCACGAGCTTGTTGCCTTTTTGAAAGAGGAGGCCGTAGTGCTCACCAACACTTGGGAACTGTCCGACCTGCACCGCGATGGTCTTGCCCTTGGCGTTCGTTACTTCACCGGCACCGGGTGACGCCATGTACTGACCATCGGGCGTGTCCAACACGATCGCGTCGATCTGATGGGTCTCCAGCGCCGACGCCGCGTCGGCGAGGGAGTTGAAGACGCGCGGGCTCGTCGTCGGCTTGATCACTTGATCGATGTAGGAGAGACCCGTGGTCCCGATCTGATCGCCGTAGTGGTACGTCTTGAGTTCCGCTGGCGTGTGACTGGTCACGATCTTGCTGCCCTTCAGCGCAATGATCGACTGCTGCACGTTGTAGTAGCCACTGGAGAACGTCACGACTTGAGCGCGCGCACTCGTGTAGGAGATCTCGTTGATGTCAAAGTCGAAGTGCTTGTTGCCTGGCTCGAAGCTCGCGTTGAAGGGCTCGTGGACCCACACCACGTTCGACTTCTTTACTCCGAGTGCCTTGGCAATCGCGTAAGCGACCCCGGACTCATAGCCCTTGCCGTTGGACGGCGTGTTGTTCACGAACCATGGCGTGTAGGCCGGTGTGTCGGTCGCGACGGTCAACTTTCCCTTCGTGAACTCTTCGGCGTTGATCGACGTCTTACATGACGCGAGCGACGGCAACGACGACGCGTTTGCGCTGACGCTCGCCGAAAGCGACACGGTGCCGATCGTGGCGAGGGTCACGAGTCCCGCGAGCGTGAGTCGTAGGTTGCGCATTGGTTTCCCTTCTCGGTGCTTCGACGATTCGGTGGTTGTCAGTGTAATGCTGGGATTCTCACCGTTTCTGATGTCGACGTCGGTCGGCGTCGCGAACGGAATCCATTTTCATTTGGCGATCTTCCTTTAGTAGGATGAGTCGGCTGGGAGAGGTGGGTGAGTTCGGTTTAAACCACATTCCTGCTAAGAATGCGGCCTGCGAAAGTGGGCCCGAGGGTTCAAATCCCTCCCTCTCCGCCATTACCACCGAGCGCAGTGCGCTCGGTGTTGTCGTCAACTGAGGAGACGTGGTGCGGTACTGGATCGAAACGCTCGGGTGCCCCAAGAACCACGTGGACTCCGACAAGTTGGCGGGACTGCTGGAGTCTCAGGGTTACACGGTCGCGCTGTCGCCGGCGAAGGCCGACCTCGTCGTCGCCAATACCTGCGCGTTCATCGAAGCGGCCCGCGAGGAGTCCATTGAAACGGTCCTCGCGCTCGCTGACGTCAAGCGCTCGAGCGCGCGACTCGTCGTCACCGGCTGCATGGCCGAGCGCTACGGGAACGAACTCGCGACCGCGTTGCCGGAAGTCGACCTCGTCGCCGGATTCGGCGAGAGTCTGACCGCGATCGTCCCTTCGACGCCGGTCGCGCTTCGAACGCGGCCACTGCCGTCATTCGATCTCTTGAACCTGCCGCGACCGAAGTCCACGACGCCGTGGGCCTACGTCAAAATCGCCGAAGGTTGTGACCGACGCTGCGGATTCTGCGCCATCCCGTCGTTTCGTGGCGACCAGCGTTCGCGCTCCACCGAGGAGATCCTCGCCGAAGGTCGCGCCCTCGCCGAGGGCGGCGTGCGTGAATTGGTCCTGATCGCTCAGGACCTCGCCAGTTGGGGACACGACCGTCGCCGCGCCGGTCGCGGCGAACCGGTTGAAGTGCTCGACGAGGGCGGCACGCAGCCGTTGATCGAACTGACCCGCACGCTGAGCCGTGAGGTCGAACGAGTGCGACTGCTCTACCTGTACCCGTCCGGACTCACCAGTGGACTCATCGACGCGATCCTCGAGAGCGGGGTGCCGTACTTCGACCTCTCGTTGCAACACGCTTCGAGGCCGCTGCTGCGCGCGATGAAGCGCTGGGGCGACGCCGATCGATTCTTAGAGCGAATCGCCGCCATTCGAAGCGCCGACCCCGACGCGACGTTTCGTTCGTCATTCATCCTGGGCTATCCCGGAGAGACCGAGGACGATCAGCGACGACTCCTCGAGTTCATCGACGCGGCGCAGCTCGACTGGGCGGGATTCTTCACCTTCTCCTCCGAAGAGGGCACGCACGCCAACGCCTTGGACGCGCAAGTTCCCCACGAACTGGCGCTCGAGCGTTTACGCGAAGTGAGTGAACTCCAAGACGACATCACCGCTCGCCGTCGAGACGCCCTGGTGGGTTCGCGACAACAACTGCTCATCGACGCGCCTGGTGTGGGCCGAAGTGTGCGCGAGTGTCCCGAGATTGATGGCATTGTGATGGTGGATCAGTCACTCACCGTGGGGACGCTGGTCGAGTGCGAGATCGTGGCGAGTCACGGAACGGATCTGGAGGCGGTGCGGGTATGACGAGCGAGCCCACCTACGGCGAGTCCGCCCTCCTCACGCCGGCCAACATGCTCACGGCCTCGCGACTGCTCGTGGCGCCGGTCTTCATCTATCTCATCGTCTTCGACCGCATCTCGTGGTGGACCGCGCTCGTCGGATTCCTCGCCGCCATGTCGGACTACTTCGACGGCATCGTCGCGCGTCGCCACGGCACGACGACGTCGGGCGCGTTCCTCGACCCGTTGGCCGACAAGGTCATCGTCCTCGGCTCGCTCTACGCCTTGATCCTCGCGCGACCCCACGGACTCAAGGGCTTCATCATCCCGGCCGTGATCATCACGCTGCGCGAGATCTGGATGAGCGTCTTTCGCGCCCGCGCCGCCCGGCGCGGTATCTCGATTCCGGCGAGCAAGCTCGCGAAGTGGAAGACGTTCACCCAGGACTGGGCGATCGCACTTTGCGTCATTCCGGTGACGGCGCACCACACGTGGATTGGCATCACGGTCATCTGGATCGCCGTCGTGCTGACGCTCTACACCGGCTGGCAGTACTACAGCGAAGGCAAGAAGGTCGGTCTGCGTGCGCGTTGAGATCGTCGCTGTCGGTACGGAGTTGCTGCTCGGTCAGATTCCCGATACGAACTCCCAGTGGTTGGGCGAGCAACTCGCGGCCCACGGCATCGCTTCACAGTTCCACCAGCACGTGGGCGACAACCACGAACGGATCCTCCTCGCCTTTCGAACGGCACTCGCGCGAAGCGACGCGGTCATCGTGTGCGGGGGACTCGGCCCGACCCAAGACGACATCACCCGCGCCGCGTTGGCCGAGGTGATGAACGTGCCCCTCGATCGTGATGAGGCGATCGTCGAGAAGATCCGCGCGATGTTCGGCGCCCGTGGTCGAACGATGCCCGAGAACAACCTCCTGCAGGCCGATGTTCCGCGCGGCGCGACGATCATCGCGCAGACCCGCGGCACGGCGCCGGGACTGATCTGTGCCGTCGGTCAGAAGGTCGTCTACGCCGTGCCGGGCGTGCCCTATGAGATGACCGACATGTTCGAACGCGCGATCCTCCCCGACCTGGTGGCACGCCAGATCGCCACCGGAACCACGTCGGTGATCACGAGTCGCGTCCTGCGTACCTGGGGTGCGAGCGAGTCGGCACTCGCCGAGGCCGTGGCACCGCGCTTCGACGAACTGGTCGATGACGACCGGGTCACGATCGCGTTCCTCGCGTCGGGCATCGAGGGCATCAAGGTTCGCCTGACCGCGCGCGGTGACGACGCCGCGCACGCGACGTCACTGTTGGTTCACGAAGAGTCGATCGTTCGCGCGCTCATCGTAGAGAAACTCGGCGACATCATCTTCGGCGTCGACGATCAGACGATGGAAGACGTGGTCGCCGCGCAACTCCTCGAGCGCGGGCTCACGCTCGCGGTGGCGGAGTCCGTCACCGGTGGACTCATCGCCTCTCGTCTCGTCGGTGTCGCGGGTGCCTCGCACTGGTTTCGCGGTGGCGTCGTGAGCTACGCCTCGGAAGTCAAGTTCGACCTCTTGAACGTGCCGGTCGGACCGGTCGTGAGCTCCAGCGCCGCCGAGGCGATGGCGATCGGCGTGCGCGACCTCCTCAAGGCGGACGTCGGACTGAGCGTGACGGGCGTTGCCGGACCCGAAGAACAAGACGGCCAGCCGGCCGGGACGGTCTTCGTCGGACTCTTGATCGGCGACACGATCCAACACGCCGCGCTGCGGCTGCCGGGCGATCGACCGCGCGTGCGTGCCTACAGTGCGATCAGTGCGCTCGACGTGCTCCGTCGGAGTCTCGACGCCATTTCCTAGCTCCGCGTTCGCGCGTAATGTCGGCATAACGCCTTGGAGGTCGTCATGTCGTCATTGGAGATTCGCGTCGATCCGAGGGCCATGGGATTCGATCCCGCGCGACTCGAACGGATCGCGCCGCACTTTGACGCCTACGTCGAGGACCGGCGACTAGCCGGCTGGCTCGCCACGGTCGCGCGCGGCGGAGAGCTGGTATGGAGCGCGAAGGGCGGCCACCGTGACCGCGAGAGGAATCTCGAGGTCACCGACGACACGATCTGGCGTATCTACTCCATGACCAAGCCGATCACGTCGATCGCCGTGATGATGCTCTACGAGGAAGGTCGATTCGACCTGACCGACGACGTCGGCCAATGGATCGACGAGTTGAAGGAGCCGCGTGTGTGGGCCGGCGGCACCGCCGCAAAGCCCCTGACGGTGCCGGCCATCGAACCGGTCCGCGTGCATCATCTACTCAGCCAGATGAGCGGACTCACCTACGGCTTCCACTACGCCCACCCGACCGACGAGCTCTACCGAAAAATGGGCTACGACTTCGGGTTCGCGCACGGCGCCGACCTCGCCCAGGCCGTCCACGACTGGTGCTCGACGCCGTTGCGGTTCCAGCCCGGTAGCGGATGGAACTACTCGGTCTCGGTCGACGTGCTCGGGCGACTCATCGAGATCTGGAGCGGCCAGAGCTTCGAGTCGTTCTTGCAGGAGCGAGTCCTCGGACCCTTGGCCATGACCGACACCGACTGGTACTGCCCGGAGGAGAAATGGGATCGCCTGGCGATGCTCTACGTGCCTTACGGCGGCGATTCCTTCGCGTACGAAGACTTTGCGAAAGGTGCGACGCGCCCGCCGCGTATCCACGGCGGCGGTGGCGGACTGGTGTCCAGCGCGAGCGACTATCAGCGCTTCATGACGATGCTGCTCCGCGGAGGGGAGTTGGACGGCGTACGTCTGGTATCGAGTCGCACGCTGGATCTGATGACGCGTAACCACCTACCGAACGACGCCGATCTCGAAGAGTTCGCGACGGACTCGTTCTCCGAGATCAGCTACGCCGGGATCGGCTTCGGTCTCGGCTTCTCGGTCGTCACCGACTCGGTGAAGAACAAGAGCCTCACCTCAGAGGGGACCTACGCCTGGGGCGGGGCCGCTTCGACCGCATTCTGGGTCGATCCGGCCGAGGATCTGACGGTTGGCTTCTATACCCAACTGCTCCCGAGTAGTACCTATTCGATACGCCGCGAGCTCCAGCAACTGGTTTACCAAGCACTCGCCGATTAGGCAGAATTCCATTGGCTTTTCGCGGTTTCTGCACCCTTAGGGTGCAGAATGGAGTGGTCGGGAATCATCCATACTACGAACACTTGTTCGTAGTATCTTGAAATACAGGTGGAGACCGACCGATGTCACAAGAGGCACATAGCGTTCCTCCGATGACGAAGAACAAGGAGACAGTAATGGCAACCGATGACCGCGAAAAGGCCCTCGACGCCGCACTTGGCCAGATCGAGAAGCAGTTCGGCAAAGGCTCGATCATGCGCATGGGCGAGAACCTGCACATGAACATCGAGTCGATTCCGACCGGAGCTCTCGCGCTCGACATGGCGCTCGGAATCGGCGGACTGCCCCGCGGTCGCATCGTTGAGCTCTACGGTCCAGAATCATCCGGTAAGTCAACGCTCGCGATGCACGTTGTGGCCGAAGCCCAGCGCAACGGTGGCGTCTGTGCGTACATCGACGCCGAACACGCCATGGACCCGGTCTACGCGCGCGCCATCGGCGTCAATGTTGATGACCTCCTCATCTCCCAGCCCGACACCGGCGAACAGGCCCTCGAGATCACTGACATGTTGATCCGCTCGGGCGCGCTCGACGTCATTGTCATCGACTCGGTCGCGGCGCTGACGCCGCGTGCGGAGATCGAAGGCGACATGGGTGACACCCACGTCGGTCTGCAGGCGCGTCTTATGAGCCAAGCGCTTCGCAAGCTCACCGGTGGACTCTCCAAGTCCAACACCGTCGCGGTCTTCATCAACCAACTTCGTGAAAAAATCGGTGTCATCTATGGTTGCTTTTCCTATGGCGCTCGCGTGGTACTGGCTGACGGGACCACCGAAAAGATCGGCAAGATCGTCAATCAAAAGATGCCGGTGGAAGTGCTCTCCTACGATGCCGTCACCGGGACGATCGTCCCTAAACGAGTGGTGAATTGGTTCAACAACGGCGTCACCGATGAGTTCCTGCAGATCACTGTGACCAAGCCCTTCAAGAACGGCGTTGCCCAATTCGGCTGCACGCCCAATCACTCGATTCGCACTCCCCATGGCTGGGTCGAGGCTGGAAAACTGAAGGTCGGCGACCACGTTCTTGAAGCACTGCCGCACTATCTGTCGGAGTTTCAGATGACGGCTCTGCGCGGAACTCTGATGGGCGACGGAGCAATCTCTCCGTCAAGTGGCGGAAACGGTGCACGCTTCCGCTACACCCACTGTGAGGATCAAACCGAATACGCCGATTGGAAGGCGTCACTTTTCGGCAACATCGGTGTGAGCCGCTACGTTCGAAAAGACAAGGTCGTTACCTTCGACTTTCATCCGATGCCTGAACTGGCTGACATGCGTAAGACGGTCTACCAGGACGGCAAGAAGATTTTTGACGATGACTACCTGAAGACGCTCACACCATTGTCACTCGCACTTTGGTACATGGACGACGCTAATTTCGATCTTCGTTCGAAAGGGCTCCAAAAGAGGACCGAGGGTGGGACCGGTCGCGTAACTATCTGTGTCGAGGCAATGGAAGAGGCGACGCGCAATCGGGTCGTGGCGTACTTGGCCGACACGTGGGGAATCCAAGCGAAGTTGATTTCCAGTGGCGCGGCGCGCAAGGCCGTGTTGGTTTTCAATAATGCGGAGTCGGCGAAGTTGCAGTCATTGATCGCCCCCTATGTTCACCCCAGCATGGAGTACAAGCTTCTGCCTCGCTTCCGAGATCAGTTCAAAGTTGAACCGGAATTCGAACCGATGCGATACGAGCTCTTCGCAATGCCCGTCATTGATATACACGTAAAACCAAAGACGCGAATTATGAATCGCTACGACATCGAGGTTGAGGACAGTCACAACTACTTCGTCGACGGCGTGATGGTTCACAACTCGCCCGAGGTGACGCCCGGTGGCCGAGCCCTTAAGTTCTACGCCTCGATACGCCTCGACATCCGCCGTATCGAATCGATCAAGGACGGCACCGACGTTGTCGGCAACCGAACGCGCGTGAAAGTCGTCAAGAACAAGTGCGCGGCGCCCTTCAAGCAGGCCGAGTTCGACATCATGTACGGCCAAGGGATCAGTCGTGAAGGTTCGGTCCTGGATGTCGCTGTCGAGTTGGGCTTCGTGAAGAAGGCTGGCGCATGGTTCACCTACGAAGGTGAACAGATGGGTCAAGGTCGTGAGAACGTGAAGGCGTTCCTTCGCGAGAATCCGCAGACCATGGCCGAGATCGATGGTCGGGTGCGCGAGCACATGGCCAACGCTCTCTTGCCGGACGTAGTCGGCACTGGCGTCGAATTGGACATCGACACGCCGATCACTCTCGATTGAAACCTGATCCATCTGCGTCACGAATGAGTTGAGTTGACTCGTCTTCGATGAGTCACGCTCGCAGGTAGAAGTAGCGTGACTCAGGTGAATAATCGGCTTCGCTTCCGCCAATATCTCGGCGCTTGGATACGCACTGCCCGTCGCTACGCCAACGATGTAGCGACCGTCGGACCAAGTGACCCATACGCAAAGAAGTTCCAGTACTTCGGCAGGGGGGCCGCACTCATGGCGCCCCAGGGCGTGATCTACAACGAGCGCTACCTCGCGATTGGTGATGAGACTCTCATTGGTCCAAACGTCTGTCTGACCGCGGGGATCAGCGGCGAGCAGACGATGCTGAGTTCGCCGGTCGTGACGATTGGTCGAAAGTGCATCATCGGGCGCGGGTCGCACATCGTCGGGCATTGGTCGATCGTGTTGGGCGATCAGATCCAAACCGGTCCGTACGTGTACATCACCGACGAGAACCATTCGTACGAAGATCCGGACCAGCCAATCGGCTGGCAGACCCCGACCGAAGCTGCCGTCCGCATCGGTTCGGGCAGTTGGCTCGGGGCCAATGTGGTGATCCTGCCGGGAACTGAGTTAGGCGTGAACACCGTCGTCGCCGCCGGCGCAGTCGTGCGAGGAACGTTCCCCGACTACGTGGTCTTGGGCGGCGTTCCTGCAAAAGTCCTTCGTCACTACACCCGGGAGAATGGATGGCAATCGGGACCGCCCGGTGAGTAGAAAGATCGGCGTCGACCTTACGCCGCTTCGGGTCAATAAGCAGTACCGACGTCTCTACATCGCTGGATTCGTGACCGCTCTCGGCAGTCAGGCCACGTACGTCGCCGTGCCGTTTCAGCTGCGACTCCTGACCCACTCGACGCTCGACGTGGGTTCGATCGGCTTGGCGGAACTACTGCCCCTGATCGTCTTCGGACTCTACGGCGGTGTCCTCGCTGACCGGCTCAATCGTCGTCGACTGATCATTTCGATGGAACAAGTCCTGATGATCTCCACGGCGGTCCTGTTCATCAACGCGCTCTTGCCCCATCCTCAGGCCTGGATCCTCTACGTGGATGCCTTCGTCGCCTCCGGTGCGGGCAGTCTGCAGCGTCCGAGCATCGAGGCCTTGAATCAGATGTTCGTGCCCCACAACCTGCAGCGATCGGCGTCGGCCCTCGCGAATATCCGCAGCACGACCGCTTCAATCATCGGACCGGCGATCGGCGGGTTCGCTGCCGTCGAGCTCGGAGCCGGCTCGGTCTACTTGGCGAACCTCGTGACGTTCACGTTCTCGCTCATTCTGCTTTACTCGCTTCGCGCGACCGCCGCGACCGTGCCCGGTGAGGGTGACGTGGCCGCGCTTCGTTCGGGACTGCGCTACGTCATGTCTCGGCCGGACATCGTGGGCACGTACATCATCGATCTCCTGGCGATGATCCTGGCCTTCCCCGTGGTCATGTTGCCCTTCGTGGCCGCGCGGTTCCACGAGACCTACGCCTTACCCTTGTTGTACTGCGGCATTCCGGCGGGCGCACTCGTCGCGACGCTCACGTCCGGGTGGTCGCGCAGTGTCCATCGATACGGGCGGGCGATCGTGGTCGCCGCTGCGCTCTGGGGTCTCGGCATCGCCCTGTTCGGCTATTCGTCGACGCTCTGGCTCGTCTTTCTCGGGCTCGCGGTCGGAGGCGGTGCGGACGCGATCAGTGGGATCTTTCGCACCACGATGTGGAATGAATCGATCCCGCCGGAGATGCGCGGTCGCATGGCGGGTATCGAGATGATCTCGTACTCTCTCGGACCGACGGCGGGACAGTTTCGTGCCGGTGTGATGGCGGCGTGGACGACGTTGCGGTTCTCCTTGACCTTCGGCGGATTGGCCTGCACCGGGTCGGTCGGCGCTGTGGCGCTCGCGCTGCCACGACTCTGGAGCTTCGATGAACGCACCGACGCGCACGTCGCCGAAGTGCGTGAGATGCGCTCGGGCGAAGACCACTCAGAGTCCTAGGCGAGAGTAACCAACCTCTACGATTCTGTAGTGAGTTCTTCGACGTTTCTGGTGACGGTGAGCGGTCCTGACCGCGTCGGCGTCGGCGCCGAACTCTTCGCCGCGCTCACGTCGCTCGAGTCGCGCGGCATCGTGATCACTGACGTGGCCCAAATCACGATTCGTGGCGCGCTCGTGCTCTGTGCCGAAGTCAGTGCACGAAACGCCGTGGATCGCGGCGTGGTCGAGGAGGCACTCGGGCAACGAGACATCGCGAGTCGGGGGATAACGGCAACGGTTGAAGCGGTGACGCCCAGCGACGTCAACGATGGCCGCCGACTACTCGTCACGTTCCTCGCTCCACGCATTGGTGCGACGCAACTACAGAGCGTCTTTGGGGCGATTGCCGCTTCCGGTTCGACGTGCGAGCGAATCGTGCACCTCGCCAGTTATCCCGTTGACTGTTATGAGCTCGTCGTGCGCAGTTCTGATCACGGGTTGCTTCGTGAAGCCCTCGTCGCCGTGGCGGGCACGATCGGCGTCGATCTGGCCGTCCAGCGAGCGGGCTTGCATCGCCGAGCAAAGCACCTCGTCGTGATGGACGCCGACTCCACGTTGCTCCAGGACGAAGTGATCGACCTGCTTGCCGAGGCGTGTGGATGTGCGGCAGAGGTTTCGGCGATCACGGCACTGGCGATGTCCGGTGAGATCGATTTCGCCGAGGCCCTTCGCCGTCGCGTAGCGCTCCTGGCGGGCTTGCCGGCCTCAGTACTGGACGACGTGCGCTCACAATTGCGATTGACTCCTGGCGCTCGGACGTTGCTTCGAACACTGCAGCGACTCGGCTACGTCCCCGCTGTCGTGTCGGGGGGATTCGTGGAAGTGCTCGAGCCCCTGATGGCGGAGTTGAAGGTCGAGCACTTGGCGGCGAACCGCCTGGAGATCGTCGACGACAAGTTGACGGGCAATCTCGTGGGCGAGATCGTGGACCGGGCTGGCAAGGCCAATGCACTTCGACGCTTCGCCGACGAAGTGGGAGTTCCCTTGGAGCAGACCGTCGCGGTCGGAGACGGCGCGAATGACATCGACATGCTGTCGGCGTCCGGATTGGGGATCGCTTTCAACGCCAAACCGGTCGTCCAAGAGCACGCTGACACCCAACTCACCGTTCCCTATCTGGACGCCGTCCTTTACTTTTTGGGAATTAGCCGAGAAGAGATTGAGAATAGTTGAGGCGAAATCGGCGACTCTTCCTATTCATTCGTCAAGGGCACACCTAGGACGTCTTCGAGAACTGTTGGAATGTCACCGCGCACGATGACGTCCGCGTCGTCGTCGTAGGGCGTTGGTTCCGCGTTAAGTATTACGAGTCGTGCGCCGCGCTCGACTGCCTTCGGGACCAGTCCCGAAACTGGACGCACCGTTAAAGTCGTGCCGATGCAGAGGAGCAAGTCACAGGTCTTGGCGCGATATTCGGCGCGTGCGAAATCGGCCGCCGGCAACGGCTGACCGAAACTCACCACTGCGGTCTTGAGGAAGCCGTCGCACTCAACGTTCTCGACGATTGCGTGACAGTGAGGGTCGAGCTCTCCCGAGGCCACTCGGTCGAGGATCGTGCCGGTTGGCGTCTCGTCGCCGCAGCGAAGACAGCGCGTCGTCCGGGTGTTCCCGTGAACTTCGATAACGAGGTTCGGGTCGGAACCTGCCGCGACGTGCAGACCGTCGATGTTTTGCGTGACGAGGGCGTGGAGCTTGCCCGTGCTCTCAAAGGCGACGAGGGCATGGTGCGCCCGGTTGGGCTTGACCTCGATGTCTCGGCGCAGGAGCAGTCGATGCCACGCCGCCTCGCGGACTTCGGATGAGGAGGTGAAGGCATCAATGTTCGAGAGTCGTTCAGCGGATGGATTCTTGGTCCACACGCCTTCAGGGCCACGAAAGTCCGGAATTCCAGAGGCCGTCGACACGCCGGCACCGGTGATGACGACGACATCTGTGGACCGTTCCACGAGGCGGTGCGCGTCGTTGAGAGCGGTACTGGTCACAGCGTGAAATCGTAAGCCACGGCTCGGACATTTGATGCCGTGGACGCCAAATCGAATCGCGCGAGCCGGACGCTTCGGGTTCCGGTTGTCCGTGAATTGTGTTGAACGACAAGTCATACATGATGTCTTTTACTGGGTAGTAAGGTCAGTCCCAGTAGGGAAAAGGGGGACCCGTGAAAGTACGAATCGACCCCGAGATCTGTCAAGGTCAGGGGCGGTGTTTCTCGATCGCACCCGGGATCTTCGACTTCGACGATCTCGGTAATGGCGTCGTCATCGGTGATGGCACGCTCACGGACGAGACCCTCGAACTCGCCCGACTCGCGCAAGCGAACTGTCCCGAGCATGCAATCTTCATCGAGGAGTAGAGATGACCGACAGCCCTCTCGTCCAAGACTTCGCCACCGACTTCGATCACTCCGATCCGCAGTGGGTGGCCGATCCCTATCCGATCTGGGAGGACCTTCGTGAGCGATGCCCGGTCGCGCACACCGAGCGATACGGCGGCGCCTGGTTCCCGGCGACGCACGCCGGCGTCTCTCAAATCGCCAAAGATACCGACAACTTCACGAGTCGTGCCGTGGTCATGGGGAACGGTCGTCCGACAGAACTGGACTTGCCAGCACCGATTGGCGGAGCGCCACCCATCACGTCGGATCCGCCTTTCCACGCAATCGCTCGGCGGTTGATTCTCCCGGCCTTTGCGCCAGGCCCCATTAACGCGCTCGAGCCGATGATCCGTGAACTGTGTTCGCAACTGTTGGACGGCATGGCTGGCGAGGACGTGGTCAACGCGGGTACGAAGTACGCGCAGTACATCCCGCCGAGCGTCATCCGCGGAATGCTGGGCTTTCCCGAAGAGGATATTGAACAGTTCTTCGAGTTCGTAAAGATCATCCTCGAAGGTATCGACCACCCTGAAGAACAGCGGATCGTGGAGTTCGAGCCGATCGAAAAATACTTCACCGCCCAAATCGAAAACCACATGGACAACCCACGCGACGACCTCACGTCGTATCTGTTGAACGTGGAGCTGGAAGGTCAGAACCTGGCTCTCGAACACGTCTTCGGGACGATGCTGTTGATCCTCGTCGCCGGTATCGACACCACGTGGTCGGCCATCGGGGCGGCGATCTGGCACCTCGCGAAGAACCCCGAGGACCTCGCGCGCCTGGTGAACGAGCCCGACCTCATGCCCGTCGCTATCGAGGAGTTCCTCCGCTTCTACGCTCCGGTCACGATGGCCCGTATGGTGAAGCACGACATGGACTACCTCGGTTGTCCGATGAAAGAGGATGACTGGATCCTCTTGGGGTTCCCGGCGGCGAACCGTGACCCAGTTGTCTTCAAGGATGCCGATCAATTCATCATCGACCGTGCCGAGAACCGCCACGTCGCCTTCGGACTCGGCATCCACCGTTGCGCTGGATCGAACCTGGCCCGCCTTGAGTTGCGCGTGGCCATCGAGGAGTTCATAAAGCGATACCCGAAGTTCGAACTGGCCGACGCAGAGGCGGTGACCTGGGCGCCGGGTCAGATTCGCGGACCACGGAACCTGCCGATTCGAATCCTGTCCTAGGGAGCCTGCGGTGACCGACATCATCGACGAAGCGATGGCGAACAAGTTGCCGGTCGAAGACTTTGCATCGGACTGGGACCACACCGATCCGCGCTGGGTGAACGATCCCTACCCGATCTGGGAGGACCTGCGCGAGCGTTGTCCGGTCGCCCACACCGATCGATACGGCGGCGGCTGGTTCCCCACGACGCACGAGATGGTCTCGTCGATCGCGAACGACACTGAGCACTTCACGAGCCGCATGGTCGTCGTCGTGAACAACAAGTACCCGCCGAACTTCATCCCGGCGCCCATCGGAGGCGCGCCACCGATCACGTCGGACCCGCCCTTTCACTCGATCGCGCGTCGTGTCATCTTGCCGGCCTTCGCGCCGGGACCGGTCAACGCGCTGGAGCCGCAGATTCGCGCGCTCTGCAACAAGCACCTCGACCAGATGGAGGGACGCGAGTTCGTCGATGGGGGAACGGACTTCGCGCAGTTCATCCCGCCGGGCGTCATCTCCACGATGTTGGGATTCCCACCCGAGGACGAGGAGATCTTCCGCGACATCGTGCACCTCGTCCTGGACCTGATCGACTTGCCGTCAGAGGTGCGGGGTCCGCTGTTCGAGCCGATGAGCGAGTACTTCGCCAAGCAGATCGATGACCACATCGAGAATCCCCGCGACGACCTGACGAGTTACCTCTTGAACGTCGAGGTCGGCGGCAACAAACTCGAGCGACAGCACGTGGCCGGGACCATGGTCCTGATCCTCGTGGCCGGTATCGACACGACGTGGTCGGCCATCGGCTCGGCCATCTGGCACCTCGCGCGGCATCCCGACGATCTCGCGCGGCTGGTGAACGAACCGGAGCTGATGCCGGTGGCGGTCGAGGAGTTCTTGCGTTTCTACGCCCCGGTGACGATGGCCCGTCTGGTCGCCGAGGACTACGAGTTCTTCGGCTGTCCGATGAAGAAGGACGACTGGGTCCTCTTGGGATTTCCGGCGGCCAACCGTGACCCGAACGCTTTCGAGGACGCCGACAGGTTCATCATCGACCGCGCGGCCAACCGGCACGCGGCCTTCGGTCTCGGTATCCACCGATGCGTCGGTTCGAACCTCGCGCGTCTGGAACTTCGTGTCGCGATCGAAGAGTTCATCAAGCGCTTCCCCAGATTCGAACTGGCTGACCGTAACGCGGTCACGTGGGCGCCCGGTCAGGTGCGAGGTCCGCGTCACCTGCCACTGCGAATACTTCCCTAGCGACTACAGACCGAGATTCGGGCCGGGCTCGCTCCAGAGTCGCGCCATCCACGCCTCGATCTCGTCGGCGTCACGCGCGAGTCCCTCCGAGAGATTACGAGAGCCGCTCGCCGTGACGAGGATGTCGTCTTCGATGCGAACGCCGATGCCGCGATACTCCTCGGGCACCGTGAGGTCGTTGCTCTGGAAGTACAGCCCCGGTTCGACGGTGAGGACGTAACCCTCTTCGAGGACCCCGTCGCGGTACATCTCGTCGCGCGCGTTCGCGCAGTCGTGCACGTCGAGTCCGAGCATGTGACTGGTGCCGTGCAGCGTGTAGCGCCGGTGCAGTTGGCTCTCCGGACGAAGCGCCACCTCGGGCTCCTCTTTGAGGATCCCGAGTTCGAACAGACCCTGGGCGAGTACCTTCATCGCCGCCTCGTGCGGTGCCTTGAACGTCGCACCGGGCTTCACCACGTCGATGCCGGCCTGCTGAGCGGCCAGCACGAGTTCGTAGATTCGTCGCTGCGCCGGCGAGTAGGTGCCACTAATGGGCATCGTTCGCGTGACGTCGGCGGTGTAGAGGTTGTCGCACTCGACGCCCGCATCGAGCAACAAGAGATCGCCCTTGCGCACGGCACCGGTGTTCCTCGTCCAGTGCAAGACCGTCGCGTTCGAACCGCTGGCCGCGATGGTGTCGTAGCCGGTGTCGTTACCTTCGACGCGCGCGCGCATGTGGAAGACACCTTCGATGACGCGTTCGCCGCGACCTTCGGCGGCGGGCAGCGCCCGCACGACGTCTTCGAATCCCTTGACGGTGTGGTCAACGGCCAGTTGGAGTTGCGCGACCTCGAAGTCGTCCTTCACCAGGCGATGTTCACTCAGCGTCGCGGCCAGGACCTGGTCGTCCTTGTTCGCCTCGAGGTAGTCATCGAGCTTCTGGTCGAATCCCCGCACGCTGACGATCTCGGTCGTCGACAGGGCGTCGAGTCCGGCCTCGAGCGCTTCGAGTGGCAACGTGTCGATGTCGTAGTACGTCGCCGACTCGTCGACGCCTCGTCGAGCGCCGACCCACAGCTCGCCGTAGCGGCCGTCGGTGAAGAACTCGTGCGTACGCTGATCGCGCCGGTCGGCGATGTACAGCGTGGAACGCGGTCCGGTAGCGCTCGGCGCGATGACGAGTACCGCGTCGGGCTCGTCACATCCGGTCAGGTAGAAGAAGTCCGTGCCGGCGCGGAATCGGTAGTCCGTGTCGTTCGCGCGAACCTTGTAGTTGCCGGTCGCCACGACGATCGTTCGCCCGGAGAACTCCTCGGCGATGCGTGCTCGCCGCGTCGCGCAGAACGTGGCGGCGGGGTGTACGTCGGTACTCGGCGTGACGGTCGCCCAGTCCTTGGTCATGTATTCCACGAGGCCGCGTGGCACCGCAGGTCGGTGATCGCCAGTCCAGATCCAGTGCTCGGAGACGGGATTCTCTTTGGAAACGTCCGGTTCGGGAATGGCGGGAGTGTTCTCGGTCATGACATCAACTTACAACCGGTAGTGCGAAATAGGCTCCCTCCATGGACATCACTTTGACCCGTGAGGGCGCAGTCGCGGTACTGACGTGGAACGAAGGGGAGAACCGGATCAATCTGGACTCCCTGGCCCGACTGAACGAGTTGTTGGACGAACTCGAAGCGACCGAAGGTCCGCTGTCGGTCGTCCTCACCGGTTCGGGAAAGTTCTTTTGCAACGGACTGGACCTCGGACGCTTCGCCGACAAGCGCGATGAGTTCGTCGAGACGCTGCACCAGTTGGAGCAGACCATTGGCCGATTGCTGGTCTTCCCGGCCTACACCGTCGCCGCGATCAACGGACACGCCTTCGCCGGGGGTGCGCTCATCTCGACCGCCTTCGACTATCGCGTCATGCGCGAAGACCGTGGCTACTGGTGCATGAACGAAGCCGAGATCGGATTGGCCCTCGATGAACGGCTGTGGTCGATTCTGACCAATCGACTGCCGCGCGCCACGGCGATCGTTGCGGCGACGACCGCTCGTCGGTTCTCCGGTCCCGATGCGATGCACTTCGGCATCGTCGAGGCCGTCGCGAGCGAATCGGACGTGCTCGCTCACGCGCTCAGCGTGGCGCAGAGCATGGCCAACCTCGATCGACCAACGCTCGGCGTGCACAAGCGTCTGGCGCACGGAGCCGAAGCCACGTTCTTGGGGTTCGAACTCACGTAGGCGCGTCCCGACAGTGGTCTCGTTTGTCAATAATTTGTTCGCTCCGCACTCGAGAACGCGGGAACCCATCGGTATCGTTGGAGCGTGCACATCGACGTCTATCGCAGTTGCTCGTGGCGCGAGAAGCGCGATGTCCTCAACGTCTTTTGGCGAACGAACGTGGAGGCCACGTCGCGCATCGTCGAGGCGGCGGTGCAGTACGGGTACTACGCCGTGATCTGCATGGTCGTCGTGATGTTGGAGGTCGCCGTGATCTTTGCAGCGACGATCGAGCACCACTCATTCGTGGCCGGCTTTGCTGCCGCGGCGGAGCTCTTTATGATCTGGTCGACGTGGTGGGCGATCAAGCGCTACCGAGTGTTGAAGACTCAGTTCACGCGTGCTTAGTTCGCACCCGTCGTGGTCACCTGAATCGAGGACACCGTGGCGGGTCCCGGCCACCACGCGGCGAAGAGTCCATCTTCCACCGTGGTCACGACGCTCGAGCCGTCACTGAGTTCCAGCGTCGCGCCGGAGACCTGCGACCCCACTGCGCCTTCGATAACCGAGAAGTAATGCCCGTTGTCAACCGTGGTGTCGTTGATGTCGGCCACCGCAGCGCCGGGAGCCGGTGGCGTCACCGACGACGGGTTTGTGGTGTCGCCCATCGAGATCGTTTGGTGCACGACCGTATTCAGTTTGGCGACTGCCGACGACGTGAAGGAACCGAATGAATTCCCGTCCTCGTGCAGCAATGAAAAGCCGTCGCCGAGGACGCACAGCGCCGGATCGGTGGTGCCGTAGACGAGCAACGAGTACGGACCGCGCACGTCGCTCAGTGACACGGGCGGGAGCGACGCGGACGCCTTACTGCCGGGTGCGTCGGCGAGGTTGGCCGCGAGCGACGCGCACACTGTTTCGGCGGTACTGATTTGACCGAACGCCGGTGCCGTCGGTTGGGCCGTCCAGCCGGCGAATGCCGGCGTCGCCCAGGGACCCAAGAGACCCACGAGCGCCACGGTGAGCGCCACGGCACCTCCGCCCACACCGGTGAGCAGATAGCGCCGCGCGCGACGCGGGGACGGCGTAGCGACCTCTTCTAGAAGATGCTGCGTACGTTGAGCGATCCACTCGTCGCTCAGTGCCGGTACGCCGGGATTCAGTAGATCCTCGTTCATGATGCCTCCTTCGTGACTCGGTTGTCGCCGAGGCGTAGTTGCAGTTTTCGTCGGGTACGTGACACCCGGGAGCGGACGGTTCCCACCGGGACGCCGAGGGCCACCGACGTCGCTTCGTAAGTGAGACCACTCCAGAAGACCAGGAGCACGATTTCACGCTCCTGCTCCGACAGGTCTCGTACGACGCCGTTGACCATCTTGAGAGAGGTCTCCGCTTCGATGCGGTCGATGACGGCATCATCCGTCGGAAGCGGACGGTGGCCGTCGAGTCGTTTGAGAGCCTGGGTGTAGCGACGCAGGGAGCGAGTGGCGTTGCGCGATGTGTGGTTCGCTACCCCGAGCAGCCAGGGTAGGGCGGAGCGTTGTTCGAGCACCACCAAGTCGCGTCGTCGCCACGCTTCGAGGAAGACGACACTGGTGACGTCCTCGGCCATGGCGGCGTCGCCCATTCGCCAATAGCAGATGGCGAACACGGCCCTCGCGTGGCGTCGGAAGATCTCCCCGAAGGCCTCGCGGTCACTCGTCGACAGTTCCCAGAGGTCTGCGTCGTCGAGTTCGTCGTAGTTGCGCATAACAAATAGTGTCCGACCATGGAGGATTGGTTCCACGTTCCTGATGGGAAAACGTCGAACCCAATCTTTGTGGTGACTTCGACCCGTAATCCTCCCAGCGGTGACTCTAAGGCTGTTCGATCCACCCTTGGTCAACACCGATCTGTTCGACGTCACCGATCCGCAGACCGGTTCGATGTTGGAGTGTGCGTATCAAGCCACCGGCCTCGTAGAGCGACTCGTGCGTCCCGGTGTCGAGCCACGTCGTCGCGCGCGAGAGAACTTCGACGCGAAGTTTCCCGCGCTCGAGGTACGCGTTGTTAAGCGCCGTGATCTCAAGTTCACCTCGGTCGCTGGGTTTGAGTTCGCGCGCGAGCGCCGGTGCATTGGCGTCATAGAAGTAGATACCCGGAACGGCGTAGGTGCTCTTCGGCTTGAGCGGCTTCTCCTCGATCGAGATGACCTTGCCGTCATCGTCGAACTCGACCACGCCGTAGTGTGACGGGTCACTGACCTGGTAGGCGAAGATGAGCGCGCCCTCGACCGAGGTGTTCTCTTGCAAGTGGGTGCCGAGGCCCGGTCCGTAGAAGAGATTGTCACCGAGGATCAGCGCGCAACTGTCACCGTCGAGGAACTGCTCACCGAGGAGCAACGCCTCGGCGAGCCCGTTTGGTTGGTCTTGCACGACGTAGGAGATCGCGATGCCGAGTTGTGAACCGTCACCGAGCAGTCGACGAAAGGCGTCCTGGTCGTGCGGTGTCGTAATGAGAAGAATTTCACGAAGTCCCGTCAGCATCAACGTGCTGAGCGGGTAATAGATCATTGGCTTGTCGTAGATGGGCAGTAACTGCTTGGACACCGCACGAGTTATCGGGTGAAGGCGCGTGCCGCTACCGCCAGCCAGAATGATTCCCTTCACTGAATTAGTATAGAAAGACTTGCAACCCCTTCTAAAGGTCGAGGTATCGCCATGCGCGTTGTCATAACTGGAGCCGCGGGCTTCATTGGATCGCGATTCGCAGAGGTGCTTCTCGAGAACGCCGAGCGCCTCAACTACGACGACATCGTTCTGCTCGACGCGTTGACGTACTCAGGTCGGCGGGAAAACATGGACGAAGTGTTGCGCGATGAACGCGTGAGTTTCGTCGAAGGATCGATCACCGACGTCGACGTCACGGACAACGTCATGCGCGGTGCACACGCCGTCGTGCACCTCGCCGCGGAGAGTCACGTCGACCGCTCCATCACCGGCGCGCGGGCGTTTTACGAGACGAACGTGATCGGCACACACCAGCTGTTGGAGAGTGCGCGCGAGAGTGACGTACAGCGATTCGTTCACGTCTCGACCGACGAGGTCTACGGATCGATCGGCGAAGGATCGTGGAGTGAAGATCACCTCCTCGAGCCGAATTCGCCGTACTCGTCCAGCAAGGCCGGATCCGACCTCGCGGCGTTGGCCTATCACCGCACCTATGGCATTCCCGTTATGGTGACGCGTTGTTCGAACAACTACGGCCCGCGACAGTTCCCGGAGAAGGTCATTCCGCTGTTCGTGACGAATCTCTTCGACGGCGTGAAGGTCCCTCTCTACGGAGACGGACAAAACATTCGTGACTGGCTGTTCGTGGACGACCACTGTCGCGGGATCCTCGCGGTCCTCGAAGGTGGTCGCGCCGGCGAGATCTACAACATCGGCGGCGGCACGGAACTGACCAACGAAGAGCTGACGACGCGACTCCTCGATCTCTGTGGCTACAGCGACTCGATGATCGAACCGACGACTGACCGCCTCGGCCACGACCGTCGATACTCCGTTGACTGGAGCAAGATCAAGAACGAACTCGGCTACGAACCCCAGATGAGTTTCGACGAGGGGTTGGCCTACACGGTGAAGTGGTATCACGACAACGAGACCTGGTGGCGGTCATTGAAGGATCGCCCGTGAAGTTGATCGAACTCTCGATCCCGGGTCTTTTCGTCCTTGAATCACCCGTCTGGAGCGACGACCGAGGTTCGTTTCGCGAGTGGTTCAAAGACGAAGACTTCAAAGAGGCCGGCGTGGAGTTCCACGCCCGACAGGCGAACCTCTCACTCTCGATGAAGAACGTCGTCCGGGGCCTGCACTATTCAATGGCGCCCGAAGGTCAAGCCAAGGTGGTGACCTGCGCACACGGAGAGCTCGACGACGTGATCGTCGACGTCCGGGTCGGCTCGCCGGCATTCGGCCGCCTCGAGGTCGTGCACCTCGCGGCGGGCGAAGAGCGCTCGGTCTACGTGCCGGCCGGTGTGGCGCACGGCTTTTGTGTGACGAGTGAGCTCGGAGCGTTGACCTACCTGCTCTCCTCTCCCTTCAACGCCGCGTTCGAAATCGAGATCGACCCGTTCGATGCGGAGATCGATGTCCCGTGGACCATTGACGGCGAGGCCATCGTGAGTCCCAAAGACGCCGCCGCGCCTTCACTGCGTGAACGCCGTGACGCGCAGGAACTTCCTCGCTATCACGGACGTTCCTTCAACTAGCGAAGAGTTTCCAGTCCCATTAGCGTTGTCCAGGTGAGTACCGCGCCGCTTCGACTGGTCACCGAACAAGATCGAGACGTTCAGATCGCCGCCACGATCGCGGTGCCGACCATTGAATCCGAGGCACAACTGAAGGCCCTCCTCACCAGTCTTTCTGGCGTCGACGCCGTAGGCGCCGAGGCGCGCGTCGCGAAACTATCGACGAGGTCGATAAAGAAGTCCACGAAACTGGCCGCCATCGAGATGGCGATCTCGATGGTCGATCTGACGACCCTTGAGGGCGCCGACACCCCCGGCCGGGTGACGTCGCTCTGTACCAAAGCCATGCGGCCCGACCCTGGTGACCTGACGGTCCCCTCGGTCGCCGCCGTCTGCGTCTACCCTGATCTCGTCGCGCACGCCCGCTCGGTGCTCGGCTCGTCGCCGGTCGCGGTCGCGTCGGTCGCGACGTCGTTCCCGTCCGGGCGTGCCTCACTGAAGGTCAAGTTGATGGACGTTCGTGATGCCGTCAGCGCCGGCGCGGATGAAGTCGACATGGTGATCGACCGCGGCGCGTTCCTCTCGGGCCGCATCGGTCAGGTCTTCGACGAAATCGTCGCCGTGAAAGAAGCGTGCGGCGACGCGCATCTCAAGGTGATCTTGGAGACCGGGGAGTTGGTGACGTACGACAACGTGCGGCGCGCGAGTTGGATCGCGATGCTCGGCGGCGCCGACTTCATCAAGACCTCGACGGGCAAGATCACGGTGAACGCCACGTTGCCGGTCGCACTCGTCATGCTCGAAGCGGTGCGCGACTTCGCCGAGACCGCGGGGCCGACCGTGGGCGTGAAGGTGGCCGGTGGGATCCGTACCTCGAAGGACGCCATTCGTTACCTCGTCCTGGTCAATGAGACCGTCGGGTCCACGTGGCTCACGCCCCACCTCTTTCGCTTCGGCGCGTCGTCACTCTTGAACGACCTGTTGATGCAGCGACTCAAACAACAGCGCGGCGCCTACGTTCGCGCCGATGAATTCAGCGTCGACTGATGAGCGATCGACGACTCGCCAATTCGCAACTGGGGTCACTCGAGTACGACCCGGCCCCGGAGTCGGCGTCCATCGCCAAGCTCAAGCCGAGCTACGGACTGTTCATCGACGGAAAGTTCAGCGACGCGGAGGCCGACGCCCGGTTCGCGTCGGTCAATCCCGCGAATGAGGAGTCACTTACGTCGGTTGCCCAGGCGAGTGCGCTCGACGTCGACCGAGCGGTCGTGTCCGCACGTCGTGCCTACGACAAGGTCTGGTCCAAGACGACGGGCGCGCAACGTTCGAAGTACCTCTTTCGAATCGCTCGCTTGATCCAGGAGCGCTCGCGCGAACTGGCCGTCGTCGAGACGCTCGACAACGGCAAGCCCATTCGCGAGTCGCGCGACGTCGACATCCCGCTCGCGGCGGCGCACTTCTTCTACTACGCCGGTTGGGCCGACAAACTCGACCACGCCGGATTCGGTGTGAATCCCAAACCATTGGGCGTCGCTGGACAGATAATCCCCTGGAACTTCCCTTTGTTGATGGCCGCCTGGAAACTGGCCCCCGCGTTGGCCGCGGGCAACACCTGCGTGTTGAAGCCGGCCGAGACGACGCCGCTGAGCGCCCTGGTGCTGGCCGAGATCCTCGAGCAGGCCGAGCTGCCGCCGGGCGTCGTCAACATCATCACCGGTGACGGCTCGACGGGTGCCGCGTTGGTCGAACACCCCGACGT
>Ga0302320_10007480_pt1 | contig 24066 bp, 20 predicted proteins | sample Bog_T0_3_FD_202130 | JGI IMG/M metagenome (GOLD analysis project Ga0302320, IMG submission 202130) | Peat permafrost microbial communities from Stordalen Mire near Abisko, Sweden - Bog_T0_3 | ecosystem: Environmental > Terrestrial > Soil > Wetlands > Peat | place: Sweden: Abisko, Stordalen Mire...
TGCTGGCGACTGCAAAGAAAACTACCCTGATTGAACGCTTCCGCACCCACGATACTGACACCGGTTCGCCGGAGGTTCAGATCGCGATTCTGAGTGAGCGGATTGGCGAACTGACCGAGCACTTCAAAACGCACAAGAAGGATCACGCCTCACGGCGTGGACTCTTGCAACTGGTTAGCAAGCGCCGCCGCCTGCTGGATTATCTGAAGACGCACGATACCGATCGCTATCGCGACGTGATCGGCAAACTCGGAATCCGCAAATAATCAGAAAGCTGACATTGAACCGGAAGCGCCCAGACCGGAACTTGGTCACGGCCCCTGTTTCACCCAGAACCTGGGGCCTTGGTGTACCTGGCGAACTGAACTGTTTGCCGGGGAAGTCGCATATCTATCGACTGCGCCTAAGCATTCCTGGGAAATCTGTACACTGCTCGACACAAAGGCCTGGAGAGGTTGATGCCTCCCGGGCTCTTTGTGTTTCTGCGCGTGCTTTTTCTCCGACAGGATTGCTCGATACACCCCAATTCTTTTCTGCTGCTTCCCCGCACACGTTTCCCAAAGTGAACAAAACGAAAAGAGGACACTATGTCTACCAAGCATGAAGTATCCGTCGAGCTTGCCGGCGGCAAGCGGTTGGTCTTTGAGACCGGCCGCATGGCCAAGCAGGCATCCGGTGCGGCCCTTGTGACCACCGGCGAAACCGTCGTCCTGGCGACAGCCGTTGCTTCGCCCGATCCCCGCGAGGGCATCGATTTCTTCCCACTCACGGTGGATTATCGCGAGTACACCTATGCCGGTGGACGCATCCCCGGAGGATTCATCAAGCGCGAAGGCCGTCCGAGCGAGAAGGAAGTTCTTACCTGCCGCCAGATCGATCGCCCCATTCGCCCGCTCTTTCCGGATGGTTTCCGCAACGAGACCCAGGTCATCGCGCTCGTTTTCTCAGCGGACAAGGAAAATGATCCCGACGTGGTCGGCATCAACGCAGCCGCTGCAGCACTGGCACTCTCTGACATTCCGTTCAGCGCGATTGTGGGCGCCGTACGAGTCGGCCGCGTTGATGGCCAGTTCGTGGTAAATCCAACATACGCCGAACGCGCGCTTACAACGGTCAACATCATGGTTGTCGGTCACAAGGACGGCATCGTCATGATTGAGTCCGGCGCCAAGGAAGAGACGGAAGAAGTGATTCTCGCGGCGATTGAATTCGCCCACGAAGAGATCAAGAAGATCTGTGGCGCGATCGCTGAGCTCGTGGCAAAAGCCGGCAAGCCCAAGCGGGCGTTTACTGCGCCGGAGTTCGACGAAGCGTACTATGCGGAGCTCAAAGCCAAGATTGGCGACCGCGTGAAGGACGCCCTCGACACCAAGGCTCACGCCAAGACCGAAAGCTATGCGCTCATCAAGCAGATCAAGGACGAGCTGGCTGCAGGGCTTCCCGCCGACGATCCGACCGCGAAGAAAAAGCTCAGCACTTACTACGAGCACCTGCGCGAGCGTACCTTCCGCGAGCAGGTCACACGCGACCGCATTCGACCCGATCGTCGCGCATTCGACGAGATTCGCGAGATCACCATCGAAACCAGCGTTCTGCCGCGCACGCACGGCTCGGCGCTGTTTACCCGTGGTGAGACGCAGGCACTCGTTACTGCCACGCTGGGTACCCAAGATGACGGTCAGAGACTTGAGAGCTACGAGGGAGAGCAGCGCAAGAACTTCATGCTGCATTACAACTTCCCGCCGTTCTCAGTAGGCGAAACGGGCCGCATGGGCGGTACAGGGCGTCGCGAAATCGGTCACGGAGCTTTGGCCGAGCGCGCAATTTCCGCAGTGCTGCCAAGCGCAGAAGAATCGCCGTATTCGATCCGTATCGTTTCCGACATTCTTGAGTCCAACGGTTCTTCATCGATGGCCTCGGTTTGCGGGGCCAGCCTGGCGCTGTACGACTCAGGCATCCAGCTCAAGGGATCGGTTGCCGGAGTAGCCATGGGACTGGTGAAGGAAGGCGACGATTACGCCATCCTTACCGATATTGCTGGAGCGGAAGATCACTACGGCGACATGGACTTCAAGGTCGCCGGAACGCGCAAGGGAATTACCGCCCTCCAGATGGACATCAAGATTGGCGGCCTCACGCGCGAGATTCTGCAGCAGGCAATGGAGCAGGCCAAGCGCGGCAGGATTTTCCTGCTCGACAAGATGGACGCGGTTCTCGACGGACCTCGCCAGGAGCGCTCGCAGTACGCGCCTCGAATTGAAACCGTCCAGATCCCCACGGACAAAATCCGCGATCTCATCGGCAAAGGTGGCGCGACCATCCGCGGCATCATCGAACAGACCGGCGCCAAGATCGATGTCGACGACACCGGCAAGGTGAGCGTCGCTTCCAGCGATCCCGCGGGCATGAAGAAGGCGCTGGCGATGATCAGCGATCTGACGGCCGTACCGGAGATCGGCAAGACTTACCTGGGCAAGGTAGTTCGGTTGGCGGAGTTCGGCGCATTCGTCGAGCTCTTCCCCGGGACCGATGGCTTGCTGCATATTTCCGAGATCGCAGAGCATCGCGTCAAGGAAGTGAAGGACGAGCTTCGCGAAGGCGACCAGGTGATGGTGAAGGTTCTTGCCATCGAAGGGAATCGCATCAAGCTGAGCCGCAAGGCGCTCATCAAGGAACAGAAGGCCAAACTGGCTCAGTCATCTCCTGCTGAAAATGGCGGCGAAGAGGAAAGTGGAGAGTCGTATGCAACTCCCGCCCCTCCTCCTCCTCCCGCAAGGCCGCGGAACGAGTTTGACGAGCGTCAGCCGACCTCCAACCAAAGCACGATTCTTATCGAAGGCGGAGAAGATTTCGACGAAGACAGCTCCGAGGAGTTCGATGAGGAAACCGAACCCAACTTTAACCGCGTTGAAGGCGCGCCGGTCGCGGTAGGCCAGCCTGCAAGCGGACCTCGTCCTCCTGCGGGCGACAACAATCGCCGCCGGCGTCGTCGTCGTCCAGGCGGCGGTGGTGGTGGCCGCGGACCAGGCGGCGGTCCCAGGTCGTAAACTGGGAAACGACTCGAGTACGCAACAAGGCCCGGACGAAGCTGTCCGGGCCTTGCTCATTTCTGTTCGAAGATGTTGTCGGCCGCCCAATTAACCTGCGAGTTCGGAATTTCCCGCAATTCTGTTCTCTTCCGGCACAACAGACTTGGGCGGTCGGGCTAGTTTTGGATCATGTGCGGAGGCAAACTTGAAGTCATACATTTTCCTGTCGGCCGCAATGCAGAGTCCCTCGGCATCGGCAGCATCATCTGGAAAGACCGCAATGCCCACGCTTGCGCCTACCTGGATGGTTTGATCCGCTACGACAAAAGGTTCGTGAATCAGATCGGAAAGCGACTTGGCTACAAGTTCTGCGTCTGCCCGGGTGATGGGCTCGTCCAAAATGATGGAGAATTCATCGCCGCCTGTTCTTGCCACGGTGTCAGAGCGGCGAATGCGTCCGGAAAAAATTCCGCCCACTCGCTTGAGCACCTGGTCACCCGCGTGGTGACCGAGCGTGTCGTTCACATGCTTAAAATGGTCCAGGTCGATCAGCAACAGTGCGGTCTTTGAACCCGTACGGCGCGAGCGCTCAAGAGACCTCATCAAACGATCCTGAAAGAGGCGCCGGTTGGGCAAGCCGGTCAGTTCATCGTGCAGGGCGAGATAGTGGTTGTGTTCGATTTGCTGTTCCAGGAGCAAAAGAATCATTCCCGCAGCGACGACATATTCCGGCAAGTTCCAAACTTCGGTCTCCAGGTGAAGGTCGGGCAGAAATGTTCGGATCATTGGCGCCATCACAAAGACCATGGACCATGCGAAAAAGCCGGCGATCGTCAGAAAGGATCCGGAGGTTGCTGGCCGGTAGGCAAACCGGAAATGCACGCAGCAACAGAAATACACGGTGAAGAGCACCGCGTTCAACGCGATTTCTGGACCAGTCCCCGGCCTCCCCTCAAAGGCAAGGAGAAATACGGAAAGGCTGCAATAGATCGCAACCGTCACCCACCGCAGTGGACTGTTTTGCCGGTTGTGCAGGTTGAGCACTGCAACAGTGAGAGGCAGCGCACCAAGCAGGATTGCGGCGGGAACCAGGGCCCAGAGGGGAGCGGGATTGATTGCGATGATATCGATGTAGAGCGTATTTGTTGCTAGAAGAATAGCCAGCATCCAGTGATTGGAACGATTCTGGCGAGTAGGCACCGAAGCCCACATAAAAAGGATACCGGCCCACGCAAACGAGACAATGCCGATGAAGAGCGCAACCGTTCCAAGTTGTCCGGGAGTGAAGACAAACAGAAAGCCCACATAGTGGAGCGCAATCATGAACCAGCCAGCAAGCCACCATACTGACACTTGCGCATGACTTCGCCGGGCAACGGTAGCGAAGGTGCCCGCAAGCAGGCCTACGGCCGCCAAATCAGGCAGTTTACTCCAATCCAAGGCAGGATCCTCAAGGCAACACAAAGAACTACAGCCTCTAGGATCGTTGATTCTCGAGAGAATTCCATAGCGCTTTGGTAGCACTGGCGAATCGTCGGAGTGCACTTAGGTAATGTGCCGTGTGGAAAAGGCGATCCCACTGTTCTCCGCTCAAATGGTAAAGAAAAAGGCGTCGTTGCCGAAATATCCATAGAGCCATATTCCGTGGCATTGCTGCGCATTCGAGCATGCGAGGCCGAATGATCTCCCTTAAGAAGTTTCTCGATTCAGACCAAGCCGATGACAGACCAGCGCATAAGATCGACGGTGACCTTACTGCCTTCGCCGCTATCGGAGCGTATCGCTCTGCCTTGGCGGAAATGGGTAACTGCAGCCTTGAAGCATGTCCAGGCCTGGGCAGCGCACTTAAGGAGGCCCTCGATCAGCTTGGAAGAAAACTCCTCACTGATGTGGATTGCGCAACGCTGCGAATGGCTGAGTGCGGTGTCCGCGACCAGTTGAAAGGTTGGGGGCAACAGACTGCTCGACACTACTTGCAGAAGAGTGATGAGGTGAAAGATCTGCTTATCGTCATGGCCCGTATGGCCGAGTCTGTAGGAGATCGCGACGAGCGGTGCGCTGGACAGATCAAAGCGGTTACGGCAACACTTACAGAAATCGCAAGCCTTGAAGACCTCACCGAAATTCGCGCGTCTATTGTGCGAAGTGCCGAGGACTTGAAGTCATCCATCGACCGTATGGCTTCCGAGGGCAAGGCCGCGATGGATTTGCTGCGCGTGCAGGTTTCGACCTACCAGACGAAACTCGAAAATGCCGAGCAGCTTGCGTTTCGAGATGCGCTCACCGGCATTCGCAACCGCCTTTGCATTGAGCGCCACATCGAACGACAGATCGCAGAGGGCGCGCTTTTTTGTGTAGCAGTCGTTGATATCGACTCCTTCAAGCAGGTGAATGACGAGTACGGTCACCTGATCGGCGACGAGATTCTCATCCAGTTCTCCAAAGAGCTTTCTTCGGCCTGCCGCACCAACGATCTGGTTGGCCGATGGGGTGGAGACGAATTCATCGTTGTGCTTGACGGATCGTTCGATGAGGCAGCAGCCCAATCTGCGAGGGTGAGCAAGTGGGTCTGCGGGAACTACACCATCGAAAGAAAGCCCGTGCCGCTTAAGCTGAAGATCAACGCTTCGATCGGAGTGGCCGAGAGCGTCCCCGGAGAAACAATGCAGGAACTGCTCGCCCGAGCAGACTCCGCCATGTACGGCCAGAAAGGGAAGAAGCCAAGCTCCTCCCTCGACCGTTAGGATTTTGCATCATTCAACGCTTTCTCGAGTTTCCCTTTCGGATATGGAGGTCCCATCTCATGGCTCGTCTCCTGATCCGAAACTGCTCGTCTGTGGCCGCCATCACACCTAGGCGTACTCCTGAAGCAATATGGGATTCGTATCCCCACGAGTTCTCTTAAGGAAAAACTAATCCTTCTTTCCCCTCTCCTATCTTGAGTTTCTTCCCCCCAAGCGCGAAGGTGGAGTTGGGCCACTCCTCAGTTTCGAGTTTCCTGTAAATCGATGCTCTCTCGCTACTGGGATTCTTGAGTAAGGTCATCGGTTTGTGGCGCGGCCCTGGGAGACGATTCATATGAGGCTGTTGATCGCTGAAGACGACAAAGCTTTGGGATTGTTTTTGAGCCGCGGGTTGGAGGATGACGGACATCGTGTTCGGCTCGTCCTGGATGGAGGAGCCGCCGTCGAGGCCTTCCGTCAGGATCTGCCTGACCTCACCATTCTCGATTTGAATATGCCGGTGAAAGATGGTGAAAAGGTTCTGGAGGAAGCCCGCGCCCTGGACCTGGATCTTCCGATCCTGATACTGACGGCCCGTCAGGAAGTCGACACCCGTGTTCGCTGTCTGGATCTCGGCGCAGACGACCTGATGGTGAAACCTTTCAGCCTCCATGAACTTCGGGCCCGCTGCCGGGCACTGCTGCGGCGAAAGCGGGAGGCGCGATTGCAGTTGCGTGCCGGAGACCTGGAGCTGGATCGCCTGGAACACACGGCTCGCAGGAGAAACCAATCGGTCCAGTTGACGAACAAGGAGTTCGCGCTGCTTGAGCACCTGATGCTGAATCGCGGCCAGTGTGTCACTCGCGTGGAATTGCTTGAATCTGTCTGGAATCTCGAGCCGGCTCAAACCACGAACATCGTGGACGTTTACATCAACTACCTTCGCCGCAAGCTCCATGACCCGGCTCCCGGCCACTTGATTCGCACCATGCGGGGAAAGGGGTATGTCGTTCCGTCGGAAGCCGAACTGTCCCTTGCTTCGCCGGTGATCGTCCTTCCGCAACCCGAACCATCGAATCCGGCCCATGGGATCGAAATTCAATAACTGCAGACAGTAAAAAATCAGTCCAATGCCAAGGAGAACTTCATGTCGTCGATTCCGGTTCCTACGTCTTCTTCCAATTTTCGCGTCCGTGTACGGACAGCAGTCATCACCAGTGCCGACTCGAACTTCCGCCAGCGGCTCTCAGAGATTCTTACAGGGCTTCGATGGCAGGTGCGCGAGGCCGCTGGGGGCGCCCAGGCCTGGGCGGAAGTTCAATCGGCCGCACCCGAAGCGGTGATCGTCGATTCGTGGCTGCCTGATCTGGATCTAACGGAATTCCTGAGTGACTTCCGCGGCTCCTTTCCGCAAGTCGATGTGATCGCTGCCGGAGGCGCCTCGTTGCAGGAGAGCCCACGCGGTCCTTACCGTCAGGAATTGCTCTACGCGATACGCCGTTGCCAGGATACGGACACTGCGGTTTGGAACGCGGCACCGGCGATCGAGCAGCCGGTTGCGAACTTGGAGAGCGTGGGGAAGGATTCGAATCACATTGCGCCGTGGCCTATTCCCAACAGGGATGACTCCACGGCTTTCGCCAAAGACGTCCCACAATCTTCTCAACGTTTGGACGAAGATCGGTCCCTCGCCACTCCCGAGCATCGCGATGGTTTGCCTGTCCATCCGGAAAAGCGTCCTGCGGGGCAGGACCCAGCGGTCTGCGATCGACTTCCCGAGCTTGTAGGAAACGCTCCCTGCATGCTCGAGGTGAGTCGCCGCATCCGGCTTGTTGCTCCCAGGCTGACCCCGGTACTGATTGAAGGTCCTACCGGGTCGGGCAAGGAATTGGTGGCAGAGGCGCTGCATCGTCTGTCGACGCGAAGCAAAAAGCCATTCGTCGCGATTAATTGCGCGGCAATCCCCGAAGCTCTGCTGGAAGCGGAATTATTTGGCCATACGCGAGGGGCATTTACGGGTGCCGTGCAAGGCCGTGTTGGCCGCATCGAAGCTGCCGATGGGGGGACTTTGTTCCTCGACGAAATCGGCGAGATGCCCTTGTCGCTGCAGTCCAAGCTGTTGCGATTTGTGGAGTGCGGGGAACTGCAGCGCGTCGGCGACAACGAGACCGTGAAGGTGGACGTCCGGATCATTGCCGCGACGCACAGACCACTCGCCCAACAGGCTGCCAGTGGAAACTTCCGCTCCGATCTGTACTACCGCCTGGCAGTATTTCTTATTCGTACTCCCGCCCTCGCCGAACATGGGCAGGATTTGCCGGGTCTCGTTGAACACTTTATGCAGCGTTTGGGCAAGGATTCGCCAGTAAAGCGCTTGGACGGTTCTGCGCTGGCAAAGCTCTCCTCGCACGGCTGGCCCGGCAACGTGCGCGAGCTCGAGCACGTACTGGAGAGGGCTGTCATTCTCGCCGGAAATGCGCCTACGCTCACCGCCCAGGAGATCGACTTTGGCTTCGCCGCAGCCTGAGGCCGATGCCGGACTGTGCGAGCCCCGCTGAGTAACAAGGGAGGAATGGGCGATGAACTTTGGAATCGAGACGAGACTCAGCGATCAAGTCGCCAGATACCTGGACCTCGCGAACGATGAAGCAAAACTGACCGCAGCAAATATGGCAAATGTCGACACGCCTGGATACAAGACCATGGGCATGGACTTTGAAGCGGAGCTGCGGGATGCGATGACGAGCGTGGATCAGGGACGGCCGTCGAAGCCGGTTCGCGTGCGCGCCGTGGATGGACTGATAGCGCGCCCGGATGACAATAACGTCTCGATCGACCGGGAGGGTTTGCACCTGGCTGAGGCGCAGCTCAAGTTCAAGACCGGTATTGCGCTTCTTCGAGAGGAGTATCAACGCGTGATGGATGCCATTCATGCCGACAAGTAACTTTCTCCCTCAGGCATCGACCGATTCGGCAGTGTTCCGGAGATGCGGTCTGTTTCTCATGCTCTGGAAAGCGAGGCGCCTTTGAATCTGTTTGGACTGATGGAAACTTCGGGTGAGGCCATGCAGGCAGAGCGGATGCGGGCCGAGGTCGTGGCCGCCAACATGGCCAATGCGGAAACGACAAAGACGGCCGGGGGAGGGCCCTATCGGCGGCAACATGTGGTGTTCGCTGCTGATCGCGGCGATTCATCGTTTCTTGATTCGATGAACGAAGCCGGCAGCACTTCCCAGGGAGGACTTCCGGGTTTGTCTTTGCCGGTGGCCTCGGCGACCGCGCCCGGGGTCCACATTGCGCAGGTACTCGAAGATCAATCCCCGCCATTAAAGCGATATGACCCCGGACATCCGGATGCCGATGCAGAGGGATATGTCTCGTATCCAGACATTAATCCGCTCACAGAGATGGTCGATCTCATGGGGGCGACGCGTGCCTATGGTCTGAATGGTTCTGCCGTGCAGGCGGAGAAAGGCATGATTACCTCCGCGCTTGAAATTGCTAAACCGTGAGCCGGGCTACTTGGCGGTTAAGGTTTTAAACGAAAAGCCGAACGTCCTTTGAAGGGAGGAAACCATGCAACCTTTGATCAATCCAGGGATGACCTCGTCGGCATCGTCGCTCAATCTCCACACGAATGCGGCAGGGACGACACCTTCGTACGCCGCGGTGGCGGGCGCACCGGAGCCCTTCTCCGACCTTTTGAGCGACGCGGTCGGGCAGGTAAACCAGCTGGAGGCCCAGGCCCGAGGTGCTGTCGAAGGGCTCATGTCCGGCTCTGGCGTGGACGTACACCTGGCGATGATCGCCACCCAGAAAGCCAGCATGGCATTTGAGCTTGCGTTGGCGGTGAGAAACAAAGCGGTGCAGGCCTATCAGCAGGTAATTGGAATGCAGTTCTAGTCCCACCGTCGTTCCCGCATCGCTTGTCTCTTGCTGCAGGCGGGTGAACGTCCGATGGCGGTTTGGAGAAGAGCACCGGTAGACGGCAAGAGCAAGCCAATGGCCTGGTTTCGAGATGGACGGGAAAGTGTCGGGTAGCGGAAACCATGGCTTCTGGAACACAACTGGAGAAAGCACCTTCGGGAATCGTCGGACGGCCTCCATGGGTGGACCGTCTAGCCGGCGCGTGGGGCAAGAGCAAGGTGCTTTGGGCACGGCTCAATCCGATCCAGAGAAGCTGGGCGTTGGTTGCAGTCGCGCTTTTGGTAGGCCTGTCAGCGGGACTGCTTTGGTATGCTCTGCGGCCGGATTGGCGAATCCTGTATGTGGATCTGGATCCCGAGGACGCTCGCCAGACGGCGCAGATTCTTGCACAGGCGCAAATTCCCTTTGAACCCTCCGCCGACGGCGCCGGGATCCAGGTTCCAGCCGCGCAACTAGATAAGGCAAGGCTTGTTACGGCATCCAAGGGCGGCATGAAGAGCGGCCGGCTGGGTTTTGAAATCTTCGACAAACCCAATTGGGTCGGCTCCGAATTCGATGAGCAGGTGAACTATCAGCGGGCGCTGGAGGGAGAACTGGAGCGAACGGTGGGCACGCTTGCGGACATCGAATCGGCTCGCGTCCATCTCGTTCTCAACCATGATTCGCTCTTCCGTGATCAGGAGCGGGCGGCAAAAGCATCTGTCGTGATCAAAATGCGCCATCGCTCTCTGGCCGATGGCGAGCCGGAGGCGATTCGGAATCTTGTAGCGTCGGCCGTCGATGGGCTCACTGCGGAGAACGTCGTTCTCGTCGATGCAAGCGGGCATGTACCCCTCGGGCCCAAGACCGCGGAATCCCTGCAGCTGGCGGCGGAACAGGAGCTCGAAGAAAAACTGGTCTCCACCCTGGAGCCAGTTACCGGCAGTGGAAACGTCCGCGCCTCCGTCACACTGGATTACGATCGCGCGGCGACCGACGTGACCCAGGAGATCTACGATCCCGACAAAACGGTCACGCTCAGCATGCAGCGGAGTGAGCAGACATCGGGCCCGCAGGCCATTGCAGCGGGCGTGCCCGGAACGGCGTCGAATGCGCCAAACTCGCAAACGCTTCCGGTGTACCCGCAACAAACAACTCCGCCTCAATCGTCCAAGACCGAATCCGGGACTTATGCCGCGTCCAAAACCGAGCGACATGAAGTCGACACTCCTGGCAGGGTGCGACGCCTGACCGCTGCCATTGTGATCAATGACCGGCTTGTTCATCCAGCTTCCAAAGGAAAACCAGCGGTTTGGCAGCCGCGCTCCGCCGAAGAACTTCGCAACCTGACAGCTCTGGCCCAGGCGTCTGTCGGTTTCGATGCCTCGCGCGGCGACCTGCTGACGGTTCAGGATCTGGCGTTCGAGCAAAACAGCTCGGAGCAACCGCCGCCGGTGCTGGAAAGGTGGATAGACACTGCCGAGACGTCTCCCGTACTCGTCAAGTACGCGGCGCTGCTTGCCGGGCTTCTCGTTGTATTGGCGTTCGGCGTACGCCCTGCGCTCCGCAAAATGGACCCTGCCAGGCCCCGCGAGAAGACGTCGAAGGAACCAGCCAAAGAACTAGGTGCCGGCGCCCAGACAACCGCTCCGGCGATTCTCAAACCACCGGAGCCTGTCGAGACTGACCCTGAACGCCTGCGAGCCCAGGAGATCTTCGATCAGGTGGCGGATCACTTGAAGCGCGAGCCAACACAGAGCTCGCGATTGTTGCAAAGCTGGATCCACTCCGACTAGAAAGGGCCCACACATTGGAAGAGCAGGGAAATTCGAGTGGGGCTGGACGACATCGGTCAACCGGGAACCTCTCCGGAGTGCGCAAGGCGGCCATTCTCCTTGTCGCGGTCGGGGAGTCGCTCGCGAAGGAGATTCTGCGAGACCTGCCCGAGGTCGACGTGCAGCGACTCACGGAAGAGCTGGCGGACCTGCGCGGCATCACACCGGAAATGTCCTCCGACGTCCTTGAAGAGTTCTGGCAGCTCCTGGAAACGCAGAACTTCATGAAGCACGGTGGTCTTGACTACGCGAGCCGGCTTCTTATCGATACCTTCGGCAAGGAACGCGCGGATGATCTTCTCATGCTGGTGCGCCGGTCGCAGGAAGCCGCACAGGGAAATCTTGCCAAGCTGCAGCGTACCGACCCCCAGCAACTGGGCAAGCTTCTGGATACGGAACATCCGCAGACGATCGCCCTGGTGCTCGCGCATCTTGACCCCAGGCGTGCATCCCAGGTACTGGATAATCTGAGCGAAGAACACAAGGTTGTCTCCGTGCAGCGCCTGGCCGAAATGCGGCAGTTTTCCCCGGAGATGGCGCAGAAGGTGGCTCATATTCTGCACCGCAGATTGGAAAGCGTTGGCGATACGGCGCGCAAGAGCTACTCCGGCTTCAAGGCTGTGGCCGACCTCCTGAATCGGTTGAATGCGGAGGAGTCGAAGAAGATCCTCGAGACGATTGAAGAAGGTCAGCCCGAACTCGCGCTGAGCATTCGCAACCTGATGTTTACCTTCGAAGATCTCGTTACGGTCCCGGCGGCATCGATCCGCGAGATTGTTTCGGGGGTGGACAAGAGACAACTCGCTCTTGCGCTGCGTGGAGCCAACGACGATTTGCGGGCGCAGATCTTTAAAGCGATGAGTTCGCGTGCCGTGGAAATGCTCAAGGAGGATATGGAGGTGCTAGGACCGGTGCGCTCGCGCGAGGTAGCTCAGGCCCAACAGGAGATTTTGAGCCTTGCCAGGCGCCTGGAAACTGAGGGGAAAGTCGTCCTGAAACTGGAGACGGGCGACGAGATGCTTGCTTGAGGATGTGCATCGAGAGAGAACTCGCAGACCAACGCATTGCTGAGGGGATTGCTTGAAACCGGGTGTAGCAAACGAGAAAGATCGTGGGGCGAACGGGATTCAGGTGTTCGAATATCCTGCGACTCCCGACCTCCAAGGTACTTCGGGAGAGCAAGCCTGGCTCGAAGATCTTTCGTCGTCCGATGGCGCAAGCGAACCGGACAAAGATCGAGACAGTGTGCCCAGCCGCGGGCCGGAGCCTGTTGATTTCGATCAGCGGCTCGCCGAGGAGTGTCGTCGATCCTTCGAGGGGGGGAGGGAACGAGGCCGGCTGGAAGGCCGTCAGGAAGCGCGCGACACCTATGTTGCGGAACTGAAAGCACTGGAAGAGCGTCGCGTTCGTCAGGCCGCCGAATTGGTAGAAAACTTTTCGCAGGCAAGCGACAACCATCTTCGCGAAGTTGAGCGGGAGGTTGTGAAGCTGGCGTTGGCGATCGCTGCGCGCGTCCTTCGCAGAGAAGCGCATATGGACCCGCTGCTGCTGACCGGCGCAGTGCGTGTGGCCCTGGGGCAACTCTCAGAATCGACCGAGGTGAAACTTCTAGTGCCCGCTTCGGAACTTGATTTGTGGATTGCCGCCATCCACATGATCCCGAACCTCGCACTGAAACCCTCGGTCCGTGCCGGGGAAAATATGCGGTTGGGAGACTGTCGCATCGAAGCCGCTCAAGGCTCGGTCGATCTCGGCATTCGCTCGCAGCTTGACGAAATTGAGCGGGGATTTTTTGACGGAACCCCGCGTTCCAAACAGCCGGCTCGCCACGCCTCGGAACAAACAAGCGCGGTTCCCTCATGACAGCATCGCTGGAGCGTTACTTCGGCCGCCTCGAGCGCCGCCAGCCGTGGCGATGGCGAGGCAAAGTCCTCGAATCGGTCGGCCAGACCATCGAGTCCTCCGGCCCTTTGGCATCGGTTGGCGAGTGTTGCGAGATCGAAGATCGCCTCGGCAACGTTCATCGAGCCGAGGTGATCGGATTTCGCGGGTCGAACGTGGTGTCGATGCCGGTGGAGACGACCGAAGGCATCCGCTTCGGGGATTCGGTGTCGGCGCTTGGGATTACTCCTGAGATGGAAGTGGGAAATTCCCTGATGGGGCGAGTATTGAACGCATTGGGCGAGCCGATCGATGAGGGGCCTCCTCTCGTCTCCTCAACCACGCTGCCCCTGGAAAGCGCCGTGCGTTCTCCTCTCGATCGCGATCCGATCCGCAATCCGCTGGGGACAGGAATTCGGGCACTGGATGCGTTGCTGACTGTCGGTCGCGGGCAACGCGTAGGCATCTTTGGTGGATCCGGTGTTGGCAAAAGCACACTGATCGGCATGATGACGCGCAATACAGAGGCCGACGTGACGGTCGTCGGACTCGTTGGCGAACGTGGCCGCGAAGTGGGAGAGTTTCTCGAGGACGCTCTGGGTCCGGAAGGTCGTGCGCGTTCGGTTGTACTCGTCTCGACTTCCGACCAGTCCCCGCTCTTGCGCATGCACGCGGCACTCGCCGCAACCACGGTCGCGGAGTTCTTCGCGGCTCAGGGAAAAAATGTCCTGCTAGTCCTCGACTCCCTGACGCGCTTCGCCATGGCCGCACGCGAAATCGGACTGGCTTCCGGCGAGCCGCCCACCGCGAAGGGCTACACGCCCTCCGTCTTTTCTCGGCTGGCGCGGCTCGTCGAACGCAGTGGACAGTTCCGCACCGGATCGATCACCGCCTTTTACACGGTGCTGATGGAGGGCGACGATCAGCAGGATCCCCTGGTCGACGCCGTCCGATCGCTCCTCGATGGCCATGTCGTTTTGTCGCGAGCGCTCGCCGCGGAGGGATGGTATCCCCCCGTTGAGATCCTGGATTCGATCAGCCGACTTATGCCGGTTGTCGCCGGCAACGAGCATCGAACCCATGCGGCCCTTCTGCGGCAACTCATGGCTGTCTATGCGCGCTCGGAGGACCTGGTCAGGATCGGCGCCTATAAGGCTGGCTCGGATCCCGAGCTGGATCGTGCCCTTCGAGCCCGTGCGGCGATCCGGAGTTTTCTCACGCAGGACGCGCACGAGCATGTACCGCTCACGGCGTGTCTGACTCGACTGGGCGCTCTGGCCCGGGAGGTTTGAGCCATGGCGGTATCGCGCGCGCTTCGTCGACTGTTGCGAGTGCTCGAGATCGAAGAAGAGCAGAGCCAACTGGCGCTCAAAAGCAGCCTCGGCGAGCTGAGACGCCTGGAGCAACTCATGACTCTCAATCGCACGCGAGAGCGCGAAGGCCGGCAGTACATTGTTCGCAGCGCCTACACCGGCGAGGTTTCCGATCGCGTGGCCGGCTTGCAGGAATCGCTGTCGGCCGCAAAACTTGCCGAAGCACTTGATGCCAGGATGGCCGAAGTTGGGCTCGTGGTTGCAGAATGCCGCCAGGCTTATCTCGGCAAGCGTGTGGAACGGCGACAAGCAGAAATGCTGATTCGTGACATAGAGAGTCGCGATGCAATCGTGTCGGCCCGACGCAGTCAACAGGACTTGGATGACTGGTATCTGAATCGCCTGTTAGCTCGAAAGACAGGTTCCCCGCGGGATCGTGACGACCTTCCAAACGAGGACGGCAAAACGCTCGAGGAAAAGCTTTAGCCATCCTTATTCGAAGCAAGGACTCGCGTCCCAAATCGGAACCGGACTTCCCAACGCTGACAATGCTCTAACAAATCGCCACAACAATTGGCGAACAATCTGCACTCCCTCAAGGCATGAGCGCAACCGGCATCGTAATCGAGCAGGCCGCAAGCACCTTGCCGTTTCTAACCGGCGGAACAGGAAAATCCGCAGGGACGCTCATGAAGCTAGCCGGGACGACGTTTCAAGCCGTGCTTCAAAGTGCACAAGCATTCGGGCCCATCCCTGGTTCCGGCGTACAGCCGCCGTTGACGGCGCATGTTGCGAACTTCTCATCGGGCGCCGACCAGGCCGATCCCGGCGCCACCGATGCCAACCCGGCGGGATTTCCGTTCTGCGGATCGAGCCAATTTTCCACTCGTGCAGCTTGCGATGCGGCGGCCGTCGTGAAATCCGGATCGGCCCTGAAATCCAGTGATGGGAACGGTTCATCGGGGACGATCAGGCCTGCTTCGGGTCACCGGGACTCCTCCCATTCCATCCATCCAAACAGCAACGACCAGACTCCGCGGGAAACCGCTCCGGAACATCCGGGTCCTGATGGCAATCGGCCCCTCGATCGAAAGAATCAGCATACGAACGGGGAGGGAACTGGTGTCCGTGCGGAACAAAACGCGCCAGACCAAGAAAGCACGATCGCTTTTCAACCTTCCGTGGCATCAGCCTATCTTCCAAACCAATCGCTCAACTTGCAGAATCAAGCTCAGCCTGCCGCGGAGAATCCGGACGAGCACACCGGGCGAGCTAGTCTCGAGTCAGGAGCGTTTCCGAGTACACCGAAAGCCGTGCTCGACGCGCCATTCGCTTCCCCTAGCTCAAAAGGCAACGTCGGCTCCGAGTCCGTCGCTCAGGCCACTTTAACGATGCGGTCTTCGGCTTCTGTCTTGACGAAAGGAGGCTTTGCAACTCTGGAAGATCGCAGCGGCGGATTGGAGAGCTCTTTTCAAAATTCGACTGATCGGAGTTCACCGGATCATGCCGCTCAACCGCAGAGACCGCTTGCAGCGTCCGTGCCGGGCGCAGATCGTTCCGATCCAGGATCCCCACGAGAATCAGCGCCAGCGAATGTCTCCTCATCCCCAACAGATCCTCCGGCGATCTCCGATTCCGTTCGGCAAGCCCCGAACGCATCCAGTGTGCAAGGAGGCAATCAACCGGAGGAAGCGGCCAAGTCAAGCGAGAGATTTTCCCAGGAACATTCCCGTGCGGTGAAGTCTTCTTCATCATTCGGCGGCTCTATCCGTGAAGCGTCGAGCGCGCCCGGATCGAACCTGCTCAATGCAGGTAATCCGGAGATCGAGAATCACGCTGGGGTTCCTCCTAAGCAAACTCAAGTGAACGGACCCCAAGTCTCCACGACATCCACCGAGGCTGCAAACACCCGTAACGAGCGGCCGTTCAAATTCGAGAACGAAAGCGCGTTCGACCAGCGGGCTCCTGCGAGTGTCGGGCATCCATACGAGCCACTCCCGCAATTGCCGGACTCCAGCGATTTGCCGCTGAGCGGCAATCTTTCCGAAAGCATGAAGGCTGGATCGCCAAAGGTTGGCAAGAGTTCCACGACGGGAAACAGCTTGACGGCAACGGCTGCGATCCCCATGGGCCTTTCGCCGGCCGACCCGGCTTCAACCATCGAGGCGAATTTCAGAATGAGCGACTCGCTGCATACGCATGCGTTCAGCCTTCCAACGTCCAGTCTGGAGAGCTCTCGAGGAAGTGCTGGCGACTCCGTGACGCCTCATCAAGCGTTCGAGGCACTCGACCGCACAGGGAATGGGCCGGTTGCGAACTGGGTGCACACCAGTTCACAAAGGGCTGAAGCCGGCTTTCAGGATCCGGCGCTGGGCTGGATCGCGGTGCGCGCCGATCAAAATGCGGCGGGAGTGCATGCCACCGTGCTCCCCGCAACGACAGAGGCAGCGCAATCTCTTGGCTCACAGATGGCGGGCTTGACGGCTCATCTCTCAGAAGCACATGCGTCCATCGCGAGTCTTTCACTGGGGACAGGCGAGGGCAGGGAAGCGGGAACAGCGGCGGGTCAAAGTTTCCATCAAGGCGCAGACAAGAATCGGGAACATCAGGACACTGGCGATTCGCAGGCTAGCGGGACATTGGACACCGCGGTTTCGTCGAGCCGAGGCCCGCTCGCTGCCTCGCCCCCAATGGCATTGGCCGCGGAAGGCAGGCACATTTCCGTGATGGCTTGAAAGCGCAACGGATCAACGCAGGAGTCGACAGACGGCGGTCTCTCGAACGGGAAGTAACACCGAGTTGTCAAAAGCAGGAGGAAACATGGGAACAGCAGCAATCTTCAGTCACTCCATGAACACCGTCCAGTCGTTGCTGGGCTCGAGCGTTGCGTCCTCGGCAAGCCAGGCAACTACGTCAGCGGACGCATCCAGTACGAGTTCTTCAAGCACATCCTCGGCCACGATTTCGGCCAATGACTTCCTCACGCTTCTAGTGACCGAGATGCAGAACCAGGACCCGACTGCCACGACCGATCCCAACGAATACATCAATCAGCTGGTGAGCGTAAACAGCCTTGAGCAACTGATTGATATCAATCAGAACCTGTCGACAGCGCTCGGCAACCCGAGCACGAGTAGCAGCAGTGGTGTGGGAGTTTCGGCAACGGGAACAAATCCGGCAGCATCCAGCGTTTCGTCCGCGACTAGCGGTCCAGCAACCACGGGCGGATCCGCGTCCGCTGCTTCTATCTTCGGAACGCAACCTTCCGCGCAGGGCATGTTGTCGGCCATTCACCATGTGTCGGGAAATCTGAGCGTCCCCGAGGCGAGTGGAGCCTCGCAACGCGTTGGGCATGCCCTTGATGGCGTGACGCACGCGCAGCAGACCACCGAACCGCACTTGACGATTCCACCCAGTTTCTAACCCCGCAGGCTAATTTTGCGAAGACCAGGAGACGCACAATGGCAAGTTTTTATATCCCACTTTCCGGACTCAGTTCCGATTCGACTGCCTTGAATACGATCGCGAACAATTTGTCGAACATGAATACGACTGCTTTCAAGGCGCAAACGACCAACTTTTTCGACTTGTTCTACGAACAGGTTGGCTCAACCGGGTCGGGAGATGAAATTCAAGTAGGCGGAGGCGTGAAGGTAGCCGCAAACACCTCGGATTTCACGCAGGGATCTTTTGATACCAATGGCGCCACGTCGTCCGATGTGGCTCTGAACGGGAGCGGTTTTTTTCTTGTCAACGATGGCGGAACCAACTTGCTTACGCGCGATGGCGCCTTCTCGCAGAATACGAGTGGCAATCTCATCACCGCGGGCGGAATGGAAGTGATGGGATTCCCAGCCGTCAATGGGGTGGTGAACACCAGTGCTGCTGTGGCGCCCATCAATATTCCTGTAGTCGGGCAGGTACAGCAGCCGCAGGCAAGCACGACGTTTGGAATGACTGCGAACCTTGACTCGGAGGCCGCCATCGGTGCAAGCGTTCCGGGCCAGGTGCAGGTGTATGACTCGTTGGGCAACAGCTATGAAGCAACCGTTACCTACACCAAGACGGCGAATAACACCTGGTCGTACAGCATTGCCATGCCGGACACGCTGAAGCAGCAATCGGCAACCGTCGCCGGCGTAACGACCGATACTTACAATTTCGGATCGAGCGGCGCCACGTTGGCCACCGTGAATCCTGGCACCAACCTTTCGATCACGGGCGCCACAGCCGCAAGCACTGCGACCATTACCACCCCAACCGTCACGGCAGGCGAGTCGATTGCCAATTATGTAACCGCGCTTACGAATGCGCTTACGGCCGCTGGGATTGTTGGCGTTGCAGTCTCTTCGAATGCTGCCGGCCAGCTCACCATCACTGGCTCCAACTTCACAACAACCGGCAGCGTGATACAAGACCCGGTCGCCTCGGCAAATGCAGCCGGAACGTTGACGTTCAACTCGAGTGGAAACCTGGTGAGCCCGGCGGCGAACATTGCAAATATTTCATTCGGCGGCTTGTCGGACGGCGCGGCAACGATGAAGATGACGTGGAATATCCTAGGATCGAACGGCACGCCATCGATTGGGCAAGTGGATGCGAGCTCTTCTACTTCGGCTGCCACGCAAAACGGATATGGGAGCGGATCTTATCAGGGGTTCGCGATCGCATCCAACGGCACGATAACGGCAGCGTATTCGAACGGACAAAACCAAACCGTCGGGCAGTTGGCATTAGCCAACGTCACCAACATTCAGGGGTTGTCGCTTCAAGGAAACGGGAACTATGCAACCACGCTGGCGAGTGGTCCTGCTTCCATCGGAGTTTCTGGAACCGATGGGCTTGGCACCCTTCAGGATTCGGCGCTTGAGCAATCCAACGTGAACATCTCAGCAGAGTTTTCTGATCTGATCATCGCGCAACGTGCTTTCGAAGCGAATGCGAAGTCGGTCACAACCTTCGACACCGTCACCCAGGACACCATCAACATGGTCCACTAAAACATTTACGCGCGAATTTCGTCAGGGCCCGGAGTCATTCGGTTGGCACGGACTTCAATGAAGAGTCCTTTGGCTGTAGCCAGGGTAACGGCCGATTCATTCAGTATCCTTGCTTCTGTCCAGTGTTTTCTGCCCTCGCTGCGCAAGAGCGCCCCTTCGATGCGAAGGGGCGCTCCGGACGGGACCGGGCGCAGGTACTCAATCTCCATCTTCCTGGTCATCGCAGTGAGCCCGCGCAAGCGGACTGCCTTGCTCATCGCTTCATCGAGCAGCGTGGCAATGATGCCGCCGTGAATATACCCGGGAGGGCCTTCAAAGTTGTCCGGAACGACTGGAAGGCAGACGACCGATTGATCGGACGCTTGCAGAAATTCCAAATGCAAACCTCCGGGATTCGCCTCGCCGCATCCGAAGCAGCGGTTATGAGCGGAGTGTTCCATGGGAGTGAGAGTTTCATCTGGGTTCGTCAATGGCTCTCCGTTTTGTTTTCGGTTGCGTTCAGGACGGTACGATACATCTCTCGATCCACGTTCCCTCCGGTCAGCAGGATGCCCACTCGCTTGTTCTTGAGCATCGCCTTCTCTTTGAGTGCAGCCGCCATCGACGCAGCGCCCGCACCTTCGGCAAGATTGTGCGTGTCTTCATGAAGGGCGCGCATCGCATGCAGGATATCGGCGTCGGAAACCTGCACGATGCGTGAAACATTCTGAAGCATCACGGCCAAGGCATCCGCATTCGGACGCCGGCACGCAAGGCCGTCGGCGATCGCCGTGGTTGCCGGAGCTTCCAGAACCAACCCCATCTCGAAACTGTGTGCGATTGCCGGAGCAAGTTCCGAGGCCACGCCCACGATTTCCGTTTTGCGTCCGAGCGCGTTGCGCGCGGCGGCCATACCGCAAATAGACGAACCCATCCCGATCGGAATATAAACCAAGTCCAACTCCGGGGAGCCTTCGAGAAATTCGAGCGCAAACGTTGCCGTGCCATGCACCAACTGTTCGTGAAAGGAATCGATGAAGGCGAATCCCCGTTCCGCAGCCAGCCCCTGCGCAAACTCGAGCGACTCCTGAAAGTCGTGCCCATGCGTAATCAGTTCGGCTCCCTGGGCCACCATCGCGCGGTTCTTCTCCAGGCTGTTTCCGTGCGGAACCACAATTACACACTTCAAGCCGAAAAGCCGTGCGGCCATGCCGACGCCCTGGCCAAAGTTGCCGCGCGTCGCTGCGACCACTCCCTGCAGTTTCGGCTGCTCTTCTTTCAACCACGCCAGGAAGGTCAGCGCGCCACGCAACTTGAACGCACCCACGGGCGTGTGGTTCTCATGCTTGATCCAGGCCTCCACGCCAAGACGCTGATTCACAAGGGGCCACGTGAACTGCGGGGTCGCCGGCATGAAACGATAGATCAAGGTCTGGGCTTCTCGAATTCCGGCAAGTGTGGGAAGCTTCATTTCCTTAGGATAACGGTCTGCTGGCGCATTGGCCCTCGTTGCCTCCCACTCGACCCTGTTGTAGGTTGAAATCAAAGGCAACGCTTCGCCATTGCAGTGACGGTGGTTTTCGCCACTCATTCCCATGAAAATTGCAACCCATCTCGCGGTCGTCTTGTCGGTTGGTGGGGCCTTGGTTGCGGCCTCCGGATGCAAATCCACACCTCAGCTCACCGTTCAGGAAGCAGCAGGGAAGCATCTGTACGACGTCCGCTGCGCCCACTGCCACGAAGAAAATGACCTCAATCTCAAGAAAGTCCCTCCCAACCTGCACAGCGTCTTTTCCGAAGCCACGCTTCCCAGCGGAGCCCCAGCCAGTGACGCGGAAGTTCGGCGGGTCGTATTGATGGGCAAAGGGTTGATGCCGTCGTTTGCTGGCCGGTTCTCGGAGGAGCAGATGACGGCGCTCCTCGCCTATCTCCACACAGGCATGCGCTGAGGGGAGCAAACCCGGTTCATGTGCATGGTGAACCGCGAATCACGGTATACTGGGGATTGCCATGGCATCCGAAAAAACCTTCTATCTTGAGACCTTCGGCTGCCAGATGAATGCCCATGACTCCGAAAAGGTCATTGGCACATTGCAGCAGCAGGGCTACCGCCAGGTCGAGTCCGAAGAGGATGCCGGCCTGATCCTCTACAACACCTGCTCCATCCGCGACAAAGCCGAACAAAAGGTCTTTAACCGGCTCAACGACTACAAAAAGCTCCACAAAGCCGGCAAGCGGTTTGCCGTCCTGGGGTGTGTTGCCCAGCAGGAAGGCGAGAAGATCTTCGAGCGAGCTCCGTACGTCTCGCTGGTTTCCGGCTCTGCCTCGTATCGCAAGCTGCCCGAGATGCTGACCCGCCTGGAAGCCGGCGAAAACCGGATCACCGGCCTCGATGATCGGCAGACCGACGAAACCTTCGAGACGGAGTTTACGTCCCGGCAAAACCCCTATCGGGGCTACATCACCATCATTGAGGGCTGCGACAAGTTTTGCGCCTACTGCGTCGTCCCCTATACCCGCGGCAAAGAACGCAGCCGGACCTCCACCTCGGTTTTGGAAGAGGCTCGCCGCATTGCCGATCTCGGCTACACCGAAATCCAGCTCTTGGGCCAGAACGTGAACAGCTACAAGGACCCGGAAGGGAAGCGAAGCTTCGCGGAGCTCCTCGTTTCAGTGGCGGAAGTCGGCGGCATTCGCAGAGTCCGTTTCACTACCAGCCACCCACGTCACTTTACCCGCGATATCGTCGAGGCTATCGACGCCACACCGGCACTTTGCGATCATGTTCACCTTCCAATTCAGTCCGGGTCTACCCGGGTATTGAAGATGATGGCGCGCGAGTACACGCCCGATTGGTACCTGGAGCGAATTTCCTGGGTCAAGGCGGCCCGCCGGTCGATCTCTCTGTCGACGGACATCATCGTCGGCTTTCCGGGGGAAACGCCGGATGATTTCATCCAGACCATGAACCTGCTGGACGAGGTGCAGTACGATGTCGTCTTCGGGTTCAAGTACTCGGCCCGGCCGAACACACCGGCACTGGTCATGATCGATTCGGTTCCAGAGTCTGATAAAGCGAAGCGGCTTCAAGTTCTACTTGATCGCCAGCGCGAGATTCAAAGAGTTAATTACGCGAGGCATTTAGGCGAAGTCATGGAAGTAATGGTTGAAGCGCAGAACCCGGCGCGCGGCCAGGTCTCCGGAAGAAGCAGCCAGAACAAGCCCGTGAATTTCACCATGCCTCATGCCATCGCACCAGCGCCAGGCAGTTATATTCAAGTCAGGATTACGGCGACGCATCCAAACAGTTTGGTCGGCGAGGCCGTCTAAGCCGGTAGCCGCTGAAAGGGGAACGCCATGGATATCGAAGTTCGAATTCGAGGCCTGATGATGGACCCTTCCACCAACATGCCCATCGTGATGTTGAAGGACGTTGCCTCAGAAAGCGTGATGCCGATCTGGGTGGGGATCTTTGAGGCCAACGCCATTGCAATCGAGATCGAGAAAATGGCGGCGCCACGGCCGATGACCCATGACCTGACGAGAAACATGATCCGCCACTTGAATGCGCGGCTGGAAAAGGTTGTCATTACAGAGATTAAGGACGAGACCTTCCACGCGATCCTGTGCCTGAAGCAGGCCGATGAATTGGTGACCATTGACGCCCGGCCGTCGGATGCCATCGCGCTGGCGCTGCGCGCAGACTGCCCAATCTACGTGGCGGAGCACGTGATGCAAAACGCCAAGCTCAGTACGAGCGGCCCGACGGATGGGCCCACTGCCGAACAGCTTCGTGGATGGCTTGAAGGACTGAATGATGAGGATCTAGGCCGCTACAAAATGTAGGTGACCCTTAGTAGGGAAGCCTAGTCCGACATTCCAAGCATCAGAAACTGGTCAACTTAGGGTATGGTGAAGCTGCTGCAGTTGCAGTATACAGAATATCTGTTATCGGACGTAAGTAGTGTAAGAATTCTCAATCACCAGTGCCGTACCATCCAGCCAACTCGGTCTCGGATACTTCGTCGAAATCGATTGGGATGCGAAAGTCCGAATTGAAGAACTGCCCGAAAACGCGCTCAACCGCCGGCTTGATGGCTACAATCTCGGCTACCGGAACCTTGCCGTGCCCTGAGGTCAGCACAACTTTCTCGCCACGCTGAGCCCGGCGCACCAGATCGGATGACTTGGTTTTCGCTTCCCTTTTCAATTCCTTGTCTCTGCCAGCAACATCTCGATCTCGGCTTTCTCTTCTGCGGTTACCCCAAGCAGCGGAGCTCTCGCCGGCCCGCCATAGAACCCGTTGAAGTCGCACGCATACTTTACGCCGCTGATTCCGAGTGCCCCCACGATTCGCTTGTTGGGGCTGTCGATCCGTTTCTGTTTCGCGTCCGCCAACG
>Ga0302320_10007481_pt1 | contig 24065 bp, 26 predicted proteins | sample Bog_T0_3_FD_202130 | JGI IMG/M metagenome (GOLD analysis project Ga0302320, IMG submission 202130) | Peat permafrost microbial communities from Stordalen Mire near Abisko, Sweden - Bog_T0_3 | ecosystem: Environmental > Terrestrial > Soil > Wetlands > Peat | place: Sweden: Abisko, Stordalen Mire...
CCCCTGAGTCGGCGCTCGGGTCGCGTCCCCGCGGAGCCCTACCCTCCGCCCAGGTGCAACCAGTGTAGCCGGATAACATCCATCAGCCGAAAGCCGTTTACACAAAACTATTGACACCGCCCTTCAGCCAGCAAATGAAGCGGGCGCTAGGCGTTCAAGTTGTCAGTCCGGGCGCTTCTCTTCTCGAAGTTTGTCCCGTCGAGCTTTCAGGAAATCGTTCCGGAACTTCTCCGTTAACGCCCGATGATGTGCAGCCATCTCTGGATTGGCTTCAAACATCATTTGCTCCAAGGCGCTGATGTCGGCTTGAAGCGTGATGACCAATTCCATTAGTTCTTCAAACCCGTTATCATCCATCGCTAGCTCCTTCCAGGCAAGCCATTCTCTCACTTCCCTTTTTACGCGGTGCTAGAATCGGCGGCATGAGACGATCCAGTTGTTTTGCGGTTTTTCTCTTGACGGCTTCCGCCTTCCTCTGTGGTGCCTATCAAGCATCGGGCGCTGAGAAGGTTCGGGACTGGCAGACGGGAAAGGTGCTCGATTCAGAACGGTCGCGGTACTTCGCTGGCACGGTTGGCGACGCAAACACTACGGGGCACGCTCAGGCGAACGGGAACTACGGCAGCTATCACGGTCACACCAACACGTCTGAAACCGCGATCTACCGAACCTACCAGACGTTCTTGATTGAGGGGGAGACCCATGCGTACTTAGCTGAACAAAGGCTTCGATGGCATCGGGCGGGAGCGAATCTAACGGTGAATGGTCCGGTGAAGTTCGCAGTTGAAGGGCGGAAGCTCTTTGTAATTGATGAGGACGGCAAGGAATACGAAACGAAGATCGTCAAGAGGATTCTCCGAACGCCCGCCGAGCAGCCATCCAACCGACAGAATCAGAGGTAACCCCGATTCTCTAGGTGAGTGCAACACCACCCGAATACGGCCCAAGATGCGGATAAGCCGCCCGATCAGTTTCTGTTGGCACTCGGCGCTATTGTAGAGTTCCTTGAAAAGTCCGCAAGCGTGCGAGCAATTGATCTTGCCCTAAGAATGCCTCGACTTGCTTTAGATGGTCCAAAACATCAGCAGGAGAGACTAGACGATGGGCTTCAAGAACCCGAATTAGCGCCGTGACTTCATTGCGTAGGGAAAGATGATTCTCGGCCATTTGAATCATTACCTTGACTAATTCATTTAGAGTTTTAGAGTCAATCATCGTAGTAGTTCCCCCATCCCCCAGACATGATCGGAGATCCCCGCTTGCATCGCAGGCGTGACCCGCAGTGAGCGGTGAACCCGAACGAAGTTATACCACGCGAAGTGCAAGCAGAGCGCGGCCCAGAGGTTGTCCCATTTCTTCGAGAAGGCGTTCGTCAATCGAGTCAAGCGCCGAATCTGCATCCTCATCGTGAGGTTCTGACGCTCCACGATGGACGTGCAGATGCGCTTGGGATCGGGGTTCCCGGTGATCGCGATCTTCTCCGTGCCAACCACCTCTGGTGGCGAGTAACGCGCTTCCCCTTCGCGGTCGGAGCGGTACACCTTGATGAGCTGCGCGAAGTCCACGCGGTCACACAGCGTCGTGTCGATGGCCGACTGATACGGCACGAATCCATCGGTCGTGATCTGATACCGATCTTTAGCCGTGGCGAGCCGCAAGTCTTCAACAAACACATCCGTAGTGGCCTGGCTTCGGCGACCGAGCGCGAAGTTGAGAACGAGTTTCGTGTTGCGCTCGATGGCGACGAAGCAATAGGCATCGCCGATGTTGGGGTTGTCCTTCTCGCCCGGCCACTTGTGGCCTTCCTTCTTGTAGACGAAGCCCCAGATTTCGTCGCACTCCACGTCCTTGACGGGAATGTTGACGAGCAACCGCCCCATCAGCGCGGCGCACTTCTCGCCAGCGACAACAAGCAGCCGGAGGATCGTGTCCCGGTGGGTATCGGTGAGGCGTTCAATCGAGCGGATGCTCACGCCCTCGACCAGCATCCTGAGAATCATCTCGGCCTTGTCCAGTGGCGTGTACATGCCATCTAGCGGCTTCTCGTGCGGCTCCTGGAAGGTCTTCGAACATTTACGGCAACGGTAGCGCTGGTGGCCGTAACGGTCCCGGCCATAGCGCTCACAATTGGAGTGGCAGTTGTGGCAAGTCATCTGTGAATCCTCTTGAGATTCACAGCCAAGAAGCTGATAATGGGGTTGCGGTTCCGATCAGCTTCGGCTGTGAGGATTGAGGCCCGTTAGTAGCTCTAACTGCTAGCGGGCCGAGTTATTGAAGCGGGCGGTGGGACTCGAACCCACAATTCCCGGCTAGGAAAGCGGTTTTAAGGACCGCTGCGTTTGCCAGTTTCGCCACACCCGCGAATTGAGGCCGGGGAGCGATTACTCCCCGGCTTTCGTCGTCTTGGTGGCCCTCGAATTCTTATCGTTTAGGTCATCCATCGGCTCCTCTGATTTCAGGGAGTAGAAGTTTCCTTCCGCCCCTTCCTTTCGCACGTTGCATCGACCGTCTGAAGCGAGCCGCCTCAAGGTCACGTCGATGCTATTAACCGGGTCTTGGGTCTTGAACGGATACCCACCAATGCTGGCGAGGTATTCCACCTGCCCCTTGTTCATCTCAAAGCGGAAGTCGTTCAATATCCTCAAGCACGACTCCCCTAGTGACAGGTCTTCCAGCGGTTTGGCCCCGAGGTATAGCTCTTCCATCGACTGCGCGGCAGTGTTGTCTTCCCAAGGCATTCTGTCGCCATAGCCCATCGGGTCGATGATCTCCAGCGCCTTGGCAATTTGCCTAAGCTCGGTGTCGGTAGCTGTCTTTTGTCGCCTCAACACGTCTCGGCGGTCCAGAAGCTTTTTGAGTGATACTTCCACCTTGCCTCCGTCTTCACTAGCCACGTACAGCTTACGGCTAGTTGGCGTACAGGTCAAGGGGTAATCTGAAGTTGGGTTGTTAACGGTGTTCATTGTCGGTTCCTCGGTTGGGGTTAGGGCATTCAGGCTCATCCATCTTGAATGCCATCCTGGGTTCCAGCGGTTAGCAAGTGACGACGTGCTAGAGTTCCCGTATGGTGGCGCGCCGTTTGTCGGTCCTCGCACTGCCGGTAGTATTGCTGCTTGGGTGGCCAGGGATGGCCCAAGAACGCCAGACCAATGGCCATTCCCCAGAGAGCAAAGCCGACAACCATCAGAGGGACGCACCACAATCGAATCCGGTCATCTTTCCGAAACAGTCTGTCCGCGCCGAAGGCCACAAGGCTCCAGCCGACGATGGCAAAAAGCAGAGCGACGAGAAGTTGCCTTTGACGTGGAAGAGCCCCGAATGGGTCATCGTAGATGTCACGCTCGTGTATACCGCCTTCGCTGCATTGACATGGCTCGCGATTTGGCGGCAGGTCAACATTTTGAAGCGGCAGACCAGCGCGATGGAGAGGCAGATTGCCATTGCCGAGGAGTCGGCTAAGTCCGCTGCGAGGAGTGTATCCACTTTCATCAACAGGGAACGCTCTCGATTGTTCATCGGCTGGAAGATCACCGAAGATTTTGAGGTATCCTTCCATGCCAGAAATGAAGGCCAGTCCCACGCTCGCATTACGTATGGGTTTGTGAGCCACGAACTGCTTACTCCAGAAGAAGATTTCCCGCCCATCCCCGACTACACGCGTGGCGACAGGCCCGCAGATTTCGCGCAAGATGATTGGATAGCACCTGGAGGATCGAGCGAATTCGGCGGCGATGATGCGGGTTACATCACGGCGAGCGCGAACCGAGAGTTGTTCGAGGAGGTCATGAACCGCAAGTATACCCTTTGGTTCTATGGGGTCGTCAGATATTGGGATTGCATTGCTCAAGACCTGCACGAATTGAGGTTCTGCTACAGATGCGAGCCCTCTCGGGGCGGGAAGCATCGGTTGTACGAAGGTGGCCCCGACGCATACCGTGGAGAGACCTAGCAGAAAGATAATGGAACGGCGTGGTGCGCCAGCGCGCACTGTGGTGCTGAAGTTGGCTGCGTTAGCGGGGTTCATTTTTCACCTCACCCCTGCCAACACAGAAATAGGACACGACCCGCTGGCGGGTGGCAGCCTGTTGGCTGCTATACTGGTCAATGCTGCCTTAGCAGTCGTGTGTCCCGCGGACAGATCCCTCGCGCTGGGAGGGTTAAGAAGGTTGGGACCGCACCCTCACTCAAATGTTTGATTCATTGAGCGACAAGCTACAGCGGGTTTTCAAGAACCTGCGCGGCGAAGGCAAATTGACGGCCGAGAATATGGAGGCCGCCTTAAAGGAGATCCGTGTCGCTCTTCTTGAGGCCGACGTCCATTTCAAAGTAGTCAAGGCCTTCATTGAGGGTGTGCGCGTCAAGGCCATGGGCCAGGAGGTGCTTTCCTCCTTCAGCCCCGCGCAGCAGGTTATCAAGATCGTCCGGGACGAATTGATCACCGTTCTGGGCCAGCATGCCAGCCGTATCCGTACCTCCAACACTCCGCCCACGGTCATCATGATTGTGGGGCTGCAGGGCTCCGGCAAGACGACGTCGACCGGCAAACTGGCGCGGTATCTTTCGAAGAATGGGCATCGGCCGTTGGTGGTTTCCGTGGACGTCTACCGCCCGGCGGCGCGCGAACAGCTCGCCGTAGTTGCCAAGGGCGTGGAAGTCCCGTGCTTCGCCGGAGAATCCGGGCAGCGGCCGATGGAGCTCGCCAAAGGCGCTAAGCACGAGGCCGAGTTGAGCGGGCGCGACATCGTATTGATCGACACGGCAGGCCGTCTACACATCGACGACGACCTGATGGTGGAGCTGGAGCAGTTGAAGGCGACCCTGAATCCCACTGAGCTGCTGTTCGTCGCCGACGCGATGACCGGCCAGGACGCGGTGAAGAGCGCTGAAGAGTTTCACAAGCGGTTGGGAATCACCGGGGTGATTCTCACGAAGATGGACGGCGATGCCCGTGGCGGCGCGGCGCTGTCCATTCGCCACATCACCGGCCAGCCGCTGAAGTTTGTGGGTACGGGCGAGAAGAGCGACGCGTTCGAGCCCTTCCATCCCGACCGCGTGGCGTCCCGGATTCTCGGCATGGGCGACGTGCTGAGCTTCATCGAAAAGGTGGAGCAGAATGTCGATACCAAACAAGCCGAGGAGATGCAGCGCAAGCTGCTCGAAGACGACTTCACGTTGGAGGATTTCCGCGATCAGTTGAAACAGCTCAGCAAGTTGGGCCCGCTCGAATCGTTGCTCGGGATGATGCCGGGCGTTGGCGCGCTAAAAGAGCTGAAGAACGTTAAGATTGATCCGAAAGAGATTGGCCGCACCGTGGCGATCATCAATTCGATGACTCCCAAGGAGCGCGCCAACCACATGATTATCAACGGCGTGCGCCGGCGGCGGATTGCCAAGGGCAGCGGCACGTCGGTGAACGATGTCAATAATCTTCTCAAGCAGTACGGGCAGGCCCGTAAGATGATGAAGTCGATGTCCGGCGGCCTGCTGGGCAAAAAGATGGGTAAGTTCAAATTGCCGTTTCCCGGTGACCTCGGTAGCCTGTTCGGGCGCTGAGCGGGGGCGGCCTGGCTGCAATCGCTGACGATTTACTTTAACGCTACAGTGAGCTGAGAATAACGAAGATGCTGATGATTAGACTGGCCCGTTTTGGAGCCAAGAAAAAGCCGACCTACCGTGTGGTGGTAATCCAGAAGGAACGCTCGCGCGACAGCAGTGCGCTGGAAGTGGTGGGGCACTATGACCCCGTCGCGGATCCGGCCGTCGCCGTGCTCAACTACGAACGGATCGAACACTGGAACAAGGACGGCGCCCGGCTGTCTCCTACGGTGGCGAGGCTTCTCAAGAAGTTCCCGGCCCCGGCTCCGCAGGTGGAACAGCCCGTCGCTTAGGCCGTTCGGGCCGTCGTGACCAACGCCTGTCGTGATCCACGGCGGCGAACCAGCGACTGGCCCAGGGTTGGGAGGCTGGGAATATGGCCGAAGTCAAAGAGATGATTGAAGAGATCGCTCGCGCTCTCGTGGACGCTCCCGACACCGTGGAGGTGCGCGAGACGAAGGGTGAACATGCGACGGTCTACGAGCTGAAGGTGGCCCCCGGGGACATCGGCAAGGTGATCGGCAAGCAGGGCCGCACGGCTCGCTCGATCCGGACCTTGCTGGGCGCAGTCGGTATCAAGCTCAACCGGCGCTTCTCGCTGGAGATCCTCGAATAACGGGGAAGCTTGAATCGTGGACGACAGCGAGTGGCTTGAGATTGCCCGGCTGGGGCGCGTTCGGGGATTGCGAGGTGAGATCTTCGCCAAGGGCGAACAGACCCCCGAGTGGTACGCAGCTCTTCCGGAGGTTCGGATCCGGCTGGCGGGCGGTGGTTGGTTCGGAGCCGCGGCGGACGGACAGGTCGCAGGCCTGAGGATTGCCGAAGCGCGGCTGTATTCCGGGCGGTTGGCCATCCGATTCGCAGGCATCGCGTCCGCGAACGAGGCCGAGCCGCTGGTGAATGGTTGTGTGTACGTCAGGCGCGATGCAAGACCTGCGGCGCCTGAGGGCGAGGTCTGGTTGTCCGAGTTGGTCGGTTGTGCAGTCGAAGACGTCCACAACGGCCGGCTTCTGGGGCGTGTGACTGGTTGGCAGGACTACGGGAGCCCGTTTGTTACCCTGGAGGTGACTGCGGAATCTGGCGGTGAGCCGGCACTGGTTCCTTTCGTTAAGGCGATCTGCGTCGAAGTGGATCTGGGCGGAAGGAAGATACGGATCGATCCGCCCGAAGGGTTACTCGATCTGAACGCGGGGCCAGGCGGAGATCCGGCGGCGGAGCGGGAATGAAGTTCCACCTGCTCACGATCTTCCCTGAGTTCTTTCGGGGGCCGTTGGACTTCGGGGTTGTGGCGCGGGGTGTGGCCACGGGGTTGTTGGATGTGCAAATCCACAATCTTCGCGATTGGACTTACGACATCCACAAGAGCGTGGACGATCGGCCATTTGGCGGCGGGGAAGGTATGGTTTTGAAGCCCCAGCCGCTGTTCGAGGCTGTAGAGGCTATCCTGCCGGAGCGGGATCCGGACACGCACCGGGTGGTGTTGTTGTCGGCGCATGGTCCGCTATTCGATCAGCGGGCGGCCCGGCGGCTGCTAGAGTTTAAAGAGGTGCTGCTCATCTGCGGCCGCTACGAAGGCGTGGATGAGCGGGTGAGTCAGCATCTTGCCGACGAGGAAATCTCGATCGGGAATTTTGTTTTGAGCGGCGGTGAATTGGGCGCCGCGGTGATAGTGGATTCGGTCTCCCGGTTGATTCCGGGGGTGCTCGGCAACCAGGACTCTTCGCTCCACGAGTCGTTCAGCGACATGGAAGCGGGTGGCGAGTTTCTGCTGGATTGTCCTCACTACACGCGGCCTGCCGTTTTTCGAGGTTGGAGCGCGCCGGATGTGCTGCTGGGCGGGAACCATAAGGAAATCCGCAAGTGGCGCAAAAATGCCGCGTTCGAAAAGATGAGCCGGCTCCGTCCGGATCTGCTGCGCCGTTTGGCGGCGGACCGGGAGCTCGGTGAAAAGATATTGAAAGGAACGGAGTCAGGCCATGATGAACCCCATTCTGCAGAAGATCCTCAACAAGAGTAAGCGTACCGACCTTCCGGCATTCCGGATCGGCGACACGATCCGTGTTCACGTGAAGATTAGGGAAGGCGACAAGGAACGACTGCAGGCCTTTGAAGGCACGGTCATCTGCCGCAACAACACTGGCATCGGCGAGACCATCACGGTGCGCAAGACCAGCTTCGGCACCGGCGTCGAACGTATCTTCCCGACTAACGCGCCGGTGATCGATCACATCGATGTCGTGCGTACGGGCCGTGTGCGCCGCTCCAAGCTCTACTACCTCCGCGGGCTCAAGGGCAAGGCAGCTCGTTTGAAGGAGCGCGCGCGCGAATAGGCGCGTTGGCGCCCCCACAATTGCTGCCTTGCGCCTGGCATCGAGCGAACCTAAGTGTGTATCCTGCTTTCCATGCCGCTGGAAACGACGTCTGACGTCCCGGCGCCTGGTCGTGGGGTGCCATCTGCCCGTTTTGTGCCAACCAGGGCCATACCCGGGAAAGACGCTGCAGCTCCGTTTGCGGCGTCTGCCCATGTCCGGTGCTCCGATGCGGAATAATTCCAGAGGAGATTCGGAGCTAGACTCCACTCGCTTCATGCGCTGTACCAGCGAGCAAGAGGATGCACTCCGGGGAGAGGGATACTCTCTCGTTGCGGGCGTCGATGAAGCCGGGCGGGGAGCACTGTTCGGGCCTGTCTATGCCGCAGCGGTCATCCTGGATCCGGGCCGCCGCGTTCATGGTCTGGCCGACTCCAAGGTCCTCTCCCCTGCGCGCCGGGAGGAACTGGCAGCCGTGATTCGCGCGAACGCCGTCTGCTGGGTAATTGGAACCGCCGATGCCGCTGAGATCGACCGGGTCAACATCTACCAGGCCTCGCGGCTGGCAATGAAACGCGCCGTCGAGGCGCTCCTTCCGGCACCGGATTACTTGCTGATTGATGCGCTGACCATCGATTGGCCCGGACCGCAACGCGGCATCATCAAGGGCGACGCGCAGGTGGAGTGCATCGCGGCGGCCTCGATCCTGGCCAAGACGAGCCGGGACGATTGCATGCGTGAGATGGATCGGCGCTACCCCGGTTACGGTCTGGCCCGCCACAAGGGCTATCCTACGCGAGAACATCAGGAAGCGCTGCGCAGGCTCGGAGTGACGGACCTGCACCGGCAGTCCTACGCTCCGGTCGCGGCGGCCGCGCAGGTGGCGCGATGAGCGACAACGGCTCCTCGCCGCTCCCCCGCGTGCCTGCACCTTCGGAACCTGCGTCGCCGCCTCTGGCGCAGATTGCGAAGCCGGTTCGCCGGCGCTGGTATCAGTATCTTGGCCCGGGAGTTTTCGCGCTCTTCTGCATCGAACTTGGCGTCTTACTCGTGCTGGCTCCCTGGCTTGAGATCTATGAACGGAACGTGTATCAGTTCATTCCGCTCTCCTGGCAACCCATCCTGCTGAGCCATCACCTGCGGGGAGCATTGAGCGCGTTGGGGTTCCTCAACTTCCTGATCGCCCTCAACGAACTGATCGACCTCGTGCGCCCGTCCGCCGGCAAACCCTGACGACCGGCCGGATGGGAAGGCTGGTCTGGATTCCCGTCAGGCTGCCCTCTCCATCGCTACGAACTCCAGCGCGCCGCGCCGCCCGCCAGTGTCCACGCGGACCGTCGATCCGGCCGGAATCGCTCTCCCGTTCAACTGCCGGGCCAGCGGTTGCATGAGCAGCCGGTGAATCGCCCGCTTCAATTCGCGCGCCCCGTATTCCGCGCTGGTGCCTTCGCTGAGCAGCAATTTGCGAGCCCGGCTGGAGAGTTCCAGGTCGAAGCCGGCGGGACCAAGTCTGGAGCGGACATGATCCCTCAGGACGGCTAGTTGGAGCGTCAGGATGCCTTCGAGGGCCTTGCGGTCGAGCGGCTGGTAGGTGACCACTTCGTCGATCCGGTTGACGAACTCGGGCGAAAACCGCCTGCGAACCTCATTCAACGCGATCCTGCTCAACTTGCCCTGCCTCGCTTCGGGCGGCTGTGCCTGTGCGGCTGAGAAGCCGAAGCCGCCAGAGAGCTCCGACATCATGCCGCGGGCTCCGAGGTTGGATGTCAGGAAAATCAGGCTGTTTTCGAAGCTGACGCTCGTGTTGTCGCCGAGCTTCAGCGTCGCCCGGTCCAGCACCCCCAACAGAATACGGTTGAAGGAAGGCGCTGCTTTTTCAATCTCGTCGAACAGAACCAGGCTGAGCGGCGACTGTTCGCTGGTAACCGCATTGACCTTCTGTTGCGACAGCATGGGATGCGTCTCCCGATGGCCCAGGTAACCGGGCGGCGCGCCGATCAGCTTCGCCACCTCATGGTCGAGTTGGAACTCGCCGCAGTCGATGCGCAGGACATGCCGGTCGCTGCCGTGCAGCACCTGCGCCAACGCCTCCACCGTGCGCGTCTTGCCGGTTCCGGTAGGTCCGAGCAGCAGGAAGACGCCGGCCGGCCGGCCTTCCGGGGCAAGCCCGGCCATGGAAAGCTCCACATACGGCGCAATGGTCTCAATCGCGTTCTCCTGCCCAAGGATCACCTCGCGCATCCCGGCGGAAATGTCGATCGGGCGCCGCGCCTCGCGGCAAACGCTCTGCGGGCGAATGGACGGCAGTGGTTCCAGGGCCAACGGGTTGTACCTCCGCCCGAATTATAGGCGTTCGCCGCAAGCGGTTCTTTGCTCGAAGGGTGCAACTGGAGGGGCGGAAACAGCCGCGTGGCGAGGACTGATTCCTCTGAAGAATGAGACAGTTGCATCCGCAATCAGGCGGCAGGCCTGGCCACGCCCAAAAGGATTGTGAACGGATGTCATCGCACGCCGCGCGGGCTCGCAATCGAGCAGCCTTGAGGCTTCGCCGAAAATGACATCGGGGTTCGTGCCCACCAAGATGGCGGTACCGGCCTCGATCGCCTCCTGCCGCTCCGTGGATTCGCGCAGAACCAGCACCGGTTTGCCCAGCGCGGGCGCTTCTTCCTGGATGCCGCCCGAATCGGTCAGAATCAGGTCGGAACGACGCATCAGGTCGACGAACGAGACATATTCCAGCGGTTCGATGAGGTGAATCCCGCGCACCTTTCCCAGACGCCTCTTCACGTGTTCACGAACCCTGGGGTTCGGGTGCACCGGGTAGACCACGTTGCAGTCTCCGCGAGCGGCGAGGCGCAGCAATGCCGTGCAGATGCCATCGAGTCCGGCGCCAAAGTTCTCCCTGCGATGTGCGGTCACCAGGATCAGGTGTTTCCCACTCTGCTTGGCCGGTCCGTCGTAGCCGGGCAGTTGCCCGGCCAGCAAGCGTGCGCGAACCCACAACAGCGCGTCGATTCCCGTGTTACCAGTGACACGCAAGGCAGATTCCGGCAGCCCCTCCCGGCGGAGATTGCAGGCAGCGCGTTCAGTTGGCGCGAAGTGCAAGGCGCATAGCCTTCCGGTCAGAACCCGGTTGATCTCCTCGGGAAATGGCGACCTAAGATCACCGGTCCGGAGCCCGGCCTCGACATGAGCAACGGGGATTCGACGGTAGAACGCGCCGAGTGCACCGGCCAGGGTAGACGTCGTATCGCCCTGCACGTAAACGATGTCAGGGCTTTCGGCTGCCAGGACGGGGTCGAGACGGCTCAAAACGCGCGAGGTCACCTCCGCCAGCGTCTGAGCGTCCGACATGATATCTAAATCGTAGTCCGGGAGGATGCCGAAGGTGGCCAGCGCGCTGTCCAGGAGGTCGCGATGCTGCGCCGTGACACACACCCGCACCTGACAAAAGGTTGGATGTTCCCTCAAATGGAGAGCGAGCGGGCAGAGCTTTAGAGCTTCAGGTCGCGTCCCGAAGACCAGCATCGCCTTGATGGGCATTCAAAAGATAGTGCCCACTCGTGCGCAAAAATCTCATGAATGTTCGAAGCCTGCCACGCAGCGTGCGGCAAGGCCCCGCGGGAAGGCCGCGCTTTCGCGGTTGAGAGCGGCTAACTATTTGTGACGATAGGTGATGCGGCCCTTGGTGAGATCATAGGGTGACATCTCGATGGTGACCCTGTCACCGGCCAATACACGGATACGATTCCTGCGGAGCTTGCCGGCCAAGTGGGCGAGCACAATCCGTTCCTGGTCGATTTGGACGCTGAATAGACCGCTAGGGAATTTCTCCACCACGGTCCCCGTCATCTCAATACAATCTTCCTTGCTCATCTTCCTCCCGTAGCATTAGTTCGACAGCCGCCCGGCTGGGCAGCGCAACCCAGACTCAGTATAGCCCAGCGGACCCCTGAATTCGCGGCGGCCTGCCGCGGCAACTGCAGTCCAGGCGATTTCTCGCCCCTTAGTCCTCAACCATGCTCAAGCGGCTGATGGAACCTGCCGATAGAAGAGGCAGGAGGCTCTGCGGTGGCCGGAATCGTTTCGTTGAAGGCAAGTATCGAGGCATGGGATCGGGTCGATGCTCTATTGCGGCAATCGCTAGAAACCTATGCCCGGACGCTAGGACATATCGAACAGCACCTCTCCCGGCCCGCGGCTGGGCGATTCAAAATGGAGGGGCTTGACTTTGCACCTCAACGGGCAGCGCTGGGCAAGGCAGGTGAATCGCCCGGCTTCGGACTGCCTGTGCTCGAATCGGTGAGTCGCGAAGTCGAATCGGAATTGCGCACGTTCAACGAGCGGCTATGCGAGCATGCCTGCTCATCGCAGGACTTGCTGGACGTGGCCACCGCCCTGAATCAGGCTATCGCCGGGATCCTGGATATAGGTGGTAAGCATGAGCACGTCATGCGAACTACAGCAGGGAAGCTACGGACTGCGAGCGAATCGGATAACGTGACCACTCTGCGCCTTTTGGTGCGCCTCCAGGCCGCGGAACTCGCACGGCTGGCCGACGAAACCAATCGTGAGCATGAAGCTCTTGCAGCTTCGCTCAGGGGCCAGGTGGCAGACCTCACAGACGGTTTGCGCATTGCCAGCCAGGAGGCTCGCCAGGACACTTTGACGGGTCTGCTCAATCGCCGTGCCCTCGAAGAGCTGATGGCCGAATTCGAGAAGAGGGAGACGCCGCGTTGCCTGATCCTTCTGGACCTGGACCGATTCAAGGCTATCAACGACAAGTTCGGGTATCTGGCCGGGGACGAATTGCTCCGTCAGGTCGCGTTGCGCATCCAGTCCGCGCTCCTTCCCAACTGCGCCGCCGCGCGCTGGGGCGGGGATGAATTCGTCGTTATCGTCGACGGCTCACTTTCGGCGGGAATGTCGATCGCTCAGAAACTGGACCAGCAACTGCGGAGCCGCTACAGGCTCGGGGAAGGAAAGCTGGCGGAAGTGTTTGCGCAGGCGTCCGTGGGTCTTTCGGATTGGAAGCGCGGAGAGAGCGCCGACACGGTGATTCAACGGGCCGACCTGGGGTTGAAGTCCAGAAAACGCAGCGCGGGGCCCGGCGCGAGCGAACCCGCCCGATAGCGTCTCGTTGCACCGGCGCTCCTGATACCATTTGGACAGGATTGTGATCCTGTGCGTGGTTTAAAAGACAAAAGCATACTCATCACCGGCGCCGGCCGAGGCATCGGGAAACGGCTTGCTCTGGGCTTTGCCCAGGCAGGAGCCCGCGTCGGTTTGTTGGCCCGGACGAAAGCGGAACTGGATCTGGCCCATCTCGAAATCGAACATAGCGGCGGCGTTGCCATGCGATTGCGCGCCGACGTTCGTGACTACGAGCAGATGGCGGGCGCTGTGGAGTGCATGTCTATCCAGTTCGGCCCACCCAGTGTACTTGTCTGTGCGGCAGGGGTTTTGGGACCCGTTGGCCCGTTGGCTGACTCCGATCCCACAGCCTGGCGTGAGGCGGTCGAGACGAACCTGCTCGGCGCTTTCCACGCTTGCCGGGCCGTCTTGCCGTCAATGCGGGACCGCCGGGCGGGCAAGATCCTGCTGCTGGTGGACACTGGCGCGGAAACGGGGCGGCCGACGCTGGCTGCGTATGCCGCCACAAAGACAGCCTTGGTTCGCATGGCCGAGTCGCTGGCTGAAGAGGTGCGCGCGGATAACATCCAGGTGAACTGCATGAATCCCGGGGCCGCCTACACCAGCATGACCGACGAGATCCTGTCGGCCGGCGGCAGCAGCGATCGCGACCGGGCCGAGGCTTTGCAGGTGCGCACCAACGGCGGCGCCTCGCCCGAGAAGCAGATTCAGCTCGCGGTTTTTTTGGCCTCGGACCGTTCCAATCACATCAGCGGCAAGTTGATCCACATCGGCGACGATTGGAAACGCCTCGAATCGGCCGCGCTGTCGCACGAAGCGTTTGCCCTGCGCCGGCTGACGCGAGGCTGAAGCATGCACTGCGCTGGTGCAGTGCGTCCAGAATACTGTCGATTATCGAGATCGTGTGGGGCAGGATGGCCTCCTGCGCGGCGGTTGGCAACCGCCGCCGTTATGCCCGGAAAACGCATCACGCCGATTGGCAATCGGCCGCAGCTTACCAAGCTGCCCCACACATGGCAGCGTTGAGCGCCAGGAATAATCGTCATTCTGCATGACGCAGTACGCTAGGAAGCCAGTTCCAGCCGCAGCAGGTTGAGCGCCGACTGGACGGCAAAGGCCCGAATGCGGATGCGGTCGCCCGGAAAGCGGAACAACTGCGCACTCGCTCCGGCCGGTCCTGCCACACCAATCCAGATCGTGCCCGGCGCGGGTCCTCCGGGCGATGGCTCCGGACCCGCTTCACCGGTCACGGAAAGTCCCCAGGTAGCGCCGGTTCGCTCACGCGCGGCTTGGGCCATGGCTGTGGCAACCGCTTCGCTCACTACACCGTGTTCTTTCACCAGCGCCGGGTCCAGGCCCAGCAGGCGGGTCTTCATGTCCGTCTGGTACACCTGCAGACCGCCCACGAACCACGCCGACGAGCCCGCGATTTCCGTGACGCGGCCGCCCAGCAACCCGGCCGTGCAACTCTCGGCGACGGCCAGTGTCTCGCCGCGTTGTTTCAGGCACGCGCCAATGACCTGCTCCAACGGTGATCCGTCTCTGGAATAGATGCGCTCCCCGAGTGCCGCCTCGATCTTGGAACCTAATTCCTGCACGAGCGCTTCGGCTGCCTCCGGCGAATCGGCCTGAGCGCGGAGATGAATCTGAATATCGCCTGCCGCGGCGAGTATGGTTGTGACCGGGTTCGAATATGGCGTGTAGAGAGGCGCGATCAACTGGTCGAGATCCGACTCGCCCATGCCCGCCACGCGGTAGAAGCGCGTCCGGATAAAGAGCGGCGGCACGCGTTCCCGCAGCCGTGCGAGGCAGCATTCCTCGAACATCGGTTTCATCTCGTGCGGCGGGCCGGGCAGCAGGACAATCATCGCGCCTGGCAAGTCGATCCACTGCCCCGGCGCCGTTCCGTTCGGGTTCTCCAGTTTTTCGGCGCCATCGACCAGGAAGGCCTGGCGCTTATTGATCTCCGCCATTTTGCGGCCGAAGCGCGCGAACCTGGTCTGAATCCACTGGTAGATCTCTTCCGAATAGACGAGCTTTCTGGAAAGCGCCCCGGCCACGGCATCGCGTGTCACGTCGTCCTCGGTGGGCCCGAGCCCGCCGGTCAGGATCAGAATCTGCGCCCTGTCGAGCGCGGCGCGAATTGCCGCGGCCAGGCGTTCGCGGTCGTCACCGACGATCGTCTTCTGCGTCACCTCGACGCCTAAAGCGTTCAACTGGCCCGTGAGCCACAACGAGTTCGTGTCCACCCGCGAGGCGGTGAGCAACTCGCTGCCGATTGCGATAATCTCAGCGTTCATGGAAATTGTGCGAGGGGGCTAAAAACGGCGGAGCCCTTCTACTCCTACGGCGACGCTGTACAGGGCGTTCGTGGTGGTAATGGCGAGGTTCCCGCCTGGCACAAAGGCCAGACCGACGATGTTCGGGCCCGCCAGGAAGAGCGACGCTTCGCGCTCCGGCGTGATGCGAACGACGCCCTTGCGCCCGTTCAGGGAAGCGGCGGCGTACAGGTTGCCGTCTCGGTCGAAATCCATTCCCTGCGGCCGCCCCAGCCCGCGATAAAAAACGTCCACTTCGCCCGCTTGCGTGATGCGGTGGATGGCGTCATAACTCGACGTGGTGGGACCGGTCACGTACAGCGAATCGTCCGGACCGAAGCTCAGGTGGTAGGCCGAAATCGAGGCTTCGATCGTCGCGAAGACATAGATCTGGCGCTCGGGGCTGATCTTGAAGATGGTCCCGGCACGGTCGCCGACATAGAGGTTCTCTTTCGTGTCAAATGCGATTCCAGTAGCGACGCCCATCCCTTCGACGTACACCGAGAGCACACCGCCGGCGGTGACCTGGTAGACCACGCCGTCGAAGCGCGAAGAAACATGCAGCGTGTCGAAACGGTCGAACGCCAGGCCCGTGGCATTCATCAGCTCGGAGACGAGCGGAGTCAGCACGCCCGCGGGATCAACTCTGTAAACCGCGACCGCGGTCTTCTGGCCGCGTGGGCCGCTGAAAGTAGTAAAGACATTACCCAGGCGATCGACAGCCGGACTCGCTACCGGATGCAGGTTGTCAGCGACCAGCGAGGCCACCGAAAGACCCACCGGCTCGCTGGTTGCTTCGCCATTGCTCACCGTGAGTTGACCTTTGCCCAAGGTGTCGGGCACGCGGGCCACAATGAACTGGTCCGAACCGACCACGAGCGAAGCGTCTACTCCACCGATACTCACATGAGGTCTCGGATCCTGGAGAAAGCCCTTTCCATGAATATGCACGTCACCGCCCGGGATGGCGGCGAGAGGGCTGAGATTCTCGATAATTGGGCGCTGATTGACGTTTTGTGTGAATGGCATTCGAAACAAGGCTTACGACCGGCTTCCTATCTCAGATTGAACCATCCGGCGGCAAGCAGCACAACCCGCAATACGATTCCCGCGTAGATGCCCGCGCCGAGATCGTCCGCCACGATGCCGGTTCCACCCGGAAGACTCTCCAGATTTCTCACCGGCCACGGCTTCGTTATGTCGAAGAGCCGGAAGAGCAGAAACGCAGCCAGCGCTCCCTGCCAGGTCCACGCGGGCAGCGTGGCCAGGGCAATCCACTGGCCCAGGACTTCGTCCACCACTACCAGGCCCGGGTCTTTCTTCCCGACGATCTGCGCCGTGCGGCCTGAGGCCCAGATCCCAACCGGAGTCGCAATCGCGGCCAGAAGCAAGAGCCACCAGGTCGGCCAACCCGCGTACCTGACCAATACCCAGGCGACCAATAACCCGCCGGCCGATCCAGCCGTCCCCGGCCCCCACGGCCAGTAGCCGCATCCAAACCACGTCCCAAGGGCGAGTGCGAGTCGGTTCATCCCTTCCAGTGTGCGACGGATCGCCCTGGAAGGGTTGTGTGCAGTGCGCGAATCTCCTCTCCGTGGCGCCCACTGTAGCGTGGGGGATCAGCTTTGTGGCGTCGAAGTGGGGTGTTGAGCGGTAGACGCAGCCCCCGGATTTGAGTGTCCCCGGACCCATGCGACGAACCGCCGCTCGGAGGCCGTTTCTGTCTCCTCGCGAAAAGGTGTTCACACCCATTTGCATCCTCTTCCATCGAGGGTTCTCAGCCGCTTAGGCCCGTGAGTGAATAGACCTTATTGCCACGTGTATAATCTTGCGGCGTGAAAGGGCGGTCCGCTGAGATTCGACAAATCGCCCGCTAACTCACTGATTTTAAAGACGAGCGATTTGTCGGTCCGCTGAATTTCAGTGGACCGACCCTGCAAGACCAAACGGAAGGATGTGGGTGCCATGAGCAATAGAATAACGACCACTCAGAACCGGAGAACCGAGACGTCCTGAGAACTTTCGCACTTTCGCACAGGACGTCCCTTTCGCCCTTTCGCCTTGAGCCGGAAACGGCCGCGGTGGCAGATTTCATCACTTCACTGATCCTGAATAAGTAGTGGAGCGGCCTGCTCTAAATGGTCTTGAGATATTCGAGCAACGCGTCCTTCTGATCCTCGGTCAGGCTGGTGCCATACCTTGTGCCGCTATGTCCGATATTGCTGTTTCCCGGCTGCGACGTATCGAAGGTCCAGCCGTTTCCGCTTGTTGAGTAACCGACGTCTTTCGGGTCGTATTCGCGATTCCCCGTAATGAACTTGGCCGGCCGCCGATCTGGGTGCAGCAGGTCGCGAAGCGTCGGAACCGATCCGTTGTGCAGATATGGAGCGGTGGCCCACACGCCGGTCAACGGCCGCGCCAGGTACCGGCCGGTTGCGCGCCAGATCACGTGGGGGGCATCCATAGTCTTCTGGTCGGCCAACGATACCCCATCGTCCAGAAATGCACGGGCCTTCAGGTGGTCAAGGATCGGTTGGATAGCGATGGGAAACGGTTTACCCCCAGCGCTGGGAACCGGCTGTCCAAAGCTGTTAGCCCGTTGGGGGTCCGTTCCAACGTCCGTCAGTTCGTACAGCCGGTTCTGATGACAATCTCTGCACATGCTGGTGAAGATCTTCTCGCCAGCCTTCGCTTTCGTCTCGTCAACGGGGCCGAAACTGTCTGCGGGCCATTTGGGCGCAGTGAGCTTATGCGTCAGGACTTCAAGCCGATGCAGGTTCTCGATCCGCAGCGTCGATGCATAGGTTCTTGGATCGAAGATCGCGCCCATCCCGAGCGCTTGTCCAATGTTGCGCTCCAGGATCGAGTTTGTGTTCCCGTCGTAATGGATCCAAACAGCGTCCGCCTCCGAACGCTGCTGAGTCGTATCAGGAACGTCCCAGATGAACGGGAAACTCACTGGCGACTGCATCCGCATAGCGTCCTTCGAGAACAGAAGATTGCGGGCAGCGCCAAATGCATCGACGCGCCCGGGGCCGGGCTCAGTGCCGTCGAGCAGCAATTTCCCGTTCTTGACGTAGGCGAGCTGGGCCTTCAGCAAGGCGACCGTGGTCCGAAAGCGTTCGGCGGGCGTTTGTGCTCGGAGAGCGGCGGCGGGGTCTGCGGCATCCGCTTCGCGGGAAGACTTGCTGCGGAAACTCCGGTCGGCCGTTGGAGCGGCGTCCACATTGCCTGCGATCTTCGCCGCGGGATCGGAAGAATAGGCAGAGGCGTCCACGTTTGCCGTAGTGTCGCCAGCGAGGAGACCACGATTAAAGCCGACCACCAGATCAGCGAGCTTGACCGGATCGCGCATCGTAGCCTCGAAGGAATCCTTGAACTCCTTTTGATACGCCTGCAGGTCGACGTGGGACGGCGCGCCGTCAATCAAGAGCCTTTTCCCTTTGTAGGTCAGATCGCTGACATGGCACCCGGCGCAGTTGAATCCAACTACTTCAAGGCCGATGTGGCTAACATTGCGCGAGTGTCCGGTCGTCAGGCCAATCGGCAGTCCGTGAGGGTTCCAGTTGCTTACGGCATCTGGAATAAAACCAAAGCGTTCCATGTTCTGCAGGAACGGCTTGCCCGTCTTGACGCTGATGAGGTTGGCCAGGAGTTGGTAGGGCATCAGCTCGCTGCCCTCCGGCAGATGGTGGTATTCGGCGCGTTCGTCAGCGGACCACCCGTTCTGAATCCACACTACGGTTTCCGGGGAACTGGAACTCGCCGCCCCAGGGGCTGGAGACTTCGGCGAGCATCCAATCAGCATCAACAATCCGGCCAGAAAGCAGAAGAATCTCCGACGCATTGGCCGATTATAGTGGAATTGCGCTTGCCGCCTCGCACATTACTGATCTCGAGTTGATTTTCTTTGCGGGCCAGCAACGTTCGACCCACGCTCAGGTGGCTGAACTGCCCCAAGTAGGGGCCTTCCGGCTTTCCAGACTCGCCAGAAACGACCGCTCAACGCCGGGCCGCGGCTCCAGCCATGGCCAGAGCGCCCGTCAGTGCCGGCAACGGGAGATCGGGAGGCACCACTTCCGGCAGTGGCAGGTAGCCGTTCACGAGCCGCGCCAGTTCTTCGTTGACGAGCACATACAGCGCGGCATTGGAGAACACCCCGCCGCCAACGACGATCCGGTGCGGCGAGAGAATGCAGGCAAGCGAGAGGCAAGCCTGCGCGATGTAATAGGCTTCAATTCCCCAGCCGGGATGACCAGGGGGAAGAGTTTCAGCCGGCTGGCCCCAACGCGCGCGCATGGCGGGTCCGGAGGCCATCCCTTCGAGACACTCGCCGTGGAACGGGCAGGCGCCTCGAAAATCCAATGGGTCATCGGGATGACGGCGCACTGGCAGATGCCCCATTTCCGGATGCATGAGCCCATGGAGCGTCTTGCCGTCGATGACGGCTCCGCCTCCAATGCCGGTGCCAACGGTGATGTAGACGAACGTTCCTACGCCCCTGCCGGCACCATAGAGCGATTCTCCGATGGCGGCGGCATTGACGTCGGTCTCCAGGATCACGGGTACGCTGAGCGCCCCGGTAAGCGTGTCCACGATCGGGAAGTTCTGCCAGGCCAATTTCGGCGTCTTGCCAATGGCTTTTCGGACGAAATCAACAGGTCCGAAGGAAGCCACCGCGAGCGAGTCCAGTGGAGCATGCTGCTGGAAGTAAGCGGTCACCGCCGCCATGGTTTCTTGCGGATCGTTCGACGTCGGGATGCGACGGACGTCCATGGGGTGTGTCGGGTCATTCCCGACAGCGACGAGGAACTTCGTTCCACCCGCCTCGATTGCTCCGTAAAGACCACTACTCATGAACCCCTCCGCGTCACGCTTCGTACGCCAACCCCACCCTCCGTCGTGAGAGAGACTACTTCAGCACACGATTCCAGGCCCTCTTGACGGCATCCAGAACCCGCTCCTCCGTTTCGCTGGTAAACGTGCCGGGAAACCCAGAATAGACGATGCTATCAGCAGATTCGGCATCCACGGAATTCGAATGCTCAGCGGCAGGAACAAAGTAGCCGGCATCGTTGGTTCCGCCTGCGACCATGAGATTCTCTTGGGGCAGCAGCTTTCGAATCTTCAGCGCGTAACTGACTGAGGGCTCGCCACCGAGTGCGACAATGGCGCAGCTCGTTCCGAAGCGAATCACCTGGACCGGGTAGGGCATTACCCGAAGCTCGATGCGGGCATCATAGGCGGCAAGCAACCGCCTTGCCCACCGCGCTCGTGACGGGTCGCTGCTCTTCGAGTCCTTTTCGAACTCTGCCCGCGTGCCTGGTGAAAAAGTTAACGAAGTCTCAATCAGCGTCGCGCGCAGCGGAGCGGCGACGGGTCGCATCGGTGACTTCAGAAGCCGGCCAACCTCCCTTGCCAGCGCAACTCCATGCACCTGTGCCAGGCTTTCGGAGCCGCGTGGGCTTGGAGCCTGGTCACCGTCGCAGAGTCTCAAAAAGAGAGCGATAGACCCCGGGAAATCGCGCTCGACAGTATCAGCCGCGATGCCAGCGTAGTCTCCGCTGACTGCATAGGAATCGGCGTCCAGCGTGGCGGCGCGGCACGCATAGCCGAAGACGACAGCCAGCATCTTTCCGCTGGTTGTTTCGACTCGCAGCACGGGCACCGTAGTGTCGACGGGGCCGGCCGGCCTGGAGGCGTCAAGCGCGTCCGCGAGCGGTACATTTACGGCAAACGACGCGCGGCCGAAGGCGATGCTGACACGCGCCGGTTGCATGTTCGAGAAAGCTGCGGCGGTCAGATCGACAAGAGAGCGGGAGAGCCCGGCCGTGTATTGGGCGATATTCCGCCGTTCCTCAACGCTGGCGGGCGCGAGGACCGGCTGCAGCCCCTGGACAAACGGCGCGCTGCGCGTTCCAGTGGCATTGATGAGGATCTGCCCACGTTCCAGGCCGAGTTTCTTCATGATGTCAGCGGCAATCATTTCCGTGAGCGTGCGCGGAACTGCCAGCAGTTCGACGGAGATGAGCACGGCGCGGCCGCCGGATCCGTCGTCGATGGCAAGAGCGCGGGCGCGGAGGTCCCCGCGCGTGGACTCGCTCGGATGGCTACGCCCGGAAGATCCGGCCAGCCATGCCGGCTGGCCGGGAGCAATGGAAACACTGGCAGCGCCAGCTTTGATCTGCGAGCCAGCGCTGCCCAGAGTTGCGAAAGCGAATAGCAGACTGAGCGATCGTGCTCTCATTGCACTGCCCTGTTGCAACGGCAAGAACGGAGAAGCGGAAACAGTTTGCCACTGCGCAGACAATGCGGATACACCGCATCGGCCGCACCATTGCCGAAGATGCGGAACGCTTTGCCTAGCAAGCCTGCTCTATTTCAAAGTTGAGCCTGTTTAAATCCAGACCCTTTCGGCCGGCCCGTCAATGTGACTGGAGGATTCGGCCGTATCTTTATTGCCGAAGTACCTTGCTTCCAGCTTGGTCAGATAGAAGAAGGGCAGGGAGCCGAAACTCTTCGTCTCCGGATTAGGCTCATAGACCAGGACCGCCAGTCCGACTACCTGAGCTCCGAACAGTTCGATCATGGCTTTCAGCTCAGTAAGCTTCTTGCCGGTGCGAAGAACGTCGTCCACCATGAGCACCTTTTCCCCGGGGCTGGGCTCGAGATGCGGACGAAACCGCAATTGATCTTCGTGTCCAGAGCTCTCGGCCCAATATACCTGGTGAGCGCGCAAGGCCTCGCACATGCCGTAAGCCACGGGAAGCCCGCCCGTCGCGGGGGCGACGATGCTCAACCCAGGGATCATCGCCCGGATCTCCGAGTTGGCGCGAAGCTTCCGGCTCAGTGCGACGCTCAGCAACTTAGCAGTCTCGTAGCGGCGCATCGCCAGCGCGGGCTGCAGGTACATGTCCGAGTGCAGCCCGTTGGGGTACTCGAAGTGGCCATAACGCAAGGCGCCGGTCTGCTTCAGAAGTTCAATAACTTCCTGCTCGGTCGGAATGAGTTGCATGATTCTAATGAGCTCCTCTCCCGGTCAGAACGCGAGGTACGGTGCGGAACATAATGATCCAATCCTGCGCCAGCGACCAGGAATCGATGTAGGCCAGATCCAGCTTCATTGCTTCTTCAAAATCGAGCGCGTCGCGCCCCTCCACGGCGCCCAGGCAGGTAAGCCCAGGGCGCATTCGGAGGCGGCGCCGCTGCCATCGCCTATATTGTTCCACTTCCGCTGGAATTGCGGGGCGGGGACCCACCAGAGCCATTTCACCTTTCAACACGTTCCATAACTGCGGCAGTTCGTCCAGCGAAAACTTTCGCAGCAACCGCCCGACGGTTGTCAGCCGGGGATCGTCGGGAATCTTGAAGTTCACGGTCTTGACGTTGAGGTGGGCTACGTCCGACAACAACTCCTCGGCATTTTCGACCATCGTTCGGAATTTATATAGCGTGAACCGGCGTCCATTCAGGCCGCAGCGGGTCTGCTTGAAAATCACAGGTCCCTTCGAACTTACACGGACGGCCAACGCGACAAGCGCCAACAACGGCAAGAAGCAAACGAGAAGCAACGCGGAGGCAAAGATGTCGGTAATCCGCTTCATCAAAAGACGCGCCTCGTCGGAAGGCGTACGCGAAAGCGTGAGCAGGGGCGCCGGACCCAACCGCTCCAAAGAGACTGAGCCGCGACGATGTGGGAAGAAGTCCAGACTGAGCCGCGTACGGACCCCTTCCTCCTCGCACATGAGCAGGAAGTCTTCGAGTCCCGGCAATTGGTGCCCTTCCACGGCAACGATCACTTCGTCCACGACCGAATTCCTGAGCCGTTCAGAAAACCGGTCAATCGAATAGACCTGGTAAGTCTGGGTCAGCGCGATTTGCCCGGGCCGGTCTCCCAGGAAGCCATCCAGGCAGAGGCCGAACCGGGCGGAGGCCTCAATCAAGCCTCCGATCCGGAGTGCAGCCTCCCCGGTCCCCGCGACGTACAAGTGGCTCGGCAGGACCAGACGCGTCCAATAACGGCGCGCCAGCGCGTCGAGCAGAAGCCGGAACACCGCCGTGGCGCAACCCGCGTAAATGCAAACGAGTACGAGAAATGGTCGGCTGAGGTCCAGTCGCTGGGAGTACTCATAGACGACCAGTGCAAGTAGCAACCCCAACGACTGCCTGGCCGCACGCGCGGTGATCGACCCCAAAGGCTCAAGAACGGGCCGATCATAGGACCCCATCCAGAGTCCGAGAGCGACCCAGGCGGCGGGGGTGAACAAGACGAGGCCAGCCTTGACCGCGAATGTAAGAAAGAAGATGCGCTGAAAGGGAAGCGCGGACCGGGAAAAATAGGCGAATTCGAGAGAGGCCCAGACGAGGAGTAGGTCCGAGGCGATCAGAATGGGTCGAAGCGAGCTCTGTTGCCGGCTGAACACAACCGACTGCAAGCATATCACGAGCAAACGCAGGCGGGAAGTCCCATGTCTGTAAAGACTTACGGGAAATCGTTCACAATTAACAGATATTTTTCTTCCAAATTGTTGCGCGCGTGGGAGGGCAATGTTAACGTTGGTTGTACGGCAAGCGCGGCTTAGAGCGGCGGGCCTGGAGAAAAGGGCTTGCAAAGCGAAGTTGGGCTTGCTAGTCTGGCAGATGGGCACGGGCAACAACGAGCGTTAGCGAAGTCGTGAAGAGCGAGCGC